>OFLL01000056.1_pt1 | contig 71889 bp, 65 predicted proteins | sample 1540861 | NCBI WGS metagenome assembly OFLL01 (sample SAMEA4413039, study PRJEB24355) | metagenome | biome: human; feature: gut; material: faeces | place: United Kingdom | collected 2010 | reverse complement strand
TCGGGTAGCAAAATGAATAGTCGAACCTGGGTAATCAAGATGTTCAAAGATAACGTGCGCAGCTGCCAGTGTGGCATGCCCACACAGATTTATTTCAGCCAGGGAGGTAAACCATCGCAACTCAAAGCCAGTATCATTTGCGACAAAGAATGCTGTTTCTGACTGGTTATGCTGCTGGGCCATTTTCAATAATGTCTCATCAGGCAACCATTCTGTTAACGGGCATACCGCTGCGGCATTACCGCCAAAAGTCGTGTTGCTAAAGGCATCTATCATGTAAAAATCAATTTGTTGCATGGCGTAAATCTCTAATCGATCTTCGGGCAGCCCACACTCTACCACGCTACGACAACATGCAATTTCGTATTTTTCATGTATCCACATCCCCCCGAAAAAATGAAGATAGCGTCTAACTAACACTGAATACGGTATAGCGTTTTCTTGCGATATGAAGACGTCTGCTTCACGCCCTGAATAGCCGCCCCTCCAACCCGCTCGTACCACTCCCTATTCCTAAATCAACAGCCGCACCCGATCATAAATCAGTCGGTCTTCCTGTCGTGCGGAGCGGGCGTGCTGGCGCAGAGTGCGAATCAGGTTATCTATCAGCGCATGAGCGGCGGTGCTGAGAATGCTGTTGCGCCGAGTCACGATATTCAGCCGTGCCGGATCGCAACTTTCCCGCAGCACCAACGGCTGCAAGCGCCCGGCAAACTGCGGCAGGCCGACCAACGGCGCCGGACACCAGGTACACATGTCCGCCGACTCCACCATCGCCTGCAGCATACCCAGGGAATGCGCATGAATAATACGATTCGGATCGAGGTGAGCACCGTGTCGGCTGAACAGTTGATGAATTAAATCGTCATGATTTTCCGGTGTATAGTTCAGCACCCAATCCTGTTCCAGCAACTGGTGAATCGAGGTGCTTTGGCTCAACGAATGCCCCTGCCGCACCATCACCGCCGTTTCATAATCGAGCAAGGGTTCGCAATGAAACTCCTGCGGTGCCATCGAAACCGGAAGCGGCGTGATGGCAAAATCCATCGTGCCCTCACGCAGTTGTGATTGCGCGTTGGCCATCAGGCTTTCAAACAGTTCAAGTTTGACCTTGGGCATCTTTTTGCGAAAGGCCAACACCGCCGTCGGCAACACCGTCAACATCAACCACGGCGTAATAGCCGCTTTCACCTGCTCTTGCGCTAACCCGCGTAACCCCGCCATTTCATTATTAGCCTGTTCCAGCTGATTCAGCACCAACCGGGCATGCGCCAACAGCGTTTTCCCGTACGGCGTGAACCCCAGACCGCTCGGAGAGCGAAGCAGCAACGGCAGTTCCTGTTGTTGCTCCAGTTCACGCAAAGCGCGCGTAACCGCTGCCTGTGAAAGCCCCAATTGCCTCGCGGCGGCGCGGATACTGCCGCCGTCAGCGCTGGCCACCAATGCCTGTAACTGATGCAGTTTCATGATGCCCCCATGACAACCTATTGTTGTCAGCATAACCGAACGGCGGCTCCCCGACCAACGGGTTGTTTGCTAGTGTCAGGAGTATCTTGTTTTCCGCTTATCGAACGTCGGAAATCGAATATTCAATCAGGATACCGCGATGAACAATCCGCTTATCTTACCTGAAATAGCGGCAGTTAAGCATGAAATGGTCGCTATCCGCCGCCATATTCATGCTCACCCCGAATTGGGGTTCAATGAGTTTGCCACCGGCGAGTTGGTCGCAAAACTGCTGTCCAACTGGGGCTATCAGGTTACACGGGAATTGGGGCAAACAGGCGTTGTCGCCACCTTGCGGCGAGGCTCGGGAAAATCACTGGGTTTGCGTGCCGATATGGATGCATTGCCGATTGAAGAAACCAGCGGATTAAGCTACACCAGCACCCACCGCGGCGTGATGCATGCCTGCGGTCATGATGGCCACACCACTATGCTGCTGGCAGCGGCGCGTTATCTGGCGCAACACTCTGATTTTACCGGGACTCTGCATCTGATTTTTCAGCCGGCGGAAGAAGGCGGCGGCGGCGCCAGAGTGATGATTGAAGACGGCTTGTTCGACCGGTTTCCCTGTGATGCGGTGTTCGCCATGCACAACGTACCCGGCTTTCCGGTCGGCCAGTTGGGCTTTGCCAGCGGCGCTTTCATGTGTTCGGCCGATACGGTCAATATTACCCTGCACGGTCATGGCGGCCACGGCGCGGTGCCGCAGCACACGGTCGATCCGGTGGTGGTTTGCGCCGCTATTGTGATGAGTCTGCAAACCATCGTCTCCAGAAATATCGATCCGCAGGAAACGGCAATCGTGACGGTTGGCGCGATCCAGGCAGGCCGTGCCGCCAACGTGATCCCTGCCACCGCAACCATGACGCTAAGCGTACGCGCACTGGATGCAGGAGTTCGCCAACGGCTGGAAAACCGCATTACGGCGCTGGTAGAAGCGCAAGCCGCCAGTTTTGGTGCTCGGGCGGACATTGATTACCAACAGGGTTATCCGGTTTTGGTAAATCACGTGGCGGAAACTGAGCTGGCACGCACAGTCGCATTGGACTGGGCGGGGGAACAGCAGTTGATCCCGTCTCTGCGCCCCTTTACCGCTAGCGAAGACTTCGCATTTATGTTGGAAAAATGCCCCGGCAGCTATATCTCGATCGGCAATGGGGAAAGTACGCCCGGCAATTCGCTACATAACGCCGGTTACGATTTTAACGACGAGTGCTTGCCGATTGGCGCCACTTACTGGGTCAAGCTGGTTGAGCGCTTTTTGGCTTAATCCCTTTTGCACACCATTACGCCGAGGAACATAAAATGAAAACAAAGATTAGCCTGGTTCTCCTGCTGCCGCTGGCGTTCAGTTTCGCCGTTTCTGCTGGGGAATTCAGCGGAAAAGTAATTAAACTCGGCGTGGATCCGACCTATCCACCGCTGGAATTTAAAACGCCACAGGGGGCGTTGACAGGATTTGGGGTCGATATTGCACAGGCGATGTGCGATCAAATGCAGGCCAAATGCGTTTGGGTTGAGAGCAGTTGGGACGGAATGATCCCGGGGTTGCTGGCGAAAAAATTTGATGCGATTGCCTCGTCGATGACCATTACGCCGCAGCGCCAGGCGCAGATCGCCTTCTCGGACAAAGTGTCCAATGCGCCAGCACGATTAGTGGCCCGTAAAGGCAACAACCTGCAACCCACGGCGGCTTCGCTGAAAGGCAAATCCATTGGCGTGCAGCAGGGGTCCAGTCAGGAAACCTATGCCAACGCCCTGTGGCGGCCGGCCGGCGTTAACGTGGTGTCCTACCAGAGCCAGCAGGAAGCCAATGAGGATTTGATCAACGGCCGCTTAGATGCTTCGTTGCTGGCCAGCGTCAGTGCCAGCGAGTTTTTCCACACCCCAGCAGGAAAAGACTTTGCCTTTATCGGTGCCGAACTCAGTGACAGCAAATATTTCGGTATCGGTGACGGCATTGGGCTGCGTAAAGAGGATATCGCCCTGCGTAACGCGTTCAATGCTGCGCTGCAGGCGATCATCGCCAACGGCACCTACAAGAAGGTGAACGATAAATACTTTGATTTTGACGTGTACGGCGCAGGCCACTAAAGGGGCTGGAATAGGGATACAGGGAAAACAATAAAAGGGCCAGGCGAATGCCTGACCCGATAAAAACGGTTACTTCACTTCGCCCATAGCCTTCAGCTTTTTGGACAGTTCGCGGCGTTCTTTGGACAAATCGGCATTTTTGATGATGTAATCATCAACGCGATCTTCATAGTCGCTGCGCATATTGGCAATGATGCCCTGAACGTCTTCAATGCTCATGCCCGGCTTGATGTACTCGCTCAGGTTATCGAGCAGCAGCACGCGTTTTTGGTTATCACGAACTTTCTTCTCGTTGTCGACAATTTCACGCTGCAGCTTATTTTTACGTCGGAACATACGCACAAACTCCAGAACGTCCTGGAAACTCGGCTTATTTGCATTATCCATCTTCATACCCTTGCTTTAGTAATACACAGATTCATTTGCTTACGGCCACAATGGTACCAAGATACAGGTTTGTGGCGGTCAGGCACAACACTCATCGCCCTATCTTACTCACTTTGGCGTCATGACAAAAACCCGAAGCGCCCGCTTCATGATCTGACCCCCTATTCACGCCCGCTGGCGGTACACACCTTGAGCAGATCGCCCAGTTCCTCCAACTGTTGCGTCAGTTCCATGCTCAACCATACGTAGCCATAAATTGGCGCTTCGCCGTGCTGACTGAAGCTGGCCTCCTGCATCAGGGTTTTCAATTCGGCGGCAATTTCGCTCAGTTGCCCCGCTTCTGCCGACAACTGTGTCTGCGGGCCGTCACGCATCGTTACTGCCAGCGACTGCAACGAATTCAGCGTTAGCAGTTGCGCACTGCGCAGCGTTTTGGCATTCAGCATAATAAAGTGGGTTTCGCGCGAGGCCCAATAAGCGTCGGCCAGCAATTCCAGCGTACAAACCAGGTTGCGGCTCAGCGTCTGCACCGCCTCGAAAACCGCTTTAGGGATGTGGGTCTCTTTGCTGCTGGGGACAATCAGGCCGCGTAATTTAACGACCTTATTGAGCAGGTCTTTCAGCTGTGGCTCCAGCCGCGGCCGTTCTATCATATTTGGTGACAGGTACGCGCCGTAGATCTTGCTGACGTTTTCCAGGCAATCCGCCATCTCCATACGCCACAAAATATAAGCACGTTGCGGATAAATGCTGGTGAACAGCAACGCCAACAGCGAACCAAAAATGACGTCACCGCTGCGCCACAGTGCGGTATGCATATCACCGGCCCCCGCACCGCAAACCACCGCCAGCGTGATCCCCACCAGCAGCGCCATATAGGGCCGCTTACCGAGCGTCAGATAGCCACAGAAAAACATCACCCCCCCGCACCACACCAGCATCAGAGGCAATGAGTAAAGCTCGAGATACAGGGCAATCAGCCCCGAGGCGGCGCCAAACACCGTACCTGCGATACGCTGCAACGCCCGTTGCAGCACATTGCCCCAGAACGAGATCGGCCCCATCACCACCACCAGCGTAATCAGTGGCCAGGTGCCTTCCGGCACTTCGAGCAGGCGGATCAGCATAAAGGTCAGGATAAACGCCAGCCCAATGCGCACGCCGTGCACAATGCGGTAATGGCGATAGGTCAGACGTTCGAACGAGGATATTTTTCTGTCGAGGCGCACGATGCATCCCGTTATCAGTGGCGAGAAAGAGCATCAGTTTAACGGAGGAAAGGGTTGGGAGAAAAGGCGGATAAGGCGTCCCTCATCCGCGCTCAAGCCTTAAGCGGCATATTTATCTACCAACGCGCGTAAAATAGCGGCGGTTTCGGCATCCATCACACCGTCATATTTGCGTTGGCGGAAATGCAGTTGGAAGGCGCGAACCAGCTGGCGGTAACCCTCTGCATTGGTCGCCGCCGAGGTGTCGTACCCATACCTGGCAAATAGCGCCAGTAAATCTTGCTGTGCGGGTACACCCTGGCATTGATACTCATGCTGATAACGCTGCTTCACCGCGTCGTCATACCAGGCACCGACACCGGCCTGGTACAGCTGATGCCAAGGAAATTGCGGGCCGGGATCGCTTTTGCGGCCGGGAGCAATATCGGAATGTGCCACTACGTTAACCGGCGTGATATCCGGATAGCGCTGCAGAATATTTTGCGTCAATTGAGTTACCGCCGCGATCTGCTGCGGGTTAAAAGGTGGGAAAGTGATGTCTTCACCATCGCCGCTCGCCAGATTGACGATCTCAATGCCAATCGCGGTATCGTTGAGATTCGAACGATTGCCCCACTGGCTGGTGCCGGCATGCCAGGCCCGCTCGACTTCATCGACCAGATTGAAAATCCTTACGCCGCTAAAGCCTGCCGCCTTATAGGTTGGATCTTCGGGATCCGGCACCAGATAATGGGCGCTGACCGACTTGCCGGTCAATGACTGCACCGAGTCGGCAAAATTCTGCGCGGTATAGTGCAGCACCAAAAAGCGCACTCGGTGGCCGAAGCTGGCTACCGAACGGTAGCTGTTGTAATCCATACTGAACATCGTAGATTCCTTGTGGGTTAAACACGTGTGATCCAACCACTGTAAAGGGCAAGAATATTCGCCCCGGTTCATACTGGCGCAACTTGCAGCGCCCTACAATTCCTTCATGGACCTTGTCCACCCGTCAATGTTTAGCTAATTGCTAAATTTAAAGCAAGCTAAATTTAGCAAAAACGACATTTACCTTTTTGCTAAAGAATGCGATCATCCGGCCATGGAAACCAAAGAAATAAGACGCAATAATTTGCGCGAGCTGATGGCCAGCTACGCCCGGCAGGGTATCAACCAGAATGATTTTGCGGTGCTGGTTGACTCCTCTTCGCCCACGTTGAGCCAAATCAGCGGTGAAAAGTCCTCCCGTAACCTGGGCGATAATCTCGCCAGGCGGATCGAGGCCAAACTAAACCTGCCCAAGGGCTGGTTCGACGTGTTCCATGAAAAAGAATTGGTGCGCCCGTTCGATAACGTGGCGGCAGAGTCGGATTTTCAACCTGCCCGCCTCAAGCCGGTGGTGTGGGAAGATACCGAACAGGACAAGGAAGAGTTTGTGGAAATTCCCCTGCTGGATATCAATTTTTCTGCCGGCGATGGCTGTTATGAAATTGTCGATCGTGAAGAGTTTTCGCTGATTTTCCGCCGCTACTACCTGCACAAAATGGGGGTGGCGGTGAATGCCGCGCGAATCATCCGCATTTCAGGATCCAGCATGGAGCCCCGGCTGCAAGACGGCGACGTGGTGGGGATCAATACCGATGATACTCGCATCCGCGAAGGGAAAACCTACGCGATTCGCCACGGTAACCTGCTGCGGGTAAAAGTGCTGATCGAACAGCCCGACGGTGGCGTCACCATTCGTTCGTTGAACCGGGAAGAATACCAGGACGAACACCTGAGCTACCCGCAGCGCAAAGACCAACTGGTGGTGCTGGGGCGCGTTTTCTGGTCGTCTTCGTCCTGGTAATGCGAGGATGCAGCAGGCGCCGCTAACCGGCGCCGTGCTGTTATTTGAAATCCACCACCATCTGCTGCTGAATGGACAGGCCCCGGGTCGACTGCACGCAACAGGCGATGTAGTCGGTAAAACGCGGCGGTTTCGGCATGCCCAGCTTAAGGATTTTGTCATTGCTGAACCGCACGTTGAGCATGGCGAAAGATCCATACAGGCGCATCGCTTTCAGCATCAGGCGTTCATTGCACGGCCCGAAAATATCTTTGAGCTGCTTGCGCATTTTCAACAGGGCTTCATAACTGACCTGCGCATAGTGATCGCCGAGCGGAGGCTTCTCCAGCGCAGCGGCAATGGCGCGATCGATATCCGCGAAGCTAACGCTGCTCTCTTCACCGGCGGAGATATGATAAACGTCGTTATCCAGCGTCTCGCTGTTCAACAGCATCACCATCGCATCAGCACAGTAATCAACCGGGATCACATCGATATTGTCCTGCAGCGAGCACATAAACTTACGCAGCATCAGCGCCATGCTGAACACCCAGAAAATACTGCTGGAAGGCTGACAGCCCAGGCGAGTATGCCCTACCACGATCGAAGGACGAGCAATCACCAGCGGTAGCTGCGGGCAATGTTGACGCATGAGCTGCTCGATGGTGGATTTGGAACGGGTATATTCCACCAAATGCTCGGCCGTTTCTTCAAATTCACCGCTTTCCGCTACCAGTGAACCGGGTTCCGGCGCGCAGGACATTGCCGTCCCCACATGCAGGAAACGTTTTAATCCAGACACCTGCGCCATTCTTTTGGCGAATGCCAAAGTGCCTTCCACGTTAACCTTCCAAATAAGGGGGTTATTACCGAAAGAGGCTACGGCGGCACAATTAATAACGTGCGTTACATTGTTAATCCTTGTGTCTGCTAAAAAGTCAGCTGGCTCACTCAGATCCCCCAACAATATATTTTCTATCGTGATTTTAGAAAATAGTTCGGCTTCAATATTAAACTTCTCCATATTCATCCGAATACGGTCTAGCCCCTGCTGTGCATTATCAGCCCGCACTAACAGAAGATAGTTAATCGCCTGATTTTCTTTCAGTAATTTCTCAAGCACTGCACCACCGAGAAAGCCGGTAGCGCCGGTTAACAGCAGAGTTTTCATAATGCGTACCCACATTGGTATTGAATGTTGCTGATTGTATGTGGGGGTAATTAAACGGATATTAAATAAAACTCAGTAGTCTTATCTTATCTTTTCTTAATATTATCTTAAGGAATGTTTTGAAACATCGCAGCGGTATTTGGTAACACATTAATAAAAAACAAACCATAATAAACACCGCCGTTGACAGAGCATTGATATAAACTCTGATTTAATTCCCTGGTCAATATCATTCTCTTTTTTCATCAGGAGTTTTTATGAGCTATAACCAAAAAGTCTGGTTGGGCATCCTGGTCCTGTGCAGCCTTTTCTGGCTGGCGGTGATTGGTGGTGTGTTATCGGCCCATAAAGCCTTTGATCGCGCACAGATGCAAAATCAGCAGGAATATACGGCCAAATACTCTCAGCATTATCAGGGGGCAGCGGCATCAGGCCAGCCCCTGCAGGCACGTTCACACACTTGATGCGCCTCCCCCCTGAATGGGGTAGGGACAAGCTGGGTTAACGATCCTATGATGCCCCTATGATCACAGGGAGAATAATATGGGTCGAAAGCTGGATAGCTTGCCACAAGCAGAACGTGAAAAAATCGAAGCCGATTTACTCGCTCTCAGCGTTATTTATAACGAACGTTATGGCATCAGCCCCAACAACAACGATGCCTGTGCCGAAGAACAAGTGCCCGATTATTTACGTCCCTACTTTCGTCTGCGCCTGAACTACTACCGCAATGCGTAATGCCGCTCATTTCGGTGATTAACGCTAACGACTGCTTGGCATCGCACATCTCGCCGTTACAATAGAGCAATATTCCCTACGCCACCTGAGAGATGCGATTTTGAGCAGCAAGGCACCGGCCACATTTTATATCCACGACTACGAGACCTTCGGTAAAAGTCCCTCTATGGATCGCCCGGCGCAGTTTGCCGGTGTGCGTACCGATATGGATTTCAACATTATCGAAGAGCCGTTGGTCATCTACTGCACCCCGGCCGATGACTACTTGCCCGATCCTGAAGCGGTGATGATCACCGGTATCACGCCGCAACTGGCGCTGGCCAAAGGCGTCAACGAGGCCGAATTTGCACGCCAGATCCATCAGGCGTTCAGCGTGCCTGGCACCTGCATTCTCGGTTACAACAACATCCGCTTCGATGACGAAGTCAGCCGTAATATTTTCTACCGCAGCTTCTATGACCCCTACGCCTACAGCTGGCAGAACGGTAATTCGCGTTGGGATCTGCTCGATGTGATGCGCGCCTGCTATGCGCTGCGCCCGGACGGCATCGTGTGGCCAGAAAACGAAGAGGGCTTCCCCAGTTTCCGGCTGGAACACCTGACTCGTGCCAACGGCGTCGAGCATGAGCATGCCCATGACGCCATGTCGGACGTTTACGCCACTATCGCCATGGCCAAACTGGTCAAGCAGGCACAACCTCGACTGTTTGATTTCCTGCTGCAACACCGCAATAAGCATAAGCTGAACGCCCTGATCGACATCGCAGAGATGACGCCATTGGTGCACGTTTCCGGCATGTTCGGCGCCGCGCGCGGCAACACCAGTTGGGTATCGCCGCTGGCCTGGCACCCGGACAACAAAAACGCCGTCATCATGTGCGATTTAGCCGGTGACATGACGCCATTACTGACGTTGAACGCCGATGAACTGCGCGAACGGCTGTATACCCGCCGGGAAGATCTGGCGCCCGAACAATCACCGGTACCGATCAAACTGGTGCATATCAACAAGTGCCCGGTACTGGCGCCGGCCAAGACCTTGTTGCCGGAAAACGCCGAGCGACTGGGCATCGACCGTCAGGCCTGCCTGCAAAACTTGCAGTTGCTGCGCCAGCATCCGGAGGTGCGCGAAAAAGTGGTGGCGTTGTTCGCCGAAGCCGAACCTTTCAAAGGCTCTGACGACGTCGACGCCCGGCTGTATGACGGTTTCTTCAGCGATGCCGACAAGGCTGCGATGAAAATCATCCAGCAAACCAAGCCGCAGAACCTGCCGGCACTGGATCTGACTTTCAGCGATGGGCGCATGAAGGAACTGTTGTTCCGTTTTCGTGCCCGCAACTACCCCAATACGCTGGACGACGCCGAGCAACGCCGCTGGTTACAGCACCGCCAGGAAGTATTAAGCGCCGAGCGAGTGCAGAGCTACGTGCTGCAACTGGAGTCGTTGTATAACCTGCATGAAGGCGATAAAGAAAAGACCGCGCTGTTGAAAGCGCTGTTTGAATACGGCAAAGAGTTGGTGGGGTAACAAAAACAATAAAGGGCGCCAAGGCGCCCTTTTTAATGCTTAGCGATAAAGACTTAAGCCACGTCTTCGCTAGCCTGCGGTACCGGCAGACGGAAGCTGCGCGTCACGAAGGCCAGATAAATCAGACCAATCGCCGCCCATACCAGACCCAACGTCATTGAGCTGGCTTCCAGATTGATCCACAGTGCGCCAACAGTTAGCGCCCCTAATACCGGCAGGATCAGGTAGTTGAAGGTATCTTTAACGGTACGGTTCAACTTGTCACGGATATAGAACTGCGAGATAACCGACAGGTTCACGAAGGTGAACGCCACCAGCGCACCGAAGTTAATCAACGCCGTCGCCGTTACCAGGTCAAACGACACCGCAGACAGCGCAATCACGCCGACCAACAGCACGTTCAGCGCTGGAGTACGCCATTTCGGATGCACATAACCGAAGAAGCGCTCCGGGAATACGCCGTCACGGCCCATCACGTACATCAGGCGTGAAACACCGGCGTGCGACGCCATGCCTGAAGCCAGTACGGTTACGCAGGAGAACACCAGGATCACCGACTGGAAGAACTTACCGGCCACGTACAGCATGATTTCCGGCTGGGACGCATCAGGATCTTTGAAGCGCGAGATGTCCGGGAAGTACAGCTGCACGAAGTAAGACACCACGATAAAGATGATGCCGCCGATCAATGCCGTCAGGAAGATAGCTTTCGGGATCACATTCTCTGCATCTTTGGTTTCCTCAGACAGCGAACTGATACCGTCAAAACCGAGGAACGAGAAGCACAAAATGGTCGCACCGGTAATCATCGGCACCACGTGCGCATTCTCAGACCAGAACGGGCGGCTGCTGATCAGCGTGCCTGCACCTTCGCCATGCGAAATGCCATTCACCACCAGGAACAGGAACACGATCATGATCGCCACCTGCACCACCACGATAATGGAGTTCAGGTTTGCTACCAGCTTAATGCCACGCAGGTTGAAAATCGTCATCAGCCCGACCAGCGCTGCCACGAAGATCCACGAAGGCACGCCCGGGAAGATGGCTTCCAGGTAAATTTTTGCCAACAGAATATTGATCATCGGCATGAACAGGTAGTCCAGCAGTGATGACCAGCCCACCATAAAGCCGACGTGCGGGCTGATGGCCTTCTGGGCATAGGTATAAGCAGAACCGGCGGACGGGAATTTCCGTACCAGTTTGCCGTAGCTCAATGCGGTAAACAGAACCGCCAGCAGAGCAAAGGCGTACGCCGTCGCGACGTGACCATCGGTCAGGCCGGAGACGATGCCAAAGGTATCGAAGATGGTCATTGGCTGCAGGTAAGCCAGGCCCATCATCACTACCGGAACTAAAGTCAGGGTTTTACGCAGCTGTGCGCGTTGAGCCGGTGCGGCGCTGATGATGTTATCGGACATTGCGCAGCCCCCCCTTACCTTCTGCCTTGCGGAATATAGACACGCCAAGACTTAAGGTTGCGGGGAAACTTCGCAACTTGCGACTGAATTCAAAAAGAAGGGGATTGGAAGCTGGATAACGAGTCAAGGCTGCCTTGGCTGCTCCATAATCGCTGCGACCGCAGCGGAAACCGGCGGGCACCGGTGCTAAAGTGAAAAATTGCCCCATCTTTCTTATCCTCATGAGTCACGACCATAAAGTTTTGTTTGATCGCGCACGAAACTATTTATCTATCCGGATCGGTGTCCGGCCTCGCTTGGTGTATGAAACGCACAGTTTGTAGAACATAAATGCAAAAAAAATAACCGACGCGTTAAAACGTCGGCTATCTGCATTAGGGATATTTTGCACCAAAAACCCTCCTGATGACAAGATCAGGAAGGCTTCTTAAACAAATTCTTTTCGCGATCGTTCGGAAAACAACCCTTACAGGTGAATTAATCCGCTATCGTTCTATCGCACATCAAGTTAATGCCACACATTTTACGCCCCTTCAGGCATTTTTCAACATCCAATCAATCTCGGTTTCAGTCACCAGACGCTCAAATTGCATCAGTTCATCCATCTTGCAGGCATGGTAAACGTGGGCAAAACGTTCGCCCAGATACTGCGTCAAGGCTTGCTGATGCTCAAACTCGTACAGCGCGTCGCTTTGGCGAATGGGGAACGACACCCCTTCTTGTTCAAGACCATTACCGGTCACCGGCTCAGGCAATGGCAATTCATTGTCCAGTCCGTAAAGTATGCCTGACAGGATCGCCGCCACCACCAGATAAGGGTTGGCATCTGCCCCCGCTACCCGGTATTCCACGCGATGATTCTCCGGCTCGCCGCAGGGAATGCGCAGCGCAACGGTGCGATTGTTGTGCCCCCAGGACGCCTGAGTGGGTACATACATGCCAGGCTGGAAGCGGCGAAAGGCATTCACATTGGGAGCCAGTAGCGCCATCGAGGCCGGCATAAGGGTGATCATCCCCGCCAGCGCACGGTGCAACAGCGCCGAGTCTTCGCCATCGGGTTGCACGAACAGATTATTGCCGTTGCCGTCCAGCATGCTGATATGCACATGCATGCCGCTACCGGCGTATTCCTCATAGGGCTTTGCCATAAAGGTGGCGTGCAGGTGATGATTTTCCGCCACCAGCCGCACCAGGCGTTTCAACGACAGCGCGTGATCGCAGGCCAGCAGCACGTTATCGGTATGCTGCAGATTTACCTCGAACTGGCCGGGTGACGCTTCCGCCACCGCACCGTCCGCCGGTAAGCCCTGCATCTGCGCCAGGGTGTCGATGTCGTTGAGTACTTCGGCAAAATGATTCAGATTGTCCAGCGAGTAAACCTGGCTCTGCATATTGCGCTCCTGGGTGCCGGGCGCACAGGGCGGTTGCAAATACCCCTCAGAGTCTCGCTGTCGATCAATGAGATAGAACTCCAACTCTACCGCTACCACCGGGAACATGCCGCGCTGGCGCAATGCCTGCCAAACTCGATTCAGGACATTACGGGGTTCAACGTCAAAGGGAGTACCATCTTCATCCAGCATGGTCAGCAACACCTGACCGATATTGTCCGGATCCGCCGCTGACGGCGTCAGCGTTCCTGCCACCGGCATACACACGCGGTCCGGTTCGCCCAGTTCCTGACCCAGGCCCGCCTCTTCCACCACGTTGCCCAAAATATCCATAGCGAATACCGAGGCGGGGAAGTAGCAGCCTTTTTCCAATTTTTTCAGTCCGGAGACGGGAATACGTTTACCGCGGAAGGAACCATTCAGGTCAGTGAGAAGGATGTCGATATACTGCGTTGAGGGATGGCGTTCCAAATAGTGAGCAACCTCACGTTGGAACGCGCTACTTCGCCTCTCTTCATTATGCTGTGCAAAATTTTCAACTGCTGCGATATTGGTTTGCATACATCACCCGCCATTATGCTTTGAGAACGCTGCTGCGTCCGCCTGCCGATAGGTTCAACACATGGTCTGATTTCTCTGTAGACTGCGCCACAGCGGGCGCTCAAAATAACATCCATAATATGAAACATAGCCTTAACACAAATAGTTTGCAAATGTTACAATCCTGTTTGATTATTCGCCACCGGCTGCTAAATTGATAAAATATTGACCGAAAAGGCGTTAACACTCTTTTTACGTGCAGAATTTCGTCCGCCAGAACGGGGGTGGTCATGGGCAATATATTTTCCAATTCCGACACAACTACCGATATCATGCTGTGCCGATATCACTCAGGCAGGCACCTGATACCCATATTCATTTCTGCCTGTCGTCCCTACCAGAAGGAAGTACCGCTATGAGCGAAGTCAGCTTGGCGCCGGGTAAGCGCCTGTCACAGATCCGTCTGCAATTGGGTTTGTCGCAGCGCCGGGTCGCCGAACTGTCCGGGTTAACCCACAGCGCAATCAGCACCATCGAACAGGACAAAGTCAGTCCGGCTATCAGTACGCTGCAAAAGCTGCTGAAAGTTTATGGGCTGTCGCTGTCTGCCTTCTTTGCCGAACCTGAAGCCGCCAATGAGCCCAAAGTGGTCATAGAAGCCGAGGATCTGATTGAGATAGGCAGCCAGGGGGTATCGATGAAGCTGGTGCATAACGGCAGTCCAACGCGCAATCTGGCGATGATGCTGGAAACCTATCAGCCCGGCACCACCACCGGCGAAAAAATTAAGCACCAGGGCGAGGAGATCGGCACCCTGCTGGAAGGTGAGATCATGCTGACGATCAACGGCCAGACCCATTGCCTGACCGCCGGTCAAAGCTATGCCATCAACACCGGCATTCCACACAGTTTCAGCAATACCTCGGCGCGCGTCTGCCGCATCGTCAGCGCACATACCCCGACTACCTTCTGACCTTGTTCGGCGGAGGCCCCATGACGGAACACGTTGCCAGTTATTATGCCGCCACCGCCAACACGTTCGCGCCCTACCCGGCGCTGAACGAGGATATCCGCTGCGACGTCTGCATTATTGGCGGCGGCTTCACCGGCCTGTCGTCGGCGCTGCATCTGGTCGAAGCCGGTTATGACGTGGTGGTATTGGAGGCCGCACGCATCGGCTGGGGTGCCAGCGGCCGCAACGGCGGGCAGGTAGTCAACTCTTACAGCCGCGATATCGACGTCATTGAAGCGCGTTATGGCGCTGACACCGCCGCCATGCTCGGCAGCATGATGTTCGAAGGCGCAGAGATTATCCGCAAGCGCATCGATCAATACGCCATCGCCTGTGACTACCGGCCCGGCGGCATCTTCGCCGCTTTGAACCCTAAACAAAGCCACGCGCTGCAGCGGCAACAGGCCCGTTGGCGGCGCTATGGCAATGACCAATTGGAATGGCTGGATCGGCAGGCTATCCGCCGCGAGATCGCCAGCGATCGTTTCGTCGGCGGTTTGCTGGACCGCAACGGCGGCCATTTGCACCCGCTCAATCTGGCGCTGGGCGAAGCCGACGCGGTGCGCCGTCACGGAGGGCGACTGTTCGAACAGTCAGCCGCCACGCGCATTGATTACGCGGAACCGGCAAAGGTACACACCGCCCAAGGCTCGGTCAGCGCCAACTTTGTGATCGTTGCCGGCAACGCCTACCTTGGCGATCGGCTTGAGCCGCGGCTCAGCCGGTTGAGCATGCCCTGCGGCTCACAAATCATCGCCACCGAACCGTTATCCAAAGATATGGCGCTGTCGCTGCTGCCCAATAATTTCTGCGTCGAAGACTGCAATTACCTGCTGGACTACTTTCGTCTGACCGCCGACAACCGGCTGCTGTATGGCGGCGGCGTGGTATACGGCGCTCGCGATCCCGCCGATATCGATCCGCTGATCCTGCCCAAAATGCTGAAAACCTTCCCGCAGCTGAAACAGGTGCGGATTGATTACCGCTGGAGCGGCAACTTTCTGCTGACGCTCTCGCGCATGCCGCAATTCGGTCGCCTGGAAAACAATGTCTATTATATGCAGGGCGATAGCGGCCACGGCGTCACCTGCACTCATTTGGCCGGCAAGCTGATCGCCGAAGTGCTGCGCGGTGATGCTGAGCGTTTTGACGCCTTCGCTCGCTTGCCACACCTGCCCTTCTTTGGGGGCCGCCAGCTGCGTGTGCCTTTCACCGCCCTGGGAGCGGCCTATTATGCGTTGCGCGACCGCCTGGGGTTCTAGCGCCATCCGCCAGGAATTTTTTCATCTCAGTTATGCCTTTTAGTTTGTTGCGTAATACGCAATCTGTGTTACAAAAGACTTACTTTAGCCATCTAAACACCTAAACGTCTTTAATTACACTATGCCAACCCCTACGCCCTCACGCCTCGAGATGCGCAATATCTCGATCGCCTTTGCCGGCTTCAATGCCCTGCAAAACGTCGATTTCACCCTGCAAGGAGGCTCAACACACGCATTGGTCGGGGCCAACGGGGCAGGAAAATCCACCTTGATGGCGATCCTTTCCGGCGCGCACGACCATTATCGCGGCGAGATTTTTATCGACGGGCAGCAAGTGGATATTCATTCCCCGCTGCAGGCCCGGCAATACGGCATCCACGTGGTGCAGCAGGAAGTGGATGTGGCGTTGATCCCCACGCTATCCGTGGCGGAAAACATCATGCTCGATTGGCTGAACGAACCGGGCCATCTGCTTAACTGGGCGCAACTGTACCGTCAGGCGGCGCAGCTACTGACTCAGCTGGATTTGACTATTAACCTGCGCCAGCGTTTGTCGGAGTGCACCCTGGCGGAAAAACAGCAGGTGCTGCTGGCACGCGCACTCTCCCACCGCTGTCGTTTTCTGGTGCTCGATGAACCCACCGCCCCGCTCGATCGCGCCGAAAGCGAACGCCTGTTCCGCGTGGTGCGCCGCCTGCAGTCCGAAGGTATCGGCGTGGTGTTTATTTCCCACCGTATCCACGAATTGAGTGAAATTTGCGACCGCCTGACGGTGCTGCGCGATGGCCGTCACGTCAGTGAGGATGCCATGCAGGGCCTGACCGGCGAACAGATCGTCGAGAAAATGCTCGGTCACCGGCTGGACGATATTTTTCCTCCCCCACGCCCACCGCACGGTTCTCGCCCGCTGCTACGGGTGGAAGGCCTGCACGATCGCCATAAGCTGCGCGACGTCAGCCTTCAACTGCATCAGGGGGAAATTCTTGGCATCGCCGGGCTGGCCGGCGCGGGAAAAACCGAACTGTGCAAGGCGTTATTTGGCGCCTCACCGGCGCGAATTGAACGGGGTGAACTGCTGGGAAAACCCTGGGCCCCCCGCGCTCCACATCTTAGCGTAGAGCAAGGGCTGGCGCTGGTGCCGGAAGAGCGGCGTAAAGAAGGCATTTTTATCGACGAAGCTATTCCGATGAACCTGAGCGTCAGCGCCGACGACAGCTTTTCCCGCTGGAGCCTGTTCAGCCGCCGCCAGGAACTGCGTTGGGCGCGCGACATCATGCAGCGCCTGAATATTCGCGCCTCCGGCCCGCAGCAGAAGCTGGCGCGGCTTTCCGGTGGCAATCAGCAAAAGGTGGCGATTGGCAAATGGCTGCGCGGCGACGCTAGCGTACTGATTTTCGACGAACCAACCAAAGGTGTGGACATCAAGGCCAAACAAGAGCTGTTCACCCTGATCGACGGCCTGGCGCGCAACGGCAAAGGCATTATTTATGCTTCCGGCGAGTTCTCGGAGCTGGTCGGCCTGTGCGATCGCATCTGCGTGCTGTGGGATGGCCGGGTCGTCGCGGAACTGAATGCCGCCGACATTGATGAAGAAACCCTATTACTGTATTCCACCGGAGGAACCCCAGCGTGAGTAAAGAATTGTCCCTGCAAACTGCGCAACCCTGGCGCCATCAGCTGTTTGAGTTTCTCTACAAATGGGGGATGTTACTCACCGTTATCGCGCTGATTGCCCTGTTCGGGATAGCGTCGGACAACTTCCTCGATCCGAACAACATCATCAATATTCTGCGTTCGATTGCCATCGTCACTGTCATCGCCATCGGAGTATCGATATCGCTGTCGGTCGGCGGTTTCGATCTTTCCGTTGGTTCCACCGCTTCACTGGCCAACGCCCTGGTGGTTTCGCTGTTCGTCTGGTACGGCTTCGGCACCACCGGTGCGATTGTGCTGACGTTGCTGATTTGTACCCTGGTCGGCCTGTTCAATGCATTCCTGATCGTGGTGTTGAAAATCCCCGATATGCTGGCGACGCTGGCCAGCCTGTTTGTGATCCAGGGCGTGGCGATGACCTACAGCTACGGCGGATCAATCACCCAGAATATGGTGCTACCGAACGGCGATATGGCCGAAGGCCTGATCCCGGAGGTCTTTTCCTCACTGGGCCAGGTGCCGGTGATCGTGTTGATCATGCTGGCAGTCACGGTAGTGGTGCAGCTTTTCCTGTCGCTGACCAAACATGGCCGCCGCATGTATGCCATTGGCGGTAATCCGGAAGCCGCGCGCCTGTCGGGCATTCGGACAGTACGTTACAGGGTTGCCGCCTATGTTATCTCTGCCCTTCTGGCCTCGCTTGGCGGCATATTACTGGCGTCACGTATCGGCTCTTCGCAGGTGAACGCCGGTGGCGGTTATCTGATGGATGCGGTCGCTGCCGCTTACATTGGTTTCTCGCTGGCCGGCTCCGGCAAGCCCAACGCGCTCGGCACGCTGGTGGGCGCGGTGATCCTCGGCGTGTTGCAAAACGGCCTGGTGATGCTCTCCGTTCCCTACTATGCCATGGACATTATCAAAGGTTTGGTGCTGGCCCTGGCGCTGGCAATCACCTACATCCAGAAACGCTAACCCCTCTCTCTCGGCGCAGGTTCTGCTGCGCCCTTTTTCCCTTGTATTCATGCGGTTAATGATTCCCCTCGCCTAAACACATACAAATGATACGAATTATCATTTGCGTTTACATTTTGTCGAAAATCCTTACAATAGCCTGACGAAACGGCGAACCCCGCAATGACGGGGCAAGTTTCTAATTATTATTCAACACGTTAAAACGACACTTTGTCGATTTACATCAGACCAGGAAAGGTTTGCCTCATGGAAAAGCCACGTTATAACAAATTAACCGCATTGATCATTGCTACATTGACCAGCGCCGGCGCCGTCGCTGCGCAACCAGACGCTCAGGACACCATGGTGGTAACCGCTTCCGGTTTCCAGCAGAAAATCCAGGACTCCCCGGCGTCCATTTCGGTCATCCCACGTCAGCAAATTGAAGACAAAGCCTACCGCGATATTACCGATGCGTTGAAAGACGTGCCGGGCGTCGTTGTTACCGGCGGTGGCAGCAGCAGCGATATCAGCATCCGCGGCATGTCCTCCAAATACACCTTGATCCTGGTCGACGGCAAACGCGTAGACACCCGCGGCACCCGCCCGAACAGCGACAACGCAGGCATTGAACAAGGCTGGCTGCCGCCGCTGGAAGCGATTGAACGCATCGAAGTGGTACGCGGCCCGATGTCTTCGCTGTACGGCTCCGACGCCATGGGCGGCGTAATCAACGTCATCACCCGCAAAACCTCCACCACTCAGGCATGGAAAGGTTCACTGCACGGTGACGCCACCTTCCAGGAAAACAGCAATTCCGGCGATATTTTCCAGACCAACGCCTACGCTTCCGGCCCGCTGATTGAAGGCCTGCTGGGCCTGCGGGTCAACGGCCTGCTGTCGCGCCGCGCCGAGGACCAAATCCTCAACGGCTTCAATGAACAGCGCATGCGCAGCGGCACCGCGGTATTCAGCCTGACGCCAAACGAACAGAACGACTTCGATTTCGAAATCGGCCGCTCTTTGCAGGATCGTAACAGTACGCCGGGCAAATCCATGGCGACCGAAAACTGCCGCAACAAAAAGTGTACGCCGAACAGTGCCAGCGACAGCCTCTACACCCGTACCAACTACGCGGTAACCCACAACGGTTATTACGACTTCGGCAACACCACCAGTTATATTCAGCGCGAAGAGACCAACAACCCTGGCCGCGATATGAAGATGTACAACACCATCTTCAATACGCAAACCCAGTTTGATCTCGGCAGCCATATGCTGAACCTGGGCGGCCAGTACCGTTACGAAAAGTTGAGTGATGGCGGTAATCAGTTAGCCGCAGCCGATAAGCTGAACCAGCTGACGCGCTGGAGCTGGGCGCTGTTTGCCGAAGACGAATGGGCGATGACCAACGACTTCAGCCTGACCAGCGGTATCCGTATGGATCAGGACCAGAACTACGGCAACCACTGGACGCCGCGCATGTATGGCGTCTGGCACCTGACCGAGCAATTTACGTTGAAAGGCGGCGTCTCCGCGGGCTATCGCTCGCCGGATCTGCGCCAATCCTCCGCCGGCTGGGGGCAAATCACCGGCGGTGGCCGTACTTCAATCATTATCGGTAACCCGGATCTGAAGCCAGAAAAGAGCCTGAGCGAAGAGATCGGCGTGATGTGGGATAACCAGCAAGGGCTGAACGCCAGCGTTACCCTGTTTAACACCGACTTCAAAGACAAAATCACCGAAGTGCGTCGCTGTGACAGCGGCGACGGCGACGCGCAGTGCATGATCGGCAATACGCCGTATTACTTCATCAGCGACCGCACCAACGTCGATAAAGCCAATATGCGCGGCGTAGAAGCCACTTTCGGTTGGGAAATCACCAAAGATTGGCAGTTGACCACCAACTATACCTACACCACCTCCGAACAGAAGAGCGGGGATTTCCAGGGCAAACCGCTGAACCAAATGCCGAAGCATATGGTTAACAGCGTCTTGGACTGGCAGGCCACGCATGACGTCAGCCTGTGGTCACGCGTTAACTTCCGCAGCAAGACTTCGGACTACATGAGCCGCTCTTCGATGGCCAAGAGCACGCCGTCTTATACCTTTGTTGACGCCGGCCTGAGCTACCAGGCGAATAAAAATCTGATGGTGACCGGCGGGGTTTACAACATCCTCGACAAGACCGTCGATTACGATAACTACAATACCGTGCTGGATGGCCGCCGTTACACCGTCGGCATGACCTACAACTTCTGATGCCACTTTGGGCGCGCGCTGCGCGCCCTTTTTATCTCTCTCACCCAAGGAAGCCACAATGACATTACGCCGCTCCCCTATGGTTCTCGCCCTGCTGGCCTGTATCGCGCTGGCCAGCTGTAACGGCAAGGTTCGCACACCGGCCGCGGAGGCCCCTGCGACCGTCAGTTTTCAACATCTGAACGGCACCACCGAAGTGAAAAAGCACCCACAGCGCGTAGTGGTGCTGGACTATGCTTCACTGGAGACATTGCAGTTGCTGGGCGTAGAGCCGCTGGCACTACCGGGCAACCGCACCATGCTGCCGGACAGCCTGAAACAGTACCAAAATGCCAAATACCTCAATGCCGGGACCCTGTTTGAGCCGGATATGGCCACGCTACGCGCTGCCAAACCGGATCTGATCCTGATCGCCGGTCGTTCCTCCAAGGCCTATGCCGAACTCAGCGGCATTGCGCCGACGTTAAATATGGCAATCGATCCGCAGGATCAACTGGGCAGCCTGAAACAACGCACCCTGCAACTGGGTGAGCTATTCGATAAACAGCCGCAGGCTCAGGCTGCAGTAGACAAACTGGACGCCGAGATTGCGGCGATCAAACCGCAGGTGGCCAAAGCCGGGCGTGGCCTGGTGGTGCTGTTCTCCGGCGGGAAAATCAGCGCCTACGCGCCCAAGAGCCGCTTCAGCTTTACCTATGACGCCCTCGGGTTCCAGTCGGCGCTGCAGAGCGACAACGCCGATGTCCGCGGCAATAAACTCACCCCAGAACAAGTGGCACAGTTGAACCCGGACTGGCTGTTCATTATCGATCGCGATGCAGCCACCGGTCGTCCGAACGCGGTAGCTCCGCAGAAGATCCTCACCACCACGGCGTTGAAAAACACCGCAGCGGTCAAGAAAGGTCAGGTGGTTTATCTGCCGGCGGCTGAGGTCTATCTTTCCGGCGGCATCATCACCAGCCAGCATATCGTCGAACGCGTCGCCGAAGCGCTGAACAAGAAGTAATAAAAAACCCGGCGCTGTGAAGTGCCGGGTTTTTTGCTATCCACCAGGGATCAAATCGACGGTTGGTTCACCAACCCGTCAATCAGCACCTGCGGCGTTCCCTGCGAGCAACGCTCAATGCGCCCACGAACGCCATACACCCGCGCCAGACTCTGCGGCGTGATCACCTCTTCCGGCGCACCGTCGGCAATCAATTCGCCATCCTGCAGCATCAGCACGTGATCGCCATGACGCAGCGCTATATTGATGTCATGCACCACCACCACCGTGATGATATTGCGTTTGCGCGTCTCTTTGCGTACCAAATCCATCACGTGGAACTGATAGTTAAGATCGAGCGCGCTCAGCGGTTCATCCAGCAACAGCAACGAAGGCTGACGGATCAGCGACTGCGCCAACCCCACCAACTGTTTCTGTCCGCCGGAAAGCTGATCGAGATAGCTCAGCGCCAGGTGGGCAATGCCAAGCTGCTCCAGCAGCGCCATTACCTCGGCCTCGCTGCCGGCATTGCTGCGGCCGCCCGAAGCGCGTTGCGCCACGATGATCGATTCCAGCACGTGCAGATGCACACCGGCTGGCAATGACTGTGGCAAATACACCACCTTCTCCGCACGGCGGGCGAATGGCATCTGCATCAAATCGATGTCGTCCAGCCACAGTTTCCCCTGTGCAGGGTTTAAACCCGCCAGCGAGCGCAGCAGCGTTGACTTACCGCTGCCGTTCGGCCCCAGCAGCACGGTGATTTCCCCACGCGGCAGCATCGGGACCGCCAGGTTGCTGATAACCTGACGCTTGGGGTAGCCAGCGGAGAAGCCTTCAATACGCAATCCCTGATTCATACATTCCCCCGATGACGCAGAATAATGCTCAGGAAGAATGGCACGCCCACCAGCGAGGTAACGATGCCCACCGGAATGATAATACCCGGGATCAGGTTTTTCGACGCCACGGAGGCCATCGACAGTACCAGCGCGCCAATCAACGCACTGGCCGGCAGATAGAAACGGTGATCTTCACCGAAGATCATTCGGGCGATGTGTGGCGCCACCAGCCCGATAAAACCGATAGGCCCAACAAAGGCCACCGCCAGCGCGGAAAGAATGCTGATGCGCAACAGGGTCGTCAGACGCAGACGGCGCACGTCGATACCGAAGCTCACCGCACGATCTTCACCCAAACGCAGCGCGGTCAACTTCCACGAGCTCATCATCGACAATGGCAGCAGCACGACGAATACGCCGAGCAAAATGCCCAGTTTGTCCCACGAAGCCCGCGCCAGGCTGCCCATAGTCCAGAACACCAGCCCCTGCAGCGTGTCTTCGCTGGCAATAAACTGCATCATGGAAACCAGGGCGTTAAAGGTGAACACCAGCGCGATGCCAAACAGCACCACGCCAGAGGTGGCCACCCGTGTCCAACGCGTAATGCCGTCCAACATCAATGCGGCGAACAGGGCGAAAATAAACGCGTTAGCGGAAATAAACCATTGATCGGGGATGCCCGGAACGCCAATCCCCAACACGATAGCCAGCGCCGCACCGAAAGCCGCGGCAGAAGAGACGCCGAGGGTAAAGGGACTGGCCAGTGGGTTATTGAGGATGGTCTGCATTTCTGCACCGGCCAGGCCAAGCGCAAAGCCCACCACCACCGCCATCAAGGCGTAAGGCAGGCGGATATCCCAGACGATAACCCGCGTGCCGGCGTCGGCCGCCGCAGGATCAATCAGGGTTTGCCACAGTGAAGACAAAGAGAGCCCGGATGGGCCCATGGTAAAATCCAGCAGCAGCGAACCCATAATCGCCAGTGCCAACACCCCCATCATCAATAAACGGTGGCGGAGAATATGGTGATAACGCCCCATGGCGTTGACGTCGGGTTTACCCTTGGCGTCAGGCATAGGATCGGTGGATACGCTCATTATTTCGGATACCTGTTACGACAATGACCACAGCGGCGCGGAAACGGCCGCCTGAACGGAATAAGCAGCCGCTAACAATAAAGCAAACGATAATACTTATCAATCATATCAATAGCTATTACCTGCCATATAAAGATGTAACACTTTATTTTATAACGTTATTAACCAAACCCTTGCCATACCCTCGCCTCAGCACCCAGGGTTAACAATTCCGAAAATATCGCCCCACTCTGCACAGCTGTGACAAATTGCAATAAAACCACATAGAATCCAAATCCTGACTGGTCACTGGCGCCCGCGCCGGGCCGGATATTCAGGGCCGGTTTTCGGGACCCTTATCAAAGAGGCTGCAATGAGAAGTCGAACACCTGCGTTAACGCCTAAAAAACCCGCCCTGCTGCACTGGCTGGTGCAAAGCCCACGGCTGGCTGATGACGCCAAATTACAACGCCAGATGCGGCTTACCTTGGTGCCTTCTCCCGCCACGCCATGGTTGAATGCCGCCGGGGTGGCGCTGCTGCTGCTGGGCTATATCTGGCTGAGCCACAAGGCGATCGGCGTAGGTCTGTTGCTGCTGCTGTTGTTGCTGACCGGCGGACGTTGGTGGCTGGCGCGAGCCAATCCGCTCCGTTGGCCCAACGCGATGCTGGTGACGGTACTGCTGTGGTGCGCACTGGTGGGCGCTGTCGCCCTGATGGCCATGCTTTCTGGCCGCATGGTGCTCATCTTGTTTGCCGGCTTGCTGATTACCGGACTGGCCTTCTGGCTGACGCAACGCCACGCCGCAGCACCGCGTTTTGCCCTGCTGGAAATCATGGTGCTGACGCTGCCCTATTTGCTGGCCGCGCCGCTGTCACGCGTGCAAAACCTTTTTTTACTGGCGGATATCATCCCGCTGTGGCTAGTGTTGGTCCATGGGTTGACCACGTCTTATCATCGCCAGCTCGCTGAGCGCGTCACCCTGAGCGCGGAAAAACAGCAAGCCGCCCATCAGGATCATTTGACCGGTTTCCTCAACCGTGCAGGGGGTGAAGCCGTGATGCAGGATATTTGTCGTCCTTCGGCAACGGTGCATCCGCTTTCCCATCTGTTTATTTTCGACTTTACCCCGCTGGCGGCGTTGTATCAGAGCCACGGCGTGCAGATCGGCGATGACGTGCTGCGCACCATCGGCGAACGCCTGAAAATGTTGGTGCGCCCCAGTGATTTTGTCTGCCGCTATACCGGCGGCCAGTTTCTGATCCTGGTTCACGATCTGCCTTACGGTTCCGAAGGTGAATTTTTGGCACGCTTCATTCCGGCACTGGAAGCCCCCTACGCTTTTGGCGCATTCGGTGAGGTATCGCTGCAGCTCAATACCGGAGTATTGGCGTTAACCCAGGATTATCAATCGGTTGACAGTTTGATGGCTGCGGCGCAGCGGGCGCTGACGGTAAAAGGGAAGGAACAGGAAGTCAGGGGATAAGGATAACGCGGCGGGCTCCCGCCGCGTTTCATACAAGACGTTAATTCACGTCCATTTTCGGGAATTCCATTTCGCTGTACTTCACGACACGGGTGCCGCGCGTCAGCTTGTAACCGAACCAAATGATCAGGAACAGCGGAATACCGATGTAGGTCGCGGTCACGCCGTACCAGTCGATTCGGTCTTGCAGGAATGCCTGATAGTTCTGACCCAACGTGATGATCAGGCATAGCACAAAGGCAAAGATCGGGCCCAGCGGGAAGAAGCCGGAACGGTAAGGTAAGTCGTTCAGGTCATGCCCCTGAATCATATAGCCACGACGGAAGCGGTAATGGCTGATGGCAATCCCCAACCAGGCAATAAAGCCGGTCATACCCGAGGTGTTCAGCAGCCACAGGTAAACCGACTGGTTGCCGAACATCGAGCTCAGGAAGCACAGGCCCGCAACCACGGTCGTCGCATACAATGCATTACGTGGCACTCCGCCCTTCGACAGTTTGGCGAAGATACGCGGCGCTTTGCCTTCCGACGCCAGAGTAAACAGCATACGGGTTGAGGCGTACATCCCGGAGTTACCGGCAGACAATACCGCCGTCAGGATCACCGCGTTCATCACCGCCGCCGCCGACAGCAAACCGGCATGCTGGAACACCAGGGTGAACGGGCTGACGCTGATGTCTTTCACATCATTGCGCAGCAGGCTCGGATCGGTATAAGGAATAATCAGGCTGATAATCAGGATCGCGAAGATATAGAACAGCAGGATACGCCAGAACACCTGACGCACCGCGCGCGGGATATTTTTGCCCGGATTTTCAGATTCGCCGGCCGCGATGCCAATAAGCTCGGTACCCTGGAACGAGAAGCCGACAATCATCGCCACGCCTATCATCGCCGAGAACCCTCCGGCAAACGGCGCGTCGCCGATGGTCCAGTTCTGCCACCCCGCGTGCTCGCCCCCTTTGAGGATGCCGAAAATCATCAGTACGCCAATGGCGATAAAGATGATGACAGTGGTCACTTTGATCAGTGAGAACCAGTATTCTGCTTCGCCGAAACCCTTAACCGAAATGTAGTTCAACAGGAACATCAGGCACAGGAACAGCGCGCTCCAGATCCAACCCGGAGTATCCGGGAACCAATAGGTCATGACCAACTGCGACGCTACCAGGTCAACGGCGATGGTCACCGCCCAGTTGTACCAGTAGTTCCAACCCAGCGCGAAGCCAAAGCCTTCTTCCACATATTTGGCGCCGTAGGTGGAGAAAGAACCGGACACCGGCATAAAGGCCGCCAGTTCACCCAGGCTGGTCATCAAGAAGTACACCATCAGCCCGATCAACGCATAAGACAGCAATGCCCCGCCTGGGCCTGCCTGCGAAACGGTCGCCCCAGAGGCGACAAACAGACCGGTGCCGATAGAACCACCAATAGCAATCATGGTTAAGTGCCGCGCTTTCAGCTCGCGCCGCAATCCGGGTGCTGGTTGCCCCGATGTTTTTATATCCTGCTGAGCCATTCTTACCCTATCTGCTGGTCAAAAAAAATAAGGGCGGATTGTAACAAATACCCGCCGGCGAACTAGTAACATTGCACTGATATAAGATAGCTTCATAATTCAGGGCTAATTATTAGCAACGGCCCTCTAGGCCTTACTTACTGTCATTAATGTGACAGGGTGCAGATTTTTATGCTTCGTTTCTGCTTACGGAGGCATTTTCAGGACGCAAGCGTGCAGTAGCTGAGAAAACGCTGCAGGGCATTGGAGATGTGCTTTTGCCGGTGATGGATCAGATAAAGCGTTCGCATCAAGGGCGGCAACGGCAGCTGCAGTTCCACCAGCGCGCCGCTGGCCAACTGTTCGCCTATCACCCGGCGCGACAGGCAACTGATACCAATGCCGTGGCGAACCGCATGTTTGATCGCTTCCGAGTTCCCCAGCTCCATTACCAGCTGAAAGTGCGGCAGATGCGCCAGTAACAGATGATCCAACACTTCACGCGTGCCCGAGCCCCGTTCGCGCAGGATCCACGGCGCATTCGCCAACATCGCCAAGGTTAAAGGCTGGCCCGCCAGCGGATTGTCCGGTGCAGCGAACACCACCAGCTCATCCTCCAGCCACGGCTGAGTGACCAGCTCCGGCATATGGCAAGGGCCTTCGATCAGGCCTAAATCGACCCGAAAATCTGCGACCGCGACAATCACGTCCTGACTGTTTCCCACATTGAGCTCCAGCGGCGTGGCGGGAAAATCTTGCCGATAACGGGCAATCATCTCCGGCAACATATAGTTACCGATGGTGCTGCTGGCCGCGATACGCAGCGCACCACCGTCATGACGGAACAGTTGCTCAATCTCTCCGGCCTGCTCCAGCAACGCCAACGCCTTCGGGTACAGCAGCCGCCCATGCTCATTGATGACCAGACGTTTACCGACACGATCGAACAACTGCACGCCCAACTGCCCTTCGAGGTCGGCCAGCGCCGCACTTACTGCCGATTGCGATAACGCCAGAACGACCGAGGCCTGCGTGGTCGAACCGCTTTTCAGCACTTCGGTAAAAACTTCCAATTGACGTAAGGTGATATGCATAAACTTCTCGATATACAAAAAAGCGGCCTGTCAGTAAAGCCACTGAAACTAATGCTAAATCTGCGCCACTGGCCGGCAGCAACGCACAGGGTGAATAACACTAAGGTTATCACGTTTGCAGAAATCGACATGGGGGCCACTCATGCTTCAGGCCGCAGACTAACCACTTATTCAGATAGGTTATAAATATATAATCAATTTCTCTTTTATGTCGCCAGCACGTAGTCTTTGGCTCAAGGATTTGATGACAAGGGCTGACTTATGGCGACCAATACCACACACGATTTTCCAACGCGGCAATTTCCGCTATTCGGTCTACCTCGGCTGGTGCCGGGGCTGCTGCTAACCGGTGCCATCACTGCGCTGGCGGTCTGGATAGGTGATATTCCCTGGGTAGCCGGGCTGGGACTGGGCGCGCTGACGCTGGCGATTTTGCTCGGTATTTTAGTCGGCAATACGCTGTATCCCTGGCTACAACCGAGCTGCCATGGCGGTGTTCAGCTCGCCAAACAGCGTTTATTGCGTCTGGGTATTATCCTTTACGGTTTTCGCCTGACGTTTCAGCAAATTGCTGACGTAGGCACCACCGGCATCATTATTGATGCATTGACCCTGAGCACCACTTTCCTGCTCGCCTGCTGGCTGGGTAAAAAAGTGTTCGGTATCGACAGCCAGACCGCGATGCTGATCGGCGCCGGCAGCAGCATTTGCGGCGCGGCGGCCGTGATGGCGACCGAGCCGGTGCTGAAAGCCGACTCCAACAAGGTGGCGGTGGCGGTAAGCACCGTGGTGGTCTTCGGTACGCTGGCGATCTTCGCTTATCCGTGGCTGTATCAGTTGAACGAGCATTTCCAGTGGCTGCCGTTTAATCAGGAAAGTTTCGGCATCTTTACCGGTTCAACCATTCATGAAGTGGCGCAGGTGGTCGCTGCCGGGCACGCTATCGGGCCGGATGCTGAAAACGCCGCGGTCATCGCCAAAATGATTCGCGTCATGATGCTGGCCCCTTTCCTGCTGCTGCTCTCAGGCTACATCAGCCGCAGCCGTAGCGCAGGAAGCACCGGTAGCCAGGCGGAAAAATCCGCGATAACCATTCCGTGGTTTGCGGTGCTGTTTATCGCCGTTGCCGGGTTGAACTCATTCGACCTGATCCCGGCGGCACTGGTAAAACACCTGATTACCGCCGATACCTGGATGTTGGCGATGGCCATGGCGGCGCTGGGGTTGACCACCCACATCAGCGCGGTGCGCCAGGCCGGGGTTAAGCCAATCCTGCTCGCCACGCTGCTGTTCGTTTGGCTGATTGTTGGCGGCGGCGCCATTAACCTTCTGGTGCAGTATTTTATCTGATTTGCTTCCCTTCAGGCCCGCAACCGCGGGCCTGCGCTTTTCCTGCCATTCAATCCTTCCGCTATCAATGCCATAATGACGCCGATTACACAGGAGAATGAAAATGAAGTTTGTCGGTGCACATGTCAGCGCGTCAGGCGGCGTGGATCAGGCGGTTATCCGCGCGCACGAATTGGAGGCGACCGCATTCGCCCTGTTCACTAAAAATCAGCGTCAATGGAAGGCCGCCCCGCTGCCTGCCGACGTGATCGATAAGTTTAAAAGCGCCTGTGCGCAGTACGGCTACGGCCCAGGGCAGATCCTGCCGCACGACAGCTATCTGATTAACCTTGGCCACCCGGTGACCGAGGCGTTGGAAAAATCCCGCGAAGCCTTTCTTGATGAAATGCAGCGCTGCGAACAGCTGGGGCTGACCCTGCTGAACTTCCACCCCGGCAGCCACCTGTTGCAAATTGAGGAAGACAAATGCCTGGCACGCATCGCTGAATCCATCAACATGGTGCTGGACAAGACCGAGGGCGTGACGGCGGTTATCGAAAACACCGCCGGTCAGGGCAGCAATCTGGGCTTCAAATTTGAACATTTGGCGGCGATTATCGATGGCGTGGAAGACAAGAGCCGCGTCGGCGTTTGCATCGATACCTGTCACGCCTTTGCCGCCGGTTACGATTTGCGTACCGAAGAAACCTGCGAGCAGACGTTTAAAGAGCTCGGCGACATCGTGGGGTTCAAGTACCTGCGCGGCATGCACCTGAACGACGCCAAGAGCGAGTTTGGCAGCCGCGTCGACCGTCACCACAGCCTGGGTGAAGGCAATATCGGTAAAACAGTATTCAGCTATATCATGCGTGACGATCGTTTCAACAATATCCCGCTGATCCTGGAAACCGTAAACCCGGATATCTGGGCGGAAGAGATCGCCTGGCTGAAGGCACAGCAGTAATTGCCAGTTAAAAAAAACCGGAGCCTGAGCTCCGGTTTTTTATTGCCTGCGCCAGCGTTACGCTACCGTAGCCGCAGGGACTTCAGCGCGTTTCAGCAGTGCGTAAGACACCCCCGCCAGCAGCGTACCGGCAACGATCGCCACCAGATACAACAGCACCGGTGTGATAGCGCCAGGGATCAGCAGAACGAACAACCCACCGTGCGGTGCCATCAGCTTGGCGCCGAAGGCCATCGACAGTGCGCCGGTCAATGCACCACCCGCGATGCAGCATGGCAACACGCGCATCGGGTCACGGGCGGCGAACGGAATGGCGCCTTCGGAGATAAAGCACAGGCCCAACACCAGCGCTGCTTTACCGCCTTCCTGCTCGGACTTCTCGAACTTGCGACGCGCCAGTAATGTTGCCAGCCCCATCGCCAGCGGTGGCACCATACCGGCCGCCATAATGGCCGCCATAGGGGCATATACCGACGAGCTCAGCAGCGCCACACCAAAAGCGTAGGCCGCCTTGTTAACCGGCCCCCCCATATCGGTACACATCATGGCACCGAGGATCGCCCCCAGCAGCACCGCATTGGCGGTACCGAGTGATTGCAGCCAGTGAGTCAGGCCTTCCATAATTTTCGCTACCGGCGTACCGACGATGAAAATCATGATCAAGCCGACAATCAGGCTGGCGACCAAGGGAATGATCAGGATCGGCTTCAGCGCTTCCATACTCTGCGGCAGACGCAGTTTGGTGCTGATAAATTTGGCCACATAGCCCGCCAGGAAACCGGCAATGATACCGCCGAGGAAGCCGGCGCCGGTGCTGACGGCCAGCATGCCGCCAATCAACCCCGGCGTCAGGCCCGGACGGTCAGCGATCGAGAAGGCAATAAAACCGGCCAATACCGGCACCATCAGCGCAAAGGCTGAGCCGCCGCCGATCTGCATCAACGCCGCTGCCAGCGTGCCCTTGACTTCGAATGCCTTGATACCGAACACGAACGACAGTGCGATACACAAACCACCCGCCACCACCATCGGCAGCATGTAAGACACGCCGGTCAACAGGTGACGATAAGGACCGGCGCTCTCTTTCTTCTTACCGGCGGTGGCCGGCGCACCGCTTTTTTGCGGTTGGAAAATCTCGGCCTCGGCCTGCGCCTTGTCCAGTTCCTGCGCCGTTTTTTTCAGCGCCAGGCCGGTAGAGGTACGGTACATCGGCTTGCCGGCAAACTTATCCAGATCCACTTCAATGTCCGCCGCCACGATCACCAGGTCGGCCGCCGCCACTTCTTCTGGCGTAATGGCATTGCCGGCGCCGACGGAGCCGCGGGTTTCAACTTTCACCCACCAGCCACGCTTTTTGGCTTCGCTTTCAATGGCTTCGGCCGCCATAAAGGTATGGGCCACGCCGGTCGGGCAAGCGGTGATCGCCACGATACGTTTTTGACCGGCGGCTTTAGCCGGTTCGACGGCTGCCGCGGCCGGTGCCTGATAGGCTTTCGCTTCGGCCATCGCCTGCGCCAGGAAGGCTTCCGGCTCACGCACCGCATGCGCCACGTCACCCACATAAACCCGTTTGCCGTTCAGCGCGGCGTCAGCAGGTACAGTTTGCCCTGCCACCACCACCAGTTCAGCGTCGGCGGCTGACTCAACCAACGTCAGGCCGGTTTTCACCGCAGCAGCGCCAAGCATGCGTTTCGCCAGGTGACTACGTGCCTGCCCCAGCGAATTGTCTATCATCAGCAGTGTTTTCATTCTGCCTCCTGCTATTGATTAAAAGGTTTCAGATCGACACGCGCCATCATCGCGGCCAACTGTGGACGGTCGGTCACGCCAACGTTGCTCTGGCTTACCGCCAGCGCAGCCACGGCGGTGGCCAAACGCAAAGTGTGTTCACTGGATTCACGCATCAGCAGGCCGTAAATCAGGCCGCCGACCATCGAGTCGCCGGCACCCACGGTGCTGACCACTTCGCAGGCCGGTGGCTTGGCAATCCAGGCGCCGGACGCGTTGACCCACAGCGCGCCTTCGGCACCGAGGGAGATAACCACGTGGGCAATGCCCTGATCGCGCAGCGCATGCGCCGCTTCGACCACGTCAGCCAGCTGCGGCAACGGACGCCCGGCCCAAATTTCCAGCTCGCGGCGATTCGGTTTCACCAACCACGGCGCCGCTTTCAAGCCGGCAACCAGGGCTTCACGGCTGCTGTCGAAAATGATGCACGGGCATTGGGCGCGCAAACGGATCATCCAGTCGGTGAAAGCGTCGGGATCGACCCCCGCCGGCAGGCTGCCGCTGACCGCGACCATGTCGAACTGGCCCAGCCAGCTCAGGGAATCGGTCACGAAACGTTCCCAGTCCTGCCCGCTGACTTCAAAACCGGAGAAATTGAAATCGGTGACTTCACCGTCTTTTTCGGTCAGTTTGACGTTAATACGGGTGCGTCCCGGCACCACCTGGAAGCGGTTGGCAATGCCCAGATCGCTGAACAGCAATTGGAAACCGTCCTGGTTGTCTTTTCCCAGGAAGCCGCCCACCGTCACATCAATACCCAGATCCTTCAGCACCTTGGCGACGTTGATGCCTTTCCCGGCGGCGTGAAGGCCGGCGGTTTTGACCAGGTTCACTTCACCGCGCTCGATCTCCGGGCAAAAGCCCACCAGATCGTAAGCCGGATTCAAGGTAATTGTTGCTACTCTTCTGCTCATGCTGCGCCCTCGCCCAGTCCTTCGTTAATCGCTTCACCGATCGCCTTCAGCGCCGTTTCAGCATCTTCACCTTTGGCGGTAAAACGCAGGTGATGTCCTTTTTTCACGCCCAACGCCACCACCTTCATCAGGCTACGTCCGTTGGCCGGTTTGCCACTGCCATCCAGGTTAGTGACGGTAATTTCACTGCTGAATTGCTTGATCACATTGACCAGCGCCGTGCCCGGACGGGCATGCAGGCCGTGTTCGTTACGGATCACGTACTCAGCGCTCAGCGTGGTGTTTTCTTCTTCCACCTCACTGGTCAGCAATGCCAACAGGGTGACGGCATCCGCGTTCAGCAAGCGTTCAGCTTTGTTCGCCAACAGCAGATCGCTGAGGTAGTTCAGCACCGCTAACGGCTGCGAGTCAGCCACCGACAGCGTCAGCAACAGCGCAACCTGCTCGCCCTCTTCGTCAAACGGCTGCGCCGGACGGCTTACCGTAGCCGCGCTAGCCAAGTTGCCTTCGGTGCTGTCGCTCAGCCAAATGCCCTGCCCCAGATTCAGCGGCTTGCGGGTGATGACGTCGCTGACGAATTGAGCGTTAACCGCACCGATTTTCTGCAGGCGGCCCGCATTCAGCGCCTGCAGCGTCATCAGGCTGTCGGCGGCCACGTCTAGCGCAATCAAGGAAGCGTCGAACTTGAATTCCGCCGTCAGCTTTTCGCCCATCAACAAGCTGCGTAACTCTTCTGCCGAGTTGGTTTTCGCCAGCTGTTCGGCTACGCTGTCGTCGCTCAGAACGTGGGTCAACTGACGCAACAGCGCCAGGTGTTCATCGGAACGTGCGGCAATGCCGATCACTACGTAAGCAGTTTGGCCTTCGCCCCACTCGATACCCTGAGGGAACTGAAACACCTGCACGCCGGTGTTCAGCACCAGATCGCGGGTATCGGTAGTGCCATGCGGGATGGCGATACCGTTCCCAAGATAAGTGGAAGTTTGCAGCTCACGCTGCAACATGCCGTCCACGTAAGGCGCGCTGACGCAGCCGGCCTCGGTCAGTGCGGCAGCCACCTGACGGATGGCTTCCTGTTTGTTACTCGCGGTAGCACCCAGGTGAATATCTTGCTGTGACAACTGGAACATGATTCTCCTCTCCTGCTGAATTGAATCGTTTCAGCTTCGTTGGGAAAAAGGAGCGTTACCGGTACGACATTATCGCGCCCATAACGCTGAAACGTTTCAAGGAGTGTGTAAGCCCCCATGAGCGAAAGCAAGTTTTCTCAATTTTGACGTGATAGATTTTTGACCTTACGCACACTTTTCCCTTAGGGTTACCCGTCGCAGCGCTAAAATGACATACTGTGCTGAAATTTTGCTGACGGAGGGAAACATGACTGTAGTGGCGGGCGTAGGCGTAATCATTGTCAATGAACAAGGGGAAATTTTGCTGGGCAAACGCTGCGGTAAGCACGCCCCCTTCTGGTCCATCCCGGGCGGGCATCTGGATGCCGGCGAAACCTTTGAACAGTGCGCACAGCGCGAGATCGCCGAAGAGACCGGGCTGATCATCGCCCCACCGAGCTTTGTCGGCATCAGCAATAATCTGCAGACCTGGCGCGCCGAGGGAAAGCATACGGTTTCCATCTGTTTGCTGACGCCCCATCCTGGCGGGGAAGCCGAGCTGAAAGAACCGGAAAAATGTGCTGAATGGCGCTGGTGCCTGCCGGATGCATTACCTGAACCGCATTTTGAAGCCAGCCGTAATGCCATTCATCTGTGGCAGACGGGCCAAACTTACCTACCGGCAAAATAGCTGTTTTCAATCACGGTTTAGCTCTCCTTTCCGTGATCTCGCTCATAGTCTGATAAATCCACATGAAAAATGCGTTATATAATCCAGAATATAACGCTGAAAAATCCCCCGAACGACCATTTTTCTTCTAAAAATACCCCTATAGTATTAGATGACTTTACCAATAGTACCTATACTTCCTCAGGTATGTCGGCGCTCGTCCGGCACTTTTTCTTTGGCAAGGTTTTCCTTGGTATTTCATAATTATAAGCGGATTCAATATGACCAATAAACTCACTGGCTTGATAAAAAAGCACCGCTGGGGATGGCTGTGGATTTTGCTGCTCGGAATTATCCTCGGGGCAGCATTATTGGCGGGTACCGCCACCGTATTCCATAAAACCAGCGACACCGCCTTCTGCGTCTCCTGCCACACCATGCAACAACCGCTGGCCGAATATCAGGGCAGCGTTCACTTCCAAAATACCAAGGGCATTCGCGCTGAATGTGCCGACTGTCACGTTCCCCATGAGCCACTCGACTACCTGTGGACCAAAATCCGCGCGGTAAAAGACATTTATGGCGAGATGGTGGGCACCATCGATACGCCTGAGAAATACGAGGCGCACAAGCTGGCCATGGCGCAGTCGGTCTGGAAAACGCTCAAAGAAAACGACTCCGCCACCTGCCGCTCTTGCCACAGCTTTGACGCAATGGACATCACCGCCCAACGGCCTGAAGCGCGTATCCAGCATCCGGTGGCCATCAAGCAGGGTGAAACCTGTATCGACTGCCATAAAGGCGTCGCACATATCCTGCCGGACATGAGCGGTGCAGCCCAGGCCGGAGCCGCCGAGTTGGCGAAAGCCGCCGCTGAAACCTCGCCAACCGCCACCACGTTGTACACCATTGCCACAGAACCCTTCTTCCTCAAACCGGACGACAGCCACAATGCCGGCAACCTGATGCCATCCACCGAAGTGCAGGTGGTGAAACAGGAAGGCGACAAAGTGCTGGCCAACGTCACCGGCTGGCAGCAAGACGGTGTCGCTGAAGTGTTCTACGCCGCGCAGGGCAAGCGCATCCTCAGCGTGCTGCTGGGTGAAGACGCTCGCAAACTGCTGAAAACCGGCACCACCATGACCGATGCCGAAACCGGTCTGGTATGGCATCAGGTTTCTCTGCAAGTTTGGCTGCCGCGCAAACAACTGATCGACGATCAGCAAAAAATCTGGCGCTACACGGCAGATATGATGTCGGCCAACTGCACCGGTTGTCACGGCCTCACAGCCCTCGATCGCTTCAACGCCAACCAGTGGATCGGCGTAATTAAAGGTATGGCTCCACGCACTTCGCTGACGCAGGAACAGCTGCGCGTTCTGACACAGTACGTGCAGAAACACGCCAGTGACATGCAGCCAGCCGCACCAGCCAAGCTTTAAGGGAGAAGCGAAATGAGCAAATATCAACAACAAGCGTTAAAAATGAGCCGCCGCCGCTTCCTGACTGGCGCGACCGCGCTGGCCGCAGCACCGCTACTGGCGGGCGTGTGGCCCAAGTCAGCGTTGGCCCAGGCCATCAGCCAGGCGCTGCCGCAATTCGTCGTGTTGCGTCAGGCACAAAAAGGCATTTTGACCGGCGCGCACTGGGGCGCCTTCGAAGCCATCGTCCAGGACGGTAAAATGGTCGGCGTGCAGCCGGTCAAAGACGATCCTTATCCGAACGAACTGATCACCATGGCGCCCTATCAGGTGCACGCCGAAAACCGTATCAAATACCCGATGGTGCGCAAAAGTTGGCTGGAAGGCGGCCCTGGCAGCCGTACCGAACTGCGTGGTCGTGACGAGTGGGTACGCGTTAGTTGGGACAAGGCGATTGATTTGGTCTGTGGTGAGATCACCCGCTTGCAGAAAGACCATGGCCCGCAGTCCATTTATGCCGGTTCTTATGGCTGGAAAAGCGTCGGAATGCTGCATAACAGCCGCACGCTGCTGCAACGCCTGATGAACCTGACCGGCGGCTTCCTCGGTTACGCGGGCGACTACTCCACCGGTGCCGCGCAGGTGATCATGTCGCACGTGGTGGGCTCCATGGAGGTTTACGAACAGCAGACCGCCTGGCCGAACGTGATTGAAAACAGCCAACTGGTGGTGCTGTGGGGCTGTAACCCGATGATCACGCTGAAAAACAGCTGGAACGTCCCGGACCACTACGGCCAGACGGGCTTTGAGGCGCTGAAGAAGAAAGGTACCCGAGTGATCAGCATTGATCCGGTACACAACGACAGCGCCAAATTCGTCGATGCGCAGTGGATCGCTCCGCGTCCTTATACCGACGGCGCCATGCTGATCGGCATCGCCCACACGCTACTGACCGAGAAGCTGCATAACCCGGACTTCCTGAAAACCTACACCGCCGGTTTCGACAAGTTCCAGGCCTATCTGTTGGGTGAAACCGACGGTACGCCGAAAACTGCCGAATGGGCGGCCGATGTGTGCGGCGTCGATGCTGATGTGCTGCGTCAGTTAGCACGCGACATGGCGAAAAATCGCACCATGATCATGGGCGGCTGGGGGATCCAACGCCAGCATCATGGCGAACAGCAGCATTGGCTGTTGGTTACCGTGGCGGCGATGCTCGGCCAGATTGGCCTGCCGGGCGGCGGCTTCGGCTTCAGCTATCACTACTCCTCCGGCGGCAGCCCGACGGCGAAAGGCGGCATCATTTCCGGTATCTCTGCCGGTAACGCACCGAAGAACTCACCGGCACCGATCCCGGTGGCGCGCATCGCCGAATGCCTGACCAACCCGGGCAAGACAATTAATTTCAACGGCGCGCAGGTCACCTACCCCGAGGTGAAAATGGTGTATGTGGCGGGCGGCAACACCTTCCACCAGCATCAGGACACCAACAATCTGGTCAAGGCCTGGCAGCGGCCGGACACCATCGTGGTGAACGAACCTTATTGGACCGCCACCGCCAAGCATGCCGATATCGTTCTGCCGGCCACCACCAGCTACGAACGCAACGATCTCGAAATGGGCGGCGATTACTCACAGCTGTATGTGTTCCCAATGCATCAGTGCGTCGCGCCGCAGCATGAATCGCGCAGCGATTTCGATATTTTCGCGGCCATGGCGGCCAAGCTGGGGGTGCAGGACGCCTTTACCGAAGGCAAAGATGAAACCCAATGGCTGAAAGGCATGTACGATGACATGAAAACTCAGGCACGTGCTGCCCGGGTCGCCCTGCCACCGTTCGACATGTTCTGGGAGTCCAACAACTACGTGCGCTTCCCGGTGCCGGAGGCCAATACCCAATGGGTGCGTTTCGCCGACTATCGTGAAAACCCGCTGCTCAATCCACTGGGGACGCCATCCGGTAAAATCGAGATCTACTCCGACGCCATTGCCAAAATGAAGTATCAGGATTGCCCAGGCATTCCGACCTGGATGCCGCCGCATGAATGGTATCGCGGCCCGGAAGCGGTGAAATACCCGCTGTCGCTGAACACCGCGCACCCGATCAACCGCCTGCATTCGCAGCTCGACAACACGCCACTGCGCAAGAAATACGCGGTAGCCGATCGGGAAGCGATTGTGATCCACCCGCAGGACGCCCAGTCACGCGGCATTGCCAATGGCGATCTGGTGCGGGCCTTTAACGATCGCGGCCAGATCCTGGTGGGTGCAGTGGTGAGCGAAGACGTGCGCCCTGGCGTAGTGCGCATCAGCGAAGGTGCCTGGTTCGATCCGGCCGATCCGTCACAGCCAGGTTCGCTGTGCAAGAACGGCAACGTCAACTGCCTGACCTTCGACGTCGGCTCCTCCAGCCTGGCTCAGGGTAACTGCGGGCAAATGGCACAGTTGCAGATCGAGAAGTATCAGGGCGAGGTGCTGAAAAACACCGCGCACGACGTGCCAGCTGGCGCCTAACGTCGAAGTTTGTCATACCCAGGGCGATGGTGACATCGCCCTTTTTTTAGCCTGATGCAGGAAAGAACTTTTTACCATTAAGCAGAATGAAACCGGTTTTTGTTCTTTTTAAACAGGCGTATTATGCGCGCGACTCCCTCATTTACGGCTATTTGCTGACCTCTATGCCTACTTCAACTGCGGTAACGCGACGCTCGCCCGATCTGACCTCGCTGGCCTTTTTAGTGGTGGCGTTCCTCACCGGGATTGCCGGTGCGTTACAAACCCCAACGCTGAGCCTGTTCCTGGCAACCGAGGTGAAGGTGCGCCCTTCCATGGTTGGGTTATTTTTCACCGGCAGCGCGGTGATCGGCATCCTGGTCAGCCAGTTTCTGGCTCGCCGCTCAGATCAAAAAGGGGATCGCAAAACGCTGATCTTCCTCTGCTGCATGTTAGGGGCACTGGGCTGCGTACTGTTCGCCTGGAACCGTAATTATTATCTGTTGCTGGCAGTCGGCGTAATGCTGACCAGCTTCGGCTCGACCGCCAACCCGCAGATGTTCGCTCTGGCGCGCGAACACGCCGACCGCACCGGCCGCGAAGCGGTAATGTTCAGCTCTATCCTGCGGGCTCAGGTTTCTCTCGCCTGGGTTATTGGGCCGCCTATCGCCTTTGCGCTGGCATTGGGATTCGGTTTTAAGGTGATGTATCTGGCCGCCGCCGCAGCGTTTATCCTGTGTGGCGTGCTGGTGTGGAAAATGCTGCCGTCGATGCGTAAAACGCCGGTGGCTTCCAGTACCACGCTGGAAGCTCCGCGGAAAAATCGCCGCGATACGCTGCTGCTGTTTTTAACCTGCACCTTTATGTGGACCGCCAACAGCATGTATTTAATCAATATGCCGCTGTATATGGTGCATGAGCTGCAACTGCCGGAAAGGTTAGCCGGAATATTGATGGGGACGGCGGCCGGGCTGGAGATACCGACCATGTTGCTGGCCGGCATGGTGGCGAAACGCTTCGGTAAACGTTTCCTGATGCGTTGCGCGGTGGCGGCGGGCCTGCTGTTTTACTTCGGGTTACTGTTTATCACCGGTACCTGGCAACTGATTGCCCTGCAATTGCTCAACGCGGCGTTTATTGGCGTGCTGGCAGGCATTGGTATGCTCTATTTTCAAGATTTGATGCCCGGTCAGGCTGGGGCAGCAACCACTTTGTTTACCAACACTACGCGCGTGGGCTGGATTTTTGCCGGTTCAATCGCCGGCGTGGTGGCGGAGGTCTGGAACTATCACGCGGTGTTTTATTCCGCGTTGGCGATGGTGGTCGGCGCGGTGCTGTGCCTGTGGAAACTGAAAGAGGCTTAAGGTGCAGTATCCGCTTCCAGCTTGATCAGATAGACCAATGCCTGGTCGCGGTGGTCATGGCACATTTCGCGGCTGGCCTGCAGGCTGCCGCAGACCTTGGGCCGCAGCGGTGAATGAAACAGGCCACAACGCAGCTGCTCGCTCAGATGAATGCAGCGGGTGTTGGCGGGCTTGCCGTTAGGCATGCCGGGGATCGGGCTGGATATTGAAGGCGCAATACAACAGGCGCCACAGTCGGTACGACAGTCCATCAGCGAGTCTCCCGGTGGGCTGGCGGAATTGAAGCGCGACAATATCAGTCGCGCTCATCGGCCGCCAGCATAATCCGTGTTGGCGCGCGAATCTTTACATCTCGCGTTTTAGATCGTGAATCGCCCCGTTTTCTCACCCGCCCGAAAATTGCCATAAGCTCCCCTTCCGCCGCCAATTAATGCATGAAACAAGCGAATTAGCGGCTTTACATGCGCCAACCGCACATGTACCATTGAGCTAGTACAAAAGAATCCACGGCCGACGAGGCCAATCAGGAGCAAAAATGTCCGCGGACACCATCCAGAAGCTTTCCCGCCCTTCAGTGCTTGGCGGCGCGATGATCATTGCAGGCACCGCCGTCGGCGCCGGCATGTTCTCCATTCCCATCGTCACTTCTGGCGTGTGGTTCAGCGGCTCCGTCGCGCTGCTGGTTTATACCTGGGCCTGCATGCTGATTTCCGGCCTGATGATCCTGGAGGCCGCCCTGCACTACCCAAGCGGCGCCAGCTTCCACACCATCGTCAAAGATCTGCTGGGTAAAGGCTGGAACGCTATTAACGGTATTTCCATCGCCTTTGTCCTGTACATCCTCACCTATGCCTATATCTCCGCCGGTGGCTCTATTATCGCCCACACGCTGGAAGGTATCGTCGGCGTCGGGCAGTCCACCGCCGGGTTGGTGTTTGCCGTGGTGGTGGCGTTTATCGTGTGGCTCTCCACCCGCGCCGTTGATCGCCTGAGCACGATCCTGATCGGCGGTATGGTGATCACCTTTGTGATGTCGGTGGGCGACATGTTCACGCATGTGCAGCCGGCAGTACTGTTCAACCGCGGTGACGACCAGGCCAGCTATCTGCCTTACGCCCTGGCGGCGCTGCCTTATCTGCTGACCTCCTTCGGTTACCACGGCAACGTGCCGGGACTGGTGAAGTACTACCACAAAGACAGCGGCGCAGTCGTGCGCAGCCTGGTGTACGGCACCCTGCTGGCGCTGGCGATCTATATCCTGTGGCAGTATGTGATTCAGGGCAACATCGCCCGCGATGCCTTCAAACAGGTGATTGCCGAAGGCGGCAACATTGGCAGCCTGCTCAAGCAGATGGGCAACGTTACCAGCAGCCAGACCGTCGGCCAGCTACTGAACGCCTTCTCTTATATGGCGCTGGCGAGCTCATTCCTGGGGGTGTCGCTGGGATTGTTCGATTACCTGGCAGACTTCTTCAAATTCAGCGATGACACAGTCGGACGCAGCAAAACCGCGCTGGTGACCTTCGCCCCGCCGACCATTGCCGCCCTGCTGTTCCCGAACGGCTTCCTTTACGCCATCGGCTTCGCCGGCCTGGCCGCCACCGTTTGGGCGGTAATAGTGCCGGCCATGATGGCGCGTGCCAGCCGCCGCCGCTTTACCGAAGCGCAATATCGCGCTCCCGGTGGCTACGGCATGATCCTGTTCATCATTCTGTTCGGGGTGATCAACGCCGTCGCGCACGTGTTGGCATTGCTGGGTCTGTTACCGGTGTTCCAGTAATACCGTAGGGGATGGCGGCCGCCGTCCCCTTAGTCTGATGACAAACACCCGAAAAACGTGGTTTTCGGATGTTTGAGGTAAATCAGAAGACACCATCCTGTGTTTTTATTTGCCCCCAGAACAGAACTTTTAACTGCAAAGGACGTTGTCAGCAATTTGAGGGGATGGCGGCCGCCGTCCCCTTTTTCTGTCACTGTTTTTGCTCGATCTGCTTGCCTGAAATCAGCGGCGCGAGTAACTTGTCGCAACTTCCCAAATACTCTTCATTGCAGGTTATTTTATATGGCAAAAGCTAACGAAATTAAGCGCGGCATGGCGATCAACTACAACGGCAAACTGCTGCTGGTGAAAGACATTGATGTGCAAAGCCCAAGCGCGCGCGGCGCCAGCACCTTGTACAAAATGCGCTTCTCCGACGTCCGCACCGGGCTGAAGGTTGAAGAGCGTTTCAAGGGCGACGATATTCTGGACACCATTAGCCTGTCACGCCGCAAGGTGAACTTCTCTTATATCGACGGCGAAGAATACGTGTTTATGGATGACGAGGATTACACCCCGTATATCTTTAAGAAAGACCAGATCGAAGATGAACTGCTGTTTATTCCCGAAGGCGGTCTGCCGGGCATGCAGGTACTGACCCTGGATGGCCAGGTGTTGGCGCTGGAACTGCCGCAGACCGTGGATATGGAAATTGTCGACACTGCACCGGGCATCAAAGGTGCCTCTGCCAGTGCCCGCAACAAGCCGGCCACCATGGCGACCGGCCTGACCATTCAGGTACCGGAATACCTCAGCGCCGGTGACAAAATCCGCATTCATATTGCCGAGCGCCGCTACATGAGCCGCGCTGACTAGTCGATATTCTGGGGCCAATGTGGCCCCTTTTTAATGGCTTAGAGCAAATCCGGGAAGAAGCGGCGTTTAAGCGCCAGCTCCACCCCGCGCAGTTCCGCCAACCCCTTCAAACGACCAATCGCCGAGTAGCCCGGGTTGGTTTTTTTCTTCAGATCGTCCAGCATCTGGTGCCCATGGTCGGGACGCATCGGGATCGGCCGGCGATCGCCTGCCTGATGGCGCCGTTGCTCCTCAGTGAGGATCGCCTCGATCACCGCCACCATGTCTACGTCGCCTTGCAGATGCGCACCCTCATGGAAACTTTTCGGGTTTTCTTCGCGACAGGTAGCACGTAAATGGGTGAAGTGGATGCGATCGCCGAAGGTTTCGATCATCCGCACCAGATCGTTATCCGCCCGTACGCCGTAAGAGCCGGTGCACATGGTGAAGCCGTTATACCGGCTGTCGACCGTTTGCTTGAACCACTGCATATCCTCAATGGTAGAGACGATGCGCGGCAACCCCAAAATCGGCCGCGGCGGATCGTCCGGATGCACCGCCAAACGCACGCCAACCTCCTCCGCCACCGGCACAATGGCGCGCAGGAACACCGCCATATTCTCTCGCAGCTGCGCCTTGTCGATCCCATCGTACTCCGCCAGGCGGGCGCGGAATTGATCGAGGGTATAGCCCTCTTCGGCCCCCGGTAATCCGGCGATAATATTGCCGGTCAGCTTGGCAACCTCCGCCTCGTTCATCGCGGAAAAATAGGTTGCAGCCTGCTCCTGTTCTTGCGGCGTGTAATCCTGCTCTGCGCCAGCGCGTTGCAGGATATGCAGATCAAAAGCCGCGAAGGCGGTCTGATCGAAACGCAACGCTTTCGACCCGTCCGGCAGTAAATACTCCAGATCGGTGCGCGTCCAGTCCAGGATCGGCATAAAGTTGTAGCATACGGTGTCGATGCCGCAGGCCGCTAGGTTACGCAGCGATTGCTGATAGTTAGCGATATGCTGCCGGTAATGGCCGCTGTGGGTTTTGATCTCCTCATGCACCGGGATACTTTCCACTACCGACCACACCAAGCCTTTCTCCGCCAATAGGGCCTGACGGGCCTTGATCTCTTCGACCGGCCACACCTCGCCATTCGGGATATGGTGCAAGGCGGTGACGACGCCAGTGGCGCCGGCCTGGCGCACATCATCAAGAGAGACCGGATCGTTCGGCCCATACCAACGCCATGTTTGTTCCATTATTTATCCTTGTAAAAATTGCCCAGTATCGCGGAAGTGATAAAGATCGCCCTGCTCCAGCCATCTTGTTATACCAAAATAAAATAGATATCGGTTATCTTTCACCTTACTCTTTCGCCAATTGCTGTCAAAAGTGAAACCGCGATTGGTTGATCCACTTCACGGATCTGGCTTATTTTGCACGCGCACATGTAATTAGTGCGCTTACAGCCTTACACTGGCGGCAGAAAATTCGTGCAGCCCCGGCAGAAGGAGTGCCGTATTCTGCACAAAAAACTGGTCTGATAACTTTTAAAGTTAACCGCCAACACATCTACTCAGCCTTGGAGCTTTGCATGAAGACTATCGCCAACACGCCGCTTCCGGATGCCGTCCAGCAGCCAGGTTACGATCGCAGCGCATTACAGAGCCGCATGGTGCACATTGGATTTGGCGCCTTTCACCGTGCCCACCAGGCGCTACTGACCGATCGAGTGTTGAATCGTCAGGGCGGCGACTGGGGGATCTGCGAAATCAGCCTGTTCGGCGGTGATAATTTGTTCCGGACGCTGCGCCAGCAGGACCATCTTTACAGCGTGCTGGAAAAAGGCGCGGCGAGTAATCAGGCTATCGTGATCGGTGCGGTGCATGAGAGCGTACACCGCAAGCTGGAAGGGATTGGCGCCGTATTGGAAAAGCTGGCGGAGCCACAGGTGGCGATTGTCTCGATGACCATTACCGAAAAAGGCTATTGCATTGAACCCGGCAGTGGAAAACTGGACCTTCAACATCAGGCGATCCGCGCCGATCTGGCGAATCCCGGCGAGCCTTCCACCGTGCCGGGGATCCTGGTGGAAGCGCTGCGCCTGCGTCTGGAACGTGGGCTGCCCGCCTTTACCCTGCTCTCTTGCGACAACATCCCGGAAAACGGCCACGTGCTGCGTAACGCGATCGTCGGTTTGGCTCAAGCGCGTGACGGCGCGCTGGCCGACTGGATTGCCCGCGAGGTGAGCTTCCCCAGCACCATGGTAGACCGTATCGTCCCAGCCGCTACGCCAGAGACGCTGGATGAAGTGGCCGAGGCGCTCGGCGGCGTTCGTGATGAATGCGCCATCGCCTGCGAACCCTTTATCCAGTGGGTCGTTGAGGATAACTTTGTCGCCGGCCGCCCAGCCTGGGAACGGGCCGGTGCACAGTTGGTCAATGACGTGCTGCCTTTTGAGCAGATGAAACTGCGCATGCTGAACGGCAGCCACTCTTTCCTGGCCTATCTCGGGTATCTTGGGGGCTATCAGTACATCAACGACTGTATGGGCGATGAGTCTTATCGCCGCGCCGCACTCCACCTGATGCTGGCCGAACAGGCGCCGACGCTGAACGTTAGCGGCATCGATTTGCCCGCCTATGCAGCACAGCTGATTGAGCGCTACAGCAACCCGGCGTTGCAACACCGTACCTGGCAAATTGCCATGGACGGCACGCAAAAATTACCGCAGCGTATGCTGGACTCGGTGCGTTGGCATCTGCAGCATGGCGGCAGCTATGCCGGTCTGGCTCTCGGGGTGGCGGGCTGGATGCGCTATGTCGGCGGCGTGGATGATGCCGGGCAGCCAATAGACATTCGCGATCCGTTATTGGCTACGCTGCAACAGACAGTGGCTTCAACGCCGGATGATGAACAACGGGTAAAAGGCCTGTTGGGTCTAACGGCTATTTTTGGTGAGCAATTGGCGGCCAACGAGGAATTTGTCACTGCGGTCACCCGCGCCTACTTGTCATTACGCGATCGCGGTGCGCGTCAAACGGTGCAAAACTGGGTGTCGACTCAGCTGGCTTAGCCATTGAACAAGGCGTAAAGCGGGGAAAATGACGATGCCGGATATCATCCGGCATCGCCGAACGACTTAACGATAAACTACCGTCATCACTGCAAGTTTTTTCTGTTGATCCACCCACTTCATTTCGGTCGAACCTAAATTCAGCGGCAGTTCTTTGCGTGTAGCATCAAATTTCGACAGGGCCTGTTGGTCTTGATAGTGCTGCCCATTTCGGTAACATTGCGTATTGGCCGTTGAAGCGGTAACTTTCACCGTACAGGGGCTTTCCACAATAGATCCGACAAAACGAATAACTCCGCCAGTGGTTCCTGCATGACTTACTGCCGTCCATGAAAACAACATTCCTGCGATCAAAAATAACCGAAAGACATTCATGGCAACCTCATTTTTTGTTAAGCCAATTTAAACATAGAGGATCTTCTTAGGAATAATCGCAAGGTAAGGGCATTTATTTGGCGGGTAATCGGGCAATTAACAAAGTTAAAACAAGCTACTAACAACTATTTCCCTTAGGTAATATCCGGTTTTTGCTAGGATTTTTCCTAATAATGACCGCCATTTTGTTGCTTTAAAATGACGTATCGCAATCTGTCGGATTTGTGACTTAACGCAGGGAGAGCAGCGCCATCCTGCCTGGTGAAGTAGAATGGCCAAACTATTGCCCTTAAATTCATTAACATCAGGAATAATTAATGACTAAAACTAACCTGATCACCGGTTTTCTCGGCAGCGGCAAAACCACCACCATCCGCCATTTGCTGGCTAACAAGCCGGAACATGAACGCTGGGCGGTGCTGGTGAATGAGTTCGGTGAAATTGGCATCGACGGCGCGCTGCTGGCTGACAGCGGCGCAGTGTTGAAGGAGATCCCCGGTGGCTGCATGTGTTGCGTGAACGGGCTGCCGATGCAGGTCGGGCTGAACATGTTGCTGCAACAAAACAAGCCTGATCGCTTGCTGATCGAACCCACCGGGCTCGGTCATCCGAAACAGATCCTGTCATTGCTGACGCAAGACAGTTACGCCGGTTGGATCGATCTGCAAGCCACGCTGTGCCTGTTGGATGCACGCCAACTCAGCGAACCGCGCTACCGCGACAACGAAAACTTCCGCGATCAACTGGCGGCCGCCGACATTATTCTGGCCAGCAAAAGCGACACCTATCAGCCGCAAGATCTGATGGCCCTGCAGCAATGGATGGAACAGGATGGCCACCAGCGTCCGCTTTATCATATTGAACGCGGTCAGGCCGATGTCGCGTGGCTCGACCAACCTCGCACTAATCGTACAGAATTACCCGATGCACAACATCATCATAGTCATGCCAAAACGCAGGGCCTGGCCGCATTGCGACTGCCGGAAACTTCCCGCTGGCGTCGAGCGCTCAACCAGGGCCAGGGTTTTAACAGCTGTGGTTGGATTTTTGACGCCGATACGGTGTTCGACACCGTTGGCATTATGGAGTGGATACGTCTGGCGCCGGTCGAACGCGCCAAAGGTGTGGTACGTATTGCTGAAGGTACACTTTTAATCAACCGTCAGGGGCAAGATCTCAATATCGAAACGCGCCCTGTTACACCGCTGGACAGCCGAATTGAACTGATTCACAGCGAGAATGCGGACTGGAACGCGTTGCAATCCAAGCTGTTTAGTATTCGTTTAAGTTGAGATCTTTACCGTTAATGCCCTTTTACTCTTTAGACAGACTACAGGTTATGCCATGACTCGCCGCAACTTACCCCTCATCATTTTCTTCAATATATTGGGCATTGTGCTGTTCTTGTCCTGGTTCCTGCCGGCGAATCACGGTTATTGGTTTACTCTGGATTCGGAAATTTTCTTCTTCTTTAATCGTCATCTGGCTACCGATCCCGGTTTTTTACATCTGGTGGCTATCACCAATAACCGCGCCTTTGACGTCATTTCGCTGCTGGCCATGGGGTTGTTGTACCTGTGCTTTTACCTGCAGCAGGATGGCGCCGGACGTCGCCGCTTGTTGATTACCGGCGTTGTTATGCTGCTGACCGCCGTGGTGCTGAACCAGCTTGGGCATTTACTGCCGGTCAAACACCCTAGCCCGTCGCTGAGCTTTGAGAATATTAACCGCGTCAGCGAACTGACCGGCATTCCGACTAAAGACGCTTCAGGCGACAGCTTCCCCGGCGATCACGGCATGATGCTGATGATATTTTCCTGCTTTATGTTGCGTTACTTCAACCGTCGCGCATTCGCCGTCGCGCTGCTGATTACGGTGGTATTTTCATTGCCGCGCGTGATGATTGGTGCCCACTGGTTTACCGATATTGCCGTCGGCTCGCTGTCGGTGGTGCTGGTTGGCGCCAGTTGGTGTCTGATGACGCCGTTTAGCGATGTGCTGATCCGGGGTCTGAATCGCCTGCTACCCGGTAAACACCGTCCAGCATAGTCATAACCAATAGTTATGATCCCCAGGAGGCCCGCCGGCCTCCTGATTATTTCCCCACCGCATTTCGTTTATTTCCCCATCAGCGCGTTAATGCTTTCGCCACCTGATTTCACGCAAAACCAACACAACGGACAATCAGCGTTTTTTATATGAAGATTTACATTATGTTACATCACAAATTCATATAAAAAAGGGTGGAAAAAGGCTCGCAATCCCCAATTCGTTACGGTAATCTCGGATGCGTTTGTGCCTGGTTTAACCTGACTCAGCTTCAAATCCACTAAAAATGTGCGTTCCAGCACGTTTTCAGAGGTAACTGATTGTCGTTAAAACAGCTGCAGATTAGTCTCGTTCCGTTTGGCATTTTTCAGGTAGCGACTGACGTCGTTAAGGACTTCAAGGGAAAACAATAACAATGGTCAAATCTCAACCGTTTCTGAGATATTTTTTGCGGGTAGTACCTGCAATTGCCGCAGCGGTAATGCTCTCCGCGTGCAGCACGACTCACACTTCGAACTTGAATAACGCACAAACTGAGATGCGTGCAGTTAATGACAAAGACGGTCTTTTACTGCAAGCCTCTCAGGATGAATTCGAAGCAATGGTCCGTAACGTTGACGTCAAGTCAAAGATTATGGATCAGTATGCAGACTGGAAAGGCGTTCGCTACCGTTTAGGCGGTGAAACCAAGCGCGGCATCGATTGCTCAGCGTTTGTACAGCGTACTTTCCGCGAACAGTTTGGCATGGACTTACCGCGTTCGACCTACGAACAGGAAGACATGGGCAAGAAAATCTTGCGCACCAAACTGCGTCCTGGCGATCTGGTGCTGTTCCGCGCCGGCTCAACCGGGCGCCACGTCGGCATCTATTTAGGTAACGATCAATTCGTTCATGCCTCTACCAGCAACGGCGTGATGATTTCGAAACTGAGCGATAACTACTGGAATAAACGTTATCGCGAAGCCCGCCGGGTGCTTACCAGCAGCTGACGGCGCATGACCTGATTGTCCTGAATACCAAACGAGCGATAGAACGCTGCCTTCGGGCAGCGTTTTTTTTGCACCGCTGTCTGCTCCGGATTGAGATCTTATTATCCGTTCGCAGCGCTTTGCCCCTACCCCAGTATTTCGCGATATTATTTGTAGGAAACTACGCACCGATCAAAAACTCACCTATTATCGTCAAATGGGATAATGGTAGTCATGCCTGATTTAAACGGTTAACAACCGTTAAATAATCGATGAATAATGACTGCAACAGCGCCGTTGGGATATATTACGCTGTCACTCTATAACAAAAACAAATTGATACGCCGTGCTCAGGGGGCAGGTTTATGGGCTTGAAAAGGGCATTTGCACGCCACGTCTCTCACAGACGACGCAGTTTGGCTAAAAGCGCCATCGTAGCCCTGGTCTTTTTTATCCTGTTCATGGCGATTACACTCTCTCTGATTGACCACCAGCGCACGCAATATCAACATCGGGTCGAGCAACGCACACAAAAATTCACAGCCGATACGCTTAATGATCTGACAACCATCATGCAGCAGTTAATGCCGCTGATTGACCGCCCCTGTTCTGCCAGCCAACCGGATATTACTTACCAGGCTGCTTTCCATTCCGGCGTACGCACTTTTATGCTGGTAAAAAATGGCTTTGCCTATTGCTCTTCGGCCACCGGCGAAATGATGCTGGCGCTGAAAAACATCTATCCGGAGATTGACCCGCATCAGTCGTTGGATCTCAAATTGCAGCAGGGAACGCCGCTGGTACCGGGGAAACCGGCAGTAGCCGTCTGGTTACGTCAACCAGGAAAAGAAGACACCGGTGTGCTGGCGACGCTGGATATCGCGCTTATGCCCTATCAGTTGTTTACCTCTCGCCCGGAGCGGGCACCGGCGATTGCTATTATCCTGGGCGATCGTGCGCTGACCAGCTTTAGTCCGAATTTAATGCCGGTGAACCAGTTACCGAACGAGAAAGCCGATCGCATCTCTATCGCCGGCACGCCGATGACCATTCTGTTTTATAACCAAAAGCTGACGCCCAACGATATTCGCCTCACCCTGATGGGCAGCCTGGTACTGTCATTAATGATCGGCGTACTCTGTTATTACATGCTGTTGCTGCGCCAGAGCCCGGAACGCGCCCTGATGCGCGGTATCAAACGCAACGAATTCTTTATCGAATATCAGCCGGTGTTCCATACCCAAAGCGGCACCATCGGCGGACTGGAAGCCTTGATCCGCTGGCAGCATCCGATTGAAGGCCGCATCCCGCCGGATCTGTTTATTCCCTATGCCGAAAGCGAAGGGCTGATTGTGCCGCTAACGCGCCATCTGTTCCGCCTGATTGCCGAAGATGCATCCAAGCTGGCGACGGCGCTACCGCAGGGGGCCAAGCTCGGTCTGAACATCTCCCCTTCCCATCTTAGCGCCCCCTCCTTCCATCACGACGTGTATGAATTGCTGGCGCAACTGCCGGGCGATTACTTTACGTTGGTCTTTGAGATTACCGAGCGCGGCATGGTGGAAGAAAGCAATGCGCTGGCAGAGTTCGACTGGCTGCACCAGCAGGGCATCGAGATCGCCATTGATGATTTCGGTACCGGCCACAGCGCGCTGATCTATCTGGAACGCTTTAGCATGGATTATCTGAAAATAGATCGTGGTTTCGTTAACTCCATCGGCCAGGACACGGTCACCGCCCCGGTCCTGGACGCGGTGATTTCGCTGGCGAAAAAGCTGAAGATGCAAACCGTAGCGGAAGGCGTAGAAACCGCAGAACAGGTGAGCTTTCTGCAGGAACAGGACGTGAATTTCATGCAGGGATATTATTACAGCAGACCACTGAGCATCGACAACTTCGTGGCCTTCTGCAATGCCCATACCGTGATGGATCATCAGGCGCTAAAGGGCTGATCTTTTAACTTCTTTACCCTGCGGCACGGCGGCAAATGTTATGCTGGCCGCAGGCTTAATTGACTTTACAGCAGGAGCTTACCGTCAAGATGTCCGTGCGCGTTTTTGCTGCCCTGGTGCTCTCAGCACTGAGTTTCGGTCTGCAGGCTGAAACCCTCAATGAAAGCTATGCTTTCGCCCAGCTCGGTGAGCCGAAGTACTCCACCGATTTTAGCCATTACGACTACGTTAACCCTGCGGCGCCCAAAGGTGGCGATGTGCGGCTGGCAGCGATTGGCACCTATGATAACTTCAATCGCTACGCCCCCCGCGGCGTGCCCGGCGAACGCACCGACGCATTGTATGACTCTCTGTTTACTACCTCGGACGATGAAATAGGCAGCTACTACCCGCTGATTGCCGAATCTGCCCGCTTCCCGGCCGACATGCGCTGGGTAGAGATCGATATCAACGCCCGCGCCCGCTTCCACGATAGCACGCCCATCACCGCCGCCGACGTGGCCTTCACCTTTAACAAGTTTATGACTGAAGGCGTACCGCAGTTTCGCGTCGCCTACAAAGGCATTACGGTCAAGGCTATCTCACGTCTGACGGTACGTATCGAATTCCCGCAGCCGGATAAAGACAAACTGCTGGGGCTGTTTAGCCTACCCATATTGCCGCAAAGCTTCTGGAAAGATCACAAGTTGAATGAACCCCTGAGCACGCCGCCGCTCAGCAGCGGGCCATACAAGATTTCCAGCTACCGCCTAGGCCAATATATTACCTATCAGCGCGTGCGAGATTACTGGGCGGCTAATCTGCCGGTTAACCGTGGCCGTTTTAACTTCGACAGCATCCGCTACGACTACTACCTGGACGATAAAGTTGCGCTGGAAGCCTTTAAGGCCGGTGCCTATGACTTCCGCATTGAAGGCTCGCCAAAAAACTGGGCAACCCAGTACCAGGGGGGCAATTTCGCCCGCAACTATATAATCAAACAGGACGAAACCAACCAGTCGGCGCAAAATACCCGCTGGATGGCCTTCAACATGAGACGCCCGCTGTTTGCCGACCCCAAGGTTCGCGAGGCGATCACGCTGGCGTTTGATTTTGACTGGATGAACAAGGCGCTGTATTACAATGCCTATCAACGCACCAACAGCTATTTCCAAAATACGCCTTACGCCGCCAGCGGTTATCCTGACGCGGCTGAATTGGCGCTGCTGGCACCGCTGAAGGGCAAGGTACCGGCGGAAGTCTTCACCAGTATCTACCAGCCACCGTCCTCCGACGGCAGCGGCAACGATCGCCAGAACCTGCTGAAAGCCACGCAGTTGCTGAACCAGGCCGGCTGGGAAGTGAAAAACCAGCGGTTGGTGAACAGCAAAACCGGCCAACCCTTCAGCTTCGAACTGATGCTGCTGAGCGGCAGCAACTTCCAGTACGTATTGCCGTTCCAGCACAACCTGAAACGGCTGGGCATTGATATGCAGATCCGTGAGATCGACATATCCCAGTTCACTAAGCGTATGCGAGACGGTGATTTCGACATGATGCCGACGGTCTATTTGGCTATGCCCTTCCCAAGCTCCAGCCTTGAGACGCTTTGGGATTCCAAATACATCAACTCCAGTTGGAATACCCCCGGCGTCACCGATCCGGCCGTCGACAGCCTGGTCAGGCAGATCGCCGCGCACCAGGGCGACGAGAAAGCCCTGCTGCCGCTGGGCAGGGCGTTGGATCGGGTACTGACCTGGAACAGGTACATGCTGCCGATGTGGTATTCCAATCACGATCGCTACGCGTACTGGGACAAATTCTCCACGCCGCCTATCCGCCCGGCCTATGTGATCGGCTTCGATAACTGGTGGTTTGACGTCAATAAGGCGGCGCGTTTGCCGACTCAACAACAATAAGGAATCTGCGATGGCGGCTTATTTAATTCGCAGACTGCTGCTGATTATCCCCACCCTGTGGGCGATCATCACCATTAACTTTTTTATCGTGCAAATTGCACCCGGTGGCCCGGTCGATCAGGCCATCGCCACTATTGAAATGGGCCAGAGCGGCGGCTTCGGCGGCGGCGGAATAGGCGACGGCCTGGGGCATGCGCGCACCGGCGTTGCCAGTGCCACGGACAGTCAATACCGCGGCTCCCGCGGGTTGGATCCGGAAGTGATCGCCGAAATCACCAAACGCTATGGCTTCGACAAGCCGCTGCACGAGCGCTATTTCACCATGTTGTGGAATTACATGCGCCTCGACTTCGGCGACAGCCTATTCCGCGGCGCGTCGGTGATGCAGCTGGTTGGCCACAGCCTGCCAGTCTCCATTACGCTGGGGCTGTGGAGTACGCTGATCATTTACCTGGTGTCGATCCCGCTGGGGATCCGCAAAGCCGTACATAACGGCAGCGCCTTCGACACCTGGAGCAGCACCCTGATTATCATTGGTTACGCCATTCCCGCTTTTCTGTTCGCCATTCTGATGATTGTGCTGTTCGCCGGCGGCAGCTATCTCGACTGGTTCCCGCTGCGTGGTCTGGTTTCCAGCAATTTCGATACCCTGCCGTGGTACAGCAAAATCACCGACTACCTGTGGCATATCACCCTGCCCGTTCTGGCGACGGTGATTGGCGGTTTCGCCACCCTGACCATGCTGACCAAGAATTCGTTCCTCGACGAGATCCGCAAACAGTACGTGGTTACCGCCCGCGCCAAAGGGTTAGACGAGAACAAAATCCTTTATCGTCACGTGTTTCGCAATGCCATGCTGCTGGTGATCGCCGGCTTCCCGGCGACCTTTGTCAGCATGTTTTTCACCGGCTCTTTACTGATCGAGGTGATGTTCTCGCTTAACGGGCTGGGCCTGTTGGGCTATGACGCCACGCTGCAGCGCGATTATCCGGTGATGTTCGGCACGCTGTATATCTTCACCCTGATTGGCCTGCTGTTGAATATTCTCAGCGATATCACCTATACCCTGGTCGATCCGCGTATTGATTTCGAGGCCCGCCAATGAGCCGCTTAAGCCCAATTAACCAGGCGCGCTGGGCACGTTTTCGCAGCAACCGCCGCGGCTACTGGTCGCTGTGGATTTTTCTGGTGCTGTTTGTCCTCAGCCTGGGGGCCAACCTGATCGCCAACGACAGACCACTGCTGGTGCGCTACGAAGGGCGCCTGTATCTGCCGTTCATCATCGACTACAGCGAGACCACCTTCGGCGGCGAGCTGAACACCGCCACCGACTATCAGGATCCCTTCGTAAAAAAACAGATCGACAGCCACGGCTGGGCGGTTTGGCCGCCGATCCGCTTCAGTTACGACACCATCAATTTCGCTACTGAAGTGCCCTTCCCCTCCTCGCCTTCACGCCACAATCTGTTGGGCACCGACGGTAACGGCAGCGACGTGCTGGCCCGCGTGCTGTATGGCTTTCGTATTTCGATGCTGTTCGGGCTGGCGTTGACGCTGTTCTCCAGCGTGATTGGCGTTTGCATCGGTGCCGTACAGGGCTACTACGGCGGGCGCATAGACCTGTGGGGCCAGCGCTTTATCGAGGTGTGGTCGGGCATGCCGACGCTGTTTTTGATCATTTTGTTGTCGAGCATCGTACAACCCAATTTCTGGTGGCTGCTCGGCATCACCATTTTATTCGGCTGGATGAGCCTGGTGGGCGTGGTGCGCGCGGAGTTCTTGCGTACCCGCAACTACGACTATATCCGCGCCGCACGCGCCATGGGGGTGCAGGATCGGGTCATTATGTATCGCCATATGCTGCCCAATGCGATGGTGGCGATGCTGACTTTCTTGCCGTTTATTCTGTGCGGCTCCATCACGACCCTGACCTCGCTCGACTTCCTCGGCTTCGGTCTACCGATAGGATCCCCGTCGCTCGGCGAACTGTTGCTACAGGGCAAGAACAACCTTCAGGCGCCGTGGCTCGGCATCACCGCTTTCCTGGTGCTGGCGGTGCTGCTGTCTTTACTCATCTTTATCGGCGAAGCGGTACGCGACGCCTTTGACCCCAGCAAGGCGCATTAATATGGCTAGCACTCCTCTGCTTTCAATTCAGGATCTCGGAGTAGCTTTTCGTCAGGGAGAGGTATTAAACCCGGTGGTCAATGGCCTTTCGCTGCAGATCGAAAAGGCAGAGACGCTGGCGTTGGTGGGTGAGTCCGGTTCAGGCAAAAGCGTCACTGCGCTGTCGGTATTGCGCCTGCTGCCCTCACCTCCGGTGGTCTATACCGCCGGCGATATCCAGTTCAACGGCAATTCGCTGCTGCATGCGCCAGAGGCCGAGCTACGCAAGGTGCGCGGCAACCAGATTTCGATGATTTTCCAGGAGCCGATGGTGTCGCTCAATCCGCTGCACACCATTGAAAAACAGCTGGCCGAAGTACTGGCGCTGCATCGCGGCATGCGGCGCGACGTCGCACGCGGCGAGATCATCCAATGCCTGGATCGCGTCGGTATCCGCAATGCCAAAGGACGGTTGAAAGACTATCCGCATCAGCTTTCCGGCGGCGAACGACAGCGGGTGATGATCGCCATGGCGGTGCTGACCCAGCCCAAATTGCTGATCGCGGATGAACCCACCACCGCGCTTGATGTGACTATCCAGGCGCAAATTCTGCTGCTGCTGAAGGAGCTGAAGCAGGAAATGGGCATGGGGCTGCTGTTTATCACCCACAACCTGAATATTGTGCGTCGCCTGGCGGACAACGTGGCGGTGATGCGCCAGGGCCAATGCGTTGAGCAGAACGACCGTGTCCGCCTGTTTAGCCAGCCGCAGCATCCTTACACCCAGCAATTGCTGGCGGCGGAGAACGTGGGCGATCCGCTGCCGTTGCCGGCGGATGCCGCTCCGCTGCTGAAAGTGGAAAACCTGCAGGTCAGCTTCCCGATCAAGCGCGGTTTGCTGCGCCGCACGGTCGGTCATCATTATGCACTGAAGGATTTGAGTTTTGAGCTGAAGGCCGGGGAAAGCGTTGGGCTGGTAGGAGAATCTGGTTCGGGGAAAAGCACTACCGGGCTGGCGCTATTGCGTCTGCTGAGTGCCAAAGGCGCTATGTGGTTTAACGGCCAGCCGCTGCACCAGTTCAGCATGAAGCAAATGCTGCCGTACCGCAGCCAGATGCAGATTGTGTTCCAGGATCCTTTCTCGGCGCTGAACCCTCGGCTGAACGTGCTGCAAATTATTGCCGAAGGTCTGGAAGTACACCAGAAACTGAGTGCCGAGCAGCGAGAACAGCGGGTGATCGAGGTATTGCAAGAAGTGGGATTGGATCCTGCTTTGCGCCACCGTTACCCAACCGAGTTTTCCGGCGGCCAACGCCAACGTATCGCCATCGCACGTGCGCTGATTTTACAACCGCAGTTGCTGATCCTGGATGAGCCAACCTCGTCGCTGGACAAATCGGTGCAGGCGCAAATCCTGACGTTGCTGAAATCACTGCAACAACGCCACCGGCTGGCCTATCTGTTTATCAGCCACGATTTACAGGTAGTGCGTTCGCTGTGTCATCAGGTCATTGTATTGCGACAGGGAGAGGTGGTTGAGCAAGGCGATTGTCAGACGATCTTTAACTCGCCCGCCGCCGCTTATACGCAGCAGCTGTTGCAGTTGGCGGACTAGCGGCGGGAGTCAGAAAGGGTATTGCGCACTCATGGGTTCGGCGATAGCGGCACCGACGTTTTTGAGCCGGCACAGGGTGGTACTTTCGTCACAGCGTTGCACAAACAGGCAAGGCTCCCCTTCCCACTCCACGATGGCGCAGTCGACCTGAATCTCCTGCAAAGACAGATTAAGCTGCTGCATGACCTGCCAGGCGTCAGCCCCTTCATGGCTGAGCAGTTTCAGGCCAATCAGGTTGTTATCTTCGTCTATTCCGCTGATCGGAATCGGTTCGACCTTGACGCCGGTAGAGCCTGATAGCCAACGATAACTTTGCGGCAAGCGATGCACTACCGAAAGTTGGATACTTTCCACATGAAATCCCTAGTTTGAAAAATGAAACGCTTTTAACCTGACAGGGTAACTAAGTTATAGCCGCTGCGTCCCGACTCTGCCGCCCATGAATGTTATTTAAATGTAAATAATGTCACAGACAGTTAACTTACCCCTGCGCTTACTGATGTCCTGCCGTTTTTCAGACACTCTGCGTTGTCGTTTCACAGCATTTTGCGACTCAGCTCGCATTTTTGCGTTATATGTAACCCTTTCCCGCCGCAATCTCAACTCTTTTTTCTCTCAATGCGGTTACTTTTCGCTCTTTATAATTTTACATTGTGGAAACATTTAACTTCTTGACGCCGAGCTCAACCTTAAGTTAATGCCTTGATTATCAATGACCCTAACCTAAACACCCGCCGATTTCCCTTCAAAACCCGGAGTGTAAATACCCGCCGCCGCTTGCCACAGGCAGAGCAATTTATTTAACAAAAAGCACACAGCATAAACGGCAACCTGTTGATTGGCGCGTGGAGGCTTAGCAATAAACCGACTGACGTCATTGAAGTTCAGGGAGGCAAAACGGAAGGTGCAACCCACTCAGGCCCAAACGTAACGTTGAGCCTGAGTCAGGGAGGAGAACTACGGCGTGTTCGGTGAGGCTTTATGGCGCGGCCGGCTGGCGTATAAATAGAACAGTACCGCAACGATACTGCACAACGCCATCGAAGAGACCATCGGCCAGGCGCTCTTGCCGGGCGCCATCGCCAGTATCGCGCCCACCAGCGCACCAATACTGAAACGTAGCGTACCGGCCAGAGAGGAAGCGGTGCCCGCCATATGCGGGAAATCGTCCAGGATCACTGCCATGGCGTTTGACGAAATCATGGCGATACAGCCCAGATACACCGCCACGCCCAGCACCAACGCCCAGAAGCCCAGGCCGATTGCGCTAACCGCCAGTAACCACAACCCCATCGCCAATTGAACAAACAGGCCCAAACGGAACATTTTGATCGCCCCCAGCCGCCGCACATTGCGGCTGTTGACCAACGTTGTCAGGAACAAAAACACAATGTTCAGCGCAAAATAGTAACCAAAATGCTGCGGCGATACGTGATTAAGCTCGATATACACAAACGGCCCGGCGCTGAGGAACGAGAACATGCCGGCAAACGAGAAGGCGCTGGCCATCATGTAGCTCAGCACCCGCTTGTGCCGGAACAATGAAGCGAAGTTGCCCAGCGTGGTTCGCAGATGAAATTTCTGCCGTCGCTCCTTCGGCAGCGTCTCCTTGATAAAGAACGCCACCAGCAACGACCCGATCAGGGCCGCCGCGCCCATGGTCCAGAAAATCGCATGCCAACTGAACCACAGCAGCAGCGCACCGCCGATCATCGGCGCCAGCAAAGGGGCGATGGTCATCACCAGGATGACAAACGACATCATGCGTGAGAATTCGTCCTTGGTGAACATATCGCGCATCAGGGCGTTAATCACCACGCTCGCCGCCGCCGCCGACAGCCCGTGCAGGAAACGCAGGTTGATCAACTGGTCGATCGACTGCGCCATTGCACAGGCGCCGCCGGCAATCGCGAAGATCAGCGTTCCCCACAGGATCACCGGCTTGCGGCCGATACTGTCTGACATTGGCCCGTAGAACAGCTGCCCCAAAGCAAAGCCGAGCATATAGGCGCTGAGCGTCATCTGCACGCTGCCCGCCTCGACGCCGAACTGTTTGGCAATCACCGGCATACTGGGCAAATACATGTCGATAGCCAATGGCATCAGCATGGAAAGCAGGCCCAGAATAAAAATCAAACCGAGGTGAGATGACCGGTTCTGTTGCACGTTCAACGACTCCTTCATCAGCCGTAGTGGAGTAATGAATTAATCCTGCAGGTGCGGTGCGCCCACGCTGGCAATCTCTTCTTCGGTCAGCGGACGGTATTCGCCCTCGGCCAAATCCTCATCCATCACGATGGCACCGATACGTTCGCGGTGCAGTTCGATAACCCGGTTGCCGACCGCCGCAAACATGCGTTTCACCTGGTGATAGCGCCCTTCGCTGATGGTCAAACGCACCAGGTTGTCTTCTATCTTTTCCAGTTGCGCAGGACGGGTCAGATCTTTTTCGTTATGTAATTGCACGCCTTCGGCAAAGCGCTGCGCGGTGTCTTCCGCCAGCGGATGCTCCAGCGTCACCAGATAGGTTTTCTCACAGTGGTGTTTCGGTGAGGTGATGCGATGCGACCATTGACCGTCGTCGGTCATCAGCACCAAGCCGGTGGTATCGATGTCCAGACGACCGGCGGCGTGCAGCTTATAGGCAACCGGCTCATCGAGGAAATACAGCACCGTCGGATGATCGGGATCGTCCGTAGAACACACGTAACCCTGCGGTTTATTGAGCATAAAGTAGCGCGGGCCCGTGAGCTGCTGCAGCGGGTTGCCGTCAAACGCCACCACCTGCTCCGGAGTCAGTTTCAGGGCTCCGCTCTTAACCACTTCACCGTCGACGGTGACGCGTTTGGCCCGAAGTTCACGCGCTACCAGCGCACGGCTAACACCTAACTGCTGAGATAAAAACTTGTCCAGTCGCATTGAATCTGCTTTGCCTGTCGTTGTTATGATCGCATTGATCGTATTGCTAAAATATGACACCCACCGTTGCACCAGGTGCAACAGGGCAGGTTCGAAGAGGGGGGAACAGCGATTACTGTCACACGAGTATAGCGGCGGAAACGGCCCCCTGACAGAGGTAATTTCCACGCTTCTCGCACCGCGCGCGCTCAGAAGGCATAATAATAGAAATTTTTTAGCCATCAGGGGAGTAGAATGTCACTGTTTTTGTGGGTTCAGATGTTACAAAACCTGTTCCCGATGGCCCTTCTCAATCCACGGCGTTAATTTATGGCCTTTACTCTGCGCCCCTACCAACTGGAAGCGGTCGAAGCCACCATTAAACATTTCCGTCAGCACCCGCAGCCGGCGCTGATTGTGCTGCCGACCGGCGCCGGTAAAAGCCTGGTGATCGCCGAGCTGGCTAAACGCGCGCGCGGCAGGGTCCTGGTGTTGGCCCACGTGAAAGAACTGGTGGCGCAAAACCACGCCAAATATCGCGCTTACGGACTGGAGGCGGATATCTTTGCCGCCGGTCTGCAGCAAAAAGACAGCGCCGGTAAGGTGGTATTTGGCAGCGTTCAATCGGTGGCGCGCAATCTGTCGCTGTTCGACGGCGCATTTTCCCTGCTGATCATCGACGAATGCCACCGCATCAGTGACGACGACGAAAGCCAGTACCAACAGATTATTCAGCATCTGCAGAAAACCAACCCACAGCTGCGGCTGTTGGGACTGACCGCCACCCCCTACCGGCTGGGCAAAGGCTGGATTTATCAGTATCACTATCACGGCTTTACCCGCGGCGATGCCAGCAGCCTGTTCCGCGACTGTATTTATGAGCTGCCGCTGCGTTACATGATCAAGAACGGCTATTTGGTGCCGCCGGAACGGCTGGACATGCCGATTGTGCAGTATGACTTCAGCCGTCTGGAGGCCAGAAGCAACGGCCTGTTCAGCGAGGTGGACCTGAACCGCGAACTGAAGCAGCAAAATCGCATCACTCCGCATATCATCAGCCAAATCGTGGAATACGCCGAAACGCGTAAGGGGGTGATGATTTTCGCCTCCACCGTTGAGCACGCCCGTGAAGTTCACGGTCTGTTGCCGTCAGGCGAGGCCGCGTTGGTCAGTGCAGAAACCCCTGCCGCCGAGCGCGATGCCCTGATTGAAGCGTTCAAACAGCAGCAATTGCGCTATCTGGTGAATGTGGCGGTACTGACCACCGGTTTTGATGCACCGCATGTTGATCTGATCGCCATCCTACGCCCAACAGAGTCCGTTAGCCTATATCAACAAATCGTCGGCCGCGGGCTGCGGCTGGCCCCCGGCAAAGAGGATTGTCTGATCCTCGACTACGCCGGGAACCCGCACGACCTGTTCACGCCGGAGGTGGGGGTCAGCAAGCCGCACAGCGATAGCCAACCGGTGCAGGTATTTTGTCCCGGCTGCGGCTTCGCCAACCTGTTCTGGGGCAAGTGCACCGAGAATGGCGATATCATTGAACATTATGGTCGCCGCTGTCAGGGTTGGCTGGAGGACGATGAAGGCCATCGCGAGCAGTGCGATTACCGTTTTCGTTTCAAAAGCTGCCCGCACTGCGGTGCGGAGAACGACATTGCCGCCCGCCGTTGCCATCAGTGTCAGGAGGTGCTGGTCGATCCCGACGATATGCTGAAGGCGGCGCTGAAGCTGAAAGACGCTCTGGTATTACGCTGTGGCGGCATGGAATTGCAAAGCGGCCGAGATGAAAAAGGCGAGTGGCTAAAGGCGACCTATTACGACGAAGATGGCACCAGCACCAGCGAACGTTTTCGTTTGCAAACGCCGGCGCAGCGCAAAGCCTTCGACATGCTGTTCCTGCGCCCACATCAGCGTGCGCCTGGGGTGCCGTTCGCTTGGCAAAATGCCGCCGACGTGCTGGCCCAGCAAGCGCTGCTGCGTCATCCGGATTTTGTTGTGGCGCGCAAACGCGGGCAATTCTGGCAGGTACGAGAAAAAGTGTTCGATTATCAAGGACGCTTCCGCCGCGCCAATGAGCTGTACTGATCTTTGCCCCTTGCAAATCAGGCAGGTTTCCATTGCCCTGTGGGCGGCTTTCCGTTAAAATGCCGCCCGCTTTGCCTGGGTTCGCCCGGTGCTAAAGCAGGTTATCGAACTTGCTACTGGGTCGCCTGTAGCAGGGTAAATTTTCTTTTAAGAGAAAAAACAATGTTCACTATCAATGTAGAAGTACGTAAAGACCAGGGTAAGGGTGCGAGCCGCCGCCTGCGTGCAGCAAATAAATTCCCAGCTATCGTTTACGGTGGCGAAGAAGCTCCAGTTTCCATCGAGCTGGACCATGATTCTGTTAAGAACATGGAAGCTAAAGCAGAATTCTACAGCGAAGCTGTAACTCTGGTTATCGACGGTAAAGAAACCAAAGTTAAAGTTCAGGCTGTACAGCGTCACCCGTTCAAGCCGAAGCTGACCCACATCGACTTCGTTCGCGCGTAATCGCAACGTATTCGAGCTTTTCGGGACGCCGAAGTAGAAAACGCCGCAATTGCGGCGTTTTTTATTGTCAGCGATCCGGCGAAATTATTTGTTGCCGCCGCCCAAACGACGTTGCAACTGATCGCGCAGGTTCGGCGGCGTGCCTTTAATGGTTAGCGTGTCGGTCGCCGCATCCCAGAATACACGTTCCCCCAGCAGCATGGCGTCAAAGTTCATGCTGATGCCGCCGCCGCTGCCGGCAAACTTGGTTAACTGACGCAGCGTACCGCGATCGGCCGGGAAGCTGTCTTCCAACTGATAGCCCTGCTCGCTGGAAAACTGCAGAAAATCTTTCTCGCCCACCGGAGCAATCTCTTTCGACAGCTCCTGAAGCTCAATCTCTTCGCCTGCCTGCAGCTGTTCGTTGCAATAGCTGTAAACCTGCTGGCGCACCGACTGGCGCTCATTTTTATCCAGCTGCGCATCGGCACAATAATCGTCAACCGCCTGCAGCAAGCCGCGGTTCTGTGCCTTGGTGTCCAGCCCTTCCGCCGCCGCCAGGAAGTCCATAAAGAAATCGGAAACCTTACGGCCCACACGTCCACGCAGGAAGGTCAGGTAACGGGTCGATTCCGGATTGGTTTCCCACTCGGTCAGATCAATACGCGCGACGATGTCGGCGTGGTTGATGTCCAGATAATGGGTGGTGTTGATATCCAGCTCTTCGTTAACGCGCGAACTGTTGCGGCTGTTGAGGACCGCAATCAATAAATACTCCACCGCCAGATAACGGTACTGGCCAAACAGCACCACGCCACCTTCGGCGAACGGGTACTTGGCCAGCTCATCGCGCAGACGCCCGGTCGCGGCACGGCTGAAAGCCAGAAAGTCCTTATCTTCCTTGCGGCAGGTGCGCAACGCGTCCGCCAGTTCACTGCCCTCATTGAACAGGCCGTAAGCCTTGCTCTTGGCGCTATAGACACGATGCAGCTCTTCCATCATCTCTTCTACCGCCGCATTGGTGGGCAGCAGAGTATCGCGCAGCACCACGTCCAGCGTTTGTTCGTCACGTTTGATCAACTGGTGCAGAGCAATCTGGTCGATATCCAGACTCATGGTAAATCCTCCTGTTCTTTTAGCGCGTATTCAAACACTGAAGGCCCCTGCGCTGCAACTTTAAAGCAGTGTTCAACCCGTCGACGATCAATATATTTCCACCATCCATACAGGCGCGAAATACCTCGATTCACCGACATATTACAGGCTATACACCGGCAATCGCGCAGAATCCTTGACGGGGGAACGCAAGTGTCCCCGCCACGCTACGGTTTGAAAGACAAAGGGAATCGATAAAAGAGCAGAAAATCACTGTCCTATACGGTAAGATATGGGACTTTGTCAGGCTTTGAGCGCAATTTTTATGCCACAATCATCCCGTTACAGTGACGAACACGTTGAACAACTGCTCTCCGAGCTGGTTAATGTTCTGGAAAAACACCATACTCCCACCGATCTGTCTTTGATGGTACTGGGCAACATGGTGACTAATTTGATCAATACCAGCGTTGCTCCAGTTCAGCGGAAAACGTTGGCAAGATCGTTTGCAGAAGCCCTGCAAGCTTCTATTCGTGAAGATAAAGCGCATTAATAATTACTTATGGTGACAAACCGTCAGCGTTATCGTGAAAAAGTCTCCCAGATGATCAGCTGGGGGCACTGGTTCGCCTTATTTAATATCCTGCTCGCCCTCGGGCTGGGTAGCCGCTACCTGTTTGTCACTGACTGGCCCTCTTCCCTGTTGGGCCGGGTTTATGCCCTGGTCAGCTTACTGGGGCATTTCAGCTTTATCGTTTTCGCCGGCTACTTGCTGATTATTTTCCCGCTCACCTTTGTGGTGATGTCGCAGCGGTTGTTGCGATTTATCTCCGCCGCGCTGGCCACCACCGGCCTGACGCTGTTGCTGGTCGACAGCGAGGTCTTTACGCATTTCCACCTTCACCTTAATCCGGTGGTGTGGGAACTGGTGGTCAACCCGGATCAAAGTGAGCTGGCGCGCGACTGGCAGCTGATGTTTATCTGTGTGCCGGTGATCTTCCTGGTGGAGATGCTGTTTGGCACCTGGAGCTGGCAAAAGCTGCGCAGCCTGAACCGCCAACGTTTCGGCAAGCCTCTGGCGGTGCTATTTATCAGCGCCTTCTTTGCCTCGCACCTGATTTATATCTGGGCCGATGCCAATTTCTATCGCCCGATCACCATGCAGCGGGCGAACCTGCCGCTGTCGTATCCAATGACCGCGCGTAAATTCCTTGAGAAACACGGCCTGCTCGATTCGCAAGAATATGAACGTCGGCTGGTGCAGCAAGGGAATCCGGAAGCCGTTGCGGTGGAATATCCTCTTAACGACCTCAGCTACGACGACAAAGGCAGCGGTTATAATCTGCTGATGATCGTGGTAGACGGCGTTCGCGAACAGGATATGAAGCAGGATATGCCAGCCCTCACCCGCTTCGCGCAGGAAAACATTCGTTTCGGCGATCACTACAGTTCCGGTAATCATGCGGATACCGGCCTGTTTGGCCTGTTCTACGGCATTTCTCCGACCTATCTGGACAGCATTCTTGCCGCGCGCAAACCTTCCGCTCTGATCAGCGCGCTAAGCGCTCAGGGCTATCAATTTGGGTTGTTCTCATCAGACGGCTTTAACGCCAGTCTTTATCGCCAGGCGCTGTTGACCGATTTCACGCTACCGGCACCGACCCAACAAAATGATTCGGTGACTACGCAACAGTGGCAGCGCTGGTTGGCCGATCAGAACAGCAATGCCCCGTGGTTCTCTTACATCAACTTCCGCGGTGCAGAACCGGTAGCCAATGATAAAACACTGGCCCCGGCTGACTTTATTCAACGCTACCGAGCCGGTGCGCAGGATGTGGATACGCAGATTGCCCAAGTGCTCAACACGCTGAAAGAGCGTGGCGTACTGGATAAAACCGTGGTGGTAATCACCGCAGAGCACGGCGTTGAATTTAATGACACCGGTAAAGGCTATTGGGGCGCAGGCAGCAGTTTCAGCCAGCAACAGTTGCAGGTGCCGTTGATTATCCACTGGCCGGGTACGCCAGCGCAGACCATTAATAAATTGACCGGCCACAACGACGTGATGCGGACCCTCATGCAGCGTTTGCTGCACGTAAAAACCGCCCCGAATGATTATTCGCAGGGGGAAGACCTGTTTACTGCCCAACGCAGAAACAATTGGGTAGCGACCGGTGATAACAGCCTGTTGGTGATCACCACCCCAACGCAAACTCTGGTATTGGACAGCAGCGGCAACTACCGTGCGTACGATAAAAATGACAAAGAGATCAAAGACGAAAAACCACAACTCGCTCTGTTGCTGCAGGTCTTGACCGATGTGAAACGCTTTATCGCCAACTAATCGCTTAAAATACAAGCAGTCAGGCGAATTCGCTCTTGCTTTGAGATTGGGAAAGGGTAGTATTATTTCCCACAGCGTCGGCATGTAGCGCAGCTTGGTAGCGCACCGTCATGGGGTGTCGGGGGTCGGAGGTTCGAATCCTCTCATGCCGACCAAATTATCCCCAACGTTTTGTCTACTGAAGTCCAGACAAGACTATAAAAAACAGAATTAACAGTGGGTTGCGTAGATCCGCTGTTTTTCTGTTGTCTAGTAAAGTCCACGCTGATACAGTGAAATCCAACATTTTTAGGCATATCTTTAGGCATACAATCCATCGTGTCGTCTGAGCCATATGCCTAACCAGTGATTGGAGAATAATATGGCGCGTCAGACAAAGCCCCTTAACAACACCGAAGTCAAAAATGCCAAAGCGACTGAACGTGCCACTATCCTGTATGACGGGGATGGCTTAGAGCTACTGGTTAAGCCCGGAGGCTCAAAACTCTGGCGATTCCGCTATTACAAACCTTTCACTCGCAAACGCGCAATGATTAGCTTTGGTGCTTACCCTGCTGTATCTCTCTCTGAGGCTCGTCAACTTCGTGAAGATGCCCGTCTTCTATTGAACAAAGATATTGATCCGCAGGAGCATAAAAAAACCGAGCAGTTGCGGCAAAAAAGTGCCACAGAAAGTACCTTTGAAAAGGTTGCAGGAGACTGGTTTAAAACCAAAGAATCAGCGGGGCTGGCAACTCATACGTTAAACGATATCTGGCGTTCTATGAGTAAATATGTATTCCCACATATTGGCTCTATGCCCATTGCTAACATCACGGCTCAGCAGTTCATCGGAGCATTAGAGCCAACACACGCTGCCGGAAGACTCGAAACGGTTAAACGTCTAAGTCAGCGTATCAATGAAGTTATGGATTACGCCCTTAATTCTGGGCTGGTATCTGTAAACCCCGCAGCACGAATCGGGCGAACATTCCATAAACCAAAGGTAAAGCACCGCCCTGCCCTACCTCCAGAGCAACTCCCCCTTTTGATGAAAACTCTGGCATTTGCCAGTATCGGACGACAAACTCGCTGTCTTATCGAATGGCAATTACTAACGATGATCCGACCTGCCGAAGCGTCAACGACTCGCTGGGATGAGATCGACTTTGCCGCAAAACAATGGCGTATCCCTGCTGGTCGCATGAAGATGAAACGTGAGCATATCGTTCCACTTTCTGAGCAAGCTTTGGCTATTCTGGAAGTGATGAAGCCCATCAGCAAGCACAGAGATGATGTTTTTCCTGGCTACCGTAATCCACTTGAACCAATGAACAGTCAAACAGCAAACATGGCGCTTAAACGGATGGGCTTCAAAAATCTTCTTGTCGCTCATGGGATGAGAGCGATTGCCTCAACAGCCCTTAACGAGAAAGGATTTCCTCCTGATGTGATCGAAGCTGCGTTAGCACATATCGATACTAACGAAGTCAGGAGAGCCTATAATCGCGCTCAGTACCTTGAACAACGTAGAGAGATGATGAGCTGGTGGGGAGAGCATGTTGAGTCAGCTTCATATGGTAAAACAAGCATCATTTCTGTCGCTGGCTAAGTTAGCCGCAAACAATAAATAATCGGGCTTGTAGTTTTCATAACGATTCTATTAATATGTATTAGTGTGCAGAATGAACTACAAAAAAACAACCATGACGTTTCAATGTATAATGAGTACAATTGCTTCATAAGAAAATATTAAATATATTATTTAATCCTGAATAGCATCGGCACATTACAGAAAAATGAAATTAAAAACAATCACCCAAAAATCCCCACCATTATATCTTGATGAACTAATGTCAGGTATCAAACATCTGGTTCAGTAATGCTGATCTGAACCAGATTATTATAAAAAAAAGAATTAATTTTTTATATTTATTTTTTTCATCCCCAACTCATTAACAGAGCTTTTGAATAATTTAATTGCAGATATCAAAAAACCTTTATTCAAAAGAACATCAGCCCCTTTATCGTACTCATTTATGAGCGTAATATCATCTCTTCGTTTTATCTTTTCTGACAATTTTTTATGATTTTCATTATTATAATCTAACCTACCCGCAGTGTGGGCAATGATGTTCCTTAATTCACCCATAAATTTAATGTTTTCCCAATTTTCGTTTGTGAGAAAACTATCTATATGAATAACTTTTAGTAAAAAGTTTCTGGCTCTAACAAGCCCCTGCCCATTTAAATCTTTCAGATGTATATCAGTATCAATTTTTTTAGATGCTTCATTGCAAATTTCATTAATGAAATTCTCAAACATAGAATACGATAAAAGGTAATATGAACTCCATAATAAGTTAGGATACTCTGTAGATAAGTTATAATGCTTGTCCTCTAAAAAATTTTCATAGGCGTCTCTATGTTCTTCGCCAACACATTCTAGTTCATTCTGATAACTCTCCCTTAAATAATTCTCTTCTTTTCTTACCCCTTCAATTAAGAAAGAGAAACTTTCTATCAATGAATCAAACTTTATATTGTAAAAAGCTCGTGTAAAACTATCAATTATCATTAGATTCCTCCATTAAAATAAGTTAAATTAATTCCTATTTAAACAAAAAACTATCATGATAGTTTTTTAAATCAATCACCTCTATTTCACTTTTATTAAAATTAAAAGTAATTTCACTGTAAGGACTAAAACCTTCCATTTTATAGAACATAGGCCATCTTTTGTGTGTCATCTTATATGTATCGCCATCAACATAAGATAACTTAGGATGTACATTACTATCTTTAAGAAAAAGGATTTCCCTTTCCTCATCAACTCTAGGAGTTATATCCATGACCTTCCCATTTTCATTTTTATATAAACAATGAGCTTCTGCTTCTATATGGGTTTCATCCTCCCAAATCATCCAACCTAAAACATAGCCACCACCATTTTCTTTAATCATCCTGGCAACATTATAAAAACACTCACCAGCTAATGGTTGGAATTCATCAATTCTTTTAAATTTATAAAAACAAAAATCAGACTCATTAGCATTACACAGGTTATCTCCGAATCTTTTTACAAAAGAATTTATCTTTTTAGGTGTAGTTAGCATATGACTATTTCCATTTTGGTTAAAGAATGTTATTTACTTTCTGTAGATAAAATTTTTGGGATAGTACGATAAAAATCGTCACTCGTTGCGTGCATAACTTCAATAAGGATAAATTCCTTACCCTCTTTTTCCATTATTTCAAGAGAGTAAGGAAAACCGGGAGATAACGGCCTTTGCCTTTCAAAAAATATTGCATTAGCCATTTCTCCATTAGGTAATTGAACAACATTATCTTTATATACTCCCTGAACCATAGGAGCATCTTTTTCCCACCAACCAAATTCATCATTTTTATTCATCGTTAATATAGCGAATCTAGCTTGCGGCTCCATATATGTAATTGCTTTAATATCAACACTTAATTTATTTTCATTCCTACTAACAAACGCCCTCACATTTTCATATGTTTGCTGTGATACATCAGTATTTTTATTACTTTGATTTATAACATCAATTATCTGCCGGAGAGCAATTTCAAATCCCTTACCAAATAAATCGATATACAAGGTTTGCAGTAATATCGAAGGCATTAAGCAATCATCTAATTTGACAGGAATTAGTTTTAACTCTCCTTTTGTTGCTTTTAAAAGAGCATTTTGCCATTCCAAATCAACCATTTTACTTTGAATACTTGTTTTGCTCACAAAGAAAAAGAAATATTTAGCAGAAGTTAATCCTTCATTCATTTTATCAATAATTCCATCACCCGGTTGAATTGACCAACCATCAAAGAATATATTTTCGGATGAAAATATACTGGCTAATTTATTTGCAATAGGTGTAACAACCTCTTTATCCATGTGATTATAACTTAGAAATATCATTATCTTTCCTTTCGCTGGAGTAAGAAATATTTTCATAAAAAACCAATACAACAAATATAAGTCTTAGCTTCATAAAAAACACTATGAAATGTGTTAACCACGTCAAAAAAACACATACAAAGTAATCATGATCATAATTACGTGAAGTTAACATGATCAACCCCCCTTGTTTTCCAGGTTTTTTTGGAGCATGTTTCTATCACACAAGTTGTTGAAGAAAAAATTTAGATAGAAGAATAATAGTTTTAAAACTAATTATTTTAATAAGAGGTTATCTCTATGGATATGTGCCCTACTTGCCAAGATTATTTACGTGAATCGGTAGTCGCAGAAGTCGATGGTGAACACTATAAGAGCTGTCCATCCTGTTCATGTAAGTCCAGTTATCATGTATTTTATCGTTATGAATATTTTGGTATGAGAAATATGGGCGATGGTCGTTATATCGTTCAATCTTGGTGTCCGGGGTGTCGATTAGAGCAAGGTGTATATCAACCAGTGGCTTTTACTTGTTAACTGAAAATATAACGTCAGAAAAGTTAAATTGGAGCGAATATGTCAAATAATGAAAAATTTGTTGTCATAGCTGTTTATAACTTTCTTTTTAAATTAACAGATAAAGATGAAGATAAGAATACACCTGTATTTTTCGTTATTGACTCTTTCACAGGGGAAATCCCCGTTCTAAATTACTATATAAATGCAAGTGATGCGTTCTATAAGTGCGATAAGCTTAACCGCTCCAGTAAAGAAAAATGGCTAATCCCTGATTTTCGCAAGATAATTAACGCTCAAGTCAATCAAAAAATTGAGGTCGAAAACAACATTCTTATAAACGGCGAAGTAAAGAAATCGTTAAATGCTATCCTGCAAAAAATAATTATTACAAGAAATTTGCAATATACTCAGCCTCAGATGAACGGTCCTCTTTGAACTCTACTCCATGTAAATAACCAAGGGGGAGTTTATATACATTCCAAGCCTTTAATTATCAATAAAAATATGCAGGATATCTCTGATGTTATTTTCGTTATAATTTCCACTTATAAATGCTAATTCTTTACCTATTAACTTCAACACATGATCATCTGGATAGTATAAATAGCATGAAGATTCACCGCTGATATGTTTTATGTGCAATTTATATTTTACCATACTACCGCCATCAACTAGATCAACTATTATTTTATCTGCTGATAATATGCGTCCCAAAAAAAAGTTTTCACAACCATCCTTTACTTTAACTTTTATATTAGTCATTTTACCCCCCCCATTTTTATCTATCACATTACATATATCAAATAAAAACACGCTGTCAATAAACAAGAATGAATGAAGCAAGGGCTAACTCTGCGAAGCGTAGCTTCTCAAGTTGCCTTGCTTTTTCTTCCTTTCAGTTGAAAAAGATAAAAGCCTTTACTGATACCCAAATAACATTATAAAATATATAGTAATTTTATACAAAGCTCCTCTTAAAATGGATGTGAAAATGAATTTATTCGAATCTTTTATTACTTACATTAAAGATAGCAAAAATATAAAGCCGATAATAATTAGCTTATTAACAATACTACCCTTAACTGCTTTATGTACTTATGTAATTATAGATAATATTATAATTAAAGAAAAAGTCTCTCGGATAAACGAATTGACCTACGACAAAAATTATCTTACTAATCAATTAGCAACACTCCAAGCACGATTAGAAAAACAAGTTAATAAGGAAGATTCAAGACTTGAGAAGCGATCCACTACTATCAAAGCGTTATATGATAGAATCATCGCTGAAAATAACATTAAACTCAGAGAGTTAAATAATAAGCGCGATGAATTAGCACTCCAGTTAGCCAAGTGTAATAGTAGTGAGAAATTAGAATTATATAAGATCAATAAAGAAAGCATAATACAACTCAAGCAAGAATTGATTTCTGTGCAAAAGAATATAAATAATCTTTACTTGGTTCACTCCCAATTAAGTTCAGAGTATGGCTATTCGGTTAAAGAATGTGAAAAACGTGGAGGAAGTTTTAGTAATATATGTGAACACTCATCAAGTTCAAAAGCGAAGCTTGACTCATTAGTTGAACAAATTAAGTCCCAAGAACAAAGAAGACAATTTATACATAACGAAATATTGTTACTTCAGGGAGAGAAAAAGCAATAACATAGGCTTTTTAAAACGTTCATAGTTGACTTTTACTCAAAATGATTTACCTAATATGAGTAAGTATAATATGAAAAGGAGTTCATATGAGCACAAATAATACTTTTAATAAGATCGTTGTGAGTAAGCATTCTCATAGTGGAAGCGTTAACAAAGCGAAGTTCTCGCACAACAAGATTCGTTCTCATTGCGTCAGTGTCAGATTAAATGATGAAGAGCTAACGCTTCTCAATGAGAGACGTGGCCGTGACCTGCTCCCCGTTGATTAATACACCGCGATGTTAGTAATGTCTTCATAAGCCACATGAGGACACCCCCATGAAG
>OFLL01000054.1_pt1 | contig 73373 bp, 54 predicted proteins | sample 1540861 | NCBI WGS metagenome assembly OFLL01 (sample SAMEA4413039, study PRJEB24355) | metagenome | biome: human; feature: gut; material: faeces | place: United Kingdom | collected 2010 | reverse complement strand
CGACAGAGTAGATGATGAACAGTACAAGGTGACCAAAGGGAACGTTGTCTCCTCTATGTTAAAACAAACTGCTTAGCCAAAAACATGGAGTAGATGATGAACAGCACAAGGTGACCAAAGGGAACGTTGTAACCGAATAAAAAAAGCAAACAGTTAACACCAAAAGAAAAAATAGTAACGTTTATTCAAAAAAGCTCAATTGGCGCAAAGGCGACAGAGTAGATGATGAACAGCATAAAAATTATCCCATTCTACAAAATTGTTTCTCTGTAGCCCTTTTTAAATTTACATTCCCGAAGCAAAGCCAATCCCTATGTCTATAAAAAATATTCCAAGGAGGAAAACAATGAAAAACAAGTTAACCGTACAAGAAATGATTTTAACCTTGCAAAAATTTTGGTCATCTAATGGCTGTATGTTAATGCAAGCCTATGATACAGAAAAGGGAGCCGGCACCATGAGTCCTTACACGTTTTTACGTGCCATTGGACCTGAACCATGGAATGCTGCCTACGTAGAACCTTCTCGTCGTCCAGCTGATGGACGCTATGGTGAAAATCCAAACCGTCTATACCAACATCATCAATTCCAAGTTGTAATGAAGCCTTCTCCTGAAAATATCCAAGAACTTTATCTAGAAAGTTTGAAATTATTAGGAATTGATCCATTAGAACATGACATTCGTTTTGTAGAAGATAACTGGGAAAATCCCTCAATGGGTTGTGCTGGTTTAGGTTGGGAAGTTTGGTTAGATGGCATGGAAATTACCCAATTTACGTATTTCCAACAAGTCGGCGGCTTACAATGTCATCCTGTCACTTCTGAAATTACTTACGGGTTAGAACGCTTGGCATCATATATCCAAGAAGTCGAAAGTGTCTATGATTTAGAATGGACACAAGGCGTTAAATATGGTGAAATTTTTGTGCAACCTGAATATGAACATTCAAAATATTCCTTTGAAATTAGTAACCAAGAAATGCTTTTAGAAAACTTTGACAAATTTGAAAAAGAAGCTAAACGCTGTATTGAAGAAAGCTTAGTTCACCCAGCCTATGATTATATTTTAAAATGTAGCCATACATTCAATTTATTGGATGCTCGCGGCGCTGTCTCTGTAACGGAACGTGCAGGATATTTAGCCCGCATTCGGAATATGGCTCGTTCCGTAGCGAAAATTTTTGTGGCTGAACGTGAAAAATTAGGGTTCCCATTATTAAATAAAGATCAAAGTGTATCCAAGGAGGCAGAATAACATGGCAAAAGATTTATTATTAGAAATTGGCTTAGAAGAAATGCCCGCACATGTTGTCACACCAAGCCGTATCCAACTTGAAGAAAAAGTAATCAAATTTTTAGATGAACATCATTTAGACTATGAAACAGTGCAATCCTTTGCCACACCTCGTCGTTTAGCCGTGAAAGTAACTGCGATTCCTGAAAAACAAGCGGATGTTGAAGAAGAAGTAAAAGGTCCAGCGAAAAAGATTGCTTTAGATGCTGAAGGAAATTGGTCAAAAGCTGCACAAGGTTTTGTACGCGGCCAAGGAGTTACAACTGAGGACATTGTTTTCAAAGAATTAAATGGTGTTGAATATGTCTATGTGACGAAGTTTACCAAAGGCCAAAGTGCCAAAGAGGTATTAACAAAATTAAATGACGTGATTACAAGTCTAACTTTCCCGGTAACAATGCACTGGGCAAACTATGATTTCGAATATATTCGTCCAATTCACTGGATTGTGGCACTACTTGATGATGAAGTAATTCCTTTCAAAGTGTTAGACGTGACGACAGGGCAAACTTCTCGTGGCCACCGTTTCTTGGGAGACGATGTGACGTTCCAACATGCCAATGAATATGAAACAAAATTAAAAGAACAATTTGTAGTGGTTCAACCGAATGAACGGAAACAAATGATTGTTGATCAAGCGAACGCACTCGCTGCAGAAAAAAATTGGCAGTTAGCTTTAGATGAAGAGTTATTGGAAGAAGTTACGAATTTAGTGGAATATCCAACTGCATTTGTAGGCAGTTTTGATGAAAAATATTTATCTGTTCCAGATGAAGTATTAGTGACTTCTATGAAAGAACACCAACGTTACTTTGAAGTTCGTAACGACCAAGGCTTATTAATGCCGCATTTTATCGCTGTTCGTAATGGGGATAATGTTCACCTTGAAAACGTGATTAAAGGAAATGAAAAAGTGTTAATTGCTCGTTTAGAAGATGCAGAATTCTTTTACAATGAAGATAAAAAATTAACGATTGAAGCATGTGTTGAAAAACTAAAAAATGTGACTTTCCATGAAAAGATTGGCTCAATTTATGAAAAAATGCAACGGGTTGCTCTAATTGCACAAATCATTGGTCGAAAAGTTGGCTTATCTGAGGAGGAATTGGAAGATTTAAAACGTGCCTCTGAAATTTATAAATTTGACTTAGTAACAAATATGGTTGGTGAATTCCCAGAATTACAAGGAATTATGGGAGAAAAATATGCCTTATTACAAGGCGAAAAACCAGCCGTAGCAACGGCGATTCGAGAACATTATCTACCAACTTCCAGTGAAGGTGAATTGCCAGAAACAGCAATCGGGGCTGTTTTAGCCTTAGCCGATAAGCTTGACAGCGTCTTTTCATTCTTCTCAGTTGGTATGATTCCAACAGGTTCTAACGATCCTTATGCACTTCGTCGTCAAACCTATGGCGTTATCCGAATTATTGAAGATAAAGGCTGGACCTTCCCATTAGTTCAATTACAAACAGAAGTTGATGAAGCAGTGAATCAAGATGTTGAGAAATATGGCGTTTTACTAAACGAAGGACAAGCAGAAGTCGTTGAATTTGTGAAAGCTCGCTTACGTCAATTATTAATGACGAAAAATGTTCGCCATGACATTATCGATGCAGTGGTGTCTGCTGAGCAAGCCGATTTATCGAAATTATTTGCTTCAGCGAATATTTTAAAAAGCCGTTTTGAAGATCAAGATTTTAAACCATCAATGGAAGCCTTAACGCGTGTTATTAATTTAGCGAAAAAAGGTCAAGAACTTTTAGGTGATACTGAAGAAGGGATTGATCCAAGTCTGTTTGAAAATAAGGCAGAAAAAGAACTGTATCAAGCGGTTAACGATTTATCTGAAGCTTTTGCGACACGCACGATTGCAGAAAACTATGAAGCACTAGTAAATCTACGTCCGTTAATTGATGCGTACTTCAATGAAACGATGGTTATGGTTGAGGATGAAAAAGTCAAACAAAATCGATTAAAACAATTAATGCAAATTGCTAAAATGGCGTTATCAATTGCTAGCTTAGACTTATTAATTGTAAAATAAAAAGCGCTGCTTTTCGACCGCTAAGGAGGAACCGACAGCATGCTAGAAACAACGTTTGAACAAATTTTAACACAATTATCAAAGCCAGCTGTTCGTGCGCTAACGAATGAAAAAATCGACAGTGTGGATGAACTCTACGCACGAGGCCGAAAAGCGTTACTTTCGTTGCATGGCTTTGGTCCAAAGTCTATTCGAACTATTGAAGAGATGACTGGGAAAGAATTGAAGTAAAAAAAGGATCGCCGTTTAGAGGCGATCCTTTTTTTATTTACGTTTTTGTTTTCCAGCATTGCGACCTTTATTGCCGTTTGCTTTTGGTTGGTTCGTTTTTTGCGTTACTTTGTTTGTTTCTTTTGGTGTCACATCCTTAATAGGAGTAACCACTTGTTTTGGTGGGTTATTTTTCAATTCTTCTTGTACTTGTTTTTTAATTCTTGGACGTAAGAGGATATTTGTGATGGCAGATTGAATACATGTGAAAATACCACCAACTACCCAGTAAAGCGCTACGCCTGCAGGTGAGCTAAAGGACATGAAAACAATCATTAATGGTGAAACAATCAGCATTGATTTCATTGTTTTCTTTTGTTCTTCAGGAATACCAATCATTGAAATATAACCTTGAGCTAAATAGGCTAAACCAGCTAATGCCACTAAAATCATATTTGGTTGCCCTAAATTCATTCCTAAGAAGCTTGCCGTGGCAATACCTTTTGTATAACGAGCAGCAAAGAACAGAGAAGAGAAAATAGGCATTTGAATTAATAAAGGCAAACAACCAATTCCGCCAACCATACTCACATTGTTTTCTTTATAAATCTTTTGTAGTTCTGCTTGTGCGGCCATTTGTTCTTCACGCGTACTTGCTTGTTTCATTTTTGCTTGTGCAACATCCACTTGGGGTTTGATTGCTTGCATTTTTTCCGTTTGGATAAAGCTTTTTTTCGATTGATGTAAGCCTAACGGTAAAATAATGATCCGTACAATAATGGTGATAAAAATAATCGCCCAACCATAGTTCCAATTAAAGTTATCGACAAGATAAGTAATTGCATTACTCATCGGTAAAACAAGGAAGTTATAGACAAAACCTTCACCAGTTGGTTGTCCATCTGCTCCTGTTTTCACACAGCCTGATAAAAACATTACTAAAAATAGTAAGCCAGAGCCGTAAAGCCATCGGTTTAATTTACGCATGTAATTCGGTCCTTTTCTAAAAAATTTTTACATGGTTAACTATACTTGAAACAGCGCTCTTTTTCAATCAAAATCGAAAAGAAGCTCTTACAAAAATCAATAAAAAGCAGGAACTACTTGCTGTTCAAGGCTTCTTCCCAAAGAAATCAATCGTTAGAAAGTAAGTTTATTGAATCACTTTAAATTGTTCCGTTTCTTCTAACAAAGGGTCTTCTTGAATATCAACATACGTTACACGTCCCGCTGGACTGGGGGAATCTTTGATTTTTTTGATAAATGTTTCCATTATGTCTTCAGGTGCAATTGCTGTGATTGAAACGGACCCGTCGTCTTCGTTCTTCACCGAACCAGTGACACCTAATTGATCTGCCACCATTTTTGTCATGTAGCGGAAGCCAACACCTTGGACACGTCCTTGTACATTCATTCTTAGTTTTTCCATGAGAGACACTTCCTTTGCTTTTTTCTTTATGATAGCGATTTTTCTTGGTTCTAGCAAGTATCCAAGCAAGCTAGAAGCATGCTATAATACAAAGGCGAGGTGACTTATGAAAGAAATTACATCAACGAAAAATAACCAATTAAAAGAATGGAAAAAATTACACAAAAAGAAGTACCGAGAAGAACTGAACCAATATATAATAGAAGGATTTCATTTAGTTGAAGAAGCTGTGAAGGCCAATGCCGATGTCCAGTGGATTTTGTTTAACCAAAGAGGTCAACAAGAATGGGGAACTTGGTTAGCTGAACAAGAAACAGAAAAATTAATTTTTGTAAGTGATGAGGTTTTAAATAGCTTGTCGGAGTTGCCAACTTCACAAGGGATTTTGGCAATTGTCACCTTGGAAACGCAACAAGAGCAGTCGCTTTCTTTTAAAGGTGGTTGGTTACTTTTAGATAATATCCAAGACCCTGGTAATGTTGGTACGATGATTCGCACAGCTGATGCAGCAGGTTTAGCAGGCGTGATTTTAGGTAAGGGCACAGCAGATATTTACAATACAAAAGTGTTGCGCTCAATGCAGGGAAGTCACTATCATTTACCAGTTCTCCAACGAGAGTTGACTAAAGTGGTTCAGGCATTCAAGAAGCAAGGTCTACCAGTTTTCGGTACAGAACTAAATGAAGCTGCGATTGCTTATTATGAACAAGAGGCAGTGGAAAATTATGCGTTGATTTTAGGCAATGAAGGTAGCGGGGTTTCGCCAGAATTGTTAGCAGAAACCACGAAAAATCTTTATATTCCAATGAAAGGTCAAGCAGAATCATTGAATGTCGCTATCGCAGCGGGCGTGTTAATGTTTTATTTTGAAAATAATCAATAACAGAAACGAGTGTCAAAAAATGCTGACTATCAAAAAGACAACCCAGTTAACAGAAAAAGAATTAGAAACCATTATGGCTATTTGGCTGCAAACGAATCTAGAAGCTCATCCATTTGTCGCACCAACTTATTGGCAAGAAAATAAGGCATTTGTCCGCGCTGCGTTGCCAAAAGCAACACTGATCTTAGCGGAAGAAGAGGGTCAGATAATTGGGTTTTTAGGCTTAATGGATAACTATATCGCAGGAATTTTTATAAAAAAAGCGTTTCAAGGGAAGGGCATCGGTCAGAAATTACTGCAAGTAGCAAAAGAAGAACAGGACATCTTATCTTTGGCTGTTTACAGGGAAAATCAAGCAGCTTATGCCTTTTATCAAAAACAAGGCTTTGTCCAACAAAAGCGAACCATCGATGAAACGGGAAACGAAGAATGTCATCTTGTTTGGCAAGCGCAGTAGGAGCGACATTTCTAGTTTTAAGGCTTGCTATTTTTCTGAAAATATCTTATACTGTTAAAGGTGTGATTTTCACACACGAAATCCACATTCTTTTCCATCTGCGAAGTGGTGCTACTACGGTAGTTCTTCAAGGAGTTGACGAAAAGAAGAGGAAAATAAAAACCAAACTGGAGGAAACACAACATGGCAGTAATTTCTATGAAACAATTACTAGAAGCCGGCGTACACTTTGGTCACCAAACTCGTCGCTGGAACCCAAAAATGAAGAAATATATCTTCACAGAAAGAAACGGTATCTACATCATTGACTTACAAAAAACAGTGAAATTAGTAGATGCAGCTTACGATTACATGAAAAACGTTGCAGAAGAAGGCGGCGTTGCTTTATTCGTAGGAACTAAAAAACAAGCACAAGAAGCAATCAAAGATGAAGCAATCCGCGCTGGTCAATACTATGTAAACCATCGTTGGTTAGGTGGTACGTTAACTAACTGGGATACAATCCAAAAACGTATTGCTCGCTTGAAAAAAATCAATGCAATGGAAGAAGACGGCACTTTCGAAGTTTTACCTAAGAAAGAAGTTGCTGGCTTAAACAAAGAACGTGAACGTTTAGAAAAATTCTTAGGTGGTATCGCTGATATGCCAAGAATTCCAGATGTAATGTACATCGTTGACCCACGTAAAGAACGCATTGCTGTTCAAGAAGCACACAAATTAAACATTCCAATCGTTGCAATGGTTGATACAAACTGTGATCCTGATGAGATCGATGTTGTAATCCCTTCAAATGATGATGCAATCCGCGCCGTGAAATTAATCACTGCTAAAATGGCTGATGCTTTCATCGAAGGTAACCAAGGGGAAGACCAAGCAACTGAAGAGTTATTCGTTGAAGAAACACCAGAAGCAACTTCAATCGAAGAAATCGTTGATGTTGTTGAAGGAAACAACGAATCAGCTGAATAATAATGATTACGGAGCTGTCTCAAAGGCTAGGCGACAAAAAGCCTGATTCTCCTTTGAGATAGCTTTTTTAAAAAGAATTGATAATATCCGAGGAGGACACAAATAATGGCAGACGTTACAGCTAAAATGGTAAAAGAATTACGCGATATGACTGGCGTTGGAATGATGGACGCTAAAAAAGCATTAGTAAAAGTAGAAGGCGACATGGAAAAAGCCGTAGACTTTTTACGTGAAAATGGTATGGCTAAAGCAGCGAAGAAAAATGACCGCATTGCGGCTGAAGGTTTAGCAAACGTAGCAACTGTAGGTAACGTTGCAGCAATCGTTGAAGTAAACTCAGAAACTGACTTCGTTTCTAAAAACGAAATGTTCCAAGATTTAGTTAAAGATATTGCGACTAAAGTTGCTGAAAACAAACCAGCTACGATGGAAGAAGCAATGGCTATTAAAACTGAAAAAGGCACAATCGAATCTGATTTAATCGAAGCAACAACTGTTATCGGTGAAAAAATCAGCTTCCGTCGTTTTGAAGTTGTCGAAAAAGCTGACAATGCTGCATTTGGCGCTTACTTACACATGGGTGGCCGTATTGCTGTATTAACAGTTATCGATGGCACAACTGACGAAGAAGTAGCGAAAGATGTTGCTATGCACATCGCGGCAATCAACCCTCGCTATGTCAATGAATCTCAAATTCCTCAAGAAGAATTAGAACACGAAAAAGCTGTGTTAACTGAACAAGCATTAAACGAAGGTAAACCAGCAAATATCGTTGAAAAAATGGTTGTTGGTCGTCTACAAAAATTCAAAGCAGAAATCGCTTTGGTTGACCAACCATTTGTTAAAGATCCAGATATGACTGTCGAAAAATTTGTTGCTTCTAAAGGCGGCGAAGTGAAATCATTCGTACGTTTTGAAGTTGGCGAAGGTATCGAAAAACGTGAAGATAACTTTGCGGATGAAGTAATGAGCCAAATGAAAAACTAAGAGCATCAAACGCTCGGTTGAAAAGCCGTGAATCATAAGTATCTAAACAGACAGCGATCCCCAAAGGAAGCTGCATAAATTGATTACTGCTTGATTCAAGGCAGTCTTTCAGCCATTTGGGAACGCATAACTTTGATATGCGCTCCCTTTTTTTAGGCAAAACTAGTGGATCGCACTGCTTGGTCTAAAAAATCATTTTGGTGAAAAGTCATCTAAATGAGGAATTGAATGATTTTTAGAGAATCTTGGAGGGAATTATGATGGTTAAACCTAAGTATCAACGTGTCGTATTAAAGTTAAGTGGAGAAGCGCTAGCCGGAGAAGACGGTTTTGGCATTAAACCACCAGTCATTAAAGAAATCGTCCAAGAAATTAAAGAGGTCCATGAATTAGGTATCGAAATGGCCATCGTGGTTGGCGGCGGAAACATCTGGCGTGGACAAATTGGTGCTCAAATGGGCATGGAACGTGCACAAGCAGATTATATGGGCATGTTAGCTACTGTGATGAATGCCTTAGCATTGCAAGATACATTAGAAAATCTTGGTGTGCCTACACGTGTTCAAACATCAATTGAAATGCGTCAAATTGCAGAACCATACATTCGTCGTCGTGCAGAACGTCATTTAGAAAAAGGCCGCGTTGTTATTTTTGCCGGAGGAACAGGAAATCCTTACTTCTCGACAGATACAACGGCTGCGTTACGAGCTGCAGAAGTAGATGCGGACGTCATCTTAATGGCGAAGAACAATGTTGATGGTGTTTATTCTGCAGATCCACGTGTGGATGAAACAGCGACAAAATTTGAAGAACTAACACATTTAGATGTTATTTCTAAAGGGCTGCAAGTAATGGATTCAACAGCAAGCTCATTAAGTATGGATAACGATATTCCTTTAGTTGTCTTTAACCTAAATGAAGCAGGAAATATCCGTCGTGCCATCCTTGGTGAAAATATCGGAACAACTGTAAGGGGGAAATAAAGAATGTCTAAAGAAGTTTTAGCAACAGCCAAAGAAAAAATGACAAAAGCGGAAGAAAGCTTACGCCGTGAATTAGGTCAAATTCGTGCTGGTCGTGCGAACGCAAGTCTATTAGACCGTATTCAAGTAGAATATTATGGTGCACCAACACCAGTTAACCAATTAGCAAGTATCAATATCCCAGAAGCACGTGTATTAATGATTACACCGTTTGACAAAAATTCTATCGCTGACATTGAAAAAGCTATTCAAATGAGTGATATCGGCATTAGCCCAACCAATGATGGAAATGTCATCCGTTTAGTGATTCCACAATTAACGGAAGAACGTCGGAAAGAATTAGCCAAAGACGTGAAAAAAGAAGCGGAAAACTCAAAAGTTGCTGTCCGTAACGTTCGTCGTGATGCAATGGATGAGTTGAAAAAAGCTCAAAAAAATGGCGACATCACTGAAGATGAATTACGTTCATTTGAAAAAGATGTTCAAAAATTAACAGATGATAGCATCAAAAATATCGATGCGATTACTGCTGAAAAAGAACAAGAACTTTTAGAAGTATAAAACCAATCACTAATAAAAATTATTGAATCCAGAGAAGCAAATGCTCTGGATTTTTTTGTATAGATGATGAAGGCGTATCTCAACGCTCTCTTTGCGAAAGTCATTCTAAAGTAATTATCCAAGAAAACGCTTTCTTGAATAAATTTTTTTATTCTACCAGAATTTTTTTCTTTGTGTAGGGAGGATCACTTAAAAATATAGAGAAACTTTGAAATATCAGCCTTTTAAAATTTTCCTTCACAAATTGAATCCTAAAATTTGATGATAAGAGTTGTTATTTTTAGCAATTGTAATTTGCGATTCATTCTCAATTAGGCTAAAATGAGTGAGAACGGAAAAACGATTAAAACAAGTTGGAGGGAATTGTACATGTCTGTGTTAGAAATCAAAAATTTACACGTATCAATTGAAGATAAAAAGATTCTAAAAGGAGTCGATTTAACAATTAATACTGGAGAAATCCATGCAATTATGGGACCTAATGGAACTGGTAAATCTACTTTATCAGCAGCAATTATGGGAAATCCTAACTACGAAGTCACAGAAGGAGAAATTCTGTTTGACGGCGTCAACGTTTTAGATTTAGAAGTAGACGAACGCGCTCGCTTAGGCTTATTCTTAGCAATGCAATACCCAAGTGAAATTCCAGGGATTACCAACGCTGAATTCATGCGTGCAGCAATCAATGCAAAACGTGACGAAGACAACAAAATGTCAGTCATGCAGTTCTTAAAAAAATTAGATAGCAAAATGGAATTATTAAATATGCCTGAAGAAATGGCTGAGCGTTACTTAAACGAAGGTTTTTCTGGCGGCGAGAAAAAACGAAATGAAATTTTACAATTATTGATGTTAGAGCCAACGTTTGCCATTTTAGATGAAATTGATTCAGGCTTAGATATCGATGCGTTAAAAGTAGTTTCTAAAGGGGTTAATGAAATGCGCGGCGAGAACTTTGGTGCGTTAATTATTACCCATTACCAACGCTTATTGAACTATATCACGCCGGATGTTGTTCATATCATGATGGAAGGCCGCGTTGTGAAAACCGGTGGGGCTGATTTGGCAAAACGTTTAGAAACAGAAGGCTATGCTGGTATCAGCCAAGAATTAGGTATTGATTACAAAGAAGAAGCGTAAGGAGGACAAGATAAATGAAAAAAGTAAATCTAATGGATTATCTTGACGAAGTCACCGCTTTTTCACTAGAACATGAAGAACCAGCTTGGATGACTGAATTGCGAACAACGGCTTTAAAAAACGCTGACGAAAGTGAGTTACCACATATTGATCGTGTGAAATTTCATCGTTGGCCTTTATTAAATGTTCACATGGAAAGTTATGTGCCTTCTGAAGGAAATGTCGCAAGTTTTGATCAAATGAAAGACAATCCTTTAATTGTTCAACAAGGATCTTTTCATGCTTTTGAGCAATTGCCAGCCTCATTAGCGGAACAAGGGGTAATTTTTACAGACATTTTTACTGCTTTACAAGAACACCCAGAATTAGTTAAAGAATACTATATGACTAAAGCCGTATTACCAGAAGAGGATAAGCTGACAGCAGCTCATGCAGCTTTCATGAATAGTGGCGTTTTCTTATACGTTCCTAAAAACGTAGTGATTGAAGAGCCCATTGAATCTTTGTTTATTCAGGATTCAGATAGCAACCAACCTTTCTTTAAACATGTTTTAATCGTTGCAGATAATCATAGTGAATTCAGTTATTTAGAACGTTTTCAATCAACTGGTCATCACGCAGAGAAAGCTTCTGGAAATATCGTTGTGGAAGTGATTGCGAAAGATGGCGCAAAAGTTAAATACTCAGCTGTGGATCAATTAGGGCAAACTGTAACGACTTATATGAATCGTCGTGGCTATATTATGCGGGATGCCTCTGTTGATTGGACTCTAGGCGTCATGAATGATGGCGATGTTGTTGCTGATTTTGATTCTGATTTAGTTGGCGAAGGCGCTCATTCAGAAGTTAAAGTCGTTGCAATTAGTGCAGGTAAACAAACACAAGGCATCGACACACGAGTGACAAATAAAGCGCCACATTCAATAGGTCATATTTTACAACATGGAGTTATTCGTGAACGTGGTACTTTAACGTTTAACGGAATTGGCCACATTTTAAAAGGAGCAAAAGGAGCCGACGCACAGCAAGAAAGTCGTGTTTTAATGTTGTCTGATAAAGCTCGTGGTGATGCCAATCCAATTCTTTTAATTGATGAAAATGAAGTGACTGCCGGACACGCAGCCAGCGTTGGTCGAGTAGATCCAGAAGAAATGTATTATTTAATGAGCCGCGGCTTGCGTAAAGAAGAAGCGGAACGTTTGGTGATTCGTGGCTTCCTAGGTTCTGTCATTACAGCAATTCCAGTTAAAGAAGTACAAAATGAATTTGTAGAAGTAATCGAAGGGAAGTTAAACGCATGATGGATGCAGCAACCATTCGTCAATCGTTTCCTATTTTATTTCAAGAAGTTAATGATGAACCGCTAGTTTATTTAGACAATGCTGCGACAACCCAAAAACCAACGGCGGTGTTAGATGTTTTACGACATTATTATGAAACCGATAATGCCAATGTTCATCGTGGGGTGCACACGTTAGCCGAACGAGCAACGAAAGACTATGAGGCCTCCCGCGAAAAGGTTCGCCAATTTATCCATGCCAAAGAAACAGCGGAAGTTTTATTTACACGAGGAACAACAACCAGTTTGAATTGGATTGCCAAAAGTTATGGTGACTTGGCAGTTACAGCTGGGGATGAAATCGTCATATCTTACATGGAACATCATTCAAACATTATTCCCTGGCAACAATTAGCCCAACGTACAGGAGCCATTTTGAAGTATATAGACGTCACTGAAGACGGCTTTTTAGACATGGCAAGCGCACGTCAACAAATTACAGAAAAAACGAAAATTGTTTCGATTGCTCATGTTTCAAATGTGTTAGGGGTCATTAATCCAATCGAAGAATTAACACAATTAGCCCATCAAAATGGCGCTGTGATGGTGGTAGACGGCGCGCAAGCAGTTCCTCATATGCCTGTGGACGTTCAAGCCATCGATGCTGATTTTTATGCATTTAGTGGTCACAAAATGTGTGGACCAACTGGAATTGGTGTCCTTTATGGCAAACGTCATTTATTGGAACAAATGGAACCTGTGGAATTTGGTGGCGAAATGATTGACTTTGTTCATCTTCAAGAAAGTACTTGGAAAGAGCTTCCTTGGAAATTTGAAGCTGGCACACCTAATATTGCCGGAGCAATTGCCTTAGGTGCCGCCATTGATTATTTAACAGAAATTGGTTTAGAGGCCATTCATCAACATGAAGCAGCCCTTGTTCACTATGTTTTGCCGAAGTTGCAAGCTATCGAGGGCTTGACGATTTATGGTCCACAGAATCCAAAAGACCACACAGGTGTGATTGCTTTTAATATTGAAGGTTTACATCCACATGATGTGGCTACGGCGTTAGATATGGAAGGGGTCGCTGTCAGAGCGGGTCACCATTGCGCGCAACCGCTATTAAACTATCTGAGCGTGCCAGCAACTGCACGGGCAAGTTTTTATTTATACAATACCAAAGAAGACGCAGATCGCTTAGTTGAAGCGATTAAAGCGACAAAGGAGTTTTTCCAGCATGGCACTTTCTAAATTAGATAACTTATATCGCCAAGTCATTTTGGACCATTCTAGCCACCCACATCACCACGGAACGCTAGATGCGTCTAGCCAAACAATTGAACTGAATAATCCTACTTGTGGAGATGTGATTGAACTGGATGTGGCCATTGAAGACGGTGTGATTAAAGATATCGCCTTTCAAGGAAGTGGCTGTTCCATCAGTACCGCAAGTGCTAGTATGATGACTGATGCGGTCTTAGGAAAAACAATCGCCGAAGCAACGGCCTTAGCAGAGGATTTCTCTCAACTTGTTCAAGGAAATGAAGTGGCCGAAGATGAAAAATTAGGCGATGCAGCAATGTTAAGCGGCGTAGCTAAATTTCCAGCTCGGATTAAATGTGCAACCCTGGCTTGGAAAGCCTTAGAGCAGGCTGTTGCTAATAACGGCCAAGGCGAAGCCGGTCATTTACATTGTGAAAAATAAAGAAAGGGTGACGACGAATTGAGTACAGTACCTGAATTAGAAGAATATAAATTTGGCTTTCACGACGATGTGGAACCAGTCTTTAGTACCGGAGACGGCCTAACCGAAGACGTCGTTCGTGAAATTTCTCGCGTGAAAGGCGAACCAGAATGGATGCTTGACTTCCGTTTAAAATCGTTAGAACAATTCAATAAAATGCCCATGCAAGAATGGGGTCCAGACCTGTCAGATATTGACTTTAGTAAAATTAAATATTACCAAAAACCGAGTGACAAACCCGCACGCGATTGGGATGATGTACCTGATAAAATCAAAGAAACCTTTGAAAAAATTGGGATTCCCGAAGCTGAGCGTGCTTATCTAGCTGGGGCTTCGGCTCAATATGAATCAGAAGTTGTTTACCACAACATGAAAGAAGAATTTGAAAAATTAGGCATCATTTTTACAGATACTGACTCTGCTTTAAAAGAATATCCTGACTTATTCAAAGAGTATTTTTCAAAACTTGTGCCACCAACAGATAATAAACTGGCCGCTTTAAACTCAGCTGTTTGGTCAGGTGGAACCTTTATTTATGTACCAAAAGGCGTTCGAGTTGATGTACCATTACAAACATATTTCCGAATCAACGCTGAAAATACCGGCCAATTTGAACGGACCTTGATTATTGTCGATGAAGGGGCTAGCGTTCACTATGTTGAAGGTTGTACGGCCCCCACGTATTCAAGTAACAGCTTGCATGCGGCCATCGTAGAAATTTTTACAAGAAAAGATGCTTATTGTCGTTATACCACTATTCAAAACTGGTCAGATAACGTCTACAACTTAGTAACCAAACGTGCTAAAGCTTACGAAGGTGCCACTGTCGAATGGATTGATGGTAACCTAGGAGCTAAAACAACCATGAAATACCCAAGCGTTTACTTAGATGGTAAAGGCGCCCGTGGCACGATGTTATCGATTGCCTTTGCTGGTGCTAACCAAATCCAAGATACTGGGGCCAAAATGATTCACAATGCGCCGAATACCTCTAGCTCAATTGTTTCAAAATCAATTGCTAAAGACGGCGGCGAAGTTAACTACCGTGGCCAAGTGACTTTTGGAAAAGACAGCGCAGGCTCGATTTCCCACATCGAATGCGACACGATTATCATGGACGAAAAATCAAAATCAGATACGATTCCGTTTAACGAAATCCATAACAGCCAAGTGTCCTTAGAACACGAAGCCAAAGTTTCAAAAATTTCTGAAGAACAATTATATTATTTAATGAGTCGCGGCTTATCTGAAGCCGAAGCGACAGAAATGATTGTTATGGGCTTTGTTGAACCATTTACGAAAGAATTACCGATGGAATATGCGGTTGAGTTGAATCGGTTGATTAGTTATGAGATGGAAGGCAGTGTGGGGTAAAACTTTTTTTAGCGCTAGAAATGTTGATTTATCAATGTTTCTAGTGCTTCTTTTTTTCAAAAAAGCAAACTAACTACAATTTCTTTTAGAAAAGATATTTTTCCTTTTCAATAAACTGAGCGAATTGATCAGCGCTACGCTCCTCACGTTCAGGGTAGAAGTAGTTATATACTTGTCGAGTCATCTTGATACGGAATTCATTAAAATGTAGTTTGTTTAAGATTGGAATATCAGAACCTTCTTCGGTAGGAAACTCATAGATCGTAATTTCTTTTAGTGAATCATTGTCTTCAGCTTTAAAGCTAAAAGAGTACTTATTGGGATTTAAGTCGTGAGCAGTGCCTGAATCTAGCTCTTTAAAGTAATAGTTGCCTTCTGGATACTGAAGCTCATCCAGGGTTAAAAGACCTTCTTTGATCGTTCCATAATTAATTAAAGAGTCTTGAGGGATTTCTTGATCAGCAAACGTCATTGATTGATCTGTGTACAAACCAAATACTTTATCATTTGCTTCTTGGACATCAAGAACAGGGAGGTTATCTTTCCATTCTTTGATGACTTCTTCAGATTTATGAAGTGTTAATTTTATTTTTTGAAATTCATTGGTAGCGGATAAGGATTCAGAAACTAATTCAATGGTTTGTCCTTGATAAGTGAATTCAAAAGGAATCGGAGTGGAATCAATAATGAATCCATCAGGTGTAGATTTTTCAATAGCTTGGTATTTACTAAGGTAGAGAAGAGGCATGTCAATTAATTCTCCATCATCACCTGTTACAACAGTAGCCACAGTATCGCCCTTTTTAGCATGAGTTGTGCTTCCAACTTTGATGTCTTCTGTCGCTTGAATTTCGTAAGTTACACCTGCAAGAGGTCTGTAATCAAATTTGAATTCATATAAATCACCATATTCAGTTTCTTTCTTTTCAAGACCTACAGGTACTTTTCCTTTTTTTATGAGGGAAAGTTGTCCTTTTTGAGGTTTATTATCTAAAGTTACTTCAATGGTTTTATTTGGTTCTACTACCACTTTTTTTAGTTCACCTTGATTGAAGAAACCATCTGGTGCAGTCACTTCGCTAATTGTTACGATTGTACCTTGAGTAATATCATTTATTTGAGCAAGTCCGTTAGAATCTGTCGTCACTTCTTTGGTTTTATTGTCGTACTCAAATTTCAATTTAGCATTTGGTAAAGGTTTTCCTGTATCTTTATCGATTTTCTTTACTTTGATATTTCCATTTAGTTTCACTTTGACATTCAGGTTGAATTCACCCGCATTTGAAAGTTTAAAGGTGGCCACTTTTTGTTCATTAGGTTTTGCATAAACAAAGCTTTGTCCCACTGAATTAGCATCAGCAATACTATACTTAAATGTTCCAGATTCCTTAGAATCTTCGGTAGCAGTTAATGTTAGTTTATTGCCGTTTTTCTCAATTTTGAGGTTAGCGGAATTACTAAGTTGTTTTACATATTTCGATAAGACATTGTTTTTATCTTCTAAAGTAATAGATTCACCGACTTTTAGCTCGATTGTTTGGTTATTAAAAGTCGGTTTGACATTATGATTTTTAACTTGATTTAATATCTCATTTCTCCGATTCTCAAAATTGGGAATATTTGTAGTTAATAATTCATCGCCAAATTCAAGCCAGACTAAGTTTTGAGTAATCCCATAATTATCAATAGTAGGGTTTATTTGATAACCGTAATACGCAATTAATGAAAGGCGTTCTTTTTCTGCGATAGTTAGTTCTGATGGGGTGAATCCAAAACCACTAGTAAGAAGTGTTCCATGTTCAATACAAAATGCAGGTTGATTGTCCGCTTTAATCATATGGATACCTTCATCAGTCCAGTGTAAGCCACCTAATGATTTAACATGCCAGGTAGAAATATAGTTCGCAACTTTTTCATAATTGACCGTAGCAGCGAATGTAGTAATTGGGGAAATAAAAAAAGCGATTAGGACTGTTAGTAAACTAAACAGCCCAATCGCTTTGGTGTTTTTTGTATTCATTTATTTTGTCTCCTTAAGTTGATTGGTAGTTTTGAAAAATGAAAGTAAGATATCTCATTTTATTACTATAAATGTAAGCTAGACAGAATTATAAATTTTTAAAATCTCATTTTTCTGTCTAGCTTATTGTAATAGTTTTCAAATATGGGAAGAAAGTAAAGATATATTTTCTCACGATTGAATGGATTCATTGTGATAGAAAAGAGACTGATAAGGGCCGTCGTATCTAGAGATACTTTTTACAATTGTTGAATCATCTAAATCTAATTTTTTTAATATAAGAACATCTAAAATACATTGTAATTTTAAAGTTACGTAATATAAATCTCTTGCATTGGTAATAGCTAATTCATATTTACTTAATAAATCTCCGTGTGTCAGATAGTTTCTTGTATCTGCTATAGATCTACAGAAATTAGTAATTGTTTTACTTCTTTTTTCTGAGCCGAACAATTTTATTAGCAATTCTTCGGGAAGTAACTTTATACATTGTGTTATTTTCGAACGGAGAGCTCTTTCTCCTACAAAATTTATTTTATTTTCAAAAAATTGATAATCAGATTTATTTATGATATTTTGTCCTAGATTTTGATCTAAAATATCAAATAATTCATTTTTAATTTCTTCATATTTAGCAGGTAGCTCGGGACTTGTGTTTAAATATTGTCTTGCAAATACTTCTAAATTTTTGGATGTATCTATAAATGCATCAGAGTCGAACCCGTTTTTAAAAGATTGATTGGCTCGCGTGTTCAAAATAATTTGTAAAGAATTGTATTCTTTCTCAAATTTACGAAAAATCAAATCAATTGATTCAGAAATGTTTTCATAAGCTAAAACCTCTTTTTTTGAGTGGGCTATTCTTTGTCCAAAAAAAACAGAAATTTCTTGTGAATCTGTAAATATTTTTAAGCTTTCATTATTTAGTCTTCGTCCCCAAAAAATTGAATAAAAATTATTAATTTTAAGTAAAATATTTTTTAAATCATCAAAAGAAAATAGATTGTTGTTTAATATTTTCATCTCAAAATATTTTTTTAGAGAGATTTCCAATTTTGTAAATCCATCAATATGTTTACGTGATACTACAGCTCTTTTGGAAAATTCCATTGTATCATTCTCTATTAGAGATGAGTGTTCAATTAATTTTAGGTTCTCCTGAGAATAGTTTACGGATTCAGATTTTTCTATTCTGTTTATAAATATTTCGATAGGGGAACTTTTGTCCCAACTTTCATATGAGTCAAAAGAAAAAGTAAACTTTGTAATATTTAAATCACCAATCAACGAAATCGGCTGGGGAGAAATAAATAAGGTATTTACTTGATATTCTGACATCCCAATACCGGGCATATTGTTAGTTTGTTTAGTAATAAAACAACTGTCTAAATATAGATATTTTCCATTTTCTGAAAAACCATAGATTACTTTATCGTCGACTGAATTTTGTTGATCAAAGAAGTCTACAAAATTACCCATTAGCTTTAATGAAATTACATTAGGTGTAAAGGTTAAAGTTCCGTAAATGCCATTATCTAAATCTGATTCAGGTAAGTACCATAAACCTCTCATTTCAAAATCCTCTAACATCGTTACTTTATTGTCATATTTCTTCATTTTGTATAAGCTCCTGTTTATATGATAAGCTTATTATACTACTTTTGTTATCTAACAGCTACTGACACAATGATTTCTAATTTTTTTTGGTATATTATTAGTCAGTATCTAATATGACTTTTTCAGATAAGTCATATAAATTTCTTGAATAAGAAATTCCAAAATAAATAGTAATAGCCACTCTTATTTTATAAGTATTTGAAAATAAAAGATGTTGATAAGAATAAATAATAAATTTTAGTCAGGAAAGAGAGTGTAACAATTATGGAAAAAATATTAAATTCTAATAGACTGTTCTTAATGAATGGTGATATGTTTCTCACTCCAGAAGAGAGAACTGAAATGAAACAAAATTTTGAAGAAAACAACATGGAAATCTTTTTCTTGGAGCAACGTGGTGTTAGAAATTCTATATTTGATGGAATTGAGATCATACTAAACAACAACCTATTCAATATGTTAGTTGGAGGGGTATTGATGTCCGCAGCCTACGATGTTCTAAAAAATAGTTTAGTCTTTTTAGTAAAAAAAATTAGGAACAGTAATATTAAACTTTTACGTGCCAATAAAGATCCGGAGCCTGTAAATGCTGTTATTAAGGTTAAAGCTGATGCAGGAGAAATTATTGCATCTATTGATCAAGAGCTTTCTCCAGAAGAAGTTGAAAAATATATAGAAGCCCTAATTATGGCTCATAAAATTGCTAATAATACTCCTAATAATAAAAATCAGCAATTTATTGTAGAAAAAACTTCTGATGGTAATCTGGAAGTTTTACTTCTATTAGAGTACTTAAAAAGGCATAATAAAATTTAAAGTTCATTTTTAGTATTTATTCCAGCTCGCAGTTTTATTACTAAAAACTTATCCAAAATATCCATATTTTCTAGTTAAAATATTTTAAAACTAAATCAAAACTAACTACAATTGGCAAAAATTACTAGAATTCCGCAGTATTCACTAAAAAATTAGAATGCTGTCATACCAACGATTAGAGCTTATCAGAAGCTCATAAAAAAGCTAACCTTTTGCTGGAAGGCAGTGTGGGTAACCCATTTTTCTGTCAAATAAAGTTAAGAAAGAAGAACTGTATAACCGCATCAAATCCAGAGGGAAAAATCCTCTGGAATTTTTCTCTTTGGCTTGTACTTGTTGGACGAAAATCAGCAATTTGAAATTATAAAAGTTACGAAAACCATAAGCGTTCCTCTTTAATACTTTAATAGGATTGTTAGACATTCGAATAGGAATAATTCAACGTAGGATGAATCTATTTTTTTTGTATTTTTTAAAGGTTCATAAGGTTGATCGAGAAGCAGCTAACAAGTTTTGTCAAATTGATTAAAAATTACATAATGGTAGCAAGTTGATTTTTCTAATGTCAAATAAACTAAAAAGCTGTCTTTTGCTTCAGTGTAAGGTGTATTTTGTAGATTAATTTCTTGTTCAGTTTCTAAAGATTTTAAATTTATAAGGCTGCCAGTGTGAGGGAGCATTATTCCTGATCTTGTGATAATGACTTTAGAAGCACGTTCAATCTTAAAATCATTTTTCCTTTGTGACATATATTCGACAACTATTCGACAACTTTACCATTAAATTGAACGAGCTCATCTTTTTCTAACCATCCATATTTCAAGAATAGCTTTGTTAGATTCATCCAGCGGTGATCTGCAATATAATTTTTTTCTCTAAGTATCAATCGGGTATATATCAGTTAGCGTAAAAATGGGATGATAGCGAGTATTTTCCACTTTATTAATGTAATCAGTTGATTTCAACCCATTGTGTTGGAAGATAAATTTAAAGGTATATCGGGTTTCATCTTGTAGTTCTTTTAGCTGTTCTCTAATTTTGTTCATATAGTTTTCTTCTTTCTATAAGTATTTAAATTTATTATAGCTGATATTTCTAATAAATTGACCAGTATATAGTGTGAGGAATCATAAATTTATTCGTTTTACAACTATATACGGTTATTAAGAATAACTTCAATTTCTCTTCAATTCTTAAGAATTCAACATTTTTCAATCAAATATTTAGTAAATTAGTTAAAAATTTATTGTAATCTATTTTTCAGAAGGTAGTTAAGTGTATTTATTTGTCTTTTCAAATTGCTAATCCAGTAGTGTCAATTCGGCATTTTTTATTTATACATTAACAATAAAATAAGGTATAATATGTAAGGATTACGCTTTTAAATTTAACAACCTTATTGTAGTGTAAGATAAAAAAGTCGTACATCGTTATATTAAGTTTAGATAGAAAAGTGATGAACTTTTAGATAAAAATAGAGGAAGTAGAGAGGTAATATAAATTGGCAATTAAAAAAAGTGAAATATATAATCAGCTTTGGGCTGCTGCGGATAAATTAAGAGGTGGGGTTGAACCTGCACGTTATAAAAACTATATTTTAACGATGTTATTTGTAAAATATGTTTCTGATAAGTATAAAACTTCTGATGATTGGGAGATTGAAATTCCTGCAGGTTCTAGTTTTGATGATATAGTAAAACATAAATTTCAAACAGATATTGGTGAAAAAATTAATACTAGTATTAGTGCGATTGCAGAAGAAAATAACTTAAAAGGTATTATTGATATTGCTGATTTTGAAAGTGATGAACTTGGAGAGGGAAAAACCCATGTTGATAAAGTCTCGGATTTAGTAGCTATTTTTCAAAAGCCAGAGTTAGATTTTACAAAAAATCGTGCTGGTGGTGATGATATTTTAGGTGATGCCTATGAATACTTAATGCGTAAGTTTGCTCAAGATTCAGGTAAGAGTAAAGGTCAATTTTATACACCAGGTGAGGTATCGCGGGTAATGGCAAGAGTTATAGGCTTAGACAAAGCGACTAGCTCTAGTATGACAGTGTATGATCCTGCCTGTGGATCAGGTTCACTTCTAATAAGAGCTGCTGATGTAGCTCCTGTTGAAATTACTATTTATGGTCAAGAATATGATCCATCTACTGCTGGATTGGCACGCATGAATTTAGTTCTCCATAATAAAGGAGCAGGTGAAATTCAGAGAGGGAATACATTAGCTGACCCAAAATGGAAAGAAAATAATCAATTAAAAAGGTTCGACTATATTGTTGTAAATCCGCCTTTTTCCGATAAATCATGGATCGATGGCACTTTGCCAGATCAATATGGTCGCTATAGTGAAGCTGGTTACGGTGTTCCACCAGAAAAAAATGGCGATTACGCTTGGTTTCTACATGTATTAAAATCTTTAAAATCCAAAGGAAAAGCAGCCGTCATTTTGCCACATGGAGTCCTTTTCCGTGGAAATACAGAAGGAGAAATACGTAAAAAAATTATTGATCATGGTTATATTAAAGGAATCATTGGACTTCCTGCAAATATCTTTTTTGGAACAGGAATTCCTGCATGTATTATCATTGTAGACAAAGAAGATGCTGTAGAACGTGAAGGTATTTTTATGATTGACGCTAGCCAAGGTTTTATTAAAGAAGGGAATAAAAATAGACTTCGAGAACAAGATATTGAAAAAATAGTGCGAACTTTTAATACAATGGATCAATCAGATAAAAGATATGCCCGTTTTGTTTTAAATGAAGAGATTAAAGAGGATAATGAGTATAATTTGAATATTCCTCGTTATATAGATAATAGTAATAACGAAGATCTCCAGGATATTGAGGCCCATTTAAAAGGTGGTATCCCTGAAAGTGATGTAGACTCATTAAGTAACTATTGGGAAGAATATCCAAGTTTACGCCAAGACTTATTCGAATCACTTAGACTAGGGTACCTACAAGCAAAGGTTGAGAAAGAACAAGTTGTAGAAGTCATAAATTCTAATAATGAATTTATCAAGCACTCTGAACGAATTAAAGATTCTTTTTTGACATGGAAGCATGAGGTTCTTCCTATACTGATGAATTTAACCGTTGAAGATAAGCCCAAAAAAATCATTGAATTCATTAGCCACAAAATATTACGTTTGTTTGAAAAAGATTCTTTGATTAAGGAATACGATGTTTATCAGATCGTTATGGAATATTGGGAAGAAATAATGGAAGATGATATCTATGCTGTGATTTCAGATGGGTATGAATCAGGCAATCAGGTAGTGAATACTACGAGAATAAAAAAAGTAAATGGTGAAGAGGAAGAAAAAGTTATTGGATGGGAAGGTTTGATAATTCCAAAAGAACAAATAATTAATACTTATTTTGAAGATAAGTTAAGTGAAATTCAGGATTTAAAACAAGGTTTGGAAAAAAATGAAGCTAAAATTGAAGAATTGTTAGAAAATCACAATAATGAAGACTCTATTTTATTTGAATTTATTCAAGATGGAAAATTTAACAAAAAAATGATTTCCATTCGTATAAATGAAATTAAATCTGTCTATGTAAATGAGGAAATAAATGTTTTAAAAACTTTATGGAATCATTTAGATAAAAAAATGAAGAAAAAAGAATATTTAGAGTTCTTAGATAAAAATTCACTAGCTAAATCTGCTTTAACTGAGAAAGGTACAGTAACTAAAACCAGTGTATTAACAAGAATAAAAAAAATAAGAGATTCTGCAGTTATAGATGGACCTTTCAAAGAAGAATTTGAATTATTAACAGATGTTCAAATTTTACTTGTTACAAAAGAACAAGTAGCAAAAGAGATCAAAGAAAAGGAATTCGCACTGGATTTAAAGACAAAAGAGAAATATTCAGAACTGAGTATTGAGGAAATTAAAGAATTACTGAAAGAAAAATGGTTTACTGCTATTTATGAAGCTCTAGATAATATACACTCAGCTGTGAGCCATCAATTATCAGTTCGGATAAAAGAACTAGTAGAACGATATGAACATAAATTATCAGAACTAGAAAATGAAGTGGTAATATATGAAGAAAAAGTAAAACGTCATCTGGAAAGGATGGGGTTTGAATGGTAAATAAAAAACACAAGATTTTATTAGGAGAAATAATAAAGATACATCGTGGAGCATCACCAAGACCAATTCAAAAATATTTAACCAATTCGTCTGATGGGATAAATTGGATAAAAATAGGGGATGTAGGAAGTAAAGATAAGTATATTAAATCTACTTCTCAAAAAATAACCTTAGAAGGTGCTATAAATTCTAGGCAAGTGTATAAAGGAGATTTTCTATTATCTAATTCTATGAGTTTTGGAAGACCATATATTTTAGATATTGATGGTGCAATCCATGATGGTTGGCTGGTATTGCAAGAGTATGAAGAACATTTTGATATTGATTTTTTGTACTATTATCTGAGTTCGGATATTGTGATAAATCAGTATAAGAGTAAAGCTGCAGGTAGTAGTGTACTAAATTTAAATAAAGATTTGGTTTCTAGTGTAGAAGTAGAAATACCCGATATTCAAGAACAAAATAAGATATCTAAAATTCTTTCAGATATAGATGAATTAATTAATTCTTTATCGGATTTCATTAAAAAGAAACAGTTAATTAAGGAATCTGTTCTTGAAGATTTAGTAACAGGCAAAAGAAGGTTAAATGGATTTGGTACCGAATGGGAAAATATTAATTTGGGAAAAACCTCCCTATTAAAGGCAAGAATTGGGTGGCAGGGGTTAACCACTTCTGAGTATTTAGAATCTGGCTTTGCCTATCTAATCACTGGTACTGATTTTAAGAAGGGAACGATAAATTGGAAAGATATTCATTTTGTAGAGAAGCATAGGTATGATCAAGATAAAAATATTCAGATACAAGAGGGAGATCTTCTATTGACAAAGGATGGTACAATTGGCAAAGTCGCATTGATAAAGAACCTAAATAAACCCGCTACTCTTAATAGTGGTGTTTTTGTTATTAGACCTATACAAAATAGATACCTTACTGAATATGTATATTATGTTTTAACTTCAAGTGTTTTTAAAAAATTTTTAAGCAAATTGGCAGCTGGTTCAACAATAAGCCATCTTTACCAAAAAGATTTAACAAACTTTGAATTCTTTTTGCCTAGTAGTTTAAAAGAACAAAAGGCAGTAGCAACTGTTCTTTCTGATATGGACGAAGAGATTTTTAAACTAGAAGAAAAACTTGAAAAATATAAAAAAATTAAACAAGGCATGATGGAACAATTGTTAACTGGAAAAATTCGATTAGCTTAAACTTAATCAGGAGGCGAATTAGTTGGTAGATTTAGCAAAAAAGGAGAGAGAAACACAAGCTAGAGTATCTAAGTTATTTCAAAATGTTTTAGGGTATAAAAATCTTGGTAATTTAAAAGATCAAGAAAACTCAAATGTAGATGAAAATCTTTTAAAGGCTTATTTGTTAGAGCAAAATTATTCTATTGATGCCATACGCTTGGCAGTGAGTTCTATCAAGGACATAACAAGTAATCAAGCAATGGATCTGTTTCAATTAAATTCATCTGTTTATTCTTTTCTAAGATATGGCATTGCAGTGAAAGAATCAGGAAAAGAAAAGCAGACTCGTGTATCGTTGATTAATTGGGATAAACCATTGGAAAATCATTTTTATATTGCAGAGGAAGTTTCTGTTATAAAAGACTATGCTGATTCAAGTAATAAAGAAATACACAAACGTCCAGATATCGTTTTATACATTAACGGAATCGCTGTAGCTGTTTTGGAATTAAAAAGAAGTACACGATCAATTAATGAAGGGATTCGCCAAAATATAACGAATCAGCGAAAAGATATGATTCAACGATTCTTTGGGACAAACGGATTAATAATGGCAGGAAATGATACAGAAGGGCTGCGCTACGGTGTCATTCAAACACCTGAAAAATATTATTTGAGTTGGAAAGAAGATGCTGATTTAAAAGATTCTTTATCTTTAGAGATTAAAAGTTTACGAGAGAATCAAAGCTATGGACTAGACAAAAGTTTGATTTCGTTATGTCATAAAGAACGAATTGTCGAGTTGTTATATAATTTTATTATTTTTGATAAAGGCGCAAAAAAGATTTGTCGACCTCACCAGTTTTTCGGTAGTTTATCAGCACGAAATTTTGTTTTAAATCGCAAAGGCGGTATCATTTGGCATACACAAGGTTCTGGGAAAAGTTTAACAATGGTATGGTTAAGTAAATGGATCAAGGAAAATATTTCTGAGAGTCGTATTTTAATTGTCACTGATCGAGACGAATTAGATAGTCAGATTGAAGGGGTTTTTGCTGGGGTTAATGAAAAAATAGTAAGAGTTCGCTCTGGTAGAGAATTAATTCAAAAAATCAATGAACCCTCTCCTGTAATGATGTGCTCTTTAATCCATAAATTCGGAAAAAAAGGAGGAGAGGATAAAAATTATACAAACTTTATTGATGAAATAAAATCTTCTTTACCTTATGAATTTAAGCCGAAAGGAAACTTCTTTATTTTTGTAGATGAAGCTCATCGAACACAGTCAGGTAAACTTCACGAAGCAATGAAAACTATAATCCCAGATGGGACACTTATTGGATTTACAGGTACGCCTCTAATGAAAAAGGATAAAAAGAAATCAATAGAAGTTTTTGGCCCATATATCCATAAATACAAATTTAATGAAGCAGTAGAAGATAAAGTGGTTTTAGATTTAAGGTATGAAGCTCGAGAAGTTGAGCAAAATATAACGAACCAAAAGAAAATTGATCAATGGTTTGAAAGTAAAACTAAAGGATTAAATGATCGTTCGAAAGCTAGATTAAAATCTCGTTGGGGGACGTTTCAAAAGGTTTTTAGTTCAAAAGACCGGTTAACTAAGATTGTGGAAGATATTGTATTCGATATGCAGATACAGGCAAGACTTGTTGATGGCAGGGGAAATGCTTTGCTTGTTGCAGATAGCATCTATCAAGCAACTAGATATTATGAATTGTTTCAAAGTACGGACTTGAAAGGGAAATGTGCAATAATTACTTCCTATAATCCACAACCAAGTGACGTACGAACTGAATCGCGTGGTGAAGCAATTGAAACTGAAAAAATTGAAAAATATGAAACCTATATTAAAATGTTAGATGGTAAAAAGGTAGAAAAATTTGAAGAAGAAGTCAAAGAGAAATTTCTTAAATATCCCGACCAAATGAAATTACTCATTGTTGTAGACAAGTTATTGACAGGTTTTGATGCACCTCCAGCAACATATTTATATATTGATAAAAAAATGCAAGATCACAAGCTTTTTCAAGCCATTTGTCGAGTGAACCGTTTAGATGGTGAAGACAAAGAGTATGGCTATATCATTGATTACAAAGACTTATTCAAATCCCTTGAGAAAGCAATGGATGACTACACTTCAGAAGCTTTTTCAGATTACGATGAAGAAGATGTGTCGGGCCTATTAAACAATCGTTTGGATAAAGCAAAGGATCAATTAGAAGAGTCATTAGAAGCTTTGCGGGCTTTATGTGAGCCTGTGGCAATGCCTCAAACTGATATTGAATTTATTCACTATTTTGTAGCTCAAGATACTGCTCAACCAGATATTGAAGAGCTGGAATCTAATTTACCTAAAAGGGAAAATCTATATGATTTTTCTGCTTCTGCTTTAAGATCATTTGCAGAAGTAAAAGGTGATTTGGAAAGTAAATATGGTTACTCAAGCACCGAGGTTACTAATTTGGAGAAAGAGGTAGCTCGTTTCGTAAATGCACGTGATATTATTAGACAGGCAAGTGGTGATTATATTGATTTGAAGGCGTATGATCCAGATATGCGACAATTAATTGATATGTTTTTAGATGCTAAAGAAAGTCGAACATTAATGGAGTTTGAAGAACCTTTAGTTGAATTATTATTGCATGAAGATACGTCCAAAATTGATCTAATTATTGATCCAATAGATGAAAGTAAACGAGATGCTGCTGCAGAAACTATTGAGAATAATGTAAAAAGGGAACTGATAGCTAAAAGAAGTTCAAATCCTAGATATTATGAGAAAATGTCTCAACTGCTAACTGATTTAATTGAAAAGCGAAAACAGTCGGTTATTGAATATGAAGAATATTTGGCGCAGTTCAAAAAATATGTTCATAAAGCATTTCACCCTGAAGACAGTAAGGATTATCCGGCATCAATTCGAGTAAGTGCAGCAAAGCGTGCTTTTTATGATTTACTAGATGATGAAGTACTAGCAAATTCTGTGCATGATGCGATTAACTTAGTTCGTCAAGATGGATGGCGAGGTAACAAGATTAAGGAAAGAAAAATTCGTAGAGCGATTGAAGAGCTTATAGAAGATCAAGAATTAGTTGATGAGTTGTTTAAACTTACAAAAGAGCAAGGTGAGTATTGATGTATAGTATAATCATTAGTGGAATCGAAATTAAGATTGTAAAAAAAAGAATAAAAAATATGTATATCCGAGTATTTCCACCTAATGGTATTGTTCAGGTTAGTGCGCCTATTGATTATGATGATGAAACCATCCGAATGTTTGCTCTTTCTAGAATTGGCTGGATTAAAAGACAAATCCAATCATTTGAAAATCAACCTCGTCAAACAAAACGCAAATATGTTTCAGGGGAAAATATTTATTTATGGGGAAAAAGATATCGTTTAGACGTTATTTTTTCGGGTTCAAAAAATGACATAAAAATTGCTGGAGACCGAATTGTTTTGCAGGTGAGACCTGAAAGTACGATTCAGCAGCGAGAGAATGTAGTAAATGAGTGGTATAGAAAATTACTAAAAGCAGAAATACCTGATATCATAGAGAAATATCAAAAAATTATAGGAGTAACCCCTTCAGAGTGGCATGTTAAGAATATGAGAACTAAGTGGGGGACTTGTAATACAGATAAGAAAAAAATCTGGATTAATTTACAACTTACAAAAAAAACTCGGGAATGTTTGGAATATGTAATAGTTCACGAGCTTGTACACCTGTTAGAAAAAAATCATACTGAAAAGTTTACTCATTATATGAATCAATTCTATCCTGAATGGCGTGTTGCTAAAGAAAAATTAAACTCTGAGGTTTTGGATTATATGGAACCAGTGGGGAATGTGGATTAGATTATATTGACGCAGAACAGTTTCAAACTAACACCCAAACTAGCACCAATCCCGAAAAATCATCAGAATTTCACGGTACCGTCTAAAACAGTGAATGTTGATCTAACAGCATTTAGAAGCTGTTGAAACTTGTAGAAAACACTATCCCTTTGCTGGAAGGCTCTGACGGCTAGTTTTTCACTCTACCAACAAATAATCAACCAAAATAACAATGAAAAGCCAAACAAGAAACACCCTAATCATGCTTCTTCAAAGAAAGCACAAATAAAAAAGCGATGACTGGAGAAGAAAGTCTCTATGAAGTCATCGCTTTTTCTTATATTTTAGTTAAAAAATTATTTTACTAAAGGTTGAAGTAACTTGTTCCAGAAACTAATGAGTGGGCCAGCACCAAATGCACAAATAATTGTACCAATCCCAATTGGACCACCAGCAATAAAGCCAATTAATAGGACCAACAAATCTTGTGCTTTTCGAACAGAAGCGTAAGGTTTGTTGATTTGTTGACAGATGGTTGGCGCAATCGCATCATAGGGGGATTCGCCTTGATCTGTAGCCATGTATAAGGCGCAGCCAAATGTAAAAATCAGGACTCCGAAGAATAAAGAAAGTAGTTTGCCAATTGTTGAGCCTCCTAAACTATTGGCGTAAGGTTGAAGCCAAGTAGAAATCTGTTGAATCAAAATCCCTACTAAAAGCATATTTAAAATAGTTCCTAGACCAATGGCTTTTTTGTTTTTTAAATAGACATAGAATAAAATAAACGCATTGACAATAATTTGAAAAATGCCTAATTGCATACCAAACATCGAAGAAAGTCCGATATTCATAGCAGTGAAAGGATCAACTCCTAAACCTGCCACTCTTAAAGTGGATGCGCCAATCCCGATAATAACTAAACCAATTAAAATTAAAAGAACATTTTTGACTAGTTTCATGGTAAGCCTCCTGAATAGATTTTGTGTGTGATAGTACAAAGTCTGCAACAAAAATTCATAGAGAATTTTGTTGCAGACTACTTTTTAACCAGCTCCGTGTTGGAACGAAGGGTATAGAGACATCCCGCCATCTACAAAGAGTGTTGTTCCGGTTACGTATGAGGATTCATCAGAAGCTAACCAAGCGGCCGCAGCAGCTACTTGATTGGGTTTACCAATAATGCCCATAGGAACCATGCTCGTTGTTTGTTTTAACTGTTCGGGATCGGAAAATTTTTTAGCATTAATAGGTGTGTTAATCGCTCCAGGCGCAATACAGTTGGCACGAATACCATATTCCGCATATTCCAAAGCGATTGTTTTCGTGAACATTTCGGTGGCGCCTTTACTTGCCGCATAGTGGGCGAACGTTGGCCAAGGAATTCTTTGGTGAACGGAGGACATATTAATGATTGACCCTTTGATTTTTTGATCTCTAAATATTCGGAGTGCCTCTCTAGAACCCAAAAAGACACCGTTTAAATTGACATCAATGACACGTTGCCATTCTTTTAATGGCATATCAATTGTCGGAAAAGAAGCCTCCACACCGGCGTTATTTACCCAAATGTCAACATGACCAAACTCTTTTAAAGCGGTTTCAGCTAACGCTTTAATATCTTCTTCATTAGAGACATCAGCCTTCACGAATTTTACGCGGTCTGCGTGCTTGGCTTGGACATCTTCAAACTCTTTAGGCAGCTCACCGACATAGTCAGCAACAACATTCATGCCCTCTAAGATATAACGCAGAGTAATAAATAATCCTAAACCCGTAGCTGCACCAGTGACAACGGCCACTTTACCATGTAATTCTCCATACATTGATTCATTCCCCCTAAAATTACTATTAATACTTTCATGGTAGCACATGTCAATCAGCGTGTTGATAAAATACGACAAACTGTCGGAAAAGTTTAGGCTCTAAAGTTAGCTACTATTGTTGAAGGTCTTTAAAATAAATACTGGTCGTAGTAATCAATTCCTCTCATTTATACAGTTTTCTAAAAAAACACAAAATATCCAGACGAAGTGGTCAAGTCCAATGGTTATTTATGAGTGAATATGCTAAAATAAAACTTGTCTTACATAAGGAAAGATTTGTTCACTAACAGTGGCGACTGTTCTCAGTAAACAGTTGCGCTGGTTTATCGGGAAGGGAACAGAGCAAGTTTTACGAGACTTTCCCATGTAATAATAAAAAGCACTGAACGTCAGTGAATGAAGGAAGAAGGACATCTATGAAAACAATTATCACATTCATTATTGTCTTCGGTATTCTTGTCCTCGTACATGAATTTGGCCACTTTTATTTTGCAAAACGAGCGGGTATTTTAGTTCGTGAGTTTGCAATCGGAATGGGACCAAAGATTTTTGCGCATCGTGGAAAAGATGGCACCACTTATACGATTCGCTTATTGCCAATTGGTGGCTATGTGCGAATGGCTGGGATGGGCGAAGACATGACAGAAATCACACCAGGTATGCCTCTATCTGTTGAGTTAAATGCCGTGGGTAATGTGGTTAAAATTAATACAAGTAAAAAAGTACAATTACCTCATAGTATTCCGATGGAAGTCGTTGATTTTGATCTTGAAAAAGAATTATTCATCAAGGGCTATGTCAATGGAAACGAGGAAGAAGAAACCGTTTATAAAGTTGACCATGATGCAACGATTATTGAAAGTGATGGGACCGAGGTGCGGATTGCGCCACTTGACGTTCAATTTCAATCAGCAAAATTATCGCAACGCATTTTAACGAACTTTGCGGGACCAATGAATAACTTTATCTTAGGGTTTATTCTGTTTACGTTAGCGGTCTTTCTACAAGGAGGCGTCACTGATTTAAACACGAACCAAATTGGACAAGTGATTCCTAATGGCCCAGCCGCAGAAGCTGGGTTGAAAGAAAACGATAAAGTCTTATCGATTAATAATCAAAAAATCAAAAAATACGAAGATTTTACAACCATTGTGCAGAAGAACCCCGAAAAGCCGTTAACGTTCGTAGTTGAGCGTAACGGCAAAGAAGAGCAACTAACAGTGACACCAGAAAAACAAAAAGTGGAAAAACAAACGATTGGTAAAGTCGGCGTTTATCCTTATATGAAAACCGATTTACCGTCAAAATTGATGGGTGGTATTCAGGATACTTTGAATAGTACGACACAGATTTTTAAAGCACTCGGCTCACTATTCACCGGTTTTAGCTTAAACAAACTAGGTGGGCCAGTCATGATGTTTAAATTATCGGAAGAAGCATCCAATGCTGGAGTAAGTACAGTTGTATTCTTAATGGCCATGTTGTCAATGAACTTAGGGATTATTAATTTGTTGCCGATCCCAGCTTTAGATGGCGGGAAAATTGTCTTAAACATTATTGAAGGTGTACGTGGAAAACCAATTAGTCCTGAAAAAGAAGGCATCATTACGTTAATTGGCTTTGGGTTTGTCATGGTGTTAATGGTGTTAGTTACTTGGAACGATATTCAACGCTTTTTCTTTTAAGGAGAAAGCTTAAGTAAAAAAGTGTGTAAAGAAATCAAAAATAGTTGATTTTAAAATAGAGGAGAGTTTTAATGAAACAGTCAAAAATGTTAATTCCAACGTTAAGAGAAGTACCAAATGATGCAGAAGTCTTAAGTCATCAAATTCTGTTGCGCGCAGGCTATATTCGTCAAGTCGCTGCAGGGATCTATTCTTATTTACCTTTAGCCAATCGTGTTTTAGAAAAATTAAAAACGATTATGCGAGAAGAATTTGAGAAAATTGATGCAGTTGAAATGTTAATGCCTGCGTTATTACCCGCAGAACTTTGGAAAGAATCAGGCCGTTATGAAACTTATGGACCTAACTTGTATCGCTTAAAAGATCGCAATGACCGTGACTATATCTTAGGCCCAACGCATGAAGAAACCTTCACAGAATTAATTCGTGATGAAATCAATTCTTACAAACGATTACCTTTGAATTTATACCAAATTCAAACAAAATATCGTGATGAAAAACGCCCTCGTTCTGGCTTATTAAGAGGCCGTGAATTTATTATGAAAGATGGCTATTCTTTTCATGCCGATGAAGCTAGTTTAGATCAATCATACCGTGATTACGAAAAAGCTTACTCACGCATTTTTGAACGCTGTGGACTAGAATTCCGTGCCATTATTGGGGACGGTGGTGCCATGGGTGGTAAAGATTCTAAAGAATTTATGGCGATTTCTGAAATTGGGGAAGATACTATTTGTTATTCAACAGAAAGTGATTATGCTGCCAATTTAGAAATGGCAACAAGTCTTTATACGCCGAAAAAATCACATGAAACACAATTAGATTTAGAAAAAATTGCAACACCAGAAGTGGGTACAATTGCCGAAGTGGCAAACTTCTTTGAAGTTGAGCCACAACGTATTATTAAATCAGTACTATTTATTGCCGATGAAGAGCCAGTAATGGTCTTGGTTCGTGGCGATCATGATGTCAATGATGTCAAATTGAAAAACTTCTTAGGCGCTGATTTCTTAGATGAAGCAACAGAAGAAGATGCTCGCCGTGTCTTAGGAGCGGGCTTTGGTTCAATTGGTCCAGTCAATGTTTCCGAAGATGTTAAAATTTATGCAGATTTAGCTGTTCAAGATTTAGCCAACGCCATTGTTGGAGCTAACGAAGATGGCTATCATTTGACAAATGTAAATCCAGATCGTGATTTCCAACCAATTAGTTACGAAGATTTACGCTTTGTTCAAGAAGGCGATCCTTCTCCTGATGGCAATGGTGTCTTAGCCTTTACCAAAGGAATCGAAATTGGTCATATCTTCAAATTAGGAACGCGTTACAGTGATGCTATGGGCGCAACAGTTTTAGATGAAAACGGTCGTGAAAAATCAGTGATCATGGGTTGCTATGGCATCGGCGTTAGTCGTTTACTTTCAGCAATCGTTGAACAAAATGCAGACGAGCGTGGTATTAATTGGCCAACAGGGATTGCGCCATTTGATTTACACGTGGTCCAAATGAATGTGAAAGATGAGTATCAAACAAAACTATCACAAGAAGTTGAAGCAATGATGACCGAAGCGGGCTACGAAGTATTAGTTGATGACCGCAACGAGCGCGCAGGCGTAAAATTTGCTGATGCTGATTTAATTGGTTGTCCAATCCGTATCACAGTCGGGAAAAAAGCAGTCGATGGTGTGGTAGAAGTCAAAATCAAACGTACTGGTGAAATGTTAGAAGTACGCAAAGAAGAATTAGAAAGCACACTTTCTATTTTGATGAACACAACATCAGAAGCGGAATAATAATGAAAAGGGCGGACAGAATGATTAGGATAAACTGTTTCCGCCACTTATCAGCGTTTAAGCTTGAAGCAAAAATCTAAAGTGATTTTTGTTTCAAGCTCTTCTTAGCTCTTTTTAGAAAAGAAACAAGATTGTTTTTTTACAAAAAACGAGTATACTTAATAGAGAAGCGAATGCAGAGAAACCGAAAAAAGGCACTTGACAGATTTGTCTGAGGGCCTTTTTTCAATGATAGAAGGAGGTTCATTTTGTGACAGAAAAAGCACGCGATTTATTTGATAAACTGATGACGCAAATTCAGTTAGATGACACAGCGAAAGAACATCCCTTAATTCAAAATGGCCGGATTGACAAGGTCATTGTTCACCAACAAAGTCGCTTATGGGAATTTCATTTAAGTTTTGATGAATTGATGCCAGTGATGCTATATCAAACATTTATGCAACAATTGGAACTAGCTTTTCAACAAATTGCGCAGGTTTCCGTTCAAATAACCACAAATCAGACAACATTTACAGAGGAACAATTAACGGATTATTGGCAGTTGGCCTTGTTAAATAGTCAATGCAATACACCGTTAGTTCAGAAAGTCTTAAAAACACAGACACCACAATTCGAAGATCGGAAAATTATCTTACCTGTTGATAATGAAGCAGTTATTCCTTATTTGAAGCAACAATATTTACCAATTATTGAGGAACTTTATTTCTCTTACGGGTTTCCTAAATTTCATATTGAACCAAAAATGGATCAACAGCAAGCTGCAGAAGTGCTGAAAAAGTTTGAAGAGCAAAAATTAGAACAAGCCGCAGCCTTTCAACAACAAGCTGCTGAATCGCTTGTTAAACATGAACAAATGAAAAAAGAAAAACAACAACAAGCGCCTGCGTTTGATGGTCCAATTCGTTTAGGGCGGAATATTCCCAATGATGAACCCATTATGCCAATGGGAAATATACTGGAAGAAGAACGTCGGATAACGATTGAAGGCTTTATTTTTGATAAAGAAGTGCGTGAATTGCGTTCTAAACGAAAAATTTTAATTTTGAAAATAACTGATTATACTTCCTCTTTCGTGGTGAAGAAATTTTCGAATGGGGAAAAAGATGAACAAGTTTTTGATGCGATTCAACCGCAAAGTTGGATTCGTGTTCGTGGTAGTGTACAAGAAGATACCTTCATGCGTGATTTAGTCATGAATGCCCAAGATTTGATGGAAGTCGCCCATGCGCCAAGAAAAGACTACGCGCCAGAAGGTGAAAAACGTGTAGAATTACACCTGCATAGTAACATGAGTACAATGGATGCGACCAATAAAGTCGGTGACTTGGTGGCCCAAGCGGGGAAATGGGGGCACAAGGCCATCGCAATTACGGATCATGGCGGCGCCCAAGCGTTTCCTGATGCCCATGCTGCAGGTAAAAAAGCAGGCGTTAAAATTTTATACGGCGTGGAAGCCAATATTGTTGATGATGGTGTACCTATTGCTTACAACGAAGAACATATTGAATTAACAGATGCTACCTATGTGGTCTTTGACGTGGAAACAACGGGGCTTTCCGCTGTTTATGATACAATTATTGAATTGGCCGCTGTCAAAATGCACAAAGGAAATGTCATTGAGACATTTGAGCAATTTATTGATCCTGGCCATCCATTATCTCAAACAACGATCAATTTAACTGGGATTACAGATGAAATGGTGCGCGGTTCAAAATCCGAAGAAGAAGTTTTACGCATGTTTAAAGAGTTTTCAGAAGGAACTATTTTAGTGGCCCACAACGCTTCTTTTGATATGGGGTTCTTAAACACAAGTTATGGCAAACATGGAATACCTGAAGCGGCTAATCCCGTCATCGATACATTAGAATTATCCAGATTCTTGTATCCACATTTCAAAAGCCATCGTCTAAATACCTTATCGAAAAAATTTGGCGTCAACTTAGAACAACATCACCGCGCCATCTATGACTCGGAATCAACAGGTCATTTGTGCTGGATTTTCTTAAAAGAAGCGAAAGAGAATCATGATATGCATTTCCATGATGATTTGAATCGTCATATTGGCGAAGGAGATTCATACAAACGAGCTCGACCTTTCCATGCAACGATTTTAGCAACAACTCAAGCAGGATTAAAAAATCTTTTTAAATTGATTTCGATGTCCAATGTAGATTATTTTTTCCGAGTACCACGGATTCCTCGTTCGCAATTATCGAAGTTAAGAGAAGGGCTTTTAATCGGTTCCGCATGTTCAAACGGCGAAATTTTTGAAGCAATGATGCAAAAAGGTGTCGAAGAAGCAAAAAATCGTGCCAAATTCTACGATTATATTGAAGTTATGCCCAAACCAGTTTACGCGCCATTAATTGAACAAGAATTGGTGAAAAATGAAGCAGATTTGGAAGAAATTATTAGTAATCTAGTGAAAATCGGTGACGAACTTGGCAAGCTGGTTGTCGCCACTGGAAATGTTCATTATTTAAATGAAGAAGATGCCATCTATCGAAAAATTTTAGTCGGGTCTATGGGTGGCGCTAATCCGTTAAATCGCCATAGTTTACCAAAGGTTCATTTCAGAACCACCGATGAAATGTTAACGGAATTTCAATTTTTAGGACAAGACGTCGCTAAGCGAATTGTAGTAGAAAATCCCAACAAAGTCGCTGATTTATGTGAAGAAGTTATTCCAGTAAAAGACGATTTGTATACGCCAAAAATTCCTGGGTCTGAACAAGAGATCACTGATTTAAGCTACAATCGTGCGCGCGAATTGTATGGCGATCCTTTACCAGAAATTGTCGAAAAACGGTTAGAAAAGGAACTGAATTCGATTAACGGGAATGGTTTCTCGGTCATTTATTTAATTTCTCAAAAACTGGTGCATAAAAGTAATGAAGACGGCTATTTAGTCGGTTCACGGGGCTCTGTCGGTTCGAGTTTTGTTGCGACAATGACAGGGATTACTGAAGTAAATCCTTTAGCGCCACATTATTATTGTCCTGAGTGTCAATATTCTGAGTTCTATGAAGATGGTTCCTATGGTTCAGGGTTTGATATGCCTGAAAAAGCCTGTCCAAAATGTGGTGCTCGATTGTTTAAAGATGGTCACGACATTCCTTTTGAAACGTTCTTAGGGTTCCATGGCGACAAAGTTCCCGATATCGATTTGAACTTTTCTGGCGATTATCAAGCCGAAGCCCATAACTACACGAAAGTTCTTTTTGGTGAAGAATATGTCTATCGGGCAGGAACCATTGGTACAGTAGCTGACAAAACAGCGTATGGCTTTGTTAAAGGATATGAAAGAGATCATAATTTACATTTGCGTGGTGCTGAAATTGATCGCTTAGCCAAAGGTTCAACAGGGGTTAAACGGACGACTGGGCAGCATCCCGGCGGTATTATTGTAATTCCTGATTACATGGATGTTTATGACTTTACGCCAATTCAATACCCTGCTGATGATCAAGAGGCAGAATGGAAAACGACGCACTTTGATTTCCATTCCATTCACGATAATATTTTAAAACTTGATATTCTGGGACATGATGATCCAACCGTGATTCGGATGTTACAAGATTTATCTGGGATTGAGCCAAAAACCATCCCAACAGACGATCCAGAAGTGATGCGTATTTTTGAAGGACCTGAGGTTCTAGGTGTGGATGCAGAGCAAATTTATTCTAAAACAGGAACGTTAGGAATTCCTGAATTTGGAACACGTTTCGTTCGAGGCATGTTAGAGCAGACCCATCCATCAACTTTTGCAGAATTACTTCAAATTTCTGGACTGTCTCACGGAACCGATGTGTGGCTAGGGAATGCAGAAGAGTTGATTCGCCGTGGCGAAGCCAATCTTGCTGAAGTAATTGGTTGTCGGGATGATATCATGGTATATTTAATTCATGCTGGTTTGGACAGTGGGATGGCCTTTAAGATTATGGAAACGGTACGTAAAGGACAATGGAATAAGATTCCTGATGAACTACGGGATACGTATTTAAATGCGATGAAAGAAAACAACGTCCCTGACTGGTATATTGATTCTTGTTCTAAAATTAAATATATGTTCCCGAAAGCCCATGCGGCAGCATACGTATTAATGGCGTTGCGGGTCGCTTACTTTAAAGTTTATTTCCCAATCTTATATTACTGTGCATTTTTCTCCGTTCGGGCGGATGACTTTGACTTAGTGGCAATGTCACAAGGGAAAGAAGCTGTGAAAGCACGAATGAAAGAAATTACGGACAAAGGGATGGACGCCTCCACTAAAGAGAAGAACTTATTAACGGTTTTAGAATTATGTAATGAAATGCTGGAACGGGGCTATAAATTTGGCATGATTGATTTGTACAAATCGGACGCTGAAAATTTTGTGATTGAAGGGGATACCTTGATTGCACCTTTCCGAGCAGTGCCAAGTTTAGGACTCAACGTAGCGAAAGCCATTGTCGCTGCGCGAGGAGAGCAACCGTTCTTGTCGAAAGAAGATTTGGCAACACGAGGCAAAGTTTCTAAAACGTTAATTGAATACATGAATGAAAATGGTGTCTTAAAAGACTTGCCAGATGAAAACCAATTATCATTATTTGATATGTTATAAAAGAAAAATCTCTTAGAAAAAGGCCGGTGAAGCAACTTATTCACCGGCCTTTTTTAGTCATCAAATAAATTAGAAAATCATTGCTAGAAGCGTTTTAATTACTTATTAAAAAGCCATCTTTATTTAATTATGTTGAGCTTGTGCATAAAAAGTAAAATGCTTATGATAAATGAAGAGCTTTATTTTTTTAATAAGAAAGGAATTGGTTATATGGACAAAAAGCAATTACGATGGTTCACCGTCGGGTTAATTGCCTTTAACATGGTCTGGGGTCTTGGAAATGTTGTGAATAATTATGCACAACAAGGGATTTCAGTGGTCACTTCATGGCTTTTGATTTTAGTTTTATATTTTATTCCCTATGCGTTAATCGTAGGACAGTTAGGTTCAACATTTAAAGACAGTAATGGTGGGGTTAGTTCGTGGGTGCAAAATACCAGTACTAAACGTCTAGCCTATTATGCAGCATGGACTTATTGGGTAGTGCACATTCCTTACTTGGCACAAAAACCACAAGCAATTTTAATTGCCTTAGGTTGGGCAGTTCAAGGGAATGGAAACTTAGTCAATACGATGCCAATCGTAACGGTATCATTTATTTCATTAATAATTTTCTTGGTTTTCTTGTTATTATCAACAAAAGGGTTAACCACCTTAAAAGTTATTGGTGGTTTAGCTGGAACCGCCATGTTTGTGATGTCTATTTTATTCATTTTATTAGCGGTAGGCGCACCATTTATTAATTCAACGGTTGAATTTGCGACGCCAAACATGTCACAAGTCAGCACCTACATTCCTAAATTTGACTTTAGTTATTTTACAACCGTATCAATGTTAGTTTTTGCGGTAGGTGGCGCTGAAAAAATTTCTCCTTACGTAAATGCAACTAAAAATCCAGCCAAAGAGTTCCCTAAAGGAATGATTTTCCTAGCAGCAATGGTTGGTTTATCGGCTGTTTTAGGTTCATTTGCAATGGGCATGTTATTCTCAAGTGACAATATTCCTAAAGATTTAATGGCAAATGGTGCCTACAGTGCCTTCCAAAAATTAGGCGCATATTATGGTGTCGGTAATCTCTTAATGATTGTTTATGCTTTGACGAATACAGTGGGTCAAGTGGCTGCGTTAGCCTTTTCAATTGATGCTCCACTGAAAATTCTTTTAGCTGAAGCAGATCCAGAATTTGTTCCAAGTTGGTTACGTAAACGTACGAAAAAAGGTACGTTAATTAATGGTTACTTATTAACAGGTATTTTAGTAAGTATTATTATCGCTTTACCGATGTTTGGGTTGAAGGACATGAACGAAGTGGTTAAATGGCTAACTAACTTAAATTCTGTAGTTATGCCAATGCGTTACTTGTGGGTCTTCTTTGCCTATATGCTTCTAAACAAAGCATACAAACAATTTAATTCAGAATATAAATTTGTTAAAAATCCTAAAATTGGTTTTGTGTTTGGTCTCTGGTGTTTCCTATTTACAGCCTTTGCTTGTATCCTAGGAATGGTGCCTAAATTTGAGTATGCCTCAGACCCTCAAGGCTGGTTGTTCCAATTAGCTTCTAACATTGTGACACCAATCGTCTTAATTCTATTAGGAATGATTTTACCAGCAATTGCACGTCGCGAGAAAAAAGACACGATTTTGCCAATTGATTCAGCAGAATAATTGGTTACATGTCCCAAGGATAAAATAGTCAGTTTAAGTATTTTGCGTGAGATAAATGGTCAATAGGACTGTTTGTCTCACGTTTTTTTCTGTCGATTTTTCTCTAAAATTTCTATTGTCTCTTAAAAATATGAGAAAATCAGAAGAATTTCTCCTGTATACTAAAGGTATCTATCATTAAAAATGGTTATTAACGGAGAAAAAGGAAGTGAACCTCATGACTAAAACACTTGAAACACAACCAGAAGAGAAAACGGTCTTTCTTTGTAAAGAAACGAATCCAGATTTTTTAGGACGAGAAATTTATGCGGATAATGTTGAAACACCGTATAATTTTTACTTAATTCGCAAGCTTTATTTAGCGAAAGAGTACCAAAATTTAGCAGAAGGGGAACAATTTTTTGAGGCTTTATGTGAAAGTTGGGATGAATCAGAACAGTTTGAAGAGTTAATTGTTAAAAAGATTTATGTCTATGTTGAAACGGAGTTAATGTACTACACTGTTTATTTTGGAAGCTTTGAGCCGACCACTCGTGACTTACGATTCGCACTGAAACAATGGATGTATGAAATACCGACAACTAAAAATAAAAAAACAGTCCGTATGAATGAAACCAATGTACAAGTAGTGCCGCAAGAAAATCAATTAACGGAATTAGCTGGTGAAATTGCTGTCTTACGTGAAATGTTGACACTTTTAAAAGAAAATTTAGCCTCCTTGAATGAAGCCGTTAAGCAAACGAGAAATCCCGTCATTTCTAGACAAATAAAAACGATCCATTTGAAAAGAGCTTCTCCTGTGATAGCCGCAGAACAGGCATCGCTAAAAGTATCAGAGGATACTAATCCGGAACAACCAGACGTCAATCTCTCGCCTGATAATCTGGAAAATCAAGAAGGTGAAACAACTGTAGCAACAAGTGAAGCAGTGCTTCCCGTTAACAAACTAGTGCTTGAAGAACCAGCGAAAGAACCAGTGTTATCTGAACCAGCGCCAATTAAAGAAGCGCAGCTAGAAAAAAAACAAGAAAACCAGCAGAGCACTGCGGCAAAACCTTTATTTACTTTTCCACAAGAAACAGAAAAAAGCTCGCTAAATTCAGTGGATAAGTCTGCCGAAAAAGAAGAGGAGCAGAAGCCAGAAAAAGAAGCTGTCTCTATGGAAAGTGAGAAAGAAAATTCATCAAGTCGGACAATTCCTGCGGACTTTCAACGACAATTGGACGAATTAGAAGAGGAAATTTATCGTCGCTTTATGAGTCGCCAGTTAGAGGATACTGATGGAAATCAAGCAGTACCGAAAATAACGATTGAAAAAAGACAGTTAGAAGCACAAATGTTTGAAGCAAAAGCATTCTCACAATCATTTAAACAAGTTCAAAAGAAAAAGGCAGGAGACGTGCGAATTTGCAATCAGTTAAGTTGTATGAAATTAGAAAAAGGATTAGATAAATTTTTAGACGAAGTTACAGAATATGTTGAAAAGCGGACACTATTTAATAAAAAGGTTCGTTGTCCGCTACCAGTAATCAGAGAATTGGAAGGCTATGGGCAATTAAACCAGTATATGCAGAAAATCCTTGACTGTTATTAATCGCTTATTTAGGAGAAGGTAAGACAAAACCGTTCAGTTTATCAGCTTTTAAGCCTGAAACAAAAATCACTTTGGATTTTTGTTTCAGGCTCTTTCTTATTATCTCTGGAAAAGATTTCAAGAGAATTTTTGAAATACTAGTGAAAATCCTATAAATTGTAGTATAATTTTCAAAGATGAATGAAAGGCGTGAAGTCATTGAAAGACAAACAAGTGTATGCAGTAGTTGACCTTGAAACGACTGGAACAGATCCTACAAGTGATCGGATCATTCAGTTTGGATGCGTTCTCGTTCAAGATGGAAAGATTATTGCGAACTTTGCGACAGATGTGAATCCCAATCAAGTAGTACCAAAACAAATTCAAAGTTTAACGGGGATTAGTAATACGCAAGTTCAAAAAGCGCCTTATTTTGAAGATGTAGCACATACAATTTATCATTATCTGGAAGATACTATTTTTGTGGCGCATAACGTCCACTTTGATTATAATTTTTTAGCTCGTGAACTGGTACGGTGTGGCACGCCGCCACTTACCATTCCAGCCATTGATACAGTGGAATTGGCACAGATTTTTTTACCGACAGAAAAAAGTTTCCGTTTAAGTGATTTGTCGGAAAGCTTAGGTTTGTCTCATGAGAATCCCCATCAAGCAGATAGTGATGCGCAGGTTACAGCCGAACTTTTGTTATTAATTCAAGAAAAAATGAAATCTTTACCATTAGTCACTATGGAAAAAATTGCGGAATTAAGTCAACAGACAGCGCGGGAAACCAGTGCCTTTATTCAACAAACGTATGAACAAATGAAAAAACAAGTCACACCATTAAATCCAGCTTATCAAGTGGTCAGTGGCATTGCTTTACGCAAAAAAGAAGTTCCTCTTTTTGAAGAAACGTTCTATCAGACTAGTACGTATCCCAAAACTAAAAAAGCCAAAGAAAAACTGTTTGGCGAACGTTTCGCTTATCGTGCGGAACAGAGTCGGATGATGAATTTAGTCTATGATCATTTTACAGAAGGAACGACAAAAGATTTATTTATTGAAGCGGCGACTGGAACGGGAAAAACATTAGGCTATCTGTTGCCGATGAGCTATTTAGCAACGCCAGAAAAACCAGTCATCATTTCAACAGTTTCGATTGTTTTACAAAATCAATTAGTGGAAAAAGATTTACCATTAGCCAATCAAATCTGCCAAGGGAAATTACGAGGCATTGTTATTAAAAGCCATCGACACTATCTTGATTTACAACGCTTTAAGGCAACGTTGAATCAGCCAACTCCGCAAAAACAATACGCTCTTTATCAAATGGGCGTTCTCGTCTGGTTGCTAGAAACAGAAACGGGCGATTTAGATGAACTACAATTGACGAATTTAAATCATTTATTCTGGAAAGAAGTTACACATCGCGGATTGGATTTTCTTTCAAAAAAAGATGAACTTTATGAAGTTGACTTTTTAAGACATCTGTATAAAAAAGTCGCTCAAAGTAACGTGTTGATTGTTAATCATGCATTTTTGGCGCAAGAGTCGCTAAGAAAACAACCGTTATTACCTGAAAGTCCGTGGCTAATTATTGATGAAGCACATCATTTACCAGACATCGCTAGTCGGATGGCAAGCGAACGAGTAAACAGTGTGATACTAAAAAAACAAGTCACGCATTTTATTGAAAAAGAACAACTTTTTGTTGCTTTACAGCAAATTTTTCAACAGTTTTCTGAAGAGCAGCGGTTTGTAAAAATTTATCAGCAAGGTTTACTGGATTTTGTGGATGAATGGCAAGATTTTCTTTTTGAATTGCATCGTTTATTTAGTAAAACGCAGAAGCGAATAGACCATCAGGAGTTGCTTTTAACCAAAGAACGTATTGATTATTTATCTGCTGCGGGAGAAAAACATAGTCAAACGCTCCAGCTTTTACTGCAGGAGTTGTTAACTATTCAAAGTAAGTTACAGCAAACAATTATGAGTCAGTTGGAAACCTTTAGTTTGGCTGATCGCATCGTTTTTGTTCGCTTGTTTCAATTTTTTGATGAAATTGAACGTATTCATCACTGTTTTACCATTTATCTTGATGATTGGCGTCCACGTTGGGTAAAAGAATATTTACCACAAAATGAAGACCATGGCTTGATTGAAATTCATGACTTAGAAGCTAGTTTGCTTCCTGAAACAAAGTGGTATCCGCGGTATGAACGAATTATTTATACAAGCGGCACATTGAAGTTTGGCAACAATAAAAAGTATTTACCGCAACGGTTAGGTTTAACAGAGGTGACGTTCAAAACCCTGCCAACGCCATATAACTATGCAGAAAATGCGCGAGTCTATGTACCGGAAGAAGCAGTAGCCATTCAAAATGCCTCTTCCTATGAAATGGGTCAATACATTTCAGATACCATTGAAAAATTGATGGCGCAAGAGGAACGTTCGATGTTGGTTCTTTTTACTTCGCATGAATTATTGTCCACCGTGTATCATCAAGTCCAGCCGAGATTATTGGAAAAAGGACAAGAGGTCCTCGCCCAAGGGATTAGCGGCAGTCGTGAAAAAATTCTTAAACGGTTCTCTAATGGAAAACCGAATGTCTTGCTAGGAGCCGATAGCTTTTGGGAAGGTGTGGACTTACCAGGAACAGCTTTACAGTTATTGATAGTCACGCGTTTACCTTTTGAAAACCCGAAACGACCACTTGTGCAAGCAAAATATGCGTATTTAGAAGCAGAAGGGATACAACCATTTGCTCAAGAAGCGGTACCGAAAGCAGCCTTACGTTTGCGACAAGCACTGGGCCGTTTAATCCGTTCTGAAGAAGACAGAGGGGCATTGCTGATTCTGGATCGTCGTTTAGTCACTGCAAAATATGGCAAACGATTAATCAAAGCGTTTCCTAAGGGACTCTCAGTAAAAGAAGCGCCCATGCCTGAAATTTTAGAAGAATTAAAGGAATTTTTAAACAAATAATCGATTATTTTTAGGTCATATTTGTGAAAGGCCGCTATTTTTCTGCTATAATAAGACCCAGTAAGTTTAGAGAGGATGGAAGGATTTTTGGAGGAATTAGAAGAAAAGAAAGAGAAGAAACGGATTACTGTCCTTTTAACCCTATTGGCAATCCTTTTAGCAATTCTTGTAACAATAATTATCTTTTTTGTACGAACCAATCAACCAATGGCTCAAGCCAAAAAAGAAGCAACCGCAATTGCCAAAACTTCTGCTAATTTAGAAACAGTTGATAAATTTTACTGGTTTACACGCAAAAATACGTATTTTACTTTAACCGGCAAAAATGATAAAGGCACAGAGATTGTCGTGATTGTCCCTAAATCGGGAGAAAAAGTCACGGTCTTAAATCAAAAAGATGGTCAAACTGAACAACAAATAACAGACATTGTTGCTAAAGCCCATCCCGATGAATCGGTGATGAAAGCTACGTTAGGGCTTTATGATAAGCGCCCTGCATGGGAAGTGGTCACCGAAAATGATCAAGGAGTACTAACATATTATCTTATGAGCTTTGATAAAGGCGAAGAGATCAACGTTGTCAAAGATATTTAATTTAGATAGGTTTTGATGAAAGTGGGAGTGAAAGGTGTATGAACGTATCAAATCGAGCACAGCAATTGACTCCTTCTGTTACATTAGCAGCTGCCGCCAAGGCGAAAGCATTAAAAGCAAAAGGTGTAGATGTTTTAAGCTTAACGGTTGGGGAACCAGATTTTGTAACCCCGAAAAATATTCAAAAAGCAGCAATTGCTTCAATTGAGGATGGAAGAGCAAGTTATTACACACCTTCTGGCGGCATTCCTGAATTAAAGCAAGCAATTGTCTCTTATGTGGAACGAGAATATCAACTTCGTTATCAACCCAAGCAAGTTATTGTGACAGATGGTGCCAAATATGCGCTGTATCTATTATTTCAAGCCATTTTGAACGTTGGGGACGAAGTGATTATCCCTGTCCCTTATTGGGTAAGTTATGGTGAACAAGTCAAATTAGCAGAAGGCAAGCCAGTATTTGTATCAAGCACGCAAGAGCAATCATTTAAAGTGTCAGTTGCACAATTAGAAGCTGTACGAACGGACAAAACAAAAGCAATCATTTTAAATTCACCATCTAACCCAACTGGTGTTATTTATACGGAAGAAGAATTACGCCAAATTGGTGAATGGGCAGTTGCTCATGATATCCTCATTATTGCAGATGATATTTATGGTCGTTTGGTGTACAATGGACATCGGTTCACACCAATTGCAACCATCTCAGAAGCAATTCGTCAACAGACAATCATTATTAATGGCGTTTCCAAAACATATGCAATGACAGGCTGGCGCATTGGTTTTGCAGTCGGTGATGAAAAAATTATTCAAGCAATGACACAACTCGCTTCACAATCCACCAGTAATCCAGTCGCAGTTAGCCAATATGCGGCAATTGAGGCTTTAACAGGTGAACAGTCGGCAGTTGAAGACATGCGTCAGGCCTTTGAAAAACGCCTAAATCATATCTATCCAAAAGTAGCAGCTTTGCCAGGCGTTTCGCTAATAAAACCTGAAGGCGCCTTTTATCTATTCCCGAATGTCAAAAAAACGTTAGAAATTTGTGGGTATGATAACGTGACTAACTGGGTGGAAGATTTATTACAAGAAGCGCATGTTGCTCTGGTAACGGGAGAGGGCTTTGGTGCACCAGAACATGTGCGGATGAGCTATGCGACAGATTTAATGACGTTAGAAAAAGCGATTGAGCGAATGAACGACTTTATAGAAAAGAAACGGATTCAGCACAACGCCTAAAAGAATAAACTAAGAAATGAACGGAGAGACAAACGTGGAACAAATTCAAATTATTGATTCAAACAAACATGTTGGAGAAACAGTAAAAATTGGCGCTTGGATTGCTAACAAACGCTCAAGCGGAAAAATTGCCTTTTTACAATTACGTGACGGGACAGCCTTTTTCCAAGGTGTCGTGTTCAAACCAAACTTCATTGAAGCCTTTGGTGAAGAAGCTGGTACAGAAAAATTTCAAGAAATTAAACATTTATCACAAGAAACAGCAGTCATGGTTACTGGTGTTATCAAAGAAGATAGCCGTTCTAAATTCGGCTATGAAATGGATATCACTGATTTAGAAGTTGTTGGCGCTTCAGAAGATTACCCAATTACGCCGAAAGAACACGGCACAGATTTCTTAATGGATCATCGTCATTTATGGTTACGTTCAAGCAAACAACATGCGATCATGTTAGTTCGTAACGAAATTATTCGTGCTACTTACGAGTTCTTTAACGAACAAGGATTCATTAAAATTGATAGCCCAATTTTAACAGGCTCAGCACCAGAAGGCACAACAGAATTATTTGAAACAGATTACTTCGGACAACCAGCATTCTTATCACAAACAGGTCAATTATATGCAGAAGCTGGTGCGATGGCATTTGGAAAAGTCTTTACTTTTGGACCAACTTTCCGTGCGGAAAAATCCAAAACTCGTCGTCACTTAACGGAATTCTGGATGATTGAACCAGAAATGGCATACACAACTCATGAAGAATCACTAGATATTCAAGAAGCCTACGTAAAACATTTAATTAAATCGGTATTGAAAAATCAACAATATCCATTGGATGTTTTAGAGCGTGATACAGCGTTACTGGAAAAATATGTTTCGGAACCATTCAAACGTATTACTTACGATGATGCGATTGAGTTATTACAAAAAGAAGAAGCAAACAATGATTATGATCACATTGAATGGGGCGAAGACTTTGGTAGCCCACATGAAACCTTTATTTCAAATTACTATGGCGTTCCAACATTCATTTTAAATTATCCAAAAGCAATTAAAGCCTTCTATATGAAACCACATCCAACACGTGAAGATGTTGTAATTTGTGCCGATTTAATTGCACCAGAAGGTTATGGTGAAATTATCGGTGGTTCAGAGCGTGCAACTGATTATGATTATTTGAAAGAAAAAGTAGCTGAGTTTGGCTTATCAGAAGAAGAATATAGCTGGTATTTAGATTTACGTAAATACGGTTCTGTACCACATTCTGGCTTCGGATTAGGTTTAGAACGTGCTGTTACGTTCATTACTGGTAATGAACACATTCGTGAAGCGATTCCGTTCCCACGTATGTTAAACCGTATTTATCCATAGAGAACAAATAAAAAAGAGAACTTCGGCAAAAGCCGAAGTTCTTTTTTTAATTCTGCCATAATTTTTGCATCTGGTCCAAAATATCAATGACTTCTGTCGTGAAAAATAAGGAGCGGTTGGGTTGAGTACCTTTGATTGCTTCAACCATATTGTAGATTTCATAATTCATGGCTTCAGCTGAGTACCCAGAAACGATGGTCTCAACTGTACCGTCATTGTAGTGAACGATTGCTTCATCTGCACGTGGATAATCTGTAATGGTAATATAGGCATCTTCAAAAGCAACAATTCCTTGCTTTGGCATTTTTGCTTGGAATGTTAATGAAATAGTAGCCAACTCATTTTCTTTATTCCGAAGCAATGTCACCGATTGTTCATCAACGCCAGTAGAGAAGGGAACCATGCTAGAAGCTAAAACGTCTGGCTGTGAGCTGAGAAACCAACGAGCAAACGAAACCGCATAAGTACCAATATCTAACAATGCGCCGCCTGCTAAGTCAGGATTAAAAAAGCGATTTTTAGGATCGGGTTCTTTGTAACTTCCAAATGGTGCTTGAATCATTTTTAACTGACCAAATTTGCCAGCATCCATCAAGCGACGTAATTCGTCGTATAGTGGCATGTTAAAAATAGTCATGGCTTCTGCTAAAATAAGGTCATTTTTTTCTGCAACTGCCAAGGCTTGTTTTAATTCTGCCGCGTTCATCGTAATAGCTTTTTCACACAACACATGTTTTCCGGCCTGGAGCGCTTTTAAAATGTGTTCAGCATGTTGTTTATTTGGCACTGCTATATAAACAACATCGATTGTTTCATCTGCTAGCAATTCTTCATAAGAACCATAGGCTTTAGGGATTGAATAATCAGCGGCAAATTGTTCTGCTTTAGTCAATGTCCGTGAAGCAACAGCTGCAAGTTGGCTAGTTTCTTGTTTAAACGTTGAAGCAAATTCGTGGGCAATCCCACCTAATCCGACGATGCCCCATTGATATAATTTTTTTGTCAAAAGAAGTCCTCCTAATCTATGCAATTTCTTCAAATCTTCTTCATTATTTATTATACTGTAAACAAGAGAAATTAGAAAACAAGGACAATTTTGTAAATATGATAAAATCCAGAGATAAAAAGATGCTTTTTTTAGAGAATTTCAGTAAAATAGAAAATGGAGGCGAATGATTATGCATCAAGTTTATGTAGATATTATTGTTGACGCAATTATTGAACAGTATCAAACAGAAGAAAATTTTTACTCCGCTTATCAAATTCAAGCAGCCGATTGGCAAGCTTGGAAAGAAGGCCAATTTGGTTTGGACAATGAAGTCATGCAAAAAATTAAGAATTTGTTTACGGATTATGAGTGGATGCTGACTCAAAAAATACTCCGCCAAACCATCTTATTTCCGGAAAAACGTAACCTAGCTGTTTCGGAATATAAACGGTTAAAAACAACAATTGCCAAAAAATGGCTACAATCTGATTTGGGCGTTGTAGAATTAATTCCTAACAATAAACAAGAACAAGAAATTGCTGCTGGTTATATTGATTTGAAAGTGACGCTGGCCTATGGTGAATGGGGTTTTGATGATATTATTACATTCCGGTTACCAGCTACGATTCAACGACAATTGGAAGGTTCAAAAGTTGAATTATTAGATTGGGTCAATGAAAATCTGATGGATACTTACGTAGGTGAATAACGAATAGGAAGGATGGTCTTTTGAAATACACAATTGCTGGGATTTTATCTGTGATTATTATGTTTGGTGCGGTAATTTTTGTCTTTTTTGGCAAAAAGCCAGTTGAAGAATCTGTTCACACATCAACTGAAACAACAGTGAAATCATCCACTAAAATTTCTGAAAGTAGTACAGTTTCTTCAACTGCTACCACTGAATCAAGTACTGAAATCACGAGCGTAAGCAGTGATGAAAGTTGATAATTTTCTGTGAAAATGATACAATTATTCGGTTATAGTAACAAATGAAATCAATCACGAAAGTGAAAGATAGTGAAACATTTTATCGGAAAATAAAAGATGAAGTGGGGAATTAATGAAGTGAGCAACTATCAGAAAAAAAGAAAAAAGCAGCTGAATTTGCCAAAGTTATTCTTAGGCGTAGTTGTCGTCGGTTTGGCCTTTGTCTTTTCGTTATCTGTCCTTTCTGATTCAGATAAGGGACAAAGCGAGTCAGTCAATCGCCAAAATGAAAACATCTCAAAAGAAGAATTTGTTGCTGAAATCACACCGTATGCACGTGAATTACAAGAATCTTACGGGGTATTACCAAGTATTATTATGGGACAAGCAGTTTTAGAATCAAATTTTGGACAAAGTCAATTAGCATCGAAATATAACAATCTTTTTGGGATTAAAGCATATGGCAATCAACCAAAAGTCAATTTAGAAACAAAAGAGTATGTCAATGAGGTCTGGATTACAATTCAGGGTGATTTTCGAGTTTATGACAATTGGGAAGAATCCATGCGAGATCATACCAAGTTATTTGTTGATGGGGTCGATTGGGATCCAAATTTATATGAAAAAGTCTTGTTAGCCAAAAATTATAAAGAGGCTGCACAAGCGCTTCAAGATGCTGGATACGCAACGGATCCTACATACGCTGATAAGATCATTCATGTAATTGAAGAATACAATTTAAATAAATACGACCGTTAAGCATGGAGGAACGATGACAATGAGCGAAAAGTGGATTCCAGAAATTATGACGCCGCTGAAACAAGATATTGTAAAAATGCCAGAGATTATTCGGCAAGCCAGTGGCATTAAAATTTTTGGCCGTAAAATAAAATCAATTATTTTTACGACAGATATTGCGATTATCCGCAATACGGATGCACAGGCAGTGATTGCTGTATATCCTTTTACACCGCATCCAGCGATTACAAAAGGCATTATTGAAGCAGCGGATATTCCTGTCTTTTCAGGAGTCGGCGGCGGTTTAACACAAGGCATGCGTTCTGCTTATATGAGTTTATTTGCAGAAGCACAAGGCTCAATGGGTGTCGTTTTGAATGGTCCTACACCAATTGAAACAATTAAAATGGTGGATGAAGCAATCGATATTCCTATTATCAGCACAGTAACTTCTATTCATACGCCAATTGATGAAAAACTTGCGGCTGGCGTGGATATGATTAATATCAGTGCAGGAAAAGACACTGCAGCCACCGTACGCTATTTCCGTGGCAAGTATCCAGAATTACCGATTATTGCAACAGGAGGACCAACTGAATCGAGTATCCATGAAACCATTATCGCCGGAGCGAATGCTATTACATATACGCCCCCTAGTAACGGTGAATTATTCAGCAAAAAAATGAAAAAATATCGTGAACAAGAAAAAGCAACCGATGAAGAATAAAAAACGCTTTGGCAGGATAGACTGCCAAAGCGTTTTTGGCTATTTAATGTTCGCTTTTACGGAACAATGGAAGAATGAACCAATTATTTGAAAATTCTAATGAAAAAAAGTTGTTAAACCATTGAAAGTTAGAGATTTTTGTACTATCCTAGAGAAACATAGAAGCTTGTATAAGGTCAAAATACGGTTGACCGTCTCTACCCAGCACCGTAAATGCTGGTCTATAAGTGAAGAAGAGCGGATAGCCCTTTTTTGCTTTGGCAAAATGGGCTTTTTTCTTTTGTTAGAACACGAATATAAATAGCACTTTGTTTTATTTCGTTCGTTTTTAACGAACCGTCCTTTCCTCAGGATGAGAACAAAGCATCTATCGAAAAATAAGTAAAGGAGTTCATATTGTGAAGGAATTAGTCGAACGTATTAAAAATGATGGCCGTGTATTAGGTGAAGGTGTTTTAAAAGTAGATAGTTTTATTACGCACCAAGTGGATCCAGAATTAATGGAGGCTATGGGTAATCGTTTTGCTGAGGTTTTCGCAGAAGCAGGCATTACCAAAGTAATTACAATTGAAGCATCAGGAATCGCTCCTGCCTTATACGCAGCGCAAAAATTAGGCGTGCCAATGATCTTCGCTCGTAAGGCAAAAAGTTTAACCATGGATGAAGAGCTCTTAACGGCTTCAGTTTATTCATTTACAAAACAAGTGACAAGTCAAATTTCCATTTCAAGAAAATTTTTATCTGATGCTGATAAAGTGTTGATTATTGATGACTTTTTAGCTAACGGACAAGCTGCCAAAGGATTGGTAGAATTATGCCAACAGGCTGGTGCAAAGGTTGAAGGAATTGGTATCGTAATTGAAAAATCATTCCAAGATGGTCGTCAGTTATTAGAAGACATGGGCTTAAATGTAGTCTCTTTAGCACGTATTGCTTCATTAAGTGAAGGAACGGTGACGTTTTTAGAGGAGGATGCATAATCTTGGAAACAAAACAATTGAATACACCACAACAGACGGAAACACCAAATGGGAAAGCCGCCGTTTTAGGATTGCAACATTTATTAGCGATGTATGCTGGAGCAGTTGCCGTACCTTTATTAATCGGAACCGGCTTGAATTTTGATTCGCAACAAATGACGTATTTGATTTCAATCGATATTTTTATGTGCGGCGTTGCGACACTTTTACAATTAACGGTGAATAATTTTTTTGGGATTGGCTTACCAGTCGTTTTAGGTTGTGCCATTCAAGCAGTTGCGCCTTTAATCATGATTGGTACGAACAAAGGGGTTGGTGCAATTTACGGTTCAATTATTGCTTCGGGCATTTTTGTCGTTCTTATTGCAGGATTTTTCTCAAAAATTAAACGTCTATTTCCGCCTTTAGTCACCGGCACAGTCATTACAGTTATTGGTTTGACCTTAATTCCTGTTGCTGTTGAAAAAATGGGTGGCGGCTTAGCAACGGACAAAAGTTTTGGTGATCCTAAAAACTTGCTACTCGCATTTGTAACAATTGCCTTAATCATTGTTGTGCAAGTTTGGGGACGTGGCTTTATCAAGTCAATTGCCGTGTTAATCGGCCTAGTCGGTGGCACAATTTTAGCTGCGTTTCTGGGATTAGTGGATTTATCTCCTGTTAGTCAAGCTACGTGGTTTCATTTTCCACAGCCATTTTATTTTGGCAAACCAACGTTTGATCTTTCTTCTATTGTGTTGATGATTATTATTTCAATTGTTAGTATGGTTGAATCAACAGGTGTTTATTTTGCCTTAGGAGACATTACAGGGAAGAAAATTGGCGAAGATGATTTACGTCGTGGGTATCATGCAGAAGGTTTAGCCGTCATTTTAGGGGGGATTTTTAATACGTTTCCTTATACAGGTTTCTCTCAAAATGTCGGGTTAGTTCAATTATCTGGGATCAAAACACGTCGACCAATTTATTTTTCTGCTTTTTTCTTAATTATTTTAGGCTTATTACCAAAAATTGGTGCGATGGCTCAAATTATCCCAGAGCCGGTTTTAGGTGGCGGAATGCTGGTTATGTTTGGAATGGTGGCTGTCCAAGGAATGCGCATGTTGTCAAAAGTTGACTACTCAAATGACAAAAATTTATTAATTATTGCCATCTCGATTGGCTTTGGTTTAGGCTTTAATATTATGCCGACGCTCTTTAATAAAATACCAGAAACTGTTAGCATGTTTACTGGTAATGGAATTGTCATGAGTAGCATTACCGCGATTATTTTAAATCTTTTATTCAATGGTTTAAAAGAAACCTCAGAAAGTAACGAATAGTTTCAAAAAAGTATGATAGATAAGGTCAGGTGGCTTTTCTTTCATACTTTTTTGACCTCATCATCGTTTAGAAAAATTTAATGTTTTCATCAATCTGAAAAGAAAAAGAGAAAAAAGCTTGGTTACAAAGAGACGAGTAGTAAGTTACCGCTGTTTTATCCTAAAGTATGTTAATAAATTCTGATGAGAAAACCTAAGGGAAACACTGCTGGCACTTGAAGTTGAGCCTTTTTCCTTGTATCATGTAAAAAGAGCACTCTTAAAGGCTAGACTGCGACGAGAAACCGCAGAAGGATTTTAAGGATAAAACTGTGATGGAAAGTTGTGATGAACTTGGATAAACCACTATTACCTGGTCAAGTGATTGGTATCATTGGTGGCGGACATTTAGCAAAAATGATGGCCCTTAGTGCAAGAGAAATGGGGTTTCGAGTGGGTGTGCTAGATCCACAAATTGATTGTCCTGCTGCACAAGTTGCCGATTGGCAATTATTAGGAGCATATAATGATCCTGAAGCGTTAGAGAAATTGGCAAAACGTGCCCAAGTGATTACGTATGAATTTGAACATGCAGATGTTGATGCGTTAACAGCGATTCAACATTTAGCGAATATACCACAAGGAACAGACATTTTAGCGATTACGCAAGATCGCTTAATGGAAAAAAGTTTCTTGGAAGATAATAATATTGTGATTGCACCTTATGCAACGATTGTTAGTCCGACTGATATTCAAGAAGCAATTGATGGCATTGGTTATCCGTGTATCTTGAAGAATACGCGAGGGGAAGGTCGTTATGTACTACATAGTACTTCAGACTTAGCGCCATCCATGAATCTTCTGAGAGAAGGAACCTGTGTCTTGGAAGCTTGGATTCCTTACGAAAAAGAATTATCTGTTCTGATTTCTGGTAATGGTCGTGGCGAATTTGCGACATTTCCAGTTGTGGAAACAATTAAAAAAGAGCGTAAGCTACATGAAACGATTGCGCCAGCCCGAATTGATGAAGAAGTCAGTGGTGAGTTGCAACGAATTGCTAAGGTGATTGCTAAAGCTGTTGGTTTAGTCGGCACCCTTTCAATTGAAATGTTTTATACAGAAACAGGCGGGATTTATGTAAATAAAATTTTACCTCGTCCAGAAGATGCTGGGAATTTTTCTATAGATGCTTGTTCTTTTAGCCAATATGATACGCATATTCGTGGTTTATGTAATTGGCCAATGCCAACGATTCAACTGTTGTCAGAAGCGGTTACGGTCAATGTGCTTGGGAATGAAGCCTATGAAACGATGGACATTATTAATGAACATCCAGATTGGCATTTCCACTATTATGGGCACAGTGAAGCAAAAGAGCAACGAGCGATGGGGCATATTACTATATTAACCAAAGAAATCGATGAAACACTGGAAGAAATTAAAGAAACAAAGATTTGGTCGTAATTATTTTTCAAAAATTGAGGAGTAAAGAGGGGATAAGGCACAATGATTGATCGTTATACAAGACCCGAAATGGGCGCAATTTGGACAGATGAGAACCGCTACAAGGCATGGCTAGAAGTTGAAATTTTGGCGGATGAAGCTTGGGCAGAACTTGGCGAAATTCCTAAAGAAGATGTACAAAAAATCCGAGAAAATGCATCATTTGATGTTGCACGTATTTTAGAAATTGAAGCAGAAACACGTCATGATGTTGTCGCTTTTACTCGTGCCGTTTCAGAAACGCTTGGTGAAGAGCGAAAATGGGTGCACTATGGGTTAACCAGCACAGATGTTGTGGATACTGCCTATGGTTATCTATTGAAACAGGCGAATGATATTTTACGGAAAGATTTACAAACATTTACGGAGATTGTCGGAGCCAAAGCCAAAGAGTATAAACATACGGTCATGATGGGAAGAACGCATGGTGTTCATGCAGAACCGACTACATTTGGTTTGAAATTAGCGTTGTGGTATTCTGAAATGAAACGCAACATTGAACGTTTTGAACATGCAGCCAAAGGTGTCGAAGCAGGTAAAATCAGTGGAGCCGTAGGTACCTTTGCCAATATTTCACCATTTGTTGAAGAATATGTTTGCGAACATTTGGGGATCCGTGCTCAAGAGATTTCGACACAAGTTTTACCACGTGATTTACATGCAGAATATGTTTCTGCCATGGCATTAATTGCGACAAGTATTGAAAAATTTGCGACAGAAATTCGTGGTCTACAAAAATCAGAAACGCGTGAAGTAGAAGAATTTTTTGCAAAAGGACAAAAAGGATCTTCGGCAATGCCGCATAAACGGAATCCAATTGGTTCTGAAAATATGACTGGTTTGGCACGTGTGATTCGTGGTCATGTCATTACTGCCTTTGAAAATGTGAGTTTATGGCATGAACGAGATATTTCTCACTCGTCTGCTGAACGGATTATTATTCCCGATACGACGATTTTACTAAATTACATGTTGAATCGTTTTGGTAATATTGTCAAAAACTTAACGGTCTTCCCAGAAAATATGAAACGTAACATGGATGCGACTTACGGACTAATTTACAGCCAACGTGTCTTATTAAAATTGATTGACCATGGCATGACACGTGAAGAAGCGTATGATTTGGTCCAACCAAAAACAGCTTACGCATGGGATCATCAAACGGCGTTCCGTCCTTTGTTAGATGCGGATGAAAAAATTACTTCTGTCTTATCAAAAGAAGAGCTAGATGATGCCTTTGATTACCATTATCATTTAAAAAACGTTGACACGATTTTTGAACGTGTTGGTTTAGGATAAAAAGAAATCAGCCAGAAAGAACCGCGTGTTTATTCTGGCTGTTTTTTTCAGAAAAAAAGTTGAAAAGTTATTTAGTAGAAATCAGAAGAAAAAGTGTTAAATTTTAGCGAGCAAACGTCAAAAGGTCAATGTATGACGCATACCTTTTGACGTTTGCTCGTTATTTGTTTTGTTGTTCTTTAGATTATAAAGGAGATGTTTTCAAAACAAGAGGGAATTTAGACGTTTTCATAGGGCGAAAGTGCCGCTAAACCATTGTGGGATAAGAAGATACTGTTTTTTTAATTATAGGTTTAAAAATTCAAAATTATTTTTGGGATGCCTTCAGCTATAATAAATCTATTAGCGATAATTATTAAAAGAACGGAGGGGAAGTTGATTGAAATGAAATTGTCACAAGTCCCAAATAAAACGACGGGAAATGGAATAAAAATTCTCGGTTATCTCTGTTTTATAATTCTCTATTATCTAATCTTCTTACATTTCGAAGTTGCTTTAGCGCAACAACCTGAGTCAAAGCCACTAGCAGGTTTCACGGTTGAAAGTGTGATACCAGATAATCAGCTAGATAAGAACCAAACTTATTTTTATTTAGGCGTTCAGCCAAGTAGTCAGCAGATTGTTCAAGTGAAAATCAGAAGTTTACAAAAAGAGCCCGTAACTGTCGCTTTAAGTATTCATGATGCAGTTAACGGAATGGAAGGACAGATTGACTATACGCAGACGAGCCCCACACTAGATTCTAGTTTGACAAATTCCATTACGCAAATTGTTCATTTACAAAATAAGGAAGCTAAGGTCACTGTAAAAAATTTTGAAGAAAAAATAGTAAATTATGAAATTAGAACGCCTAAAGAGCCATTTCCGGGAGTTAAATTAGGTGCACTGCGATTTGTCAAACAACCAGAGGATGAATCATTAAAAAGTAATCAATTTACATCAACCTATGCGTATACTATTTCAATCATGCTGACAGAAGATAAACAGCCATTTGATGAAGGAGCAGAATTGAAACTAAAAAAAGTTGATACAACGATCAGCGGTGGCTTACCCGTTGTTCAAGCAACATTCCAAAATCGACAACCAAAAGTTATGAAAGGAGCGACAATTACCAACTGGTTAACCAAAAAAGGTCAGACAAAAGAGTTACTAAAAAAAGTACAAGCGGATGTGACAGTAGCACCTAACTCGCTATTAGCTATGGATTTATCTTTGAATGAGGCCGCACTTCCAGCGGGAACGTATACTTTTCATAGTCAAGCCATCGCTGGTAATCAAGAATGGCATTGGCGAAAAAATTTTACAATCACACAAATGCAAGTAAAAAAATGGTCGGCTAGTACATCTTCAGCAAAAAGCCCACAGTTTTTTTTAATAGGTGGTAGTATATTGCTCCTCATTGTAATTAGCGTATATTTTTATCTTAAAAAGAGTAGAACAAAATAAAGGAAAAAAAGGAAAAAAGGAAAAGAAGGTGTTGGTTATGAATAAGAAAATGATTCGTCTTATTTGTGTTATATTATTGGGAACAATGATTTTACCAATCAATGGCTTAACTGAAGGGACTGAGTCGACAAACGTAACGAGTGAAATGCAACAAATTATTGAAGATTCATTACCTAAGCTATCAGAACCGTCCAAACAAACGATAGAAACAACTGAAACAAACGATTCTTCAACTGAAAAAAAACAAGCAACTGAAGCAACGAAAGAAGTAGAAACTGTTTCTTTTACTTGGTCACAACAAGAACCAGAACAGCAAGTAACTGCCGGATCGGATTTTTATCTAAAAATAACTAGTAATGTAACTTGGGCGGAAGTCCAATTGCCTCAGGAAATTCAATATAATCCCCAAAAGAACCAACAATTGCAGGAGCATAGTTCTTATAATCAAGAACAACATAGCTTGGTTTTAAGAGACTTAGCCCAGTTGGGGGAGAGTTATTTGCTGTTAACGACAACAAAAGCAGGAACGTTCACTTTATCAGTCAAAGACAAAAATAAAAAAGAATTGGCTGAAAATTTAGAAGTGACGATTGCTAAAGAGCAAATACCTGAGCCTCAAAAGACCCAGGAAAGCAGTGAGAAGAAGCAAACGAAGGAAAATAAAAAAAGCAAGCCCGTCGTTAAATCTAAACCTATTGCCGCCAAAGCGAATGGGATTACGGTCGGTTTGACTGCGCCAGCCACTTATCGTACGTATACCGACCCTGCGACAGGAACAGCACCAGATTACTTAACCATTTCTATACCAGTTTCCATCAGCCAAGCGGGCCTTACTGGTACTTCAATTGAGCTTCCTTATGGCTTTTACCCAAGTAAAAGTGACCCGGTTTTTAAAGACTTTGATAGTACTGCACCGATTTTTTCGTTGGTCACACCTAGTACGCCTAGTGCCAGCTCAATTGTGGCTTCGTATGTAAATGATACCACCAATAAAAAGTTGATTATTCGTTTGAAACAAACCAAGACAACATTAGAGACGATTAACTTACGCTTTAAATTTAATGACGTCTATAATGCCAAAATCCCTCCTACACAAATCGTGTGGAATAATCTCCAAGCGAAGGTATTTGATAATACCGGTAAACAAATCGCAAGTTCAGCGGCGAATAAAACCGTAAAAACGGATGTGAATTCTACCGCTTTTAGTGTAAGTTCTACCTATGCGGTTCCTAGTAGCGAGAGTTATTTTGATGGTGATATTGTTATTTCAAATGGTTATCGGTTTAATTATTTAGCTAGAGCGAATTTAGACCCTCGTTATAATCATCAAGTGTATGTTGAAATTCCCACGGGAGCTACTTTAACGGGAACTTTAGCCAATAGGTTATTAAAAACAGGGATCACAAATGTACAAGACTCTAGTGTGCCAGTTGGTTTTACTCGGTACTATCAGAATTTAGCGACCCTCTCACCAGCCATTTTAGACAATCCAGTAACTCTTATTGATTTAAACTATCGTGATACAAGAGTTACTTTGAATAGAACTTATGCAGAAGGGCGTTCTTTTTCCATCAATTTTGGGATGAAGGTAAAATATTTGAATGGGAAAATAAATACGCTCACCACTACGCAAAGTTATATAAAACGGTCTCGGCCAGATTTTCAATTGTCAGGAACAGGGTATCATTTTACTGTTGTAGGTTCTACTAGCTCAGTTAATAACTTAAGGAATTCAGCGACAGCTGGACCTGTTTACGCTTTTGGCGTTAATCCTTTTAGTTCCCCTTCTACTATTAAAAATACCGGAACTAAAGCAATTCAAGGGGTGACATACAGATTACAAGAATTAACTGCTGGCTCAGCTAAAGGGAATTTTGATGATCTCTATATTTATGGTGTTACTGATGGAGTAAGTACCCCCGCCTATTATCGGCCTTGGTATCGTATTAGAAATGCTGCAACTGGAACGAGTCGTTCTGTTTGGAGCAGTACGCCCGCTACTACTGGCAATTTTAGTCCAGCTTTGCCAACCTTAGCAACCAACGAGTATATTTCGGACATTTATGTCATCCCAATGGGAACAGATGGCAAAACAGCTAATTCGTTACCTCCAGGGAACGGAATGATTCTTCGATATGGCGTTAAAAATTGGCCTGATGGGCGGTGGCCAGATGGAACAGCGCTTTCTAAGAAGTCTAATCCAATTACGTTTGGAGCCACCATGCAGTACCAAGATGCAAATGGTACTCCTACATCGCTTAAATTAAGAGATCACGTCATGTATTATAATAATGGCGTAGCTTTAGATGTTTCTGCTAGGATGACCAGTGTCAATAGCCAAAACAAGCTGCCTGGAGACACAATTAACTATGAAATAATCATGAGAAATAATGTTTACTATACAAACATTTCCTTGAGGGATTGGGTAAAGCCCATTATTACAATTAAAGTTCCAAAACAGTTACGATTAAAAGCTACCACGAAAAAAGATTTTATTGATGAGAGTAACCAAGTCACCTATCCAGCTTCGGTGACAGTTGAAACGTTACCTATCAAAGACACGGCTTACAATTATTATCGTTTTAAGACGTCCAGCACGGCTTATAAATCTAAAGTACTGAGAGAGTCTAGTGTTTTTCGGATTCCTTTAGAATTTATAGTGGATAGTTCAGCTGCTTCTGGAAGTTATCAAATTCCTTATGTCGCATATAGTAGCTCTCAGGCAACTGATTTCTTTACTGGCGTACCTGCACAATTAGATGCTCCAGAGGCTAAAAAAATCGGTTTAGACAATACAAATGAAAATAGCTACGGGTTGAACGGACCTGTTCTTAGTAATACTGGCTTTTCTGTCGTGGATGCTTCAAAACTAGATAGTGCGACGAATGCTCGTGGATCGGCGACGCAAGCTTGGTCTAGCAGTAATATCTTTGCGGTAGAGAGTAAAGGAACACCGCAAATGCAAACGGTCATTAAAAACTCAGGGAATACAAGCTTTACGAGCGTTCGGTTATATAACCTATTACCTTCTGCTAGTGATGGTCGTGGATCAACAGGAAGTATAGGTTTTACAAACTTGACTAATAATAGTGGAACAGCCAAAATTTACTATACAACTAAGCCGGTCTCACAATTACCTAGTTATACTAACAATGATTTACAAGCATGGAATGCCACTAAACTAACTAGTTTAGGATTCACTACAACTAAACCTGCGAACTCTGCTTTAATCACAGCAATCTATGTCGATTTTGGCGCAACGACAATCAAACCAGGTGAGACATTAGACGCAATTATGAACTTTTTAGTGCCAGATGCGGAGAATCAAAAAGCGATTAATCAATTTCAATATTCTGCCAAAGAAGCTAAAGCAGGAACAACTCTAACAGCAGTCAGTGACAAAATTACCTTTAGTACGGAGTTTGCTCAAGTAGCCTATGAACAAAATTTACCAAGTGTTATCGTGCCAGGAAGTGGCGTTACAGGTCTACCCTCTCCACAAACGATTCAGTTAAATGTGAATGGGGCTGGAAAAGTTGTTATTCCAACAACAAAACCAACACTTAGTGGTTATACTTTTGTGGAATGGCAAGATGTTGTAGCGCCAACTAAGAAATATCAACCGGGTGCAACGATCAGCTTTACGTCTACTTCAACTACTACAAAAGTAACTCTGAAAGCTATTTGGAAACCCGTCTCAGTGAATGTGACTTTTAATGCCAATGGGGGTTCGGGTGGTACAGCTGCTAAAGCCTATAATTTTGGAACTGTAGTTAATTTAAGCACCGTTGCGAAGCCAACAAGAACAGGCTACACTTTCCAAGGTTGGGCCACAACAGCCAACGCCACAACACCAAATATTACAACAAACCCTCTCGTTAATTATATCTCAGCTAAGACTTATTATGCTGTTTGGAAAGGGAATACCTATACGGTGAAGTTTGATGCTAACGGGGGAACGGGTAGCATGCCTAATACGAGCTTTATTTATGGAATAGGCAAGCCATTACCAGCCAATACCTTTACAAAGGAAAGTAATACATTTCTTGGCTGGGCAAGGACGCGAGCAAGTGACGTTGTATATACAGATAAACAAATAGTTTCAATGTTAACTGCTACTAATAATGGAACTGTAACGTTATATGCGAAATGGAGTGGGCAACGACCTGTATTGATGGGGACACCAAGTACGTTTGATTTTGGCAAACAAACGATTTCGCCAACGGCAAAAAGTTATGGACTAAATTCAGCAAGCTATGTAGGAAGTCCCGAATTACAACAAGCTGGTTTTATGTTACGTCTAGAAGATAATCGACCAATTAGCACAGGTTGGAAATTAAACGTTAGTTTATCTGAATTTAAAGATAAAACTGGTAAATCTTTACCACAAGGAGAAGGAATTACCTTAAACTTTGCGGACACTCAGCTTCAAAAAGTTCAATATGCTAATACAGCTGAGGAATCAGTAACGACTGGTTTTACCAATGGACCGATGTTAGGTTCTCAAGCTTTTCGATCGGGTGCAACAGCCCAATCAATAATCACAGCAACTGGAGCACAAGGAAGTGGAACTTGGCAACTATATTTTCCTTTTGAAGAGATAAAATTAACTGTGCCTGCAAATGTAGGAGAAATATCAAAAGTATATCAATCTACAGTAACCTGGTCATTGGACGATGTAGTCTAATCTTAGTATGTTTCACTTGAAAGGAAAGTTAATTGTATTAAGAAAAAATATAAGTTTTATAGTAATATTAAAAAACAAACGTATTGTTAAATACGTTTGTTTTTTTCTATACTTTTTTCGATTTATCCTTTATAATGTAACTTAAATAGTTACATTAACTATTTAATGCAAACAAAGGAGGAGAAGTATGGATAAACAACAGCGAGGCATTCAAGTGATTAGAATTTGGCTAGGGGTGACGATGCTAATTCATGGAGTGATGAAAGTAACGTCATTGGAAGATACTTTAGCGTTTTTTGCTAGTATTGGTTTGCCAAGTCTTTTTGTTTATGGTGTAGCAGCAATTGAATTAATTGGTGGATTATTTATGATTATTGGCTTTTTAATTCCTTTGGTATCAGTAGGATTCATAGCAGTTTTAGTCGGAGCTATTTTTTCTTTTGGTTTGGCAAGTGGTTTTAGTGGTTATGAGTACGAATTATTTTTAGCGATAACCAGTTTGGCTATTTTGGTTAGCTATGCCGATAAAAAGTATCTTACGTTAAAACTTTATTTTTAATAAATCAAAGCAATAAAGAGTTGGTCAAACTAGTTGTGATTGCGAAAAAAGCCCTAAAACAGTGATATTTAGTTGTTTTAGGTTTTTTTATCAAAAAGGTCAAAAAAGGTCAATTTATTTATTGACCTTTGCTGACCAATGGGGTATAATAAATTTATAAGGTTTACGAATACCTTAACTTTTGAAGAAATCCATCAAAAGTCGGATAATAATAATTGTAAAGAATGTTAAAATAAAAAAGACAAAATAATAAACGGGAGGGATCGTTTATGAATATTGAAAAAATGACAACCACGCTTCAAGAGGCGATTGCTGAAGCTCAAAAAGTTGCGGTGACACGGCAACATCAAGAAATTGATATCGCACATTTATGGAAAATTTTTCTTCAACCAAACCATTTTGGACGTAATTTTTACACAGATGCTGGTTTAGATGTTGACGCATTTGAACGAGAAGTAGATAACGCGTTAGATGAATATCCAAGTGTGGCGGGCGGTAATGTGCAATATGGTCAAAATTTAAGTCAAAATTTGTTCCATTTATTGCAAGAAGCTGATTCACTTCGAGAAGAATTCCAAGATGAATTTTTATCAACCGAAATTGTACTTTTAGCTTTAATGAAATTGAAAAATTATCGTTTAACAAAATATTTAATGCAACAAGGCATTACGGAAAAAGAGTTAAGAAAAAATATTGAAGAGATGAGAGGAGGAGATCGTGTGACTTCTCAAAACCAGGAAGAACAATATAAAGCACTAGAAAAATACGGTGTTGACTTAGTACAACAAGTAAAAGCAGGAAAACAAGATCCAATCATTGGTCGTGACGAAGAAATTCGTGACGTTATTCGGATTTTATCAAGAAAAACTAAAAATAATCCAGTCTTAATTGGTGAACCAGGTGTTGGTAAAACAGCGATTGTTGAAGGATTAGCACAACGAATCGTTCGTAAAGATGTTCCCGAAAACTTAAAAGATAAAACCATTTTTTCTTTAGATATGGGCGCCTTAATTGCGGGAGCAAAATTCCGTGGCGAATTTGAAGAACGGTTAAAAGCTGTTTTAAAAGAAGTGAAAAAAAGTGATGGCAAAATCATTTTATTCATTGATGAAATTCATAATATCGTCGGAGCTGGTAAAACAGAAGGCAGTATGGATGCCGGGAATTTATTAAAACCGATGCTAGCACGTGGTGAATTGCATTTAATCGGTGCCACAACGCTTGATGAATATCGCCAATATATGGAAAAAGATAAAGCCTTAGAACGTCGTTTCCAAAAAGTATTAGTCAAAGAACCAACAGTAGAAGATACCATTTCTATTTTGCGTGGCTTAAAAGAACGATTTGAAATTCACCACGGCGTGAATATTCATGACAATGCTTTAGTTGCTGCCGCTACTTTATCCGATCGCTATATTACTGATCGTTTCTTACCAGATAAAGCGATTGACTTAGTCGATGAAGCAAGCGCAACGATTCGAGTGGAAATGAATTCGATGCCAACAGAGCTCGATCAAGTAACACGTCGGTTAATGCAACTAGAAATTGAAGAAGCGGCCTTGAAAAAAGAATCAGATGATGCAAGTAAAAAACGGTTAGCCAACTTGCAAGAAGAATTAGCAGATTTGCGTGAAGAAGCCAACTCAATGAAAATGCAATGGGAAACGGAAAAAGAAGAAGTTAATGCGGTTTCCAATAAACGTGCAGAGATTGATAAAGCAAAACACGAATTAGAAGATGCTGAAAATAATTATGATTTAGAACGAGCGGCTGTTTTGCGTCATGGAACAATTCCGCAATTAGAACATGAATTGAAAGAATTGGAAGAAAAGAACGCCAAAGATAACGTTAAAATGGTACAAGAATCGGTTACTGAAACCGAAATTGCGCAAGTGGTCGGTCGTTTAACCGGCATTCCTGTGACAAAATTAGTTGAAGGCGAACGAGAAAAATTAATGAAACTGAATGAAACATTACACAAACGTGTGATTGGTCAAGATGAAGCCGTGGATGCTGTTAGTGATGCGGTGATTCGTTCAAGAGCAGGCTTACAAGATCCAAATCGCCCACTCGGTTCGTTCCTTTTCCTAGGACCAACTGGTGTTGGTAAAACAGAACTTGCTAAAGCTTTAGCTGAAGATTTGTTTGATTCTGAAGATCATATGGTACGGATTGACATGAGTGAATACATGGAAAAACATGCCGTGTCTCGTTTGGTTGGTGCCCCTCCAGGCTATATTGGTTATGAAGAAGGTGGTCAGTTAACAGAAGCTGTTCGTCGAAATCCATATACAATTGTTTTATTAGACGAAATTGAAAAAGCGCACCCAGATGTCTTTAATATCTTATTACAAGTTTTAGATGATGGTCGTTTGACAGATTCTAAAGGTCGGGTCGTTGATTTTAAAAATACAGTTTTAATTATGACAAGCAACATCGGTTCTCAGCTTTTATTGGAAGGTGTGACACCTGAAGGAACAATTCCAGAAGAAGTTGAAAATCAAGTTATGAATATTCTAAAAGGACACTTTAAACCAGAGTTCTTAAACAGAATTGATGATACCATTTTATTTACACCATTAAGCTTGGATAATGTGAAAGGAATCATTGGTAAAATGACCGCACAACTTGCTCATCGTTTAGAGCAACAAGAAATTGTGTTGGAAATCACTGATGAAGCTAAAACATGGATTGCTGAAAATGGGTATGAGCCAGCTTATGGAGCTCGTCCGTTAAAACGTTTCATTACTCGCGAAGTTGAAACACCATTAGCAAAAGAAATTGTTTCTGGACGAGTAATGCCAAAAACAAAAGTCACGATTAGTCTATTAGACAATCAATTAGTTTTTGAAAATGAACCGATAGAAGAAGTATAAAAAAAGAACGAGCGAATTCGCTCGTTCTTTTTTTACTGAAGTTTATACGTGTTATTTTCTACTTTAGTTAAATTATTACGTTGAATGTATTCCAAGATTTTAGGATCATCTTTCACTACAACTAAGTAATCCTTACCTTTAATTTTATCATTAAAAGTAGAAGAATCATTTAAATCATAAACTACAGAAGAATTTTTATTAAATAATTTATAACGTAAGAAGAACCAAGAATATCCAGCATCATTTTTGCTGGCTGGTGAATAGACAGCATATGAATGTGAAGTGTCTCTGCCTTTTAAAGCATTTTTTGAATTAGGTAAGGCTTGCTCTATTTGTTCGCGTAAGCTATTTGGATAACGATTACTTAAAAAGATTGATGAGTAATCAGAAATTCGAACAAATATAACACAGGAGAACAATAGCGTTAATGATAATAAGGAAGTCATGATAATTTTATAATTGTCTGTTTTAGCAATATAACACAGCAGTTGCACAATAATAAAAGCAATCAGGAAGTTAAAAATACTTCCAGCGTAACGATCAAAACTTCCTAAGTTTAAAGCTTCTGGAGTCGGCATAGAAAGAAGATACATCGCCCACAAAATACACATATAACCTAAAAATAAAACCAAACTACTGATAATTTGTAGCTTTAATGTTTTAATCGGAATAGCAGTTTTTTTATTAAGATAGAAGGCAATCCCTAATGCAATTATAATGAAAAGTAACAATTCGTATAGAAAATTTGAACTTGTAAAGGAGAACATTCTAAGTAAAAATCGTTTACTTATTTCAACAATATCTGAGAAACTTTTTTCTGAAAATATTTTTTTATAGTAAGCAATACTCATATCATGCTTCCCAGACATTCCATCTGGATATACATATTTTGTATGGCGTAGCCAAAGAAAAAAAGAAATCCATGGCGTTAGTAAGACTAATAAAAATTGGAACAGTTCTTTTTTTGTACAACGTTCTTTCCCTAAGACATAGCAATTCCAAAAACTTATAAATAAAAATATAGTATTTAATCCAATGAAAATAACTCCGCTATTTTTCACTAGTAAAAGGCTAATCATTAACGGACTTGACAGGATTAAGCCGCGTTTGAAATCATGATAATAATAAAAAATAATATTCATGGTTGCCGTTCCCAAAAGCAGCAATAGATTGTCTACCAAAAGATCCATTAGAGAAGTTGGGCCTTTAAACAAGTAAAATGAAAAAACAGCCAAAAAGAATACGATTAGTTTTTTTACATTTTTATTTTGTTTTTGCGAAAAGTTGGTAGAAAAAATATTTTTCCAATTAAAGATGGTCGTTATGGAAGCTAAAATTAATAATATTTGTGCAAAAATAGCATTGCTTTCTGTGACGCCTACTAATTTAATAAAATAATAAATAAAAACAGCCGATCCTGGTGGATAAGAAGTAAACATTATGACATCCGTTTTAAAACTAGGAAAGCTATTTGTCAGAGACATTGATTTAACAATTAAAGCCCAATGTGAAAAATTATCGTAATGCATGAATAGTCTGTTTCGACTAACAAGAAAGAAAATAAAACTAAATAACAGGAAAAAAAGTATACCTGGCGATAATAGATCTTTTAAAGATCGCCGAATACTTTTATTTTTCCAAAAATCAAATAACAATAAGAATATACCACTGAAAATAATAATAAGTATCATGACTTTTAGAATGTTAAGAAGACCGCCTAAAAACATAGCTACAATTATTGAAGAGAAAATAATAATAGGAATAAAGTCACGTGGCACTTCTTTTTTTCTTAGATATATGCCGTAACCGACAAAGCTTAAAATAAAAGCAGTTATGCCAATAATAAAACGAAACATGTATAAACCCCCAAATGTAAAATGTAAAATCATAACTATTATAGCTTAAAATATCCTTTATACATAGACAATTAGTTTAAAATAATATTTTTGTCTCTTAATTTAAGTTTTGAAAATAAGAAATAAAAAAGTAAGGATTAGAAAGAAAAAACTCAAAAGTTAGTCTAACTTTTGAGTTTTTTCTTTCGCCCTATATATAATATATACTTTTACAATCGTTGCTTAATTTCTTCCAACAAGTCCTCTTCTGAAGAAACAACCCGACCATTCAATTTAATCAAACCAACTGTGTAAAGGTTTAAATAATGGAATTGATTTTCAGCGACTTCGTTCAAAGCATCAAGCTTTTGGTGATTATCAGCACCTTGTTGGCGGCTGTCTGTGTAAAGGGCAACCACCGGAATTCCTTTGGCATAAGCAACACCAATTTCGGAAGCTACGCCCGCATCAATGGTTGGGCCGTCTAATAAAGCAACCAATAAATCGCTAGCAAGGACGTTTTCTGTATCTGCTAAGGCAATCATTTTACTATCAGCATAAGCCGATTTGTCGTTAATCGCCGCATTTTCTTGTGGTAAATAAAGATCGATTGTTTTATCCAATTGTCGAATTTGTTCGACTAAATAGGCATTATAACGTAAGTCAGCTTGCGAAAATAAAGGTCCTGCAAAATAAATTTTTGTCATTTGTCTGTCTCCAATCCAAGGGTTTAGAAATAATCACTGAAATAAGCTTCTTGGTCAGGAAAAATCCGTTCCAAAGAATTTAAAGTTTCTTTATCTGTATCAATGCGCTCAATTCGATGTAAGTACGAAGGGCGTCGGTAATTCATGACTAAACAAGTTAGTGTTTGAATATCTAAGTGAACGGCGGTGCCTAAAGGTTCATCCGTAATGGTCACTTGATCATTTTCATCCCAAATTAAGCCAAAAATACCATTATTCCACTCAGCGACAGGATCTTTAACGACAAAATGGAAGGGCTTAGCCGTACTTTCAAAAGGAAAATTTTCTAAAAAGGCTTTGACATCGACAATTCGAGCCATATAATAGGGCTCAATGCTTTCTTTAATTTGGCTGTCTTCTAAAAGAAAGGCTAATGGTTCGTTTTTATAGATATCGCCCTTGACCCAATAAACCATCGAAAAATGTGCAGTAATAAAATTCCACAAGCCATTTCGGGCTTCTTGGTTCAAGTAAAACATTTCCTTAATATGAAATACCTCATCGGCCACCCAATAGAAAAGTACTCCTAAAGGTTCTTGATTGGCACCATAATAGACAGCAGCAGTCCGTTCTTCCTCGTTTTCGAAACGCCAATATTCTTCCCAGTTGAAGGCACTACGAATGAGCGCGCCGTGATTTTGACGAGCGAATCGCGCATAGACATCAAAGACATCTGGGTGATCGACAGCTAACCGTTCAATCATTCCTGGAACGGGAACAGTTTTTGGTAATTGCGTATCCCGAATTTTAAAAGATAACTTGTCGGACATGATTTCCCAACCTTTACGTCGATAATAAGGAATGTTGTAAGGGAAAAGATAAGAAATCCACTGTTTATCTTGGCGCATTTCTTCTAATGCTGTTTGAATCAAGTCTTTCATTAAACCGTGGTTGGCATATTCAGGATAGGTACCGACACCAGTAACGCCGCCCATTTTATACAAAGCACCATGGATATTGACTTCGCATGGATAGATAGCAATTTGTGAAATTAATTGATTTTCGTGAAACCAGCCAAATACTTTTGAAAGTTCTAAAATCGGTTGTTTTGATTTGATAAATGCGCGTTTGTTTTCAAAACCACTTTCTTCAATATCTGCTTCAGTCACTTGAAAAACATAGGAAAGAAGTTCATTAAATTGATCAATGTGTTCTTCCTCAACAGGCTTTAAGGTCAGTTGCTTTCGAAATTCTTGTTCATCCATTTTTCCATCTCCAATAAATTTACTGTTTTTAGTATACCAAATTTTTCGAAACTCTGTTAGCCTTTCGAAACCAAAAGAATAAAAGGGAAGTGCTTTAAATCTTCTTCAAAAATTGGTATAATGAAAAGTGCTGATTATCCTAGACCTTTAAACATGATAATTTGATAAAAAAGGCAACTAAAATATAACAATTGATTGATGAAGCTAGCAGGGAGCTAGCTTTTCTTAAAAGAAATGAGGCAAAAAATGAACAATAAAGAAATGAAAGCAAGACAAGAGAAAATTCGTAATTTCTCGATCATTGCCCACATTGACCATGGGAAGTCAACTTTAGCCGACCGGATTTTGGAAAAGACAAATACAGTTAGCAGTCGAGAAATGCAAGATCAATTACTTGATTCAATGGATTTAGAGAGAGAACGCGGCATTACTATCAAATTAAACGCAATTGAATTAAACTATACAGCTAAAGATGGTGAAACCTATACTTTCCATTTGATTGACACACCAGGGCACGTCGATTTCACCTATGAAGTTTCTCGTAGCTTGGCAGCTTGTGAAGGGGCTGTTCTAGTTGTTGATGCGGCGCAAGGAATTGAAGCGCAAACGCTAGCAAATGTCTATTTGGCATTGGATAATGACTTAGAAATTTTACCTGTTATTAATAAAATTGATTTACCCGCCGCTGATCCAGAGCGTGTTCGGACAGAGATTGAAGACGTAATTGGAATTGATGCATCGGAAGCTGTTTTAGCAAGTGCAAAAGCAGGGATTGGGATTGAAGATATTTTAGAACAAGTGGTAGAGTATGTACCAGCTCCATCAGGCGATATTGAGGCTCCTTTAAAGGCTTTGATTTTTGACTCTATTTACGATAGCTATCGGGGTGTCGTTTTAAACATCCGTGTAATTGACGGTGTCGTTCGTCCTGGGGATAAAATCCAAATGATGAGTAACGGTAAAACGTTTGATGTAACAGAAGTCGGCGTTTTTTCACCGAAACCAATCGCTCGTGATTATTTAATGGTTGGTGATGTGGGCTATATCACCGCTAGCATTAAAACGGTTCAAGATACACGTGTCGGGGATACTGTGACTTTGGCCGACAATCCAGCAGCAGAAGCACTACCAGGCTACCGCAAAATGAATCCAATGGTTTATTGTGGCTTATATCCAATTGATACGTCGCGCTACAATGATTTACGGGAAGCATTAGAAAAATTACAATTAAATGATGCGGCGTTACAATTTGAACCGGAAACATCGCAAGCTTTAGGGTTTGGTTTCCGTTGTGGTTTCTTAGGTTTGCTGCACATGGATGTTGTTCAGGAACGTTTGGAACGAGAATTTAATTTAGAGTTAATTACAACAGCACCGTCTGTAATCTATCACGTTAATAAAACTGACGGAACAACCGTTGTTGTTGACAACCCAGCTGAATTTCCAGAACCAGTAACGATTGAATCTGTGGAAGAACCTTATGTTAAAGCGCAAATCATGGTGCCAAACGATTATGTAGGAGCAGTAATGGAATTATCGCAACGTAAACGTGGCGAATTCATTACAATGGATTACTTAGATGATTATCGTGTAAACGTAGTTTATGAAATTCCGTTATCTGAAATCGTGTTTGACTTTTTCGATAAATTGAAATCAAGTACAAAAGGCTATGCATCCTTAGATTACGAAATGGCTGGCTATCGTACCAGCCGCCTAGTGAAAATGGATATTCTATTAAATGCTGAAAAAGTGGATGCTTTAAGCTTTATTGTTCACCGAGATTTCGCATTTGAGCGTGGTAAAGCGATTGTTGAGAAACTGAAAAAACTAATTCCACGTCAACAGTTTGAAGTCCCAGTTCAAGCGGCGATAGGTCAAAAAATTGTAGCTCGTTCAGATATTAAAGCCTTACGAAAAAACGTACTGGCTAAATGCTATGGTGGCGATGTTTCTCGTAAACGTAAATTGTTAGAGAAACAAAAAGAAGGGAAGAAACGGATGAAACAAATTGGATCCGTGGAAGTTCCTCAAGAAGCCTTTATGGCGGTTCTGAAAATGGATGAAGATGATCAGAAAAAATCATAAATTTATTCTTTTTTTATTGAAAGTGGGACATTAGTCATTTCGACTTGAGCCGACTCCAAAAAGTTAGACCTAGAAATCTAACTTTTGGGGGTCGGCTCAACTTATGTCCCACTTTTTAAATCTTAAAGATAATCAGTTTGAACAAAAGAAGACTTTTAAGAAAAGCCTTTTTATTTTTTTGATCTAAACATTTATGCTTTAATTAGTCGTTATTTTAGTAAAAAATAGATTAATTTACTAAAATAATATATAATAAAGGTAAAATTAGGAGGGAAGCATATGACGTGTATTTCATTATCGATTTTAAATCAAGAACAAGAAGTTAGAAAAGCTAAGATAGATGATTCAGATTCTTTGAAAGAGTTAACTATTACAGGAAAAGATTTTGTTTGTTTAGCTGCTCGGGATTGTCAATTACAAGACGGCGATGTGATTCAAGTTTGTTTAGATACGCCCAATACTTATTTAATGGTGAAGTTAGATGCTACGCTTGATAGCAGTTTAATTTATGTTCCAGAACAAAAATGGACGTTTCCAATCATAAAAAATGAAAACGCTATCGAAGCGCGAGCAGCGTATCGTTTTGAAACCAAGAAACCTTATATAAGTGTGCGTATTGCCACTAAAGAAGAAATTAAGAGTTATCGTAATTGGGCGTTAAATCCGCATGATTTACAACATTTTACTGGTGCGTATCCTCATGCATCTGCCAACGTGGAAACGCGAAATGATGCCACTTTTTTTGCTTGCAATGCGATTGACGGTACCTTCGCTAATCTTTATCATGGGCCGTATCCTTATCAATCATGGGGGATTAATCAGCAATTAGATGCCGCATTAAAAATTGAATTTGGGCGTGAAGTCTTGTTGGATAAAGTGATCTTAACATTACGAGCGGACTTTCCTCATGATAATTATTGGCAACAAGTGACTTTAAAATTTTCCGACGGTACACATGAGGTCTTTAAAACTGTTAAGACTGAGCAACGCCAGAGCTTTACCTTTGCGAAACGGGCAGCGGAGTGGGTGATACTAACAGAGTTAATTCAAGCAGATGAACCATCACCATTTCCAGCATTAACACAAATTGAATTATTTGGTCAAAACAAATAAAAAATAAGGACGGTTCCTTTATAGGAGCGGTCCTTATTTT
>OFLL01000046.1_pt1 | contig 89017 bp, 54 predicted proteins | sample 1540861 | NCBI WGS metagenome assembly OFLL01 (sample SAMEA4413039, study PRJEB24355) | metagenome | biome: human; feature: gut; material: faeces | place: United Kingdom | collected 2010 | reverse complement strand
CAACCACCTGCAGAAAAAGATGCGATTGAATTTGCGAAGAAGCATCGTAAAGAATTTGAAAAAGTAGGTGAACAATTCTTTAAAGATAACTTTGGACTAAAAGTTAAAGCTACAAATGTTGTAGGTAAAGATGATGGTGTAGAAGTTTATGTGCATTGTGAAGATCATGGTATTGTATTTAATGCAAGTCTACCTTTGTACAAAGATGCCATCCATCAAAAAGGATCAATGCGTAGTAATGACAACGGTGATGATATGAGTATGATGGTGGGTACAGTGCTGAGTGGCTTTGAATATCGAGCGCAAAAAGAAAAGTATGATAATTTATATAAATTTTTTAAAGAAAATGAAAAGAAATATCAATATACAGGTTTTACTAAAGAAGCAATAAACAAGACGCAAAACGTCGGGTATCAAAATGAATACTTTTATATTACATATTTATCAAGAAACTTAAAAGAATATCGTAAATATTACGAACCATTGATTCATAAAAATGATAAAGAATTTAAAGAAGGTATGCAAAAAGCTAGAAAAGAGCTAAACTATACTGCTAATACAAATACTGTAGCAACGTTATTTAGTACGAATGATGAAAGGAATAGAAAAGAAAAGATAAATAATGTAATAGATTTATCCGAGAAAATTGAAAGAACAAAAGATATGCCAATCAAGAATACTATAACTACTCAATTAGGAAATAAACTTATTGGCACAAAAAAAGCTCGTTTTGATGATAAGAAAGTAGTGTCGTTTGGAGCATTTGAAGATGAATATAATAAATGATAGAGATTTAACAGAATTGAGTAGTTATATGGTTTATCAAGACATCAATAAAGATAATAACTTTACAGTTAACGAAAAACGATTTAAGCAGGCAGATGAATTTGAAGATTTATATAGAGAGAAACTATAAGACGCAAATAAATTAAGAGAGTATAATTATTTACAAAATGAAACTTTTAAAAGCGCATAAATGGGTGATGAGATATGCTTAAAAAGGCGAAATTAATCTTAATAGCAACGCTACTGTTATCAGGATGTTCAGCGATGGAAAGTGAATCAAAAAAAGACACAAAAGCAGAAACAAAATCTGTGCCAGAAGAAATGGAAGCTTCAAAATATGTAGGTCAAGGTTTCCAACCACCTGCAGAAAAAGATGCGATTGAATTTGCGAAGAAGCATCGTAAAGAATTTGAAAAAGTAGGTGAACAATTTTTTATGGACAACTTCGGTCTAAAAGTTAAAGCTACCAATGTTGTAGGTAAAGATGATGGTGTAGAAGTTTATGTGCATTGCGATGATCATGGCATTGTATTTAATGCAAGTTTGCCCTTGTACAAAGATGCCATCCATCAAAAAGGATCAATGCGTAGTAATGACAATGGTAATGATATGAGTATGGTGGTGGGTACAGTGCTTAGTGGCTTTGAATATCGAGCGCAAAAAGAAAAGTATGACAATTTATATAAATTTTTCAAAGAGAATGAAAAGAAATATCAATATACAGGATTTACAAACGAGGCAATTAACAAGACACAAAACGTCGGGTATCAAAATGAATACTTTTATATTACATATTTATCAAGAAACTTAAAAGAATATCGTAAATATTATGAACCATTGATTCGTAAAAATGATAAAGAATTTAAAGAAGGTATGCAACGAGCCAGAAAAGAGCTAAATTATACTGCAAATACTGATGTAGTTTCTACGCTTTTTTCTACTAAGAAAAACTTTACTAAAGATAATACAGTAGATGATGTGATTGAATTGAGTAATAAATTAAAAGATAAACCCAATATGCCTCAAAAATCTCAAGTTACTATTCAATTAGGAAAATCTAGTATAAATACTAAAAAACCATTTTATGACGATATAAATCCAATTGAAGGGTAAGTGAATATAAAGTGAATAAAATAAATGATAGGGACATAGCAGAATTGAACGGTTATTGGGTTTATCAAGATATAAATGAATGATAGATTTTAAAGTAAATGAAAAACGGTTCAAACAAATAGAAAATCATAATATGAAAGGCATACCTTAATATAGAAATATACGAGTTTCTTGATGATCAGGGGAATCTAACTTGTCAACAGATAATAATCTATCAAGGAACTTCAAATGAGGCAGTAAATCCTAATAACCCATTGAAATCTTTAGGTAATGGAGATGATTGGCTTCAAAATGCTAAATCAACGGATAATTAAATAAAAATCAGACATTGTTTAACGCAAGTAGATGTATTTGAAGATTTATATAGAGAGAAACTATAAGACGTAAATAAATTAAGAGAGTATAATTATTTGCAAAATGAGAGTTTTAAAAGCGCATAAATGGGTGATGATATATGCTTAAAAAAGCAAAATTAATATTAATAGCAACACTTCTACTATCAGGATGTTCCATGATGAAAAATGAATCAAGTAAAGACACGAATACAGAAACTAAATCTGTACCAGAAGAAATGGATGCTTCAAAATATGTAGGACAAGGATTCCAACCATCTGCAGAAAAAGATGCGATTGAATTTTCGAAGAAGCATAAAGATAAAATTGCTAAGCGAGGCGAACAATTTTTTATGGATAACTTCGGTCTAAAAGTTAAAGCTACAAATGTTATAGGTAGTGGCGACGGTGTAGAAGTATTCGTGCATTGTGATGACCACGACATCGTATTTAATGCAAGTATTCCATTTGATAAATCAATTATTGACAGTGATAGTTCATTAAGAAGTAAGGATAAAGGCGATGATATGAGTACTTTAGTTGGTACAGTGTTGAGTGGCTTTGAATATCGAGCACATAAGGAAGAGTTGGATAATTTAACAGAAGTTTTAAAAGAATATAAAAGTAAATATAAATATACTGGTTATACTGAAAATGCAATTATGAAAACGCAGAATAGTGGTTTTAGAAATGAGTATTATTATTTGACTGCAATTCCATATACTTTAGATGAATATAAAAAGTATTTTCAACCCTTAATCAAAGAGGATGATAAGTCTTTTAGGGACGGTATGAAAAACTCAAAAAAACAACTTAAAGATAAATCTCGTCCATATATTGTTACAACTTTATTTAGTACTAAAGATAATTTTACTAAAGATAATACAATAGACGAGATGATTGATTTTTCTGAAGTACTAAAAAAGAAAAAGAATATTCCTCGTGATTTGAATGTTTCTCTTCAAATTTCTAATAAATATATAAATACAAAAAGACCTAATTATAGTAAGAAGGATGTAATAGAAATAGGTGTATTTAATCATGAAAAAGCTAACACGAATGATTAAACTAAAAACAATAAAAAGATAGGTTCAAAAAAGCCATCCTAACAACAGACAAAACCACAAACCAATCAAACCTACCCAACCAATGAACTCAAATCACCAATGCATCACTCTCCGATAACGTAACTATGATCTTATTTAAGCATAGTTATTGAGGTTTTGTGATATATAGTATAAAATTAATGAGAATTAAATTTAATAATGTAAAATTCATCTTCGGGGTCGGGTGTAATTCCCAACCGGCAGTAAATAAAGCCTGCGACCTGCTAGTATGTATCATATTAGTGGCTGATCTAGTGAGATTCTAGAGCCGACAGTATAGTCTGGATGGGAGAAGATGGAGGTTTTTTGTTGTGCAATAATCCTCCTATTCTTACGAGATGAATGGAAGGAGAAAATTGAATATGCAACAAAATAAACGTCTTATCACAATAAGTATGTTGAGCGCGATTGCGTTTGTGTTAACTTTTATCAAGTTTCCTATACCATTTTTGCCACCATACTTAACTTTAGATTTTAGTGATGTACCGTCACTACTAGCTACATTTACGTTTGGACCAGTTGCCGGTATCGTAGTTGCACTGGTTAAAAATTTATTGAACTACTTATTTAGTATGGGCGATCCAGTTGGACCATTTGCTAACTTTTTAGCAGGCGCAAGTTTCTTATTAACTGCTTACGCCATCTATAAAAATAAACGTTCAACAAAATCTTTGATTACTGGATTAATCATTGCAACAATCGTTATGACTATCGTGTTGAGTATTTTGAACTATTTCGTTCTATTACCTTTGTACGGTATGATATTTAACTTAGCTGATATCGCAAATAATCTTAAAGTAATCATTGTTTCAGGAATTATACCATTCAATATTATTAAAGGTATCGTTATTTCTATTGTATTTATTTTACTATATAGAAGGCTTGCGAATTTCTTGAAAAGAATTTAATCAAATTAAAGCAAAATAATATACACATAATAATAAAAAGCAGGTGACTATCAATAAACGATAGCTTGCCTGCTTTTTCTATGGAACATTTGTCTAAAAAATCAATTATTCAAATTTTAAAGCGTCCCCATCAAATGATTCGTCTGCAATTTTAATAGAATCTGTAGGGCATCCATCAATTGCATCTTCCATATCTTCATATAATTCCTCAGGCACTTCTGCAGTACCTTGGTTATCGTCAAGGATTACGAAAGCAATACCTTCGTCGTCGTAATCATATATATCTGGCGCTGCTGCACCGCATGCACCACATGCAATACAAGTATCCATATCAACGATTGTATATTTTGCCAATGTCTTCGCCTCCTTTGATAAAAATGCTAAAATAGTAATGTGACTAAAATTTTAGACAGCATCATTTTTATTTTCAAATTATCCGTTTTACAGAGTGAGGGTTAAACTTGCAACACATTATAAAAACAGCATTACAACAAACATTTAACTATAAAACAAATAAAAGTATTTACAATATCTTAGTTGGTAAGAAATCTCACCAAACCTTTTTTGACGCTTGTAGTCAACAACAGTTGTCATTATATCACAGTTTACCACTATTAAAATATCCGTCTTTTGAGCTATTTTTAGAAAATATAACTGAATTTAATGCTGAAATGGAAATCATGTTGCATCCTAGATATACATTTGAAAGTATGGGGCAAACATTTCAAGCAATTCAACTATTAGTGCAAACCATGTCTAATACTATGCAGCAAGATTTTCGTTTCGTACCAATCTCTCAAAATAATAAGATACAAGAAACTGTAAAGATTGTCTATAACTATATTAAAGAAAACCAATTACAAATTGATTTTGAAAATGAACTACATAACTTGTTTAAAGCAATAACTTTAAAAGGGCCATGTTACTTACATTATTATTTGCAAGGCTATGATGAACCAATGTATACGAGACAGCAAGTTAGTTTAATAGAAAAGCTATCTCAACAGCAATTGTTTGAATACGAAATGAATAATTTAGTGACAATGATGTTTGAATTAGAAAGTGGAGAATATACTATTTTATCAAAAATAATAATGAAACCTACATTATTAAACCAAACTTATATTACTTATACAAGATTGCTTGAACAATTCACGATGGAAGATATAGCGGCTCAACAACAAGTTAAAATCAATACTATCGAAGATCATGTACTTGAAATCTTAATCAAAGGTTATATGTCTAATTACGATGATTATGTTGAACAAGAAGATCAACTGCAATTTTTAAATTTTTATCAACAACATCGTGGTGAACGATTAAAATTTTACAAAGAACAATTTGACACGTTATCATATTTTCAATTAAAAGTATTAATCGTTGGATTTGAAAGAGGTGATCTGAATGTTGCATGATATTTTACGAAACAAATTTGGCTTCGAGAATTTTAAACCGGGACAACAGGAAATTATAGAAAGTATAATGTCTCAACAACACACTCTAGGTATTCTTCCAACTGGAAGTGGAAAGAGTTTGTGTTATCAAATACCTACGTATTTATCAGGTAAGCCGACATTAATTATCTCACCGTTAATATCTTTAATGGATGACCAAGTTATGCAGTTGAAAATAAATGGAGAAAAACGTGTAACATGTATTCACTCTGGTATGGATGAAATTGAGAAAAAGCATAATATTAAATGTTTACGACATAGCCGCTTCATCTTTCTAAGTCCAGAATTTCTCCTGCAACCGTCAAATTTTAAATTAATATCTATGATAGACTTTGGCATGATTGTTCTAGATGAAGCACATTGCCTATCTGAATGGGGATATGATTTCAGACCACATTATGCTCTAATAGGAAAAGTAACAAAGCATTTTAAAGAAGCGGTTGTCTTAGCATTGACAGCAACTGCACCACCGCATTTACAAGATGATTTGACGGAAATGTTAGCGATTCAATTCAAAGTTATTAAAACTACAATGAATCGCCCAAACATAAGCTTTAAGCATCTTAATTTTCATGATGATGAAGATAAAATTGAATGGTTGCTGCCGTTTCTACAACAGTCGGGACCAACGATTATTTATGTCTCATCGAAAAAGATGTGTCTGAATTTAGCGCACCTTATTTATGATTCAGGTTTTCTTACAGGCATTTATCATGGTGATATGAATTATCAAGAGCGACACACAGTTCAACAACAATTTTTAAATAATGATATTCCGATTATAGTCGCAACGAGTGCTTTTGGTATGGGAATTAATAAAAAAGATATTCGCACAATCATTCACTTTCATCTTTCAACAAGTCCTTCTAACTACATTCAAGAAATTGGCCGTGCGGGTCGCGATGGTGAACTAAGTCAGGCAATTAGTTTATTTCAACCGGACGATAAATACATTTTAGAAACATTATTATTTGCAGATATGATAACAGAAGAAGATGTACAAAATTTCGAAATAGGAGAATTTTTAGCACCCGATAAACAAGACGTTTTGACAACGTTGCATTCATTCTATAGTATCGGCGCCTTGAAACAGATATTTAAGCAATCATTTAAACGAAAGCAATTAGGATTCTTTCGCATGATTGGCTATTGCAAATTAGATCAATGTAGACGAAAGTATTTATTAGAATTTTTCGGTGAATATCCACCGGCACAAGATCGATGTTGTGACAATGATTCTAATATAACTGATATCGTAATTTTAAATAAGAAGAAGGTAATTAGAAGTATTGGATTTGATGAAAAGTTGCAAAATTTATTTCTCAGATAGTATTACTTTACTAAAAGAAAATTGACAAGCTATAATTAGTGTATACACAATTGAAAAATGATTGAAATAATTTTGAAAAATATACATAAACATATGTCATGTGGGTATATTTTATGTAAAATCATTGTAATAGAATAGAAAGGAAGATGGCTATGTCTAATAATTTTAAAGATGACTTTGAAAAAAATCGTCAATCGATAGACACAAATTCACATCAAGACCATACGGAAGATGTTGAAAAAGACCAATCAGAATTAGAACATCAGGATACAATAGAGAATACGGAGCAACAGTTTCCGCCAAGAAATGCCCAAAGAAGAAAAAGACGCCGTGATTTAGCAACGAATCATAATAAACAAGTTCACAATGAATCACAAACATCTGAAGACAATGTTCAAAATGAGGCTGGCACAATAGATGATCGTCAAGTTGAATCATCACACAGTACTGAAAGTCAAGAACCTAGCCATCAAGACAGTACACCTCAACATGAAGAGGAATATTATAATAAGAATGCTTTTGCAATGGATAAATCACATCCAGAACCAATCGAAGACAATGATAAACACGATACTATTAAAAATGCAGAAAATAACACTGAGCATTCAACAGTTTCTGATAAGAGTGAAGTTGAACAATCTCAGCAACCTAAACCATATTTTACAACAGGTGCTAACCAATCAGAAACATCAAAAAATGAACATGATAATGATTCTGTAAAACAAGATCAAGATGAACCTAAAGAACATCATAATAGTAAAAAAGCAGCAGCTATTGGTGCTGGAACAGCAGGTGTAGCAGGTGCAATGGCTGCTTCTAAAGCTAAGAAACATTCAAATGACGCTCAAAACAAAAGTAATTCTGGCAAGGCGAATAACTCGACTGAGGATAAAGCGTCTCAAGATAAGTCTAAAGATCATCATAATGGCAAAAAAGGTGCAGCGATCGGTGCTGGAACAGCAGGTTTGGCTGGAGGCGCAGCAAGTAAAAGTGCTTCTGCCGCTTCAAAACCACATGCCTCTAATAATGCAAGCCAAAACCATGATGAACATGACCATCATGACAGAGATAAAGAACGTAAAAAAGGTGGCATGGCCAAAGTATTGTTACCATTAATTGCAGCTGTACTAATTATCGGTGCATTAGCGATATTTGGAGGCATGGCATTAAACAATCATAATAATGGTACAAAAGAAAATAAAATCGCGAATACAAATAAAAATAATGCTGATGAAAGTAAAGACAAAGACACATCTAAAGACGCTTCTAAAGATAAATCAAAATCTACAGACAGTGATAAATCAAAAGATGATCAAGACAAAGCGACTAAAGATGAAACTGATAATGATCAAAACAACGCTAATCAAGCGAACAACCAAGCACAAAATAATCAAAATCAACAACAAGCTAATCAAAATCAACAACAGCAACAACAACGTCAAGGTGGTGGCCAAAGACATACAGTGAATGGTCAAGAAAACTTATACCGTATCGCAATTCAATACTACGGTTCAGGTTCACCGGAAAATGTTGAAAAAATTAGACGTGCCAATGGTTTAAGTGGTAACAATATTAGAAACGGTCAACAAATCGTTATTCCATAATATAACTATATAAATTGTAACTGAACTGCTATATACAAACGTGCATAATATAAAGTAACTCTAAATATTTTAGAGAACTTAAATTGCGCTTATAAGTATGTAGCGGTTTTTTCCTTTTTCAAAGTTTGTTATTTAACAAGGTGTTGTCTCGGATATTGACATATAAATTAAACTTTTCAAATAGTCATCAAAAAGATAAAACACTACAATCAACAAATTTAACGAGGAAGAATAAAAAATAAATCAACATATTAAATTGTAGTGTTATTCAACTCCGTAGCTAACAATTCTCTATGCACATTAAACAAATTGTCAAAAATATATCATAAATCTTCAAGCACAGACTTAGCGTATCAATCACTGAACTGTTATAATAGTTTGGGATTAAAGGAGGCCGAAACAATGCAAAAAGTTGAAAGTATCATAATTGGTGGAGGGCCATGCGGATTAAGTGCGGCTATTGAACAAAAAAGAAAAGGTATTGATACCTTAATTATTGAAAAGGGTAATGTCGTTGAATCAATCTACAATTATCCTACTCACCAAACATTTTTCTCATCAAGTGATAAATTAAGTATTGGGGACGTACCGTTTATCGTTGAAGAAAGTAAACCAAGACGTAATCAAGCGCTAGTTTATTACCGAGAAGTTGTAAAACATCATCAATTAAAAGTAAATGCATTTGAAGAAGTATTAACTGTTAAAAAAATGAATAATAAATTTACAATTACTACGACGAAAGATGTTTATGAATGTCGATTTTTAACAATCGCGACAGGCTATTATGGTCAGCATAATACATTAGAAGTTGAAGGTGCGGATTTACCTAAAGTGTTCCATTATTTTAAAGAGGCACATCCGTATTTTGATCAAGATGTTGTTATTATTGGTGGTAAGAATTCGGCTATCGATGCTGCTTTGGAGTTGGAAAAAGCTGGTGCTAACGTGACGGTTCTATATCGTGGTGGAGATTATTCACCTTCAATTAAACCGTGGATACTTCCAAATTTCACAGCATTAGTAAATCATGAAAAAATTGACATGGAATTTAATGCTAATGTTACCCAAATAACTGAAGATACTGTGACTTATGAAGTAAATGGTGAAAGTAAAACGATACACAATGATTATGTATTTGCGATGATTGGTTATCATCCCGATTATGAATTTTTAAAATCTGTAGGCATTCAAATTAATACAAATGAATTTGGAACAGCGCCTATGTATAATAAAGAAACATACGAAACAAATATCGAAAATTGCTACATTGCAGGTGTGATTGCTGCAGGGAATGATGCGAATACCATTTTTATTGAAAATGGTAAATTCCACGGTGGCATTATTGCTCAAAGCATGCTAGCTAAGAAACAAACGCCGTTAGAATCATAAAAACAAAGGTCTATGTACTAGATAACTTAGTTTTACAACGACTGACATTCATGATATGTCAAATGAGGTTGATGACTAATTATTGTACATAGACCTTTTTATATTACGTAATCATTATAATTCAAAATATGATTTGATTTCAGCTTTATCTAAATTGTTGCTTAACGCAACTAATAATTTTAATCTTGCTTTTGGACCATTCAAACCGTTAGAAAAAATAAAACCTTGTTGTGCGAGTTGGTAACCACCACCATCGTATGCGTAAGTTGGACTCACAATACCATTAAAGGAACGTGAAACTAGCACAATAGGTATATTTAAAGATACTAATTGTTGAATGCCTTCTAATGCGCTTGGAGGTATGTTGCCTTGTCCTAACGCTTCAATAACCATACCATCGATACCTTCACGACTATAAAAACTAAAAATGTCACCTGGCATACCCATATATGCTTTTACTAATGGTACATTTAGTTTCTCATTGACATTTTCCAATGCTTGTTGGCGATATGGCATATGATGGAATTGCACACGATCCTTTGTCAATACACCTAGCGGACCATGATTTGGACTTTTAAATGTGTTTGTATTAGACGTATGTGTTTTGGTAACATTACGCGCCGTATGAATTTCATCATTAAATACAACCATCACGCCTTTATGACGAGCCTTTTCATCAGAGGCAACGCGAATAGCGGAAATATAATTATATAATCCGTCAGAACCAATTTCATTAGACGAGCGCATTGCGCCAGTAATAACAACAGGTTGCTCGATACCTAATATTAAATCAAGTAAAAAGGCAGTTTCTTCTAACGTATCGGTACCATGCGTGATAACGAAACCATCATAATATTTATTTGATACTGCTTCTAAAATAATATCCTTTAATTGTTTAACATGTTGGATTGTCATATGAGGTGATGGTACATTAAAAGGATTTAATTCATCTATTTGTGCATATTGATTTATGACATCTTGATGCATTGAAATAGGGTTGATATCATTTGTTACTACTTTATTAGATTGGTCTTGTGACATACTAATGGTGCCACCAGTATGAATAACCAGTAGATGTTTCATATATTTCCTCCTATATTTCATTTACCTAATTATGATAAAATATTATTCATAAAACGACAAGGAAGGGAAATGACGCATGAAAGCCATTAATATTGCATTAGATGGTCCAGCTGCTGCCGGAAAAAGTACAATTGCGAAACGTGTAGCCAGCGAACTATCAATGATTTATGTCGATACAGGAGCAATGTATCGTGCATTAACATACAAATATTTAAAATTAAACAAAACTGAGGACTTTGCAAAACTAGTTGACCAAACAACATTAGATTTAACTTATAAAGCAGATAAAGGTCAATGTGTCATTTTAGATAACGAAGATGTAACAGACTTTTTAAGAAATAATGATGTGACGCAACATGTTTCATACGTTGCATCTAAAGAGCCAGTACGTTCATTCGCCGTTAAAAAACAAAAAGAGTTAGCTGCAGAAAAAGGTATCGTAATGGATGGTCGCGATATCGGAACTGTAGTGCTACCAGATGCAGATTTAAAAGTATATATGATTGCATCAGTTGAAGAGCGAGCAGAAAGAAGATATAAAGATAATCAATTAAGAGGTATCGAATCAAATTTTGAAGATTTAAAACGTGATATTGAAGCTCGTGATCAATATGACATGAACCGTGAAATATCACCATTAAGAAAAGCAGATGATGCAGTGACATTAGATACGACAGGCAAGTCGATTGAAGAAGTTACTGACGAAATTTTAGCGATGGTGAGTAAAATTAAATAATCTAATAAGTCATAACTATCTATTTGTAATGTGCAACGCTTAACGCATATACAAAATGAATGTGCTGAGAATGATTTACTCAAATTAAAAGGTGATTTTTATTCAATGATGAATGAAAGTTGCCTTTTTATTTTTGGTAAAAGTTAATGCGTCAGTGAATTGTGTAAGTTTTTCAAAAAGTAAAAAGAAATAATAAAGGTGAATTATTAGAATTCCAAAAATAATTCATTACATTCATAAAGCATTTTACAAATGGTAAGAAAATGAGTGTTACAAATCTAAATATTGCAAAAGAAGCTGATTTAGTCACAAAAAATGTCCTATGTAATAATTCGAGAAAGATGCACTATATACAGTCTTCTTACTATTCAAATGTAAAAGTTGCTTATTTGCGTGGCTTTTTGTTTTATAAAAGTATAAAATTTTACTATAATATATCTTGTAGAGAACAATGAAATGACAGACTTATAAAACAAAATAGTAAGCTATGCTAATTTTTATACAAAAAATATGTATAAACATAGCGGACTTTATTACTTGTTTGAATATATGGTTGTAATAAATATATGTCCAACTAATTCACAGAATGAGATTAAGTGACATATTTATGGATACAACTAATTTACTAAATGTAATAAAGGTAGAATTTCTTGACAATTCTGTCAGTTTATAAGATGTTATAAATATGTAGTGTATAAGGAGGCAAACAAGATGACTGAAGAATTCAATGAATCAATGATTAACGATATTAAAGAAGGTGACAAAGTCACTGGCGAGGTACAGCAAGTTGAAGACAAGCAAGTTGTTGTTCATATCAACGGTGGTAAATTTAATGGGATTATTCCTATTAGTCAACTATCTACGCATCATATTGATAGCCCAAGTGAAGTTGTAAAAGAGGGCGACGAAGTTGAAGCATATGTCACTAAAGTTGAGTTTGATGAAGAAAATGAAACTGGAGCTTACATCTTATCTAGAAGACAACTTGAAACTGAGAAGTCTTATAGTTATTTACAAGAAAAATTAGATAATAATGAAATCATCGAAGCGAAAGTAACAGAAGTAGTTAAAGGTGGTTTGGTTGTTGATGTAGGACAAAGAGGTTTTGTTCCAGCTTCACTAATTTCAACAGACTTCATTGAGGATTTCTCTGTATTTGATGGACAAACAATTCATATTAAAGTTGAAGAATTGGATCCTGGAAATAATAGAGTCATTTTAAGCCGTAAAGCAGTTGAACAAGAAGAAAATGATGCTAAAAAAGATCAATTATTACAATCTTTAAATGAAGGCGATGTTATTGATGGTAAAGTAGCACGTTTAACTCAATTTGGTGCATTTATAGACATTGGCGGTGTTGATGGTTTAGTGCATGTATCTGAACTTTCTCACGAACATGTTCAAACACCAGAAGAAGTAGTTTCAATTGGTCAAGATGTTAAAGTTAAAATTAAATCTATTGATAGAGATACAGAACGTATTTCATTATCAATCAAAGATACGTTACCAACACCTTTCGAAAATATTAAAGGTCAATTCCACGAAAATGATGTCATTGAAGGTGTCGTAGTAAGATTGGCAAACTTTGGTGCATTTGTAGAAATTGCACCAGGTGTACAAGGACTTGTACATATTTCTGAAATTGCACACAAACACATTGGTACGCCAGGTGAAGTGTTAGAACCTGGTCAACAAGTAAATGTTAAAATATTAGGTATTGATGAAGAGAATGAAAGAGTATCACTATCTATTAAAGCAACATTACCAAACGAAGATGTTGTTGAAAGTGATCCTTCTACGACTAAGGCGTACTTAGAAAACGAAGAAGAAGATAATCCAACAATTGGCGATATGATTGGTGATAAACTTAAAAATCTTAAACTATAATTTAATATTTAATAGTCAACTCCACATGTTTATGATTGCATGTGGAGTATTTTTTTGTACCAAAATATACTCGGAATGATAACGTGGACAAATTTAACTAAGTGTTTAAAGAGATAAAGTTTTAAGTGCTGATTTTTATCATTACAGTAATAAACTCATTTTGAATACACAGTCTCATGTGATATTATTAAAAAGATATAAGAAAGAGAGGAAGTTAGCTTATGACTAAACCTATAGTAGCTATTGTAGGTAGGCCTAATGTAGGTAAATCTACAATTTTTAATAGAATAGTTGGAGAACGTGTTTCGATTGTGGAAGACACGCCAGGTGTAACACGAGATCGTATTTATTCTTCAGGTGAATGGTTAACACATGATTTCAATATTATTGATACAGGTGGTATTGAAATTGGTGATGCACCATTCCAAACACAAATTAGAGCGCAGGCAGAAATCGCCATAGATGAAGCGGATGTTATTATTTTTATGGTTAACGTGCGTGAAGGATTGACACAAAGCGATGAAATGGTCGCTCAAATTTTATACAAATCTAAAAAACCGGTCGTATTAGCGGTTAACAAAGTAGATAATATGGAAATGCGTACAGACGTGTATGATTTCTATTCATTAGGATTTGGTGAACCGTATCCGATATCAGGGTCACATGGTTTAGGTCTTGGTGACTTGTTAGATGCAGTTGTTTCTCATTTTGGTGAAGAGGAAGAAGATCCTTATGATGAAGATACAATTCGACTATCCATTATTGGACGACCAAACGTAGGTAAATCAAGTTTAGTAAATGCTATTTTAGGTGAAGATCGCGTTATCGTTTCTAATGTTGCAGGGACAACGAGAGACGCTATTGATACAGAGTATAGTTATGATGGACAAGATTATGTTTTAATCGATACTGCTGGTATGCGTAAAAAAGGAAAAGTATATGAATCAACTGAGAAATATTCAGTACTAAGAGCTTTAAAAGCGATTGAACGTTCAAATGTTGTTTTAGTGGTCATTGATGCAGAACAAGGCATCATTGAACAAGATAAACGCGTTGCAGGATATGCACATGAACAAGGTAAAGCAGTCGTGATTGTCGTAAATAAATGGGATACTGTGGAAAAAGATAGTAAAACGATGAAGAAATTTGAAGATGAAGTACGTAAAGAATTCCAATTTTTAGATTATGCACAAATTGCTTTTGTGTCTGCTAAAGAACGCACAAGATTACGTACATTATTCCCTTACATTAATGAAGCAAGTGAAAACCATAAAAAACGTGTTCAAAGTTCAACTTTAAATGAAGTCGTTACTGATGCAATTTCCATGAACCCTACACCAACAGACAAAGGTAGACGTTTGAATGTCTTTTATGCAACACAAGTTGCTATAGAACCACCGACATTTGTTGTATTTGTTAATGATGTAGAATTAATGCATTTTTCTTATAAACGCTATTTAGAGAATCAAATCCGTGCCGCTTTTGGTTTTGAAGGTACACCAATTCATATTATAGCTCGAAAGAGAAATTAACGATTGGGGGATAACAATGACTAAAATTACCGTTTTTGGTATGGGAAGTTTTGGGACAGCCCTTGCCAATGTTCTTGCAGAAAATGGACATGATGTTTTGATGTGGGGTAAAAATCAAGATGCTGTTGATGAATTAAATACATGTCATACAAATAAAAAGTATTTAAAATACGCGAAATTAGATGTTAACATCATCGCTACTTCAGATATGACCAAAGCAATTCAATTTGCAGATATTTACTTAATGGCTTTACCTACTAAAGCAATGCGAGAAGTTGCTACTCAAATTAATGATAAGCTGACCTCTAAAAAGACTTTTATACATGTTGCTAAAGGTATTGAAAATGGGACGTTTAAACGTGTGTCAGAAATGATTGAAGATTCTATTTCACCCGAATATAATGCAGGTATTGGCGTGTTGTCAGGGCCAAGTCATGCGGAAGAAGTTGTAGTCAAGCAACCAACTACAGTTGCTGCATCATCAAAAGATAAAAGTGTAAGTAAATTAACGCAAGATTTATTTATGAATGATTATTTGCGTGTGTACACGAATGATGACTTGATTGGTGTTGAACTTGGTGGTGCATTGAAAAATATCATCGCAGTAGCAAGTGGTATCGTAGCTGGAATTGGCTACGGTGATAATGCAAAAGCTGCGTTAATGACTCGTGGTTTAGCGGAAATTAGTAGATTAGGTGAAAAGTTAGGTGCCGATCCTATGACATTTCTAGGTTTAGGTGGTATCGGTGACTTAATCGTTACTTGCACATCAACACATTCTCGAAATTTCACATTAGGATATAAACTTGGACAAGGTGAATCAATGGATCAAGCATTATCTGAAATGAATATGGTTGTTGAAGGTATTTATACAACTAAATCAGTTTATCATTTAGCTAAAGAAAAAAATGTGGATATGCCAATTACAAATGCATTATATAGAGTATTATTTGAAAATATCTCAGTAAAAGAATGCGTAAAAGATTTAATGGAGCGCGATAAAAAATCTGAATAAAATGTGTATTATTACACATATACGGCTAATAATTACGTAAAATGAATAGAAATGGCTTAAATTCAACGTTTTTGCCACATAAATGATTGCGATTTATGTAATGCTTGTGTTAAAGTTTTACCATAATGATATAAACATATCATTATCAAACCTCAGGAGGTGAATGTCTAATGAACAAAACAGATTTAATCAATGCAGTTGCAGAGCAAGCTGATTTAACTAAAAAAGAAGCTGGTTCAGCAGTAGATGCTGTATTCGAATCAATCCAAAACTCACTTGCTAAAGGTGAAAAAGTACAATTAATTGGTTTCGGTAACTTTGAGGTACGTGAACGTGCTGCACGTAAAGGTCGTAACCCTCAAACTGGTAAAGAAATTGATATCCCAGCAAGTAAAGTTCCAGCATTCAAAGCTGGTAAAGCATTAAAAGATGCTGTAAAATAATTTTACTTAAAAAGCCCTGAATAAGGGCTTTTTATTTTGCTTTTAATACTTACAACCTGTACATAATTTGTAATGTTCTTCTAAGTTTTTAATCTTTGGAACATTCATTGTTTAAGCGTTCAAAATATTACATGACATAATAGTTTTGATAAAAATAGCAACTACAAAATATACATATGAATAATGAGATTAATTGTTAGCGTTGAATTTACTTAAAAGGTAACCATGTCTACTATAGTATTTTACGTTATTTAAAAAGATGAATAATGTAAATGAAGTAAAGGTTATTATGAGAATTACAAAAGCTACATAAATTACTGTTAGTTTAAATTGAAATTTAAAAATGATAAGTAATCTTAATGCTTCAAAAGATTTTAATTTCTTACATATAATGTTAATATGAATAGTGATAATATCGTGAGGTGTAGACATGGAAACAACTGTTAGCAAATTGGAAAGACAAATAGAAGAAAGATTAAAGGGTGTATCAGAATATGAATCCATTAATATTAATCATCGGTTAGGTAAGTTACTTGATTCATATGATATTCCAGATGTTGCCAAAGTAGCATGCCTCACAATTGACACATCAATGAGACACCTTGATGACATTACATATAATCATTTGTCTAAACATTCCATTTTGATTGGAGATTTAATTAGTGCACATTTTTATACGCTACTAGCAGAAATCAATGATTTATCATTTCAAAATGAAATTAGTAAAGCAATTGTTGAAATTAATGAATTGAAATCTTCATTACATCATCAAGCTTTAAATGATTATGAAATTTCTCAAGCAATAGTAAAAATTGAAACACTTTTCCCATATATTACGTTATCTCATTTCGGTATCAATATTGATGAGTCGGAAATATATAATTATTTATTTGAAGATATGTCTGATTACTATCCATCATACTTCAAGAAATATAATCAAAGTGAAGTAAAGCATTACTTACACGATATCCAAAAAAGTTATTTAAAAAGTAGAGGTAATTAAGCATGGCTGACAATAAAGCAAATAAAGAGCAAGTACATCGCGTTTTTCAAAATATTTCAAAAAAATATGACAGATTAAATAATATTATTAGTTTTGAGCAGCATAAAGTATGGAGAAAACGCGTCATGAAAGACATGGGTGTTAGAAAAGGGACGAAAGCATTAGATGTTTGTTGTGGTACTGGTGATTGGACAATCGCATTAAGCAAAGCTGTAGGACCAACAGGTGAAGTTACTGGTATTGACTTTAGTGAGAATATGTTAGAAGTAGGAAAAGAAAAAACTGCTTCAATGGAAAATGTTAAACTTGTTCATGGTGATGCAATGGAATTGCCGTTTGAAGACAATTCTTTTGATTATGTAACAATTGGGTTTGGATTAAGGAATGTGCCAGACTATTTAGTCGCGTTAAAAGAAATGAATAGAGTACTTAAACCAGGTGGTATGGTGGTATGTCTTGAAACGAGCCAACCAACTTTGCCAGTCTTTAAACAAATGTATGCATTATACTTTAAATTTGTTATGCCTATTTTTGGGAAATTATTTGCAAAATCAAAAGAAGAATATGAATGGTTACAGCAATCTACGTTTAATTTTCCTGGAAAAGAAGAGTTGAAGCGCATGTTTGAAGAAGCGGGTTTCATAAATGTAAGAGTACGTAGTTTTACAGGGGGCGTTGCTGCAATGCACCTTGGCTATAAAGAAAAAGATAATACCAAAGGTGATTAACGTGGCAAAGTTAAACATGAACAATGAAATTAAGAAAGTGGAACAACGACTTGAAAAGGCAATAAAAAGTAAAGATTCTGTATTAGAACAGGCATCATTACACTTATTATCTTCTGGTGGTAAAAGAGTACGCCCAGCATTTGTAATTCTGAGTAGCCAATTTGGCAAAGATGAACAAACGTCTGAACAAACGTATCAAGTTGCAGTCGCATTAGAGTTAATTCATATGGCAACACTTGTTCATGATGACGTTATTGATAAAAGCGACAAGCGTCGAGGCAAGTTAACCATATCAAAGAAATGGGATCAGACAACTGCTATTTTAACTGGGAATTTTTTATTGGCATTAGGACTTGAACACTTAATGGCCGTTAAAGATAATCGTGTACATCAATTAATATCTGAATCTATAGTTGATGTTTGTAGAGGGGAACTTTTCCAATTTCAAGACCAATTTAACAGTCAACAGACAATTATCAATTACTTACGACGTATCAATCGCAAAACAGCACTGTTAATTCAATTATCAACTGAAGTTGGTGCAATTACATCTCAATCTGATAAAGAGACTGTACGAAAATTGAAAATGATTGGTCATTATATAGGTATGAGCTTCCAAATCATTGATGATGTATTAGACTTCACAAGTACCGAAAAGAAATTAGGTAAGCCGGTCGGAAGTGATTTGTTGAATGGTCATATTACTTTGCCTATTTTATTGGAAATGAGAAAAAATCCAGAATTCAAAGTGAAAATTGAGCAATTACGACGTGATAGTGAACGTAAAGAATTTGAAGAATGTATCCAAATCATTAGAAAATCTGACAGCATCGATGAGGCTAAGGCAGTAAGTTCGAAGTATTTAAGTAAAGCTTTGGATTTGATTTCTGAGTTACCAGATGGACATCCGAAATCACTACTTTTAAGTTTGACGAAAAAAATGGGTTCAAGAAACACGTAGTATTTATGAAAAGTATTGAAAGCGCTTTACCAACCTGTTAATATATAATAGTAATATACATAAACCTATTAAACACAGGGGGATACATAAAGTGGAACGTACATTTTTAATGATTAAACCAGATGCAGTACAAAGAAATCTAATTGGTGAAGTAATTTCAAGAATTGAAAGAAAAGGACTAAAACTTGTCGGTGGTAAATTAATGCAAGTACCAATGGAACTTGCTGAAACACATTATGGTGAACACCAAGGTAAACCATTTTATAATGATTTAATTTCATTTATTACATCAGCACCAGTGTTCGCAATGGTAGTTGAAGGTGAAGATGCAGTTAATGTATCTAGACATATTATTGGCAGCACAAATCCTTCAGAAGCTTCACCAGGATCAATTAGAGGTGATTTAGGTTTAACTGTTGGTAGAAATATCATTCACGGTTCAAATTCATTAGAGTCTGCTGAACGTGAAATTAATCTATGGTTTAATGAAAATGAAATTACTAGCTATGCTTCACCACGTGATGCATGGTTATATGAATAAAATTTAAACTGTAAACCTTTACGATTTATTTATAAAGGTAGAAAGGGTTTTGTTATGTGGTTAGTCATTATGATTATACATAACAAGGCCCGTTTTTTATGTTGTAGTAAATTACTTGAAAAATTTTATAGTTTTTTTGGTAACACGTATTAAAAAGAGAGGAATATTCTTTATCAAATGAAACTAAACTAAAAGAAGGGGTTGATAGAATGAAGAATATTATTTCAATTATTTTAGGGATTTTAATGTTCTTAAAATCAATGGAATTATTATATGGTGCTATATTTTTAGATAAACCACTTAATCCTATAACAAAAATTATTTTTATACTGACTCTCATTTATATTTTTTATGTATTAGTAAAAGAATTGATTATATTTTTGAAGTCAAAGTATAACGAAAGCGCTTAACATATGTATATTTTTAATATCATAATTTTTTTAAACGGACTGATTAACTTTATTAATAATTAACAGTTCGTTCTTTTGTATTAAGAAATGTAGTCAGTATATTATTTGCTAAAGTTGCGATACGATTATATTAAAACGGCTAATCATTTTTAATTAATGATTATATGATGCAACTGTTTAGAAATTCATGATACTTTTCTACAGACGAATATATTATAATTAATTTTAGTTCGTTTAATATTAAGATAATTCTGACATTTAAAATGAGATGTCATCCATTTTCTTAATTAAGCTTGAAAACAAACATTTATGAATCCACAATGAATGTGATAAGATTAACAACATATTATAATGTTATTGCGGAAGTATGAAAGGAGCGAGTGTGTATGAGATATCTAACTTCAGGAGAATCACATGGACCTCAATTAACAGTTATTGTCGAAGGTATACCAGCAAATTTAGAAATTAAAGTTGAAGATATTAATAAAGAAATGTTCAAGCGTCAAGGTGGTTATGGTCGTGGCCGACGCATGCAAATTGAGAAAGATACAGTAGAGATTGTTTCGGGTGTGAGAAATGGTTATACATTAGGTAGCCCTATTACAATGGTTGTTACTAATGATGATTTTACACATTGGCGAAAAATTATGGGTGCTGCGCCAATAAGCGACGAAGAACGAGAAAATATGAAACGTACAATTACGAAGCCAAGACCGGGACATGCAGATTTAGTTGGCGGTATGAAATATAATCATCGTGACTTACGAAATGTATTAGAACGTTCATCTGCCAGAGAAACAGCAGCACGTGTAGCTGTCGGTGCATTATGCAAAGTTTTATTAGAACAATTAGATATCGAAATATACAGTCGTGTTGTTGAGATAGGTGGCATTAAAGATAAAGATTTTTATGATTCAGAAACATTTAAAGCAAACCTTGATCGAAATGACGTCCGTGTAATTGATGATGGCATCGCACAAGCAATGCGCGATAAAATTGATGAAGCGAAAAACGATGGTGATTCAATAGGGGGCGTAGTTCAAGTTGTAGTTGAAAATATGCCTGTTGGTGTAGGTAGTTATGTACATTATGATCGTAAATTAGATGGAAGAATAGCACAGGGTGTCGTTAGTATTAATGCATTTAAAGGTGTAAGTTTTGGAGAAGGATTTAAAGCAGCTGAAAAGCCTGGTAGCGAAATTCAAGACGAAATTCTCTACAATACTGAATTGGGCTATTATCGTGGGTCAAATCACTTAGGTGGTTTAGAAGGCGGTATGTCAAATGGAATGCCAATTATCGTTAATGGTGTAATGAAACCTATTCCTACGTTATATAAACCATTAAATTCAGTTGATATAAATACTAAAGAAGACTTTAAGGCAACAATTGAACGTTCTGATAGTTGTGCTGTTCCTGCAGCAAGTATCGTCTGCGAACATGTCGTAGCATTTGAAATTGCGAAAGCATTATTGGAAGAATTCCAATCAAATCATATTGAGCAACTTAAACAACAAATTATTGAGCGCAGACAATTAAATATTGAGTTTTAACAACAAGAACAATTGAGGTGTGATCATGAAATTACAAACAACCTATCCTTCAAACAATTATCCAATATTTGTTGAACATGGTGCAATTGACCATATTAGCACGTATATTGATCAGTTTGATCAAAGTTTTATATTAATTGACGAGCATGTAAATCAATATTTTGCTGATAAATTTAATGATATTTTATCTTTTGGAAATGTACATAAAGTTATTATTCCAGCTGGTGAAAAGACGAAAACATTTGAGCAATATCAAGAAACATTAGAATACATTTTGTCACATCATGTAACGCGTAATACAGCGATTATAGCTGTTGGTGGTGGTGCGACAGGAGATTTTGCAGGATTTATTGCGGCGACACTTTTACGAGGTGTTCACTTTATACAAGTGCCAACGACTATACTAGCGCATGATTCTAGCGTTGGCGGTAAAGTGGGTATTAACTCAAAGCAAGGTAAAAACCTTATCGGTGCATTTTATCGTCCAGATGCTGTAATTTATGACTTAGACTTTTTAAATACTTTGCCATTTGATGAAATATTGAGTGGCTATGCGGAAGTATATAAGCATGCCTTATTAAATGGTAAATCTGCTACACATGACATCGAGCAACATTTTAAAGATCGAGCGTCATTACAATCATTAAATGGAATTGATAAATATATAACTAAAGGCATTGAAACAAAATTAAATATCGTTGTTGCTGATGAAAAAGAGCAAGGTGTTCGAAAGTATTTAAATTTAGGACATACATTTGGTCATGCCGTGGAGTATAACCACAAAATTGCACACGGTCATGCCGTAATGATAGGCATAATATATCAATTTATTGTTGCGAATATATTGTTCAATTCTAATCACGATATCCAACATTATATTAATTATTTAACGAAATTAGGTTATCCTTTAGAAACAATAACCGACATAGATTTCGAAACGATATATCAATACATGCTAAGTGATAAAAAGAATGATAAGCAAGGTGTACAAATGGTCTTGATTAAACATTTTGGAGATATCGTTGTACAACATGTTGATCAACTAACATTACAACATGCATGTGAACAATTAAAAACATATTTTAAGTAGGTGAATGAAATGGTAAATGAACAAATCATTGATATTTCAGGTCCGTTAAAGGGCGAAATAGAAGTGCCGGGCGATAAATCAATGACACACCGTGCAATCATGTTGGCGTCGCTAGCTGAAGGTGTATCTACTATATATAAGCCACTACTTGGCGAAGATTGTCGTCGTACGATGGACATTTTCCGACTGTTAGGTGTAGAAATCAAAGAAGATGATGAAAAATTAGTTGTGACTTCCCCAGGATATCAATCTTTTAACACGCCACATCAAGTATTGTATACAGGTAATTCTGGTACGACAACACGATTATTGGCAGGTTTGTTAAGTGGTTTAGGTATTGAAAGTGTCTTGTCTGGAGATGTTTCCATAGGTAAAAGGCCGATGGATCGTGTTTTAAGACCGTTAAAAAGTATGAATGCAAATATTGAAGGAATTGAAGACAATTACACCCCATTAATCATTAAACCGTCTGTAATTAAAGGTATTAATTACAAGATGGAAGTGGCAAGTGCACAAGTGAAAAGTGCCATCTTATTCGCAAGTCTATTTTCTAAGGAACCGACCATCATTAAAGAATTAGATGTAAGTCGAAATCATACTGAGACGATGTTCAGACATTTTAATATTCCAATTGAAGCAGAAGGGTTATCAATTACTACAACCCCTGAAGCAATTCGATACATTAAACCTGCAGATTTTCATGTTCCTGGCGATATTTCATCTGCAGCGTTCTTTATTGTTGCAGCACTTATCACACCAGGAAGTGATGTAACAATTCATAATGTTGGAATCAATCCAACACGTTCAGGTATTATTGATATTGTTGAAAAAATGGGCGGTAATATTCAACTTTTCAATCAAACAACTGGTGCTGAACCTACTGCTTCTATTCGTATACAATACACACCAATGCTTCAACCAATAACAATCGAAGGAGAATTAGTGCCAAAAGCAATTGATGAACTGCCTGTAATAGCATTACTTTGTACACAAGCAGTTGGCACGAGTACAATTAAAGATGCCGAGGAATTAAAAGTAAAAGAAACAAATAGAATTGATACAACGGCTGATATGTTAAACTTGTTAGGGTTTGAATTACAACCAACTAATGATGGATTGATTATTCATCCGTCAGAATTTAAAACAAATGCAACAGTTGATAGTTTAACTGATCATCGAATAGGAATGATGCTTGCAGTTGCTTCTCTACTTTCAAGCGAGCCAGTCAAAATCAAACAATTTGATGCCGTAAATGTATCATTTCCAGGATTTTTACCAAAACTAAAGCTTTTAGAAAATGAGGGATAATATAAAATGGAAGATATCTATAAATTAATAGACGATATCAATCTACAAAAACTAGAAAATTTAGACTCTCGTGTTAATGAAGCAATAACTACTGACAACGATGACGCATTATTTATTCTAGGAGAGACACTTTACAATTTTGGATTAATGCCACAAGGTTTGGAAGTATTCCGCGTGTTATATCACAAATATCCAGACGAAAGTGAATTGCTGATTTATTTTATTGAAGGTTTAATGTCTGAAAATCAAACTGACGAAGCGTTAGAATATTTAAGTTATGTTGAACCATCACCTGAAAAGTTGATGTTAGAAGCAGATTTATATCAACAAATTAATATGATGGAAGTTGCTATTGATAAATTACAAGAAGCACTTGAACTAGAGCCAAATGATCCAATAATCCATTTTGCATTGGCTGAAATGTTATATTATGATGGTCAATATTTACGTGCTACCTCTGAATACGAAACCGTTTTAGAAACTGGTGAATATCAAGTTAATGGTGTAAACTTATTCTCTCGTATGGCAGATTGTAGTTTACAAAGTGGTAACTATAGTGATGCGATTCGCTTATACGATGAAATTAATGAAGATGAAATGACTTCAGAAGATTATCTCAAAAAAGCCATTTCTTACGATAAAAATGACATCACTCAAGAAGCAATTAAAATAATGACTACATTACTTTCTAAAGATCCTGATTATATTCAAGGCTACTTGTATTTACAATCATTATATGAAAATGAAAAAAATTATCCAGATGCTATTGAAACGGGTAAAGAAGGATTACGACTAAGTCAATTTTATAAAGAGTTAATGTATACAACTGGATGTTTGGAAATAGAACACGGCGATGCTAATGAAGGTGTATTATTGTTAAAACAAGCATTAGAGGTTGATAATGCTTACCAAGAACCTTTATTGATTTTAAGCGATTTATATCGTAATGAAGAAGATTATGAAGCAATCATTGAATTATTAACATATGTAGATGAAGAAGATTTGGATCCTACATTCATGTGGCATTTAGCGTTCGCCTATGGTCAAGAAGAGCGAGATAAAGAAGCTCAACATTTCTTTGAATTAGCATATCCAACGATGAAAACAAATATTGATTTTATGAGTGATTATTATTTCTATTTAATTGAAATTGGTCAAAAGGAACAAGCAATTACTATTTTAAATCAATTGTTGGAACTAGAGCCAAGTAACGAAAATTGGCATGACGAATTATCAAGATTGCAATCTTAAAATGGGGTATTTGATGTCAGAGACACTCAATCAAATTAAAGAAAGTTTTATTGAATATTTACTTTTTCAATATCGATTTAAGTCGCGTATTGCAGTTTGGGTGCTTAACTATATAAAAGTGAATGAGGCGAAATTGGCAAACATTCATTTTGTAGATACAAAAATTAATCATCATGAAACATTAGAAATTGCAGAAGTGGGAAGTCACGCTTCTGCAATTCAATTTACTAAGCGTAATATAAAGTTAATGAATACAAATGAAATATTTGATTATATCGCTAATCATAACTGTGCTTTTGATATTCAAATTCACTTCGCAAACGTGTCAAAGCGTGAGCAAAGGCTAGATGATTTAATAGTTGCTCAACTAACGGAATCGCCCAGTTATCAAACTTATCTTCATGACTTAAATAGTATGGCTATAGATCGGCATAAACATGCGTTATTAATAGATTACTTGTTACACAATATTGATTTAAGTTTACAGATGAATGAAAAGCAACGTTTTTATCAACTAACGCAAATTTTAAATACACTCAAGCTAGTAAATAAACATAATCAATTTGAGGACTTAGCAGATGACGATTAATACATTTTGGCAATATACACTTTATCAACGTTCTTGGTTAATGATGCTACTCATTTGTAATATATTAGGGATGATTTATGGTTATATATGGTATGGTGAACAATTAAGTCATACGCCGTGGCATTTTAAGATTTTTGTTCCAGATAGCCCAACTGCAATATTATACTTAGTTATTTCTATCTCATTGATATTAATTCAAAAACAAAATAGTATTATCGATGCACTGGCATTTGTAACATTATTCAAATATGGGATTTGGGCAGTTATAATGAATATATTATTTATTATTGAACAAGGTGATATTACAGTAAATGGTTTGGTATTAATGTTTTCCCACAGTATAATGGCTGTTCAGGCAATTTACTTCTATCCTAGGTTTAAACGTTCTATGATTGGAATCAGTGTAGCGATGATTTGGGTATTTTTGAATGATTATATTGACTATTTTCACCTTCAATTTCCATATTATGATTTTATAACTACACATGTGTGGCAAATTGGTGTATTATCATGTTGTCTAAGTGTTTTTGGACTTTTGCTTTATATTGAATTAAACAAATTATTAAAGTGTAAATGATTTGATAAAAACGGCAAATGACAGTAAAATATTTATAAAGGAGAGTGAGTTTATTGTCTTCAATTTTTACTATGATAATTTATTTCGTAATATTAATGGTGCTTCCTTTATGGGCACAACACAAAGTTAAATCTAACTATGAGAAATATTCACAAGTTAGATCAACTAGTGGTAAAACGGGTCGTGAAGTTGCATTAGAAATTTTACATGCAAACGGTATTTATGATGTCGAAGTTGTTAAAGGTGAAGGATTCTTAACAGATCATTACGATCCTAAAAAGAAAGTTGTTTCACTATCTCCTGCAAACTATGACAGACCATCAGTTGCTGGAACTGCAATTGCAGCCCACGAAGTTGGTCATGCCATTCAAGATCACCAAGGATATTGGTTCTTAAGATTCAGAGCAGCATTAGTACCTGTTGCAAACCTAGGGAGTTCATTAAGTTATATGATCATCATGTTAGGTATTATCTTAACAGCGATAGGTAGTGCATTTGGTTCAACTGCTTTATGGATTGGTGCTGGTTTAATGTCATTAGCGGTATTATTCTCAATTGTTACGTTACCAGTTGAGTTTGATGCGAGTTCAAGAGCGATGAAACAAATTACGGCATTGAACATTGTAAATGAAAAAGAATACAAGCATGCGCGTAAAGTATTATCTGCAGCAGCAATGACTTATGTTGCAGCAACTGCTGTCGCTGTAGCAGAGCTTGTACGTATTATTTTGATTGCGCGTTCAAGTGATTAATCTTATAGATTAACAATTAACTTAAATTAGACACTTATTAACTAGCTAATCACATTTTTGTGTGGTTGCTAGTTTTTTTGTGCTTATTTTTCTCATGGTAGATTATTCACTATATTATTTTATTGTAGTAGTACGTATCATAAAGTTATAATCCCAATTTCAATTGATTTAATTTAGTTAGGAATGCATTACATTTATATAAACTGAATTATTAAACTTCTAAAATAAACAACTTGTCATCTAGTTTAGCTAGAGTCAGTAGATTGCACTAAACATGCATGAGACTTCAAATTGATATATACTATATTAGAAATGCAATATAAGGAGAACGTAGAAATGAAATCAATGGTAGAAATGCAACGTGAAGTTGATGAATATATTGGACAATTTAAAACAGGATATTTTTCACCATTAGCTAACTTAGCTAGATTGACTGAAGAAGTGGGCGAACTTGCACGTGAAATAAATCATACCTATGGTGAAAAAAAGAAGAAAGATTCAGAGGAAGCAAATACGATTAAAGCAGAATTAGGTGATAATTTATTTGTGTTGTTATGTTTAGCGAATTCAATGGGAATAGATATGACAGAGAGCTTTAATGAAACTATGGAAAAGTTTAATACAAGAGATAAAAATCGATTCGAAAGAAAGTGAATATAAAAATATATGCTTTATTTGGATTTGATTAAGATTAAAAACATCCATCAATGAATTGCATCGCATGAAATCATATTATTTTTAAAGTAAGTATAACTAGATGAATGATTATATATACAACACCTGTTTTTTAGATATTTGAAATTATAAACTCAACATTACTATAAACTTAAATTTAAACAATTATCTACGCATCGAGAATAATAGAAATAGAAAGAAAGGATGGGCAAGCGAATGAAGATAGGTATAACATGTTACCCGTCCATGGGTGGTTCTGGAATTATTGCCACAGAATTAGGAATTAAATTAGCAGAGCGAGGTCACGAAGTACATTTTATCACTTCAAATATCCCGTTTAGAATAAGAAAACCATTACCGAATATGATTTTTCATCAAGTTGAAGTGAATCAATATGCAGTATTTCAATATCCACCGTATGATATTACGTTAAGTACTAAAATCGCTGAAGTTATTAAAGAATATGATCTTGATTTGTTGCATATGCACTATGCTGTACCTCATGCAATTTGTGGTATTTTAGCTCGTGAGATGTCAGGTAAAGATATAAAAATTATGACAACGCTACACGGTACTGATATTACTGTTTTGGGCTATGATCATTCACTCCAAGGTGCAATTAAATTTGGCATTGAAAAAAGTGATATTGTGACAAGTGTGAGTAAATCTTTAGCGCAAGAAACACATGAAATTATCGAAACTAACAAAGAAATTATACCGATTTATAATTTTGTACGTGAAAATGAGTTTCCAACTAAACATAACACAGCACTAAAATCACAATTTGGTATAGCACCAGATGAAAAAGTGTTAATACATGTATCGAATTTTAGACAAGTAAAACGCATAGATACTATTATAGAAACATTTGCAAAAGTACGTGAAAAGATACCTAGTAAATTAATTTTACTTGGAGATGGTCCTGAATTAGTGCCAATGCGTCAATTGACGAAAGAGTTAAACGTAGAAGAGGATGTTTTATTTTTAGGGAAGCAAGATTGCGTAAGTGAATTTTATCAATTATCTGACTTAGTATTATTATTAAGTGAAAAAGAAAGCTTTGGACTAACTTTACTTGAGGCTATGAAAACAGGCGTCGTTCCAATTGGTTCAAATGCCGGTGGAATTAAAGAGGTTATTAAACATGGTGAAACTGGATTTGTTGTAGATGTGGGTGATTGTGATTCAGCGAGTGACTATGCTATCCGATTACTTGAAGATAAGGCGTTATACAACAAACTTCAGAAAAACATGCTAGCAGATATTGCTGAACGTTTTGGATCAGAACTCATTACAGATCAATATGAGTATTATTATCAAAAAATGCTAAATGAACATAACAAAAGTAAAGGCGAGTAATAATATGGATAAATCATTATTTGAACAGGCAAGGCCTATATTAGAACAAATTCAAGACAATGGTTTTGAAGCATATTATGTAGGTGGCTCTGTAAGAGATTATGTCATGGGAAGAAATATTCATGATATAGATATCACAACAAGTGCAACGCCGGATGAAATAGAATCAATCTTTAGTCATACGATACCTGTAGGTAAAGAACATGGCACGATAAATGTAGTTTTTAATGATGAAAATTATGAAGTGACAACATTCCGGGCTGAAGAAGATTATGTCGATCACCGTAGACCAAGTGGTGTTACATTTGTTCGTGATTTATACGAAGATTTGCAACGAAGAGATTTCACGATGAATGCGATAGCAATGGATACAGCATACAAATTGTATGATTATTTTGATGGTCAACAAGATATTAATAATCGAATAATAAGAACTGTAGGTATAGCTGAGGAACGATTCCAAGAAGATGCTTTACGTATGATTCGATGTTTAAGATTCCAGTCACAATTATCATTTGATATTGCAACGGAAACATTCGAAGCGATGCGTACACAAATGGCAGATATTAAATTTTTATCAATTGAGCGTATAGTGATTGAACTAACTAAATTAATGCGAGGTATTAATGTTGAAGAGAGTTTTAATCATTTAAAATCGCTGAAAGCATTTAATTATATGCCATATTTCGAACATCTTGATATGAATCAAATTAATGTGACTGAAGCAATTGATTTAGAATTATTGATTGCTATAGCATCAGTTAAATTTGATATTAATTACTCATTGAAGCCTTTAAAGCTAAGTAACCGACAAGTAAAAGATATCAATCAATATATTCAAATTATGAATGCATTACCAAGTATTATTACAAAAGAACAATTAAAAATGTTTGTTTATGATTATGATACGAATCTCATTAAAAATGTAATGGTTGCAGCAGACGTGTTAAAGGCAAATGATATTCAAGGACATGAACCATTAATCGTTAACCTTCAAACGATTGATGAAACATTACATCGTTTACCTATGCATAATAGAAAAGACATGATGGTTAATGGCGGTGTACTTATGGCACATTTAAATGCCAAAAGTGGTCCATGGTTAAAAGATGTGCTAAGACAAATTGAGATAGCGATTGTAACAGGTAAAGTAAGCAACGAAGAAACTGAAATTTTGAAATGGGTGGATAATCATGTCAAAATATAGTCAAGATGTACTTCAATTACTCTATAAAAATAAACCGAATTATATATCTGGACAAAGCATTGCGGAATCACTTAATATATCGCGAACTGCAGTAAAAAAAGTGATTGACCAATTAAAATTAGAGGGATGTAAAATAGATTCAGTAAATCATAAAGGGCATTTATTACAACAGCTCCCAGATATTTGGTATCAAGGTATAATAGACCAATATACAAAAAGTTCTGCTTTGTTTGATTTTAGTGAAGTATACGATTCAATAGATTCTACACAACTTGCTGCGAAAAAGTCACTTGTTGGAAATCAATCTTCATTTTTTATCTTGAGTGATGAACAAACGAAAGGTCGTGGGCGATTTAATAGACATTGGAGTTCTTCAAAAGGGCAAGGACTTTGGATGTCTGTCGTGTTAAGACCTAACGTTGCATTCTCAATGATATCTAAATTTAATTTATTTATTGCATTAGGGATAAGAGATGCGATTCAACATTTTAGTCAAGATGAAGTCAAAGTGAAATGGCCGAATGATATATATATTGATAATGGTAAAGTGTGTGGTTTCTTAACTGAAATGGTTGCTAATAATGATGGTATAGAAGCAATAATATGTGGTATAGGTATTAATTTGACGCAACAACTAGATGACTTTGATGAAAGTATTAGACATAGAGCAACAAGTATACAATTAAATGATAAAAATAAATTAGATAGATATCAATTTTTAGAGAGATTACTTCAAGAAATTGAAAAAAGATATAATCAATTTTTAACGTTACCTTTTTCTGAAATTCGTGAAGAATATATTGCAGCTTCTAATATTTGGAATAGAACGTTGCTATTTACAGAAAATGATAAACAGTTTAAAGGACAAGCAATTGATTTAGATTACGATGGCTATCTAATTGTTAGAGATGAAGCGGGTGAATCACACCGTTTAATTAGTGCAGATATAGATTTTTAACACTAAAGCAAGGAGAGATAGCTATGGGTATGGCAACCTATGCCGTTGTGGATTTGGAAACAACAGGCAACCAATTAGATTTTGACGATATCATTCAAATTGGTATAACGTTTGTGCGCAATAACCAAATTATTGATACATATCATTCTATGATTAGAACAAATTTAGAGATTCCGCCATTCATTCAAGCGTTAACATCCATTGAAGAAAATATGCTACAACAAGCGCCATATTTTAATCAAGTTGCACAAGAAATCTACGATAAGATAAAAGATTGCATTTTTGTCGCTCATAATGTAGATTTTGATTTAAATTTTATTAAAAAGGCATTTAAAGATTGTAATATTCAATATCGCCCCAAAAAAGTTATAGATACACTAGAAATCTTTAAAATAGCTTTTCCTACAGATAAAAGTTATCAATTAAGTGAATTAGCAGAAGCACATGGTATTAACTTAGCAAATGCCCATCGAGCTGACGAGGATGCCGCTACTACTGCTAAATTGATGATATTAGCTTTTGAAAAATTTGAAAAGTTACCGTTAGATACTTTAAAGCAATTATATTATTTAAGTAAACAGTTGAAATACGATTTGTATGATATTTTCTTTGAGATGGTTAGGCAATATGATGCAAAGCCATTGGATAAATCGTACGAAAAGTTCGAACAGATTATCTATCGTAAGCAAGTTGATTTTAAAAAGCCGACAACAAATTATAATGGCAGCTTGAAGTCTTTATATAGCAAAGCTGTAGATCAACTTGGCTTAACATATCGACCGCAGCAATTATATTTAGCGGAAACTATATTAGATCAGCTCATGCATAGTGAAAAAGCAATGATTGAAGCATCACTAGGCAGTGGTAAATCATTAGCATATTTACTTGCGGCCTTGATGTATAATATTGAAACTGGAAAGCATGTTATGATTTCTACCAATACCAAATTACTGCAAAGTCAATTGTTAGAAAAAGATATTCCAGCAATGAATGAAGCGTTAAATTTTAAAATTAATGCACTATTGATTAAAAGTAAAAGTGATTACATTTCATTGGGGCTTATTAGTCAAATTTTAAAAGATGACACAAGTAACTACGAAGTGAATATCTTGAAAATGCAATTGCTGATTTGGATTACAGAGACGCCGTCCGGAGATATACAGGAATTAAATTTAAAAGGTGGTCAAAAGATGTATTTTGACCAGAAAATTGAAACATATGTACCGGCACGTCACGATGTCCATTATTATAATTTTATTAAGCGAAATGCACAGAACATTCAAATTGGTATTACAAATCATGCACATTTAATTCATTCTGATGTTGAAAATTCAATATATCAATTGTTTGATGATTGTATAGTGGATGAAGCACATCGCTTACCAGACTATGCCTTAAATCAAGTGACAAATGAGTTGAGTTATGCTGATATTAAATATCAGCTTGGTTTGATTGGTAAAAACGAAAATGAAAAATTGTTAAAGGCAATTGATCAACTGGAAAAGCAGCGAATTTTGGAAAAGTTAGATATTGCACCAATTGATATTTTTGGCTTGAAGGCTAGTATGAATGAGATTCATGAGTTAAATGAGCAATTGTTTTCAACGATATTTACGATTATCAATGATTCTGATGTTTATGATGATGATATTCATCGCTTCCATAATGTATTTACTTTTGAAACAAAAGACATTTTGAAGGATTTACATGCGATTATCGATAAGTTAAATAAAACGCTAGAAATATTCAATGGCATTAGTCATAAAACAGTTAAATCATTACGGAAACAGTTGTTGTATTTAAAAGATAAATTTAAAAATATCGAACAAAGTTTAAAAGCTGGACATACTAGTTTCATTTCAATTAAAAATTTATCTCAAAAATCAACAATACGTTTATATGTGAAAGATTACGCTGTAAAAGATGTATTAACGAAACAAGTATTGGAAAAATTTAAATCACTCATTTTTATATCTGGTACTTTAAAATTTAATCATTCGTTTGAAGCTTTTAAACAGTTATTCAACAAAGATGTTCACTTTAATACATTTGAAGTTAACACGTCGTTACAAAGTGCAAAAAATACAAGTGTATTTATACCGAGTGATGTAGCATCTTATCAATATAAAAATATAGATGAGTATGTAGCATCGATTGTAAGCTATATTATTGAATATACGACTATAACGTCATCAAAATGTTTAGTCTTATTTACGAGTTATAAAATGATGCATATGGTACAAGATATGCTAAATGAATTGCCAGAATTTGAAGATTATGTTGTATTAACACAACAGCAGAACCAAAATTATAAAATAGTACAACAGTTTAATAATTTTGATAAGGCCATACTGCTTGGTACGTCAACATTTTTTGAAGGTTTTGATTTTCAAGCAAATGGTATTAAATGTGTGATGATAGCGAAGTTACCGTTTATGAACAAGCATAATGCAAAATATTGGCTTATGGATTCTGAATTCACTTCAACTTTCAAGGAATATGTATTACCTGATGCAGTTACACGTTTTAGACAAGGACTTGGAAGATTAATTAGAAATGAAAATGATCGCGGCATAATAGTTTCATTTGATGATCGACTCATAAACAGTAATTATAAAAACTTTTTTGAACAAACACTTGAAAATTATCGTCAGAAAAAAGGCGACATTCAACAGTTTGGAAAATTATTAAGACAAATTCAAAAAAAGAAAAAGTGAAATACAAAGTAAAATTCTTGTGACATGACATGTGCTATGTTCTGTTACAAGAATTTTTGTTTGGTCGTCAAAATTTGAGTTTTATAATTAAACTTGAATGTTAGCACAAAAAACGACCTTCATACTAATAATATTGAGGATTTATTATATATTTTGTCTGAAACTGATGATTGTATTGTCTTAATATAAATTAATGTTCAAATCTGTGCTTAAATCATTACCATTTACACGTTATCTTTTAGTCTAGTTCTAGAACTTGAAAGCGGATTTTGTTAAAATGAATGAGTATTGTATAACGAAAAAATAAATAGGAGAATGGTTATGAAAACAACGATTAAACAAGCGAAAGATCATTTAAACCAAGACGTTACAATTGGTGCTTGGCTAACAAATAAACGTTCAAGTGGTAAAATCGCCTTTTTACAATTACGTGATGGAACAGGCTTTATGCAAGGCGTAGTAGTTAAATCAGAAGTTGATGAAGAGGTATTCAAACTTGCGAAAGAAATTACTCAAGAATCATCTCTATATGTTACAGGCACAATTACAGAAGATAATCGTTCTGACTTAGGATACGAAATGCAAGTGAAATCAATTGAAGTTATTTCAGAAGCGCATGACTATCCGATTACACCTAAAAATCATGGTACAGAATTCTTAATGGATCACCGTCATTTATGGTTACGTTCTAAAAAACAACATGCTGTAATGAAAATTAGAAATGAAGTTATTCGTGCAACGTATGAATTTTTCAACAAAGATGGATTTACAAAGGTTGATCCACCAATTTTGACAGCAAGTGCGCCAGAAGGTACAAGTGAATTATTCCATACTAAATACTTTGATCAAGATGCGTTTTTATCTCAAAGTGGTCAGTTATACTTAGAAGCTGCAGCTATGGCACACGGAAAAGTATTTTCATTTGGTCCAACTTTCAGAGCTGAAAAATCAAAAACACGTAGACACTTGATCGAGTTCTGGATGATTGAAGGGGAAATGGCTTTCACAAATCATGCTGAAAGTTTAGAAATTCAAGAACAATATGTAACACATGTTGTAAAATCAGTTTTAGAAAATTGTAAACTAGAGTTGAAAATGTTAGAGCGTGATACATCAAAACTTGAAAAAGTTGCGACACCATTCCCTAGAATTTCATATGATGATGCAATTGAATTCTTAAAAGCAGAAGGCTTTGATGATATTGAATGGGGCGAAGATTTTGGTGCGCCACATGAAACAGCCATTGCTAATCATTATGATTTACCGGTGTTTATTACTAATTATCCAACTAAAATTAAGCCTTTCTATATGCAACCAAATCCTGAAAATGAAGAAACTGTATTATGTGCAGACTTAATTGCACCTGAAGGATACGGTGAAATTATAGGTGGATCTGAACGTGTGGATGACTTAGAATTGTTAGAACAACGCGTTAAAGAACATGGATTAGACGAAGAAGCATATAGTTACTACTTAGACTTACGTCGTTATGGTAGTGTGCCACACTGTGGATTTGGTTTAGGTTTAGAGCGTACAGTAGCATGGATTTCTGGTGTTGAACACGTTCGTGAAACTGCGCCATTCCCAAGATTATTAAACCGTTTATATCCATAAGTTTTAGGATCGTTACTTAATATTTATATTATGATAATAAAAAGAATCGTCCAGCCTATATTAATAGCTGGGCGATTTATGCTTGGAAAATGAAGATTGATAACGGCTTATATTAATCATGAACAAACTTTTGTTTAGTAACTATATTTGGAAAATAAATAGTTCATCTGATTATCCATAAAGTTCATTGTTAAAATCTAGTTTTAAAAAATACTGTTATTTAAAATTTGTTTGCTACTAGTTAAATATATTAAGCATTTTAGTCGAAAATTAAAGAAAATGATTTATACTATTAAGTAATGGTTAAATTTAAAAGGGGGCACGAACATGGATAAATATCAATTAAAAGCAAGACCTGTAGTGATACGAAGAGAATTATTAGACCATTACAGTGACTTAGGTTTAGATGAGCAAGATTTAGTCATTTTGCTTAAATTGATTTATGCTTCCGAAACATCAAATAAACAGCCTTCAATTGAATTACTTCAGAAGGGCTCAACTATGCAACCACGTGATATTACAATGGTTATTCAAAATTTGATACAACGTGAATTGCTAGAATTACAAGTTCAAAAAGATGAAGAAGGTAGATTTACCGAATATATGAATCTAGATCCTTTTTTCGAAAAATTAAGTCATATATTGAAGCAACAAAGTATGGAAACGAAAGAGCAAAATAGTAAAGAAAAATTTAAACAATTATTTAGAGTTTTAGAGGATACATTTGCAAGGCCGTTATCTCCATATGAAATAGAAACGTTAAATCAATGGATTGATGTTGATAAACACGATACTGCAATTATACAAGCGGCATTAGACGAGGCGAATAGTTTGAATAAACTTAGCTTTAAATATATGGATCGTATTTTACTTAATTGGAAGAAAAACAATGTTAAAACAATTGACGATTCTAGAAAAATAAGAGAAAAATTCAATAAACCGAAAATGACGCACACAGTTAAAACGGTACCTAAATTTGATTGGTTAAACGGGGAGAACCTTGATGGTAAGTAAGAAAAAAGCATTAGAAATGATTGATGTTATAGCAAATATGTTTCCGGATGCAGAATGTGAATTAAAACATGATAATCCGTTCGAATTAACTATTGCTGTATTATTGTCAGCGCAATGTACAGACGTTCTAGTAAATAGAGTAACAACTGAGCTGTTTAAAAAATACAAAACGCCTGAAGATTATTTGGCAGTCAGTGATGAAGAACTTATGAATGATATTCGTTCTATCGGTCTGTATCGTAACAAAGCTAAGAATATTAAGAAACTTTGTCAATCTTTGATTGATCAATTTAATGGAGAAATACCACAAACACATAAGGAATTAGAAAGTTTAGCAGGTGTAGGACGTAAAACTGCTAATGTAGTCATGAGTGTAGCATTTGATGAACCTTCGTTAGCTGTTGATACGCATGTAGAACGTGTTTCTAAACGCTTAGGTATTAATCGTTGGAAAGATAATGTGAGACAGGTAGAAGACCGTTTATGTTCTGTCATACCTAGAGATAGATGGAATAGGAGCCATCATCAACTCATTTTCTTTGGAAGATACCACTGTTTAGCCCGAAAACCTAAATGCGATATTTGTCCACTATTAGAAGATTGTAGAGAAGGACAAAAACGTTATAAAGCTAGTTTGAAAGAAGCGTGATAATATGACAAATATTACAAAAGAGGTATTTGATAATTTAGAACAAGAGATTGATGTATTTGCCAAAAATAAGACATTAGGTTCTAGTGAAGCAAAACCTTACTTGGATGAATACCATAGTAAAATTATTGATTATTTTAAGCAGGTTAATGACATCACTGGCAATATTGATTTTGATAATTTAAATCAATATCCTGTTGTGCCAATGAATTTTAAAGAAAGATATGATTATATGATTGAACGTAAATATCATTTTATGGGCTATCGACAAATGAAGACCTTTAAAACTGAATTGATTAAAATGAATGCTAGTTATCAAACAAGGTTAAAGAATAAGCAGGTATAGACAAGTTTGATCATTTTCTAATGTTAAAAAGATATAAGACTAATTCATGCACACATATTTGTATTTATGTTAGATGTCGTGTCATTACAACGTCTTAATATAAAAACTGTCCATCTACATCATAATGGATATCTTGAGGTATGCTTTAAGATATCTATTTCGAATCGTAGGTGGATTTCTTATATCTATGATTGTGAAAATATGTTGCAAACATGTTGATATTTCACTGATTAACGTACTCAGGGAATTGATAAACATATCAATTTAAAATAACGTCTAAGATGATTATGAGAAAATATAATCATAATTTTAAAAATGGGAACAACCACTTATTGAAATTCAATAATTTTACATAGCTAAAGATGTGAATATGAAAGACTATTTAGATGTTTCAAAATGTATGTGAATGTCTGATTTTACGGTTTCTACTAATATAGCAATAGCGTATGAATACTTATAAAAAAATCCTCAGCTACACCATAAATATGGTATAACTGAGGATTTTATGTTGAGTGGATTAGTTGAATATACCTGTTAATCCACCGCTGTTTCTAGATTGTTGAGATCTAGTATTGTTATTTGATTGTGCAGTACCACTGCTGTTTGCTGATGTGTCACTACCACCGTGTGCACTACGATTTGTAGTGTTGTTATCTTGACTACCAGAAACATTGATTGATGGGATACTACCACTTACTGAGCTAGGACGTTTAAAGTCTTCGCCATCTCTAGATGAAATTTTTGACATCACATTTTCATATAAGAACTGTGGATATTCTTGTTGGCTATGTCCCACAAATGAGTTTTCACCATATTGTTTAACTTTGCTGAAGCCCATCCACACTGACATAGTGTATTGAGGTGTAAAGCCGTTAATCCACACGTCTTTCGCTGCATTATCAGGTAAATTATATTGTGAATAAGTTTCAGCACCGTAAGTACCAGTACCTGTCTTAGCACCCATATTTACTCCAGATACACCATGGCCATATGCAGAACCATATGGTTTAAATGTACCTTTTAGCATCTCAGCTAACATGTATGCAGTGTAATCACTCATCGCTTTATGGCTAGTATGATCGTATTCGATTGTTTCACCATCACGAGTAACTACTTTTTGAATTGAATGCGCGTTGTTATAAGTACCACCGTTAGCGATTGCAGCAAATGCTGATGCTAATTGTGTTGGTGAGAATTCTGAAGCAGAACCACCAAGTACTTCAGATGGACCAATATCGCCTTCGTAGTTTAAGCCAAGTTTGGCAGCGAATTTCTTAGGTGCATCATTACCAGCATTTTGCTTAACTGATTGCCAAGCTTTTAAAGCTGGGATATTGAAACTTTGTCGTAAAGCATCATAAATTGATACAGTACCGTGACTCTTCACATCGTAGTTTCTAAATGTAGAGCCATCAACTTGATATGAAGATTCATCTTGAATCGCATGGTTTGTTGCCCATTTCATATTTTCAATGGCAGGTCCATACGCTAAGAAAGGTTTTAAAGATGAACCAGTAGGGTGTGGATCTGTTGCTTGGTTTCTGTTAACGACGTCTTTGAAATCACGTCCACCAGATATAGCAACTAAACCACCAGTTTTACTATCAAGAATCGTTGCACCAACTTGTTGGTCTTTATTCTTGTAGAAGCTACCATTATCAACATCATTTTGTAATGTTTTTTGAACATCTTTATCCATGTTTGTATAAATTTTAATACCACTTTGTAATACATTACCTAAATTTTCATCTTTGAATGCTTTATTATTCATTAATTCAGATTTTACAAAGTTAACGTATGAATTATACTCAGAATCTTGATTTGTATCAATGTTTTGACGTTCTTCAGCAGTACGATTTACTAAGTTCGCTTTTAAATCGATTTTCTTAGCATCTTCCCACTGTTTATCTGTAATGCGTTTATGATAATGCATTAAGTATAAAACAGTGTTTTTACGATCTTCAGCAGCTTTTGGATGATCATAAATATTATAGTTGTTTGGAACCTGAGGTAAACCGGCTAAATAAGCTTCTTCCGCTAAGTTTAAATCTTTTAAATCTTTATTAAAGTAATACTTAGCAGCAGCTTTAATACCTGTTACGCCATCAGAGTAGTAAATTTTGTTTAGATATACTTGGAAGATATCATCTTTACTATACTCTTGTTCTAAACGATATGATAAGTATGCTTCTTGAGCTTTACGTCCAATAGATTTATGTTGTGATAAAAATGCATCTTTAACAACTTGTTGTGTTAATGTTGAGGCACCTTCAGAACCAAATCCACCAGTCAAGTTCTTACCAATTGCACCGAATAAACGTTTATAATCAAGTGCGCCGTGTTCGTAGAAACGATTGTCTTCAGTTGCAAGTACTGCGTCTTTCATTGATTTCGGCACGTCTTTTAAATTTACATGCTCATGTCTTTGGCCATTATCTAATGTTTTAACAAGTTCTCCGTTCTTGTCATATATCTTTGCAGGAATCGGATCTTGTAATTTAGCTTCGGTAAAAGCAGGTGCTTTCCAAGCATAATAAGCAAACAATAAGATACCTAGTAAAAGAACAACGAAAAATGCAATAATCATGAAGCCAATAATCTTAATAATCGTTCTCTTCACATTTCTATTCTTTTTTGAGTTGGATTTCCCACCATTATTACCATTTTTCTTAGGCTGAGAAGATCCTTTGTTTTCCGTCATACGCGGTCCTCACTTTCATCTAATATCAACTTATCAACTGCTTTTAGATAGTCTAATCTTGGTTGATACTGATAAGGAATATGGTAACCATTTTTTCGTATTTCATCAACTGTTATAGACTTTTTAATATTATCTTTATATCTCTTCCAAAATATTTCGAATTTTGAATAGGGTAAAAGATAAACTTCATCTAGCGTTTTAAAACGAATCATTAAAAACACAATACCTTTTTGTTGATATGCATTTTTCATATGTTCGACTTGATGATCATGAATATTATTTAAAGGAAAGGACGTCTTGTTTTTAGTTTCCTTTGCTTCAAAATCAATATAATAACCTTGATAAACGCCGTTGTAATCAGTTGTTGAAGGTGTACGAAAATAAGCTTCGTTAATCACAGCTTTACTCCGTTTGGGATAGTTGACATTAACTATTTGTACCGGCGTAGGCTTTTTGTGAATAACTGCAATGTCGCTTTTAAGATAAAACGCATTTGAATGTTCGATATCTTTTTCAAGTGACATACCACGTCCACCATACTCAATATTACTAAAGGCAGCGGTCTTTTTCCCTCCGTCTATAGCACTATTTTTACGATATGGTTTACCATTTGGATAATTCATAAATTTCACCACACAAGTTTGGTAGTAAACGTTGTTTATTATACACAACATTATAGTGAAACACCAAACTTAAATTAGTATAAATGCGAAAGACACAATACACCAAAGCTTATTTTAACGTGATTTCAGCATTAACACAATAATATTATAATACATTTACCGTTAATGTTGGAATTTTACACACAATTTTAATTAATTGAAAAGTTTTGCTTATAAAAATGAATACTCATTACAATATTTTTGAATTTTGTTATAAAAGTCGAATCATGATCAGTAATTATTATTTTTGAGGCAAGTACAAGTATGTGTTGTTAATCAGCAGGGGTGTATTTGATTTAAATGATTTTATTAGATTATAAGTATTTTCATCGTATAACAACATACACGATAAAATTTTGTATTTATATAGGAAGTTTTTAGATTTACTTGATTTAACAGATAACACATTTAAAAAATAGTTAAATCAAATTATATAGAGTGTTAAAACATGACGAATACAGTATATTGTGATAAATTAAAAAATGTAGGAGGCGTCCTCATGAATGATGTAGTCGAATCACTAATTTATGAAGTTAACAACATGCAACAAAATTTTGAAAATGTGAAATCACAACAACAAGATCATGATTTTTACCAAACTGTAAAGCCATATACTGAACATATTGATAGCATGCTCAATGAGATCAAATTACATCGTGAATTTATTATAGAAGTACCTTATATGAATTCAAGGAAATTTGAGCTACTGATTGCTAACATTGAACAACTTTCTGTCGAATGTCATTTTAAGCGAACAAGTCGAAAGTTATTTATTGAAAAGCTTAAAAGTGTTCAATATGATTTACAAAATATATTAGATGGCGTAACAAAAGAGGGTACTCATGGTTAAAACAGTTTATGTAACAGGTTACAAATCATTCGAATTAAACATTTTTAAAGATGACGCACCTGAAGTACATTATTTAAAACAATTTATAAAACATAAAATTGAACAACTGTTGGATGAAGGATTAGAATGGGTGTTAATACAAGGGCAAATGGGTATAGAATTATGGACTGCAGAAGTTGTTATTGAATTACAACGAACATATGATTCGTTAAAGTTTGCTGTAATTACACCGTTCCAAGGACATACAGAAAAGTGGAATGAACATAATCAAAGTAAGTATGCCAACATAATTAAGCATGCAGATTATGTTGATAGTATTTTTCATACGCCGTATCAAGGTCCTTTTCAATTTAAACAAGCAGATCAATTTATGCTTGAACATTCGGACCAAACATTGCTCATTTATGATGAGGAACAAGAGGCGAGTCCTAAGTTCTTCAAGCAGATGTTAGTTGATTTTATGGATAAAACAAACTATACTTGTGATATTGTGACGTTCGATGAATTAACAGCATTCATCAATGACTTACAGTGGTCTGAAGATCAAAGTTTCTAATGAGGTGGAAAAAATGTCAGATGTTTCATTGAAATTATCAGCAAAAGATATTTATGAAAAAGATTTTGAAAAAACGATGGCTCGTGGCTATAGAAGAGAAGAAGTAGATGCATTTTTAGATGACATTATTGCTGATTATCAAAAAATGGCCGATATGAATAATGAAGTTGTAAAATTATCAGAAGAGAATCATAAACTTAAAAAAGAATTAGAAGAATTAAGACTACGTGTAGCAACATCTAGACCTCAGGACAATAAAAGTTTTTCTTCGAATAATACAACAACAAATACATCTTCAAATAATGTAGATATTTTAAAACGTATTTCAAACTTAGAAAAAGCTGTATTTGGTAAATAATTACTAAATATAAAAGTTTAACTGTCTTACTAATAATGACTATGTTATAATTTTAAAAGTGATATTTTGGGTAATCGCTATATTATATAGAGGAAAGTCCATGCTCACACAGTCTGAGATGATTGTAGTGTTCGTGCTTGATGAAACAATAAATCAAGGCATTAATTTGACGGCAATGAAATATCCTAAGTCTTTCGATATGGATAGAGTAATTTGAAAGTGCCACAGTGACGTAGCTTTTATAGAAATATAAAAGGTGGAACGCGGTAAACCCCTCGAGTGAGCAATCCAAATTTGGTAGGAGCACTTGTTTAACGGAATTCAACGTATAAACGAGACACACTTCGCGAAATGAAGTGGTGTAGACAGATGGTTATCACCTGAGTACCAGTGTGACTAGTGCACGTGATGAGTACGATGGAACAGAACATGGCTTATAGAAATATCACTACTAGTTTAGCTCTCCTAGATGATGGAGAGCTTTTTTCATGAAAAGAACACTTAAAATTAACGCCTTGTCTTGATATAATGACACTGCCTTGTTTTAAAATAATAAGCGAATGCGTTAATGTATCAGCGATTAAATTTGTTGGAAATGTATAAAAAACACAAGCTAAGAATAAAATACCTGTATAAAAGGAGAATCATATATGTTTCAATTACTTGCAGTTTGTCCGATGGGATTAGAAGCTGTTGTTGCTAGGGAAATTCAAGAATTAGGCTATGAAACAAATGTTGAAAATGGTCGTATATTTTTTGAAGGAGACGCAAGTGCAATTGTAAAGGCAAATTTATGGTTGCGCACAGCAGACCGAATCAAAATTGTTGTTGGACGTTTTAACGCAACAACGTTTGACGAATTATTCGAACAAACCAAAGCGCTCCCTTGGGAATCTATTATTGATAAAGAAGGTAACTTCCCAGTTCAAGGTAGAAGCGTTAAATCAACACTACATAGTGTGCCAGATTGTCAGGCGATAACTAAGAAAGCTATTGTTGAACGATTACGTCGTGCATATAACGAAAAGGGTTGGTTAAATGAATCAGGTGCCAAATACCCTGTTGAAGTTGCCATTTTAAAAGATAATGTATTATTGACCATCGACACATCAGGTTCTGGTTTGAACAGACGTGGATATAGATTAGCACAAGGTGAAGCACCAATTAAAGAAACGTTGGCAGCAAGTTTAATCCGTCTCGCAAACTGGAAAGGTGATACACCTTTAATTGATCCATTTTGCGGTTCAGGTACTATAGCTATAGAAGCTTGTTTAATTGCTCAAAATATCGCACCTGGTTTTAATCGCGAATTCGTATCAGAGCAATGGAACATCATGCCAGCAAATATTTATGATGATTACCGTGATGAAGCGGATAAGATGGCTGATTATGATAAGGAAATCGAAGTATATGCTTCTGATATTGATCCAGAAATGGTAGAGATTGCTAAGCGTAATGCTGAAGAAGTTGGGTTGTCTGATATTATTAAATTTAGTGTAAAAGATGTCAATACATTAACAATTGATACAGAAGAACCGGTGGCGTTAATTGGAAATCCTCCATATGGTGAACGTATTGGTGATCGTGAAGAAGTTGAAGAAATGTACCGTTATATTGGTAAACTAATGAAACAACATCCATTTTTATCTACATACATTTTAACAAGTAATAAAGAATTTGAATATTTAGTAGATCGTAAAGCAACGAAGCGACGTAAGTTATTTAATGGATATATAGAATGTACTTATTATCAATACTGGGGTAAAAAGACAGAACGTAAAACTATCGAAAACTAAAGTGTTTATAATGCGTGACTAAAATTAGTAATAATTATGTTCTCATGATAATAGGTATTTTTGAAAAATGGAGGAGTCTATAAATGGGTAAAAAAATGGGTCTAGGTTTATCTATAGCATTGGTTGTTATTGGTATTGCCGTTGTATGTTTAATGATTTTTTCTAGTCAAAAAACGACTTATTTTGGTTATATGAATAGTAATACAAATGCAGAAAAAGTTGTCAGTGAAAAAGATGGATTAGTCAAACATAATATCAAAGTAGAACCATCTAATGATTTCAAGCCGAAAAAAGGAGACTTTGTAAAATTAGTTTCTAAAGATGGTGGGAAGACATTTTATAAACAAGAGATTGTTAAACATGATGACGTCCCACACGGTTTAATGATGAAAATTCACGACATGCATATGAATTAATAAAAAAGCATCTATAACGTAATTTGGAAGAAGTAGAGTTATCTTCTTATGCGTTTTAGATGCTTTTTTATCTTCAAATTCAAAAAATCGTACTGATGGAAAAGTAAAAAACTTTTTCATCAGTACGATTTATTATAGAACCCGTTTTAAGTAATTATAGTGTCGAGAATCATTTTGTAAATTTCGTCAGTTCAAAACTTTAAGTGCATTATTGTTTAGCACGACGATCTTTAATATATAATATTAATTCAATTATAAATACAAGGATAAGTGATAATCCAAATAATGGCATTAATAATCCTAATACAATTAAACATATTATGAGTGATATAGATGCTGGTTTTTTTACGCGATGTGGTACTTTTACTGCAGTATTTTTTGTACGCTTTATCCAAGAGACAAACCCCATGCCAATGGCTACTAATAAAGCGATACATACAAATAAATTAATGATTTTATTTAAAATGCCGAATAAATGACCTTCGTGAAGCGGAATGCCCCATGTAAACCATTTAGCAATAATACCGTAGTCATCATATTTAATCGTACCTAACTTTTTACCGCTATATTGATCGAAATAAAGTGTTTGTTCCTTGTAAGGTGATACATCTAGCCCAGTAACACCTGAATTACTAGTATTAGATACAATAAAGGCACCATTTCTATCACTTGGATATACGATTGAAAACGGCTTTTTAATACCAGATTTTTGCGCCTGTTCAACGACCTTATCAATAGATATTTGATAATCTAATTTGGTTTGAGGCATTGCTGCATTACCATGATGACCACTTGAACCTTTTTCGGATGAAGCTGGCTGTTTATTTTTACGTGTAGCCCAAGGTAATTCGTTCAAATCTGATTTAGGTGGATTAATCGCTAATTCACCTTGACCAAGGTCACCGTTTGTGTCCATCATACCGGCAATTTTACTACCCATAAAACCAGACCATGGCAATCCAGTTATGACTAATACAAATACTGGAATTGCAATGATAACTCCAATCATTGCGTGCCACTTTTGCCAACGAAGTGCCTTACTTTTGTTAGAAATTAAATGCTTCTTAATGAGTAAATAAGTACCAGATAAAATCATGAATATCGTCCAACATGCGGTTAACTCTACTAAATAATTAATAATAGTATTTTCAGTAAACAAAGAACTATGTATACTTCGCATCACATTAGAATACGTATGTTTCGCATTTTGATCTGCAACAAATTGATTGTTACGATCTAGAAAGACGTAACGTTGATTTCCTGCCATATCACTCAGTGTAATTCGTTTGTTATATGGTTCATCAAGTATGCTAACTTTACTTACAAAGAATCCTTCATATTGTTGTTCAACTTGATGTACTGCATCATTTAATGTTTGATGCGTTTTTACATCACTGTCACCAAAAAACTTATTCTTATAAATATTATTTTCAACTTCTGGAAAGAACAAGTAACCAATGCCCGAAATGGTTAAAGTGATTAACAGTGGAGCAATAAATATTGCTGCATAGAAATGTAATCTTTGTAATGGATTAAATGTATTTTTCATATTTCCCTCCCAATTGGCTATTATACGGTGTCAATTCTGTGACGTGTGTGAACAAACTGTGACAATATTTATTTTCTAGAAAAATTTAACGATGATTTGTGATATTTAGAAAAATGAACTTTTAAGTTGGAATGTTTGAAGAAAATTGATTATTCGTATGTTTTATCAAGCAGCTATGATAAAATTTAAACATAATACAATGCGAGCCATTCAACGATCTTTGTTTAAATGGATATCGATATTGTATGAATTCGTTTTAACAAGCAAGCATTTCTATGTGAACGAACCAAAGGGGAAAGTAACATGATTAATAAAGAACAATTAGATCTTTTATATAAATTAAAAAAAGAAGTTGAAAAGTCGCGAAATGAAGCACTTTTACATACAATTAACCAAGTAATTAAGAAAGTATATTTGCAGCAATATACATGTTCGTTCGTTGGACATTTTTCTGCAGGTAAATCGACACTGATAAATTTATTAATTGAACAAGATATCTTACCAAGTTCACCTGTACCAACGACAAGTAATACTGCTATCGTGTCAGTTTCAGACAATCACGATATTATTGCTAATTTGCCGAATCAAACGTATGCCAAATTATCTAATTATGATGAAGTAAGGGAAATGAATCGCCAAAATGTCGACGTTGAATCTGTAGAAATTAATTTTCAATCAACTAAATTTGAAAATGGGTTTACGTTGCAAGATACACCAGGTGTTGATTCAAATGTTGCATCACATCAGTCAATAACAGAACAATATATGTATACAAGCAATATGATATTTTATACGGTTGACTATAACCACGTTCAATCTGAACTTAACTTTAAGTTTATGAAGCATATAAATGATGTTGGAATACCTGTTGTGTTTATCATTAATCAAATTGACAAGCATCAAGACGATGAATTGTCATTCTCTACGTTTAAATCTCGAGTTGAAAAATCAATTGCTGATTGGGGCATTAAATTAGAACGCATCTTTTATGTATCTAAATTTGATCACCCTGAAAATGAACTTGAAGTATTATCAACTTATCTAGTTTCATTAGATCAACATAGAGAAACAATAGAGGATTATACATTAAGAACGGTTGAATATATTACCGAAGCTCAGCTAGATTATATTCAGTCTGAAATTCAGGAAGTATTAGAAGATTTGGGTATCGAAGAAGCAGAGTTTGAACAAGCATTTTTAAATAGTCAACAGCATCAAGCAATTAGTGAAGAGGCACAACTTTTAAATAATCCAGATGAATTAATGGCATTTTTAAAGAATAAGCGTAAAAATATTTTAGAAAATGCATACATTATGCCGCATAATATGAGAGAAATGTTACGAAGTTATTTGGAAAGTATGTCTCAAGACTTTAATGTTGGCGGATTTTTTAATAAAAAGAAGAAAAAGCTACAAATTCAACAACAGCGATTATTAACAGCGACAGATGCGTTACAAGAACATGTTAATCAACAAATTCGTCAACCAATGCGAGAAGATATGTCATTTGTTACACGTTTTATCAATAAAAAAGAAGCTTCAGATAAAGTATTAAATCAGCATTATGACGTTAAGTCGGAAATGATTGAAGCTTTATATCAACCACAAACATCAATCAGCAATACTTATGTACTTACATTTTCAGACGAAGTGGTTAAAGCCATTAAGAAATACGTTGAACAACAGTCAACACCGATTTTTAAAGAAATTATAGAAAATGTGCAGGCAGATGAATTACCAACAGAAGAAAGTGATGATTTAAAAGAATATCAACGTTATACAGAATTAAATGAGCTGCGTCAGTCATTGACGACTAAGAATTATCGTCACTACTATATTCATTTAGATGAATCTCTAGATAAATTAGTAGATCGACAAGAGACAACATATCAAGTGGCTACTGATAATGCTCAGGGTAATCGAGATAATCAACAGCTAAATCAGAATACCGCTACAACAAATATGTCTATAGATATTCAAAAAGCACTTGATATAATTTCGGATGTGCCTTTGTTCAAGCGTACAAAGCAGGATATCCACGAAACATTAACACGTATAGATAATAAATTAATAAAAATAGGCGTATTTGGAACATTTAGTGCGGGTAAAAGTAGTTTGATAAATGCATTATTAGGCGAGCATATTTTAGTCAGTTCTCCAAATCCTACTACAGCAGCTACTACAGAAATATCTTATGGAGACGAGAGTTATATAACGCTAAAATCACAATCGCAATTATTAGATGAAATTAATGCAGTAGTTGAATACCAAGATATATCTTTTTCAACTATAGAAGACTTTATTAATTCAGATTTAGAAAAGTTAAAATCACATTTAAATAAAAATCAACTCGCTTTTGTTCATGCAGTTGAAAAACATTATAAATTGTATGTCAGTATGTTGGAAAACGGAGAAAAACATGCCATTAATCAACAAGAATTGAAAAAGTGGAGTGCAGAAGATGAATATGCAACATTTGTTAAAACAGTACACATTGCATTAATGCATGATTGGTTAAAAGGTAAAATAATTGTTGATTCCTTAGGGCTACACTCAAATAACCAAAGGCATACAAATGAAACAGAGCAAATTTTAACTTCTTCAGACTTAATATTGTATGTGAGTTATTTTAATCATTCATTTACTGATAATGACAAGGCGTTTATAGAACACATGAAAGATATGAACCAGTTGAATGAAAACCAAGCATTTAAAATGGTAATTAATGCTGCTGATTTAGCAGAAAGTCAAGATGATCTTGAAGCGGTTGAAACATATGTATCAGATGCATTAAGACAAGTACACTTACAATCAGACATTTTTGCTGTATCAAGTCGAAATGCATTGCAAGCTGAAGATAAGGGCATTGATCAATTAAAACAAAGCATACAACAATTTGTTGATGTTGATTCTAAATCAATTTTAGAACAACAAATGATTCATCAGCTTCAGCAAATGGATCGTTCTTATGTAGAGATGATTACAGAATTCGAAACAAATAAAGCTGATATTTCACGTCGCCAACAAAGGTTAACAGACTATAAAGATAAACAGCGTTTACAACATCAATTAATTGATGCGACGCTACAACATACAGACAACGAAGTTGAAGAACAAGTTTATCATTTAAATGCACGTTTAAAATTACAACTACTTGACGATGTTAAATCAGTGTTTAATTCTCAAATGACGCAAAATAGTGATTTTAATGAAGAAAAGAAAGTGTCTACGAAAGTATACTTAGATCAAATTCATCAACGATTGTTTTTAGAGCAATCTTTAATTACAGAACGTATAAAAAAATACTTTAATAAGCAACTCACTGAGCAAATTGCCCCAATCGTTCAACAATTAGCAGATTTACATGTCATTGTTAATCCTCAGTTTAACTTTGAATCAGCTAATATAGAGCAACCATTATTGCACATCGATTTCAATGATATGCTAAATGCATTGCCTAAACAATTAACAAAACGTAAAATTTTGAATCCAAATGGGCAAAGAGATATACATGAATCAATTTGTCAAAGTACGTTAGGATTATTACAACCACAAATGGGATTATTGAGGCAACAGCTTGAATTATATGTAAAGCAAATGGCTGTAGAAGCTGAATCGCAATTTGAAAGTTTTGAAGCTAATATTCAAACGCAAATAAACGATTTATTAGCATTTGATTTAGATACAACACTTATCAATCAATTGAAAGATAAACATCAACAACTGAAAACTATTTTATATTAAGAAAGAAGGAACGTTTTAAATGCCAAATAAAATATTACTTGTAGATGGTATGGCGCTATTATTTAGACATTTCTACGCTACAAGTCTTCATAAACAATTTATGTACAATTCACAAGGTGTACCTACAAATGGAATACAAGGATTTGTGCGTCATATCTTTTCGGCAATACATGAAATACGCCCTACACATGTAGCTGTATGTTGGGATATGGGACAATCAACTTTTAGAAATGATATGTTTGATGGTTATAAGCAAAATCGTTCTGCACCACCAGAAGAATTGATACCACAATTTGATTATGTTAAAGAAATTTCAGAGCAATTTGGCTTTGTAAATATTGGCGTTAAAAACTATGAAGCGGATGATGTTATAGGTACATTAGCACAACAATATTCAACTGATAACGATGTCTATATTATTACGGGCGACAAAGATTTACTGCAATGTATTAATGACAATGTTGAAGTTTGGCTAATTAAAAAAGGTTTTAACATTTATAATAGATATACATTACATCGTTTTAACGAAGAATATGACCTTGAACCACAACAACTAATCGATATTAAAGCGTTTATGGGTGATACAGCAGATGGATATGCAGGTGTTAAAGGAATTGGTGAGAAAACGGCTATTAAGTTAATTCAGCAATATCAAAGCGTTGAAAATGTGGTTGAAAACATTGATGCATTATCAGCTGGACAACGTAATAAGATTAATGACAATTTAGATGAACTATATTTATCGAAGCGACTGGCTGAAATTCACACACAAGTACCAATTGATAGTGAAGCGCTTTTTGAGAAAATGTCATTTGCAACAACGCTTAATCATATTTTATCAATTTGCAACGAACATGAATTACATGTTTCAGGAAAATATATTTCATCTCATTTTTAAAAAGTATAAGATTTTATGAAAAATTAAACCAATTAAGTATAAAAAGACTATTTCTATCGATACAAGGTAGAAATAGTCTTTTTGCGTATTTGGATATGTCAAAGTGAATAAATAAGTCGAATTTTGATAGATACATATTTGATTAATCAATAGAGTTAAAGAATTATATTTCATCCAAATAAATTACCATGCACTACAAAATAGTACAGTTACAACTTCATTCATTTAAAAAAGAGATTTAATTATTTAGTTTTTGAGTCAATGTATTAATGCAACTATAAATCAAATGGAGTATAAGAAATAAATATAATGGTATAATTGCACATAATATTTAAGAATAAGAATAATATATTAAATATTTATTAACAAATTATAGATAAAATATGAATAATTAATTAATGGTATTTACATATGCATACCCACAAGATAAAATGATTGTGAAATAATTCACAAAATCAAAAGGAGTGTTGCAAATGTTAGTTGCAGTAGTCAAAGAATTAAAACAAGGTGAAGGACGTGTAGCTTGCACACCCGAAAATGTGCGTAAGTTAACGGATGCAGGACATAAAGTAATTGTAGAAAAAAATGCTGGCATTGGTTCAGGATTTTCTGACGATATGTATGAAAAAGAAGGCGCTAAGATTGTAACTCACGAACAAGCATGGGAAGCAGATCTGGTTATCAAAGTAAAAGAACCACATACAAGTGAATATCAATATTTTAAAAAAGATCAAATCATCTGGGGATTCTTACATTTAGCATCTTCAAAGGAAATAGTAGAAAAAATGCAAGAAGTTGGTGTTACTGCTATTAGTGGTGAAACCATTATAAAAAATGGAAAAGCAGAATTATTAGCGCCAATGAGTGCTATAGCAGGTCAACGCTCAGCAATTATGGGAGCTTACTACTCTGAAGCACAACATGGTGGTCAAGGTACTTTAGTGACTGGTGTACATGAAAATGTGGATATACCTGGTAGTACATATGTGATTTTCGGTGGTGGCGTAGCAGCAACAAATGCAGCAAATGTTGCCTTGGGACTAAATGCTAAAGTAATCATTATCGAGTTAAACGATGATCGCATTAAATATTTACAAGACATGTATGCAGAAAAAGATGTCACAGTAGTCAAATCAACACCAGAAAATTTAGCAGAACAAATAAAAAAAGCAGATGTATTTATTTCTACAATTTTAATTCCAGGTGCGAAACCGCCAAAATTGGTTACTCGTGAGATGGTTAAATCAATGAAAAAAGGTTCAGTATTAATCGATATAGCTATTGACCAAGGTGGAACTATTGAAACAATTAGACCAACTACAATTTCTGATCCAGTGTATGAAGAAGAAGGTGTGATTCATTACGGTGTACCAAACCAACCAGGAGCAGTCCCAAGAACTTCAACAATGGCATTAGCACAAGGAAATATTGATTATATATTAGAAATTTGTGACAAAGGCTTAGAACAAGCAATTAAAGATAATGAAGCCTTAAGTACTGGTGTAAACATTTACCAAGGACAAGTGACAAATCAAGGATTAGCTACATCACATGACCTAGATTATAAAGAAATATTAAATGTTATCGAATAGATAGTAATTTAAATGAAATTGAGTGAAATGAATATTTTAAATATAGCATTATAGTTTGGACTAAAAATTTACAAAACGGAAGGATGTAATTATTATGACAACCAACACAGTTACATTACAAACAGCACATATTGTAAGTTTAGGAGATATCGAAGAAGCTAAAGCAAGCATTAAACCATTTATTCGTCGAACACCTCTAATTAAATCAATGTATTTAAGCCAAAGTATAACTAAAGGGAATGTATTTCTAAAATTAGAAAATATGCAATTCACAGGATCTTTTAAATTTAGAGGCGCTAGCAATAAAATTAATCACTTAACAGATGAACAAAAAGAAAAAGGCATTATCGCAGCATCTGCTGGGAACCATGCACAAGGTGTTGCTTTAACAGCTAAATTATTAGGCATTGATGCAACTATCGTAATGCCTGAAACAGCACCACAAGCAAAACAACAAGCAACAAAAGGCTATGGGGCAAAGGTTATTTTAAAAGGTAAAAACTTTAACGAAACTAGACTTTATATGGAAGAATTAGCGAAAGAAAATGGCATGACAATCGTTCATCCATATGACGATAAGTTTGTAATGGCAGGCCAAGGAACAATTGGTTTAGAAATTTTAGATGATATTTGGAATGTGAATACAGTCATCGTACCAGTTGGCGGTGGAGGATTAATTGCAGGTATTGCCACCGCATTAAAATCATTTAACCCTTCAATTCATATTATCGGTGTTCAATCTGAGAATGTTCATGGTATGGCTGAGTCTTTCTATAAGAGAGATTTAACTGAACATCGAGTGGATAGCACAATAGCAGATGGTTGTGATGTAAAAGTTCCTGGTGAACAAACATATGAAGTAGTTAAACATTTAGTAGATGAATTTATTCTTGTTACTGAAGAAGAAATTGAACATGCTATGAAAGATTTAATGCAGCGTGCCAAAATTATTACTGAAGGTGCAGGCGCATTACCAACAGCTGCAATTTTAAGTGGAAAAATAAACAATAAATGGCTTGAAGATAAAAATGTTGTTGCATTAGTTTCAGGCGGGAATGTTGACTTAACTAGAGTTTCAGGTGTCATTGAACATGGACTGAATATTGCAGATACAAGCAAGGGTGTGGTAGGTTAAAACATTTAATCTTAAAAATGAGGTGTAATTATGTCAAATGGTAAAGAATTACAAAAAAATATAGGTTTCTTCTCAGCGTTTGCTATTGTTATGGGGACAGTTATTGGTTCAGGAGTATTCTTTAAAATATCAAACGTAACAGAAGTAACAGGAACAGCAGGAATGGCCTTGTTTGTATGGTTCCTAGGCGGCATCATTACCATTTGTGCGGGGTTAACAGCAGCAGAACTTGCTGCTGCAATCCCTGAAACAGGTGGCTTAACGAAGTATATAGAATATACATACGGTGATTTCTGGGGCTTCTTATCAGGCTGGGCACAATCATTTATTTATTTTCCAGCAAACGTAGCAGCATTGTCTATCGTATTTGCGACACAGTTAATTAATTTATTCCATTTATCTATAGGTTCATTAATACCAATAGCAATCGCATCTGCGTTATCTATTGTGTTGATAAATTTCCTAGGTTCAAAAGCAGGTGGAATTTTACAATCAGTTACATTAGTAATTAAACTGATTCCAATCATCGTTATCGTAATTTTTGGTATTTTTCAATCTGGAGATATCACTTTTTCATTAATTCCAACTACAGGTAATTCAGGAAATGGTTTCTTTACAGCAATTGGTAGTGGTTTATTAGCAACTATGTTTGCATATGATGGTTGGATTCATGTAGGAAATGTTGCGGGGGAACTTAAAAATCCTAAACGCGATTTACCTTTAGCGATTTCAGTTGGTATCGGTTGTATTATGGCTGTGTATTTATTAATTAACGCTACATTCTTATTAACGTTGCCAATTGAACTACTTGCTGGTAATTTAAATGCAGCTTCAGATACATCAAAAATATTATTTGGTGAAAATGGCGGTAAGATTATTACAATTGGTATATTAATTTCTGTTTATGGTACGATCAATGGCTATACTATGACTGGTATGCGCGTACCATATGCAATGGCTGAAAGAAAATTATTGCCATTTAGCCACTTATTCGCAAAATTAACAAAATCTGGCGCACCATGGTTTGGCGCAATTATACAACTTATAATCGCTATCATCATGATGTCAATGGGAGCATTTGATACAATTACAAACATGTTAATCTTTGTTATTTGGTTGTTCTATTGTATGTCATTTGTTGCGGTAATAATTTTAAGAAAACGTGAACCAAATATGGAGCGACCATATAAAGTACCGTTATATCCAATCATACCTTTAATTGCTATTTTGGCAGGATCATTTGTATTAATTAATACACTGTTTACACAATTTATACTAGCAATTATTGGGATTCTAATCACAGCACTTGGTATACCAGTTTATTACTATAAGAAGAAACAAAAAGCAGCATAAGGTAAGATAACTAGCATTGAGAATAAATGGATGGACTACTAATAAATTTAAAGTTTTACACATTAAAATCAAAAACCATTCAATTATTCTATCGAACAGACAAATTTCTGTTATGGAATTTGTCTGTTTTCAAAAGTATAGGGAGGCAAATAGAGATGGAAAAGCCGTCAAGAGAGGCATTTGAAGGCAATAATAAGTTGTTAATAGGAATTGTTTTAAGTGTAATAACGTTTTGGCTATTTGCACAATCATTGGTTAATGTTGTACCAATACTTGAAGATAGTTTCAATACAGATATTGGAACGGTAAATATCGCCGTTAGTATAACTGCTTTATTTTCAGGAATGTTTGTAGTAGGAGCAGGTGGTCTTGCTGATAAATATGGCAGAATTAAACTCACGAACATTGGTATTATCTTAAATATATTGGGTTCATTATTAATCATTATTTCAAATATTCCTTTATTACTTATTTTAGGAAGATTAATTCAAGGACTTTCAGCAGCATGTATTATGCCTGCAACTTTGTCTATTATTAAGTCATATTACATTGGGAAAGATAGACAACGCGCTTTAAGTTATTGGTCAATTGGCTCATGGGGCGGCTCAGGTGTTTGTTCATTTTTTGGAGGTGCAGTTGCAACGCTTTTAGGTTGGCGTTGGATTTTCATCCTATCAATTATAATTTCATTAATTGCGCTATTTCTTATTAAAGGCACACCTGAAACTAAATCTAAATCGATTTCTCTAAATAAATTTGACATTAAAGGTCTGGTTCTTTTAGTCATTATGCTCCTCAGTTTAAACATTTTAATTACTAAAGGATCAGAATTAGGTGTAACCTCACTTCTTTTTATCATTTTATTAGCAATTGCAATTGGATCTTTTAGTTTATTTATAGTTCTTGAAAAGCCTGCTACAAATCCTTTAATCGATTTTAAATTATTTAAAAATAAAGCTTATACAGGTGCAACAGCTTCAAACTTTTTGTTAAATGGTGTTGCGGGAACATTAATAGTAGCCAACACATTTGTTCAAAGAGGTTTAGGATATTCTTCATTGCAAGCAGGAAGTTTATCAATCACTTATTTAGTAATGGTACTAATTATGATTCGTGTTGGTGAAAAGTTACTTCAAACACTCGGATGCAAGAAACCAATGTTAATTGGAACAGGAGTTCTTATTGTCGGAGAATGTCTCATTTCATTAACATTTTTGCCAGAAATATTGTATGTCATTTGTTGTGTTATAGGTTATTTATTCTTTGGTTTAGGACTAGGAATATATGCTACACCAACAACAGATACAGCAATTGCAAATGCACCGTTAGAAAAAGTAGGCGTTGCTGCAGGTATCTATAAAATGGCTTCTGCATTAGGTGGAGCATTTGGCGTCGCATTAAGTGGTGCAGTTTATGCAATCGTATCAAATATGACAAACATTTATACAGGTGCAATGATTGCATTATGGTTAAACGCAGGTATGGGAATTTTATCATTCGTTATCATTTTGTTACTTGTGCCTAAACAAAACGACACTCAATTATGATAATTGAGAATTAAATTGAAATCATATAAGTCGCTACAATATTAAACAAAAATATAAACCGATTCTTATGTGTCATTATTTTAAATGAACATAGGGATTGGTTTTTTATTACTCTTTTACGCTACTTTATTTATAATTATTATAAATTGTCACAAATTCAATTTACCTTACAATATATTTTGTGTTATTATATTCTGGAGCATAAATAAATTGTTCAACACATAGTTGTAATGTGTTTCAATACTTTTTGGATAGATTGCGAAATTGTATTGAATCGTCATCGTTTTAAATTTTTAAATGAGAATGGAATGAGCATTACAATACACAAGCAATCAAAAGTAAATACATTCACAACACAACAGAGACATAACAACAAGATAAGGAGTGAACAATAGCTGTGAATTATCGTGATAAAATTCAAAAGTTTAGTATTCGTAAATATACCGTTGGTACATTTTCAACGGTCATTGCGACATTGGTATTTTTAGGATTCAATACATCACAAGCACATGCTGCTGAAACAAATCAACCAGCAAGCGTGGTTAAACAGAAACAACAAAGTAATAATGAACAGACTGAGAATCGAGAATCTCAAGTACAAAATTCTCAAAATTCACAAAATGGTCAATCATTATCTGCTACTCATGAAAATGAGCAACCAAATATTAATCAAACAAACCATGTAGATGTAAGTGCAGAACAATCATCTACAACTGAAAATGAACAAGCAGTATCTCAAAATAAGCAAACAAAGAAAGATACAGCAGATGCTACGCCAACACAATCGGCTAAAGCGGAAAGCAAGCATGAACAAAATGAAAGTCGTTCTGCTAACAAAAAAGAAAACGACAATAAAGCGGCTCATGTAGAAAATCATGAAGCAAATGTAGTCACAGCTTCAGATTCACCTGATAATGGTAACGTACAACATGACCGAAATGAACTACAAGCATTTTTTGATGCAAATTATCATGATTATCGCTTTATTGACCGCGAAAATGCAGATTCTGGGACATTTAACTATGTAAAAGGCATTTTTGACAAGATTAATACGTTATTAGGAAGCAATGATCCAATAAACAATAAAGACTTGCAACTTGCATATAAAGAATTGGAACAAGCTGTTGCATTGATCCGCACTATGCCTCAACGTCAACAAACTAGCCGACGCTCAAGCAGAATTCAAACGCGTTCAGTTGAGTCAAGAGCTGCAGAACCTAGATCAGTATCAAGTTATCAAAATGCAGACTCTTCATACTACGTTGAAAATGCTAATGACGGTTCAGGGTATCCTGTAGGTACATATATTAATGCATCAAACAAAGGTGCGCCATTCTATCTTCCTACAGCCCATGGAATACTTTGAAAGCATCAGCTGCAAAAGAAATAGTACTGATCACAGCGAAACAAACTGGAGACGGATATCAATGGGTAATTAAGTTTAACAAAGGTCATGCACCACATGAAAATATGATTTTCTGGTTTGCTTTACCGTCAGATCAAGTGCCAGTTGGACGTACTGACTTTGTAACAGTGAATGCAGACGGGACGAATGTACAATGGAGTAATGGTGCGGGAGCTGGTGCTTACAAACCACTTCCACAAATGTGGCCATATGGTGTAAATGACTCACGTTCGCGAGACTTTAAAATTAGAAATAGAAGCGGACAAGTTATTTATGATTGGACTGATGTTCATGTAAATACATTGAGAGACTTAGCGCGAGCAGGAGATTATTTCAGTGAAGCTGGAGCACCCGCTGCGACTAAAGCTATAGGGGAACAAACGTTTAGATATATTAATGGTGAAAGACCAACAGAATCCCCTGGTGCATCAAAAGTTTATACTTTTATTGGTGCTGGCGATGCAAGTTATACGATTTCATTTAAAACACAAGGACCAACAACGAACAAATTGTATTATGCAGCCGGTGGTCGTGCTCTAGAATACAATCAATTATTTATGTATAGCCAACTATACGTAGAATCAACGCAAGACCACCAACAACGACTTGATGGTTTTAGACAAGTAGTTAATCGTTCTTATCGTTTAGGTACAACAAAAAGAGTAGAAGTAAGTCAGGGTAACATTCAAACTAAAAAAGTACTTGAAAGTACAAACCTAAATATCGATGACTTTATGGATGATCCATTAAGTTATGTTAAGACACCGAGTAATAAAGTGTTAGGTTTTTATCCAACAAATGCGAATCCCAATGCATATAGACATGGTGGAACTAATCCATTAAATGAATATCAATTAAGTCAGTTATTTACTGATGATAAACTACAACAGGCAGCTAGAACTGGCAATCCAATACGATTAATGATTGGATTTGACTATCCAGATGGTCATGGCAACGCAGAAACTTTAGTACCAGTTAACTTGACGGTATTACCTGAAATTCAACATAATATTAAATTTTATAAAAATGATGACACACAAAATATTGCCGATAAACCAGCTTCAAGACAAGCAGGACATCCAATCTTCTATGTATATGCAGGTAATCAAGGGAATGCTTCAGTGAATTTAGGTGGAAGCGTAACATCTATTCAACCGTTACGTATTAATTTAACAAGTAGTGAAAATTTTACAGATAGAGATTGGCAAATAACAGGTATTCCACGTACGTTACACATTGAAAACTCGACAAATAGACCTAATAATGCCAGAGAACGTAACATTGAATTGGTTGGTAATTTATTACCGGGTGACTATTTTGGAACAATACGTTTTGGCCGTAAAGAACAATTATTCGAAATACGTGTTAAGCCACATACACCAACAATTACTACAACTGCTGAACAACTAAGAGGTACAGCATTACAAAAAGTGCCAATTACAGTTACGAATATTCCGTTGGACCCATCGTCATTAGTTTATATCGTTTATCCAACAGATCAAACAAGAGATGGTGGATCTGAAGCAGACCAAATGCCTTCAAACTATTCAATACTGGCGACTGGTACACCTGATGGTGTGCATAATACCATAACAATACAACCAAAAGACTATACTGTGTTTATTCCTCCGGTAGGTAAACAAATTAGAGCATTGATTTATTACAATAAAGTTGTTGCTTCTAATATGAGTAATGCGGTTACTATTTTGCCGGATGATATTCCGCCGACAATTAATAATCCAGTTGGCTTAAATGCAAAGTATTATCGTGGTGATGAAGTCAACTTTACAATGGGAGTTTCAGATAGACATTCTGGAATAAAAAATACAACTATTACTACTTTACCGAATGGTTGGACATCAAATTTAACTAAAGCGGATAAGAATAATGGCTCATTATCTATTACTGGTAGAGTGAGTATGAATCAGGCATTTAACAGTGATATTACATTTAAAGTGTCAGCGACAGATAATGTCAATAATACGACAAATGATAGTCAATCTAAACATGTGACAGTACATGTAGGTAAAATTAGTGAAGATGCGCATCCAATTGTATTAGCAAATTCTGAAAAAGTTGTCGTTGTAAATCCGACATCTGTATCTAATGATGAAAAACAACGAATAATTACTGCATTTATGAATAAAAACCAAAATATAAGAGGTTATTTAGCTTCATCAAATCCAGTTACAGTTGATAATAATGGTAATGTCACATTACATTACCGTGATGGCTCATCAACAACGCTTGATGCTACAAATGTGATGACATACGAACCAGTTGTGAAACCTGAATATCAAACTGCCAATGCACCTAAAACGGCAACGGTAACAATTGCTAAAGGACAATCATTTAGTATAGGTGATATTAAACAATATTTCACTTTAAGTAATGGACAAGCGATTCCAAATGGAACATTTACAAATATTACTTCGGACAGAACGATTCCAACAGCACAAGAAGTTAGTCAAATGAATGCAGGTACACAGTTATACCATATCGTCGCTTCAAACGCGTATCATAAAGACACTGAAGACTTATATATTAGTTTGAAAATCATCGATGTGAAACAACCAGAGGGTGATCAACGTGTATATCGTACATCAACATATGATTTAACTACTGATGAAATTTCAAAAGTAAAACAAGCATTTATTAATGCCAATAGGGATGCGATTACGTTTGCAGAAGGAGATATATCGGTTACAAATACACCAAATGGTGCCAATGTGAGTACCGTTACTGTCAATATTAATAAAGGTCGATTAACGAAATCGTTTACATCAAACCTTGCTAATATGAATTTCTTACGTTGGGTTAATTTCCCACAAGATTATACTGTATCTTGGACAAATGCGAAAATCGCTAGTAGACCAACTGATGGTGGTTTATCATGGTCTGATGATCATAAATCATTAATTTATCGCTATGATGCAACATTAGGTACACCAATTACGACGAATGATATTTTAACGATGTTAAAAGCAACAACGACAGTGCCTGGATTGCGTAATAACATTGCCGGTAATGAGAAAACTCAAGCTGAAGCTGGTGGCAGACCAAACTATAGACCAACTGGATATTCACAAGCAAATGCTTCATCAGATGGGCAACGTCAATATACGTTAAATGGACAAGTAATCCAAGTTCTAGATATTATTAACCCGACGAATGGTTTCGGTGGTCAAACGATTACAAACTCAAATGTTCGTGCAAACCATAGTAATTCAACTGTTGTTAGTGTCAATGAACCGGCAGCTAATGGTGCGGGTGCATTTACAATTGATCATGTGGTAAAAAATAATACTACGCATAATGCAGCTGATGCGGTATACAAAGCGCAGTTATACTTATCTCCATATGGACCAAAACAATATGTTGAACATTTAAATCAAAATACGGGAAATACTACCGATGCTATTAACATTTATTTTGTACCTAGTGATCTAGTAAATCCAACTATTTCAGTAGGTAATTACGCAAATCATCAAGTATTCTCTGGTGAAACATTTACCAATACGATTACAGCGAATGATAACTTTGGTGTGCAATCTGTAACTGTACCAAATACATCACAAATTACAGGTACTGTTGACAATAATCATCAGCACGTTTCTGCAACAGCGCCAAATGTGACATCTGCTACAAATAAAACGATCAATTTAGTGGCAACTGATACAAGCGGCAATACTGCAACAACGTCATACAATGTCACAATTAAACCTTTACGTGATAAATATCGAGTTGGAACATCATCAACGGCTGCTAATCCAGTGAGAATTGCTAATATTTCGAATAATGCGATAGTATCACAAGCTGATCAAACAGCAATTATTAATTCATTGACGTTTACTGAAACAGTACCAAATAGAAGTTATGCAAGAGCAAGTGCAAATGAAATCACTAGTAAAACAGTTAGTAATGTGAGTCGTACTGGAAATAATGCCAATGTCACAGTAACTGTTACTTATCAAGATGGAACAACATCAACAGTGACTGTACCTGTAAAGCATGTCATTCCAGAAATCGTTGCACATTCGCATTACACTGTACAAGGCCAAGACTTCCCAGCAGGTAATGGTTCTAGTGCATCAGATTACTTTAAGTTATCTAATGGTAGTGCCATTCCAGATGCAACTATTACATGGGTAAGTGGACAAGCGCCAAATAAAGATAATACGCGTATTGGTGAAGATATAACAGTAACTGCACATATCTTAATTGATGGCGAAACAACGCCGATTACGAAAACAGCAACATATAAAGTAGTAAGAACTGTACCGAAACATGTCTTTGAAACTGACAGAGGTGTTTTATACCCAGGTGTTTCAGATATGTATGATGCAAAACAATATGTTAAGCCAGTGAATAATTCTTGGTCGACAAATGCGCAAAATATGAATTTCCAATTTGTGGGAACTTATGGACCTAACAAAGATGTTGTAGGTATATCAACGCGTCTTATTAGAATCACATATGATAATAGACAAACTGAAGAATTAACTATTTTATCTAAAGTTAAACCAGACCCACCGAGAATTGATGGCAACTCTGTAACATATAAAGCAGGTCTTACAAACCAAGAAGTTAAAGTTAATAACGTATTAAGTAACTCGACGGTTAAATTGTTTAAAGCTGACAATACGCCATTAAATGTTACAAATATTATCCATGGCAGTGGCTATAGTTCGGTTGTGACAGTAAGTGATGCGTTACCAAATGGTGGAATTAAAGCGAAATCTTCAATTTCAATGAACAATGTGACGTATACGACGCAAGACGAACATGGTCAAGTTGTTACAGTAACAAGAAATGAATCTGTTGATTCAAATGATAGTGCTTCTGTTACAGTAACACCACAATTACAAGCAACTACTGAAGGCGCTGTATTTATTAAAGGTGGCGACGGTTTTGATTTCGGACACGTAGAAAGATTTATTCAAAACCCACCACATGGCGCAACGGTCGCATGGCACGATAATCCAGATACATGGAAGAATACAGTCGGTAACACTCATAAAACTGCGGTTGTAACATTACCAAGTGGTCAAGGTACGCGTAATGTTGAAGTTCCAGTCAAAGTTTATCCAGTTGCTAATGCTAAGGCGCTATCACGTGATGTGAAAGGTCAAAATTTGACTAATGGAACGGATGCGATGAGCTACATTACATTTGATCCAAATACAAACACAAATGGTATCACTGCAGCATGGGCAAATAGACAACAACCAAATAACCAACAAGCAGGCGTTCAACATTTAAATGTCGATGTCACATATCCGGGTATTTCAGCTGCTAAACGAGTTCCTGTAACTGTGAACGTATATCAATTTGAATTCCCTCAAACTACTTATACAACAACAGTTGGTGGCACTTTAGCAAGTGGTACGCAAGCATCGGGATATGCACATATGCAAAACGCTACTGGTTTACCAACTGATGGATTTACGTATAAATGGAATAATGCAGCAACGGGTACAAACGATGCAAACTGGGCAGCAATGAATAAACCGAATGCGGCTAAAGTCGTTAATGCGAAATATGATGTTATCTATAATGGACATACATTTGCAACATCTCTACCAGCGAAGTTTGTAGTAAAAGATGTACAACCAGCGAAACCAACTGTGACTGAAACAGCGGCAGGAGCGATTACAATTGCACCTGGAGCAAACCAAACAGTGAATACACATGCCGGTAACGTAACAACATACGCTGATAAATTAGTTATTAAACGTAACGGCAGTGTTGTGACGACATTTACACGTCATAATAATACGAGTCCATGGGTTAAAGAAGCATCAGCAACTAATGTAACAGGTATTGTTGGAACGAATAATGGTATTACTGTTGCAGCAGGTACTTTCAATCCTGCTGATACAATTCAAGTTGTTGCAACACAAGGTAGTGGTGAAACAATCAGTGACGAACAACGTAGTGATGATTTCACAGTTGTCGCACCTCAACCGAACCAAGCGACTACTAAGATTTGGCAAAATGGTCATATTGATATCACGCCTAATAATCCATCAGGGCATTTAATTAATCCAACTCAAGCAATGGATATTGCTTACACTGAAAAAGTGGGTAATGGTGCAGAACATAGTAAGACAATTAATGTTGTTCGTGGTCAAAATAATCAATGGACAATTGCGAATAAGCCTGACTATGTAACGTTAGATGCACAAACTGGTAAAGTGACATTCAATGCCAATACTATCAAGCCAAATTCAGCAATTACCATTACACCGAAAGCAGGTACAGGTCACTCAGCAAGCAGTAATCCAAGTACATTAACTGCACCGGCAGCACATACTGTCAACACAACAGAAATTGTGAAAGATTATGGTTCAAATGTAACAGCATCTGAAATTAACAATGCAGTTCAAGTTGCTAATAAACGTACTGCAACGATTAAAAATGGCACAGCAATGCCTACTAATTTAGCTGGTGGTAGCACAACGACGATTCCTGTGACAGTAACATACAATGATGGCAGTACTGAAGAAGTACAAGAGTCCATTTTCACAAAAGCGGATAAACGTGAGTTAATCACAGCTAAAAATCATTTAGATGATCCAGTGAGTACAGATGGTAAAAAGCCAGGTACAATTACGCAGTACAATAATGCAATGCATAATGCGCAACAACAAATCAATGCTGCGAAAACAGAAGCGCAACAAGTGATTAATAATGAGCGTGCAACACCACAACAAGTGAACGCAGCATTATCTAAAGTCCAAGCAGCACAAACTAAGATAAATGAAGCTAAAGCTTTACTTCAAAATAAAGAAGATAATAGCCAATTAGTAACGTCTAAAAATAACTTACAAAGTTCTGTGAACCAAGTACCATCAACTGCGGGTATGACGCAACAAAGTATTGATAACTATAATGCGAAGAAACGTGAAGCAGAATCGGAAATTACAGCTGCACAACGTATCATTGACAATGGAGATGCAACTGCACAACAAATTTCAGATGAAAAACATCGTGTCGATAACGCATTAACAGCATTAAACCAAGCGAAACATGATTTAACTGCAGATACACATGCCTTAGAGCAAGCAGTGCAACAATTGAATCGCACAGGTACAACGACTGGTAAGAAGCCAGCAAGTATCACTGCGTATAATAATTCGATTCGTGCACTTCAAAGTGACTTAACAAGTGCTAAAAATAGCGCTAATGCTATCATTCAGAAGCCAATAAGAACAGTGCAAGAGGTACAATCTGCATTAACAAATGTAAATCGTGTCAATGAGCGATTAACGCAAGCAATTAATCAATTAGTACCTTTAGCTGATAATAGTACTTTAAGAACTGCTAAGACGAAACTTGATGAAGAAATTAATAAATCAGTAACTACTGATGGTATGACACAATCATCAATCCAAGCATATGAAAATGCTAAACGTGCGGGTCAAACAGAATCAACAAATGCACAAAATGTTATTAACAATGGTGACGCGACAGACCAACAAATTGCCGCAGAAAAAGCTAAAGTAGAAGAAAAATATAATAGCTTAAAACAAGCAATTGCTGGATTAACACCAGACTTGGCACCATTACAAACTGCAAAAACGCAGTTGCAAAATGATATTGATCAGCCAACGAGTACGACTGGTATGACAAGCGCATCTGTTGCTACATTTAATGAAAAACTTTCAGCAGCTAGAACTAAAATTCAAGAAATTAATCGCGTACTGGCATCTCATCCAGATGTTGCAACGATTCGTCAAAACGTGACAGCAGCGAATGCTGCTAAATCAGCACTTGATCAAGCACGTAATGGCTTAACAGTCGATAAAGCGCCTTTAGAAAATGCGAAAAATCAACTACAACATAGTATTGATACGCAAACAAGTACAACTGGTATGACGCAAGATTCTATTAATGCATACAATGCGAAGTTAACAGCTGCACGTAATAAGATTCAACAAATCAATCAAGTATTAGCTGGTTCACCGACAGTTGATCAAATTAATACAAATACGTCTGCAGCAAACCAAGCTAAATCTGATTTGGATCATGCGCGTCAAGCATTAACACCAGATAAAACACCGCTTCAAAATGCGAAAACGCAATTAGAACAAAGTATTAATCAACCAACAGATACAACAGGTATGACGACCGCTTCGTTAAATGCGTACAACCAAAAATTACAAGCAGCGCGTCAAAAGTTAACTGAAATTAATCAAGTGTTGAATGGCAACCCAACTGTCCAAAATATCAATGATAAAGTGGCAGAGGCAAACCAAGCTAAGGATCAACTAAATACAGCACGTCAAGGTTTAACATTAGATAGACAGCCAGCGTTAACAACATTACATGGTGCATCTAACTTAAACCAAGCACAACAAAATAATTTCACGCAACAAATTAATGCTGCTCAAAATCATGCTGCGCTTGAAACAATTAAGTCTAACATTACGGCTTTAAATACTGCGATGACAAAATTAAAAGAAAGTGTTGCGGATAATAATTCTATTAAATCAGGTCAAAACTACACTGACGCAACTCAAGCTAATAAACAAGCGTATGATAATGCAGTTAATGCGGCTAAAGGTGTCATTGGGGAAACGAATAATCCAACGATGGATGTTAATACAGTGAACCAAAAAGCAGCATCTGTTAAATCGACGAAAGATGCTTTAGATGGTCAACAAAACTTACAACGTGCGAAAACAGAAGCAACAAATGCGATTACACATGCAAGTGATTTAAACCAAGCACAAAAGAATGCATTAACACAACAAGTGAATAGTGCGCAAAATGTTCAAGCAGTAAATAATATTAAACAAACAACTCAAAGCTTAAACACTGCAATGACAGGTCTAAAACGTGGCGTTGCTAATCATAACCAAGTCGTACAAAGTGATAATTATGTCAACGCAGATACTAATAAGAAAAATGATTACAACAATGCATACAACCATGCGAATGACATTATTAATGGTAATCCACAACATCCAGTTATAACACCAAGTGATGTTAACAATGCTTTATCAAATGTCACAAGTAAAGAACATGCATTGAATGGTGAAGCTAAGTTAAATACTGCGAAACAAGAAGCGAACACTGCATTAGGTCAATTAAATAACTTGAATAATGCACAACGTCAAAACTTACAATCGCAAATTAATGGTGCGCATCAAATCGAGACAGTTAATACGATTAAGCAAAATGCAACTAACTTAAATAGTGCAATGGGTAATTTAAGACATGCTGTTGCAGATAAAGAGCAAGTCAAACGTACAGAAGATTATGCGGATGCAGATACAGCTAAACAAAATGCATATAATAGTGCCGTTTCAAGTGCTGAAACAATCATTAATCAATCAACAAATCCGACAATGTCTGTTGATGATGTTAATCGTGCAACTTCAGCTGTTACTACTAATAAAACTGCATTAAATGGTGATGAAAAATTAGCACAATCTAAAACAGATGCTGCAAGAGCAATTGATGCATTACCACATTTAAATAATGCACAAAAAGCAGATGTTAAATCTAAAATTAATGCTGCATCAAATATTGCTGGCGTAAATACTGTTAAACAACAAGGTACAGATTTAAATACAGCAATGGGTAACTTGCAAGGTGCGATCAATGATGAACAAACGACACTTAATAGTCAAAATTATCAAGATGCGACACCTAGTAAGAAAACAGCATACACAAATGCGGTACAAGCTGCGAAAGATATTTTAAATAAATCAAATGGTCAAAATAAAACGAAAGATCAAGTTACTGAAGCGATGAATCAAGTGAATTCGGCTAAAAATAACTTAGATGGTACGCGTTTATTAGATCAAGCGAAGCAAACAGCGAAACAGCAGTTAAATAATATGACGCATTTAACAACTGCACAAAAAACGAATTTAACAAACCAAATTAATAGTGGTACTACTGTCGCTGGTGTTCATACGGTTCAATCAAATGCCAATACATTAGATCAAGCCATGAATACGTTAAGACAAAGTATTGCCAACAAAGATGCGACTAAAGCAAGTGAAGATTACGTAGATGCTAATAATGATAAGCAAACAGCATATAACAACGCAGTAGCCGCTGCTGAAACGATTATTAATGCAAATAGTAATCCAGAAATGAATCCAAGTACGATTACACAAAAAGCAGAGCAAGTGAATAGTTCTAAAACGGCACTTAACGGTGATGAAAACTTAGCTACGGCAAAACAAAATGCGAAAACGTACTTAAACACATTAACGAGTATTACAGATGCTCAAAAGAACAATTTGATTAGTCAAATTAGTAGTGCGACAAGAGTGAGTGGTGTTGATACTGTAAAACAAAATGCGCAACATCTAGACCAAGCTATGGCTAGCTTACAAAATGGTATTAATAACGAATCTCAAGTTAAATCTTCTGAGAAATATCGTGATGCTGATACAAATAAACAACAAGAGTATGATAATGCTATTACTGCAGCGAAAGCGATTTTAAATAAATCGACAGGTCCAAACACTGCGCAAAATGCAGTTGAAGCAGCATTGCAACGTGTGAATACTGCGAAAGATGCATTGAATGGTGATGCAAAATTAATTGCAGCTCAAAACGCAGCAAAACAACATCTAGGTACTTTAACACATATCACTACAGCACAACGTAATGATTTAACAAATCAAATTTCACAAGCTACAAACTTAGCTGGTGTTGAATCAGTTAAACAAAGTGCAAATAGTTTAGATGGCGCAATGGGTAACTTACAAACTGCTATCAACGATAAATCTGGAACATTAGCGAGCCAAAACTTCTTGGATGCTGATGAGCAAAAACGTAATGCTTACAATCAAGCTGTATCAAATGCCGAAACAATTTTAAATAAACAAACTGGACCGAATACAGCGAAAACTGCAGTTGAACAAGCACTTAATAATGTTAATAGTGCGAAACATGCATTAAATGGTACGCAAAACTTAAATAATGCGAAACAAGCAGCGATTACAGCAATCAATGGCGCATCTGATTTAAATCAAAAACAAAAAGATGTATTAAAAGCACAAGCTAATGGTGCTCAACGCGTTTCTAATGCACAAGATGTACAGCGCAATGCGACTGAACTGAACACGGCAATGGGTACATTAAAACATGCCATCGCAGATAAGACGAATACGTTAGCGAGCAGTAAATATGTTAACGCCGATAGCACTAAACAAAATGCATACACAACTAAAGTTACCAATGCTGAACATATTATTAGCGGTACGCCAACGGTTGTTACGACACCTTCAGAAGTAACAGCTGCAGCTAATCAAGTAAACAGCGCGAAACAAGAATTAAATGGTGACGAAAGATTACGTGTAGCAAAACAAAACGCCAATACTGCTATTGATGCATTAACGCAATTAAATACTCCTCAAAAAGCTAAATTAAAAGAACAAGTGGGACAAGCCAATAGATTGGAAGACGTACAAACTGTTCAAACAAATGGACAATCATTGAACAATGCAATGAAAGGCTTAAGAGATAGTATTGCTAACGAAACAACAGTCAAAGCAAGTCAAAACTATACAGACGCAAGTCCGAATAACCAATCAACATATAATAGCGCTGTGTCAAATGCGAAAGGTATCATTAATCAAACTAACAATCCAACTATGGATACTAGTGCGATTACCCAAGCTACAACACAAGTGAATAATGCTAAAAATGGTTTAAACGGTGCTGAAAACTTAAGAAATGCACAAAACACTGCTAAGCAAAACTTAAATACGTTATCACACTTAACAAATAACCAAAAATCTGCAATCTCATCACAAATTGATCGTGCAGGTCATGTGAGTGAGGTAACAGCTGCTAAAAATGCAGCAACTGAGTTAAACACGCAAATGGGTAACTTGGAACAAGCTATCCATGATCAAAACACAGTTAAGCAAAGTGTTAACTTTACTGATGCAGATAAAGCTAAACGTGATGCGTATACAAATGCGGTAAGCAGAGCAGAAACAATTCTGAATAAAACGCAAGGTGCAAATACTTCAAAACAAGATGTTGAAGCAGCTATTCAAAGTGTTACTAGTGCTAAAAATGCATTGAATGGTGATCAAAATGTCACAAATGCGAAGAATACAGCTAAACATGCATTAAATAACTTAACGTCTATTAATAATGCACAAAAACGTAACTTAACAACTAAAATTGATCAAGCAACAACTGTAGCTGGTGTAGAAGCGGTTTCTAATACAGGTACGCAATTGAATACAGCGATGGCTAACTTGCAAAATGGTATTAATGATAAAACAAATACACTAGCGAGCGAAAACTATCATGATGCTGATTCAGATAAGAAAACTGCTTATACTCAAGCCGTTACGAACGCAGAAAATATTTTAAATAAAAATAGTGGATCAAATTTAGACAAAGTTGCCGTTGAAAACGCGTTGTCACAAGTAACAAATGCAAAAGGTGCCCTAAATGGTAACCATAATTTAGAGCAAGCTAAATCAAATGCAAACACTACTATAAACGGACTTCAACATTTAACAACTGCACAAAAAGATAAATTGAAACAACAAGTGCAACAAGCACAAAATGTTGCAGGTGTAGATACTGTTAAATCAAGTGCCAACACATTAAATGGTGCTATGGGTACGTTAAGAAATAGCATTCAAGATAACACAGGTACGAAAAATGGCCAAAACTATCTTGATGCTACAGAAAGTAACAAAACAAACTATAACAATGCTGTTGATCGTGCTAATGGTGTCATTAATGCAACAAGCAATCCAAATATGGATGCTAATGCAATTAACCAAATCGCTACACAAGTGACATCAACGAAAAATGCATTAGATGGTACACATAATTTAACACAAGCGAAACAAACAGCAACAAATGCCATCGATGGTGCTACTAACTTAAATAAAGCGCAAAAAGATGCGTTGAAAGCACAAGTGACAAGTGCGCAACGTGTTGCAAATGTAACAAGTATCCAACAAACTGCAAATGAACTTAATACAGCTATGGGTCAATTACAACATGGTATTGATGATGAAAATGCAACAAAACAAACTCAAAAATATCGTGACGCTGAACAAAATAAGAAAACTGCTTATGATCAAGCTGTAGCTGCTGCGAAAGCAATTTTAAATAAACAAACTGGATCAAATTCAGATAAAGCAGCAGTTGACCATGCATTACAACAAGTAACAAGTACGAAAGATGCATTGAATGGTGATGCTAAACTGGCAGAAGCGAAAGCGGCAGCTAAACAAAACTTAGGCACTTTAAACCATATTACGAATGCACAACGTACTGCGTTAGAAGGTCAAATCAATCAAGCGACGACTGTTGATGGCGTTAATACTGTGAAAACAAATGCAAATACATTAGACGGCGCAATGAATAGCTTGCAAGGTTCAATCAATGATAAAGATGCGACATTAAGAAATCAAAATTATCTTGATGCAGATGAATCAAAACGAAATGCATATACGCAAGCTGTCACAGCGGCTGAAGGCATTTTAAATAAACAAACTGGTGGTAACACATCTAAAGCAGACGTTGATAATGCATTAAATGCAGTTACAAGAGCGAAAGCGGCTTTAAATGGTGCTGACAACTTAAGAAATGCGAAAACTTCAGCAACAAATACGATTAATGGGTTACCACACTTAACACAATTACAAAAAGACAACTTGAAGCATCAAGTTGAACAAGCGCAAAATGTAGCTGGTGTAAATGGTGTTAAAGATAAAGGTAATACGTTAAATACTGCCATGGGTGCATTACGTACAAGTATCCAAAATGATAATACGACGAAAACAAGTCAAAATTATCTTGATGCATCTGATAGCAACAAAAATAATTACAATACTGCTGTAAATAATGCAAATGGTGTTATTAATGCAACGAACAATCCAAATATGGATGCTAATGCGATTAATGGCATGGCAAATCAAGTCAATACAACAAAAGCAGCGTTAAATGGTGCACAAAACTTAGCTCAAGCTAAAACAAATGCGACGAACACAATTAACAACGCACATGACTTAAACCAAAAACAAAAAGATGCATTAAAAACACAAGTTAACAATGCACAACGTGTATCTGATGCAAATAACGTTCAACGTACAGCTACTGAATTGAACAGTGCGATGACAGCACTTAAAGCAGCTATTGCTGATAAAGAAAGAACAAAAGCAAGCGGTAATTATGTCAATGCTGATCAAGAAAAACGTCAAGCGTATGATTCAAAAGTGACTAACGCTGAAAATATTATTAGTGGTACACCGAATGCGACATTAACAGTCAATGACGTAAATAGTGCGGCATCACAAGTCAATGCGGCTAAAACAGCATTAAATGGTGATAACAACTTACGTGTAGCGAAAGAGCATGCCAACAATACAATTGATGGCTTAGCGCAATTGAATAATGCACAAAAAGCAAAATTAAAAGAACAAGTTCAAAGTGCAACTACATTAGATGGCGTTCAAACTGTTAAAAATAGTTCTCAAACGTTGAATACAGCGATGAAAGGCTTAAGAGATAGTATTGCGAATGAAGCAACAATTAAAGCAGGTCAAAACTACACTGACGCAAGTCCAAATAATCGTAACGAGTACGACAGTGCAGTTACTGCAGCAAAAGCAATCATTAATCAAACATCGAACCCAACGATGGAACCAAATACTATTACGCAAGCAACATCACAAGTGACAACTAAAGAACATGCATTAAATGGTGCGCAAAACTTAGCTCAAGCTAAGACAACTGCGAAAAACAACTTAAATAACTTAACATCAATTAACAATGCACAAAAAGATGCGTTAACGCGTAGCATTGATGGTGCAACAACAGTAGCTGGTGTAAATCAAGAAACTGCCAAAGCAACAGAATTAAATAACGCAATGCACAGTTTACAAAATGGTATCAATGATGAGACACAAACAAAACAAACTCAGAAATACCTAGATGCTGAGCCAAGTAAGAAATCAGCTTATGATCAAGCTGTAAATGCAGCGAAAGCAATTTTAACAAAAGCTAGTGGTCAAAATGTAGACAAAGCAGCAGTTGAACAAGCATTACAAAATGTGAACAGTACGAAGACGGCGTTGAACGGTGATGCGAAATTAAATGAAGCTAAAGCCGCTGCGAAACAAACGTTAGGTACATTAACACACATTAATAATGCACAACGTACAGCGTTAGATAATGAAATTACACAAGCAACAAATGTTGAAGGTGTTAATACAGTTAAAGCCAAAGCGCAACAATTAGATGGTGCTATGGGTCAATTAGAAACATCAATACGTGATAAAGACACGACGTTACAAAGTCAAAATTATCAAGATGCTGATGATGCGAAACGAACTGCATATTCTCAAGCAGTAAATGCAGCAGCAACTATTTTAAATAAAACAGCTGGCGGTAATACACCTAAAGCAGATGTTGAAAGAGCAATGCAAGCTGTTACACAAGCAAATACTGCATTAAACGGTATTCAAAACTTAGAACGTGCGAAACAGGCTGCTAACACAGCGATTACAAATGCTTCGGACTTAAATACAAAACAAAAAGAAGCATTAAAAGCACAAGTAACAAGTGCAGGACGAGTATCTGCAGCAAATGGTGTTGAACATACTGCGACTGAATTAAATACTGCGATGACAGCTTTAAAACGTGCCATTGCTGATAAAGCTGAGACAAAAGCTAGTGGTAACTATGTCAATGTTGATGCGAATAAACGCCAAGCATATGATGAAAAAGTGACAGCTGCAGAAAATATCGTTAGTGGTACACCAACACCAACGTTAACACCATCAGATGTTACAAATGCAGCAACACAAGTAACGAATGCGAAGACGCAGTTAAACGGTAATCATAATTTAGAAGTAGCGAAACAAAATGCTAACACAGCAATTGATGGTTTAACTTCTTTAAATGGTCCGCAAAAAGCTAAACTTAAAGAACAAGTGGGTCAAGCGACGACGTTGCCAAATGTTCAAACTGTTCGTGATAATGCACAAACATTAAACACTGCAATGAAAGGTCTACGAGAAAGCATTGCGAATGAAGCAACGATTAAAGCAGATCAAAACTACACGGATGCAAGTCAAAGTAAACAAACTGACTACAACAATGCAGTCACTGCAGCAAAAGCAATCATTGGTCAAACAACTAGTCCAACAATGAATGCGCAAGAAATCAATCAAGCGAAAGACCAAGTGACAGCTAAACAACAAGCGTTAAACGGTCAAGAAAACTTAAGAACTGCGCAAACAAATGCGAAGCAACATTTGAATGGCTTAAGTGACTTAACTAATGCTCAAAAAGAAGCAGCCAAACGCCAAATCGAAGGTGCAACGCATGTTAATGAAGTAACACAAGCGCAAAATAATGCGGACGCATTAAATACAGCTATGACGAACTTGAAAAATGGTATTCAAGATCAAAATACGATTAAGCGAGGTGTTAACTTCACTGATGCAGATGAAGCGAAACGTAATGCATATACAAATGCAGTGACGCAAGCTGAACAAATTTTAAATAAAGCACAAGGTCCAAATACTGCAAAAGACGGTGTCGAAACTGCGTTACAAAATGTACAACGTGCTAAAAACGATTTGAACGGTAATCAAAATGTTGCGAATGCTAAGACAACTGCGAAAAATGCATTAAATAATTTAACATCAATTAATAATGCACAAAAAGAAGCATTGAAATCACAAATTGAAGGTGCGACAACAGTTGCAGGTGTAAATCAAGTGTCTACAACGGCATCTGAATTAAATACTGCAATGAGCAACTTACAACGTGGTATCAACGATGAAGCAGCTACAAAAGCAGCTCAAAAATATACTGATGCAGATAGAGAAAAACAAACAGCATACAATGATGCCGTAACAGCAGCTAAAACGTTATTAAATAAAACAGCTGGTTCAAATGATAATAAAGCAGCCGTTGAACAAGCATTACAACGTGTGAATACTGCGAAAAATGCATTAAATGGTGATGCGCGCTTAAATGAAGCGAAGAAAACAGCTAAACAACAATTAGCGACAATGTCACATTTAACTGATGCTCAAAAAGCAAACTTAACATCGCAAATTGAACGCGGTACGACTGTTGCAGGTGTTCAAGGTATTCAAGCTAATGCTGGTACTTTAAATCAAGCAATGAATCAATTAAGACAAAGTATTGCTTCTAAAGATGCGACTAAATCAAGTGAAGATTATCAAGACGCGAATACAGATTTACAAAATGCATACAACCGTGCAGTATCAGATGCTGAAGGTATTATTAGTGCAACGAATAACCCTGAAATGAATCCAGATACGATTAATCAAAAAGCGAGCCAAGTGAATAGTGCGAAGTCAGCATTGAACGGTGACGAAAAATTAGCAGCCGCAAAACAAACTGCGAAAACAGATATCGGTCGTTTAACAGACTTAAACAATGCCCAACGAACTGCGGCAAATGCAGAAGTGGATCAAGCACCAAACCTTGCAGCGGTAACAGCAGCTAAAAATAAAGCGACATCGTTAAATACAGCGATGGGTAATTTGAAACATGCACTTGCTGAAAAGGATAATACGAAGCGAAGTGTCAATTACACAGATGCGGATCGACCAAAACAACAAGCGTATGACACTGCAGTTACACAAGCCGAAGCAATTACTAATGCCAATGGCAGCAACGCGAATGAAACACAAGTTCAAGCAGCGCTTAACCAATTGAATCAAGCTAAAAATGACTTGAATGGTGATAATAAAGTTGCTCAAGCTAAAGAAGCAGCGAAACGTGCATTAGCTTCATATAATAACTTGAATAATGCGCAATCAACTGCAGCAACTAGTCAAATTGACAATGCAACGACAGTAGCAGGCGTAACTGCTGCACAAAATACTGCTAATGAATTAAATACAGCTATGGGTCAACTTCAAAATAGTATTAATGACCAAAACACTGTTAAACAACAAGTGAACTTTACAGATGCTGACCAAGGTAAGAAAGATGCTTACACAAATGCTGTTACGAATGCTCAAGGTATTTTAGATAAAGCACACGGTCAAAATATGACAAAAGCACAAGTTGAAGCTGCATTAAATCAAGTAACGACTGCTAAGAATGCTTTAAACGGTGACGCAAATGTAAGACAAGCAAAATCAGATGCGAAAGCAAACTTAGGTACATTAACACACTTAAATAATGCACAAAAACAAGATTTAACATCACAAATCGAAGGCGCAACAACAGTCAACGGTGTAAATGGTGTTAAAACGAAAGCACAAGACTTAGATGGTGCAATGCAACGATTAGAGTCAGCAATCGCAAATAAAGATCAAACTAGAGCGAGCGAAAACTACATCGACGCAGATCCAACTAAGAAAACAGCATTTGATAATGCCATCACACAAGCTGAATCTTACTTAAATAAAGATCATGGTGCGAATAAAGATAAGCAAGCTGTTGAACAAGCAATTCAAAGTGTAACGACTGCTAAGAATGCTTTAAACGGTGACGCGAACTTACAACGCGCTAAAACTGAAGCTACACAAGCTATCGATAACTTGACACATTTGAATACACCACAAAAAACAGCGTTAAAACAACAAGTGAACGCTGCGCAACGTGTATCAGGTGTAACTGATCTGAAAAATAGTGCTACATCACTTAATAATGCGATGGATCAATTAAAACAAGCAATTGCTGATCATGACACAATTGTTGCTGGTGGTAATTACACTAATGCAAGTCCTGATAAGCAAGGTGCTTATACTGATGCATATAATGCTGCGAAAAACATTGTAAATGGTTCACCTAATGTGGTTACAAATGCAGCAGATGTTACAGCAGCAACACAACGTGTTAATAATGCTGAAACAGGTTTAAATGGTGATTCAAACTTAGCAACTGCGAAGCAACAAGCTAAAGATGCATTACGTCAAATGACGCATTTATCTGCTGCACAAAAACAAAGTATTACTGGTCAAATTGATAGTGCGACACAAGTAACTGGCGTTCAAAGTGTAAAAGACAATGCAACAAATCTTGACAATGCAATGAATCAACTTCGAAATAGTATTGCGAATAAAGATGAAGTTAAAGCGAGTCAGCCATATGTTGATGCAGATACAGATAAACAAAATGCATACAACACAGCTGTTACAAGTGCTGAAAATATCATTAATGCAACGAGTCAGCCGACACTTGATCCATCTGCAGTAACACAAGCAGCTAATCAAGTGAACACTAACAAAACTGCGCTTAATGGTGTACAAAACTTAGCGAATAAAAAGCAAGAAACGACTGCTAACATCAACCAATTAAGTCATTTAAATAATGCTCAAAAGCAAGATTTAAATACGCAAGTGACAAATGCACCAAATATTAGCACAGTAAATCAAGTGAAAACTAAAGCTGAACAATTAGATCAAGCAATGGAACGTTTAATCAACGGAATCCAAGACAAAGATCAAGTGAAACAAAGTGTTAACTTTACAGATGCAGATCCAGAAAAACAAACAGCATACAACAATGCGGTAACGGCTGCTGAAAATATTATTAATCAAGCAAATGGTACAAATGCGAACCAATCACAAGTTGAAGCAGCACTTTCAACTGTAACAACTACTAAACAAGCGTTGAATGGTAATAGAAAAGTAACAGATGCTAAAAACAATGCAAACCAAACATTATCTACATTAGATAACTTAAACAATGCACAAAAAGGTGCTGTTACTGGAAACATCAATCAAGCGCACACTGTAGCTGAAGTAACGCAAGCCATTCAAACAGCTCAGGAACTGAATACAGCGATGGGTAACTTGAAAAATAGCTTGAATGATAAAGACACTACACTTGGCAGTCAAAACTTTGCAGATGCAGATCCTGACAAGCAAAATGCATATAATCAAGCAGTAGCAAAAGCTGAAGCATTAATTAGTGGTACGCCTGATGTAGTCGTTACACCTAGCGAAATTACTGCAGCTTTAAATAAAGTTACGCAAGCTAAAAATGATTTGAATGGTAATACGAACTTAGCAACGGCGAAACAAAATGTTCAACAAGCTATTGATCAATTGCCAAACTTGAATCAAGCGCAACGTGATGAATACAACAAACAAATTACGCAAGCAACTCTTGTACCAAACGTCAATGCTATTCAACAAGCGGCGACAACGCTTAATGACGCGATGACACAATTGAAACAAGGTATTGCGAATAAAGCACAAATTAAAGGTAGCGAGAACTATCACGATGCTGATACTGACAAGCAAACAGCATATGATAATGCAGTAACAAAAGCAGAAGAATTGTTAAAACAAACAACAAATCCAACAATGGATCCAAATACAATTCAACAAGCATTAACTAAAGTGAATGACACAAATCAAGCACTTAACGGTAATCAAAAATTAGCTGATGCTAAACAAGCAGCTAAGACAAATCTTGGCACATTAGATCATTTAAATGATGCTCAAAAACAAGCGTTAACAACACAAGTTGAACAAGCACCAGATATTGCAACAGTTAATAATGTTAAGCAAAATGCTCAAAATCTGAATAATGCTATGACTAACTTAAACAATGCATTACAAGATAAAACTGAGACATTAAATAGCATTAACTTTACTGATGCAGATCAAGCTAAGAAAGATGCTTATACTAATGCGGTAGCACATGCAGAAGGTATTTTATCTAAAGCAAATGGCAGCAATGCAAGTCAAACTGAAGTGGAACAAGCGATACAACGTGTGAACGAAGCGAAACAAGCATTGAATGGTAATGACAATGTACAACGTGCAAAAGATGCAGCGAAACAAGTAATTACAAATGCAAATGATTTAAATCAAGCGCAAAAAGATGCATTAAAACAACAAGTCGATGCTGCGCAAACTGTTGCAAATGTAAACACAATTAAGCAAACAGCACAAGATTTAAATCAAGCAATGACACAATTGAAGCAAGGTATTGCAGATAAAGACCAAACTAAAGCAAATGGTAACTTTGTCAATGCAGATACTGATAAGCAAAATGCATATAACAATGCGGTAGCACATGCTGAACAAATCATTAGTGGTACACCAAATGCAAACGTGGATCCACAACAAGTGGCTCAAGCGTTACAACAAGTGACTCAAGCTAAGGGTGATTTAAACGGTAACCATAACTTACAAGTTGCTAAAGACAATGCGAATACTGCCATTGATCAGTTACCAAACTTAAATCAACCACAAAAAACAGCGTTAAAAGACCAAGTGTCACATGCAGAACTTGTTACAGGTGTTAATGCTATTAAGCAAAATGCTGATGCATTAAATAATGCAATGGGTACGTTGAAACAACAAATTCAAGCAAACAGTCAAGTACCGCAATCAGTTGACTTTACACAAGCGGATCAAGACAAACAACAAGCATATAACAATGCAGCTAACCAAGCGCAACAAATTGCAAATGGAACACCAACACCTGTATTGTCGCCTGATACAGTAACACAAGCAGTTACAACTAGATGCATTAAACGGTGATGAAAAATTAGCGCAAGCGAAACAGGATGCTTTAGCAAATCTGGATACGTTACGTGACTTAAATCAACCACAACGTGATGCGTTACGTAATCAAATCAACCAAGCACAAGCGTTAGCTACAGTCGAACAAACTAAACAAAATGCACAAAATGTGAATGCAACAATGGGTAACTTGAAACAAGGTATTGCAAATAAAGATACTGTCAAAGCAAGTGAGAACTATCATGATGCTGATGCCGATAAGCAAACAGCATATACAAATGCAGTGTCTCAAGCGGAAGGTATTATCAATCAAACGACAAATCCAACGCTTAATCCAGATGAAATAACACGTGCATTAACTCAAGTAACTGATGCTAAAAATGGCTTAAACGGTGAAGCTAAATTAGCAACTGAAAAGCAAAATGCTAAAGATGCCGTAAGTGGAATGACGCATTTAAACGATGCTCAAAAACAAGCATTAAAAGGTCAAATCGATCAATCGCCTGAAATTGCTACAGTGAACCAAGTTAAACAAACAGCAACGAGCCTAGATCATGCAATGGATCAATTATCACAAGCTATTAATGATAAAGCTCAAACATTAGCGGACGGTAATTACTTAAATGCAGATCCTGACAAACAAAATGCGTATAAACAGGCAGTAGCAAAAGCTGAAGCATTATTGAATAAACAAAGTGGTACTAATGAAGTACAAGCCCAAGTTGAAAGTATCACTAATGAAGTGAAAACAGCGAAACAAGCATTAAATGGTAATGATAATTTAGCGAATGCTAAGCAACAAGCGAAACAACAATTGGCGAATTTAACACACTTAAATGATGCTCAAAAACAATCATTTGAAAATCAAATAACACAAGCGCCACTTGTTACAGATGTCACTACAATTAATCAAAAAGCGCAAACGTTAGATCATGCGATGGAATTATTAAGAAATAGTATTGCAGATAACCAAGCGACATTAGCATCTGAAGATTATCATGATGCAACTGCGCAAAGACAAAATGACTATAACCAAGCTGTAACAGCTGCTAATAATATCATTAATCAAACAACATCACCTACGATGAATCCAGATGATGTTAATCGTGCAACAACTCAAGTGAATAACACGAAAGTTGCATTAGATGGTGATGAAAACCTTGTAGCAGCTAAGCAACAAGCGAACAATAGACTTGATCAATTAGATCATTTAAATAATGCGCAAAAGCAACAGTTACAATCACAAATTACGCAATCATCTGATATTGCAGCAGTTAATGGTCACAAGCAAACTGCAGAATCTTTAAATACCGCAATGGGTAACTTAATCAATGCGATTGCAGATCATCAAGCCGTTGAACAACGTGGTAACTTCATCAATGCTGATACTGATAAACAAACTGCTTATACTACAGCAGTAAATGAAGCAGAAGCAATGATTAACAAACAAACTGGTCAAAATGCGAACCAAACAGAAGTAGAACAAGCTATTACTAAAGTTCAAACAACACTTCAAGCGTTAAATGGAGATCATAATTTACAAGTTGCTAAAACAAATGCGACGCAAGCAATTGATGCTTTAACAAGCTTAAATGATCCTCAAAAAACAGCATTAAAAGACCAAGTTACTGCTGCAACATTAGTAACTGCAGTTCATCAAATTGAACAAACTGCGAATACGCTTAACCAAGCAATGCATGGCTTAAGAGAAAGTATTCAAGATAACGCAACAACTCAAGCAAATAGCAAATATATCAACGAAGATCAACCAGAGCAACAAAACTACGATCAAGCAGTGCAAGCTGCAAATAACATTATCAATGAGCAAACAGCGACATTAGATAATAATGCGATTAATCAAGCAGCAACAACTGTGAATACAACGAAAGCAGCATTACATGGTGATGTGAAGTTACAAAATGATAAAGATCGTGCGAAACAAACGGTTAGTCAATTAGCACATCTAAACAATGCTCAAAAACATATGGAAGATACGTTAATTGATAGTGAAACAACTAGAACAGCCGTTAACCATGATTTGACTGAAGCACAAGCATTAGATCAACTTATGGATACATTACAACAAAGTATTGCTGACAAAGATGCAACACGTGCGAGCAGTGCCTATGTCAATGCAGAACCGAATAAAAAACAAGCATATGATGAAGCAGTTCAAAATGCTGAGTCTATCATTGCAGGATTAACTAATCCAACTATCAATAAAGGCAATGTTTCAAGTGCGACACAAGCAGTAACATCATCTAAAAATGCATTAGACGGTGTTGAACGATTAGCGCAAGATAAGCAAACTGCTGGAAATTCTCTAAATCATTTAGATCAATTAACGCCAGCACAACAACAAGCGCTAGAAAATCAAATTAATAATGCAACAACTCGTGATAAAGTGGCTGAAATCATTGCACAAGCGCAAGCATTAAATGAAGCGATGAAAGCATTAAAAGAAAGTATTAAAGATCAACCACAAACTGAAGCAAGTAGTAAATTTATTAATGAAGATCAAGCACAAAAAGATGCTTATACGCAAGCTGTACAACACGCGAAAGATTTGATTAACAAAACAACTGATCCTACATTAGCTAAATCAATCATTGATCAAGCGACACAGGCAGTAACTGATGCTAAAAACAACTTACATGGTGATCAAAAATTAGCTCAAGATAAGCAACGTGCAACAGAAACGTTAAATAACTTGTCTAACTTGAATACACCACAACGTCAAGCACTTGAAAATCAAATCAATAATGCAGCAACTCGTGACGAAGTAGCACAAAAATTAACTGAAGCACAAGCACTTAACCAAGCAATGGAAGCTTTACGTAATAGCATTCAAGATCAACAGCAAACAGAAGCGGGTAGCAAGTTTATCAATGAAGATAAGCCGCAAAAAGATGCATACCAAGCAGCAGTTCAACATGCCAAAGATTTGATTAATCAAACTAGCAATCCAACGCTTGATAAAGCACAAGTTGAACAATTGACACAAGCTGTTAACCAAGCTAAAGATAACCTACATGGTGATCAAAAACTTGCAGACGATAAACAACATGCAGTTACTGATTTAAATCAATTAAATGGTTTGAACAATCCGCAACGTCAAGCGCTTGAAAGTCAAATAAACAATGCAGCAACTCGTGGTGAAGTAGCACAAAAATTAACTGAAGCACAAGCACTTAACCAAGCAATGGAAGCTTTACGTAATAGCATTCAAGATCAACAGCAAACAGAATCTGGTAGCAAGTTTATTAATGAAGATAAACCGCAAAAAGATGCTTACCAAGCAGCAGTTCAAAATGCAAAAGATTTAATCAACCAAACAGGTAATCCAACACTCGACAAATCACAAGTAGAACAATTAACACAAGCAGTAACAACTGCAAAAGATAATCTACATGGTGATCAAAAACTAGCTCGTGATCAACAACAAGCGGTAACGACTGTTAATGCATTACCAAACTTAAATCATGCACAACAACAAGCATTAACTGATGCAATTAATGCAGCGCCTACAAGAACAGAGGTTGCACAACATGTTCAAACTGCTACTGAACTTGATCACGCGATGGAAACATTGAAAAATAAAGTTGATCAAGTGAAAACAGATAAGGCCCAACCAAATTACACTGAAGCATCGACGGATAAAAAAGAAGCAGTGGATCAAGCGTTACAAGCTGCACAAAGCATTACAGAACCTAATAATGGTTCAAATGCAAATAAAGATGCTGTAGAACAAGCATTAACTAAGCTTCAAGAAAAAGAAAATGAGTTAAATGGTAATGAGAGAGTCGCTGAAGCTAAAACACAAGCGAAACAAACAGTTGACCAATTAACACATTTAAATGCTGATCAAATTGCAACTGCAAAACAAAACATTGATCAAGCGATGAAACTTCAACCAATCGCTGAATTAGTAGATCAAGCAACGCAATTGAACAAATCTATGGATCAATTACAACAAGCGGTCAATGATCATACAAACGTTGAGCAAACTGTAGATTACACGCAAGCAGATTCAGATAAGCAAAATGCTTATAAACAAGCTATTGCAGATGCTGAAAATGTATTAAAACAAAATGCGAATAAGGAACAAGTGGATCAAGCACTTCAAAACATTTTAAATGCAAAACAAGCATTAAATGGTGATGAACGCGTAGCACTTGCTAAAACAAATGGTAAACATGATATTGACCAATTAAATACATTAAACAATGCACAACAAGATGGATTTAAAGGCAGAATTGATCAATCTAATGACTTAAATGAGATCAAACAAATTGTAGATGAAGCTAAAGCTCTAAATCGTGCAATGAATCAATTGTCTCAAGAAATCACTGGCAATGAAGGACGTACGAAAGGTAGTACGAACTATGTCAATGCAGATACACAAGTTAAACGCGTGTACGATGATGCAGTTGATAAAGCGAAGGAAGCACTAAATAAAGCGACAGGTCAAAACTTAACTGCAGAAGAAGTTATCAAGTTGAACGATGCGGTAACAGCAGCGAAACAGGCATTAAATGGTGAAGAAAGACTTAACAAGCGTAAGTCTGAAGCATTACAAAGATTGGATCAATTAACACATCTAAACAATGCTCAAAGACAATTAGCAACACAACAAATTAATAATGCTGAAACATTAAATAAAGCGTCTCGAGCAATTAATAGAGCTGTTCAATTAGATGATGCAATGGGTGCAGTACAACAGTATATTGATGATCATCATTTTGATGTCATTAGCAGTACAAATTACATCAATGCAGACGATAACTTGAAAGCAAATTATGATAATGCCATTACAAATGCAGCGCATGAGTTAGATAAAGTTCAAGGTAGTGCAATCACGAAAGCTGAGGCAGAACAATTAAAACAAAATATTATAGATGCGCAACAAGCCTTAAATGGTGATCAAAATCTTGCAACTGCTAAAGATAAAGCCAATGCCTTTGTTGATACATTAAATGGTTTAAATCAACAACAACAAGATCTTGCACATCAAGCAATTAATAATGCCGATACTGTAACAGGTATAGCGAATATTATTAATGATCAAATCGACTTGAATAACGCTATGGAAACATTGAAACACTTAGTTGACAATGAAATTCCAACTGCAGAACAAACTATCAATTACCAAAACGCTGACGACGTTGCTAAATCAATCTTTGATGATGCAAAACGTCTGGCAAATACATTGCTAAATAGTGATAACACAAATGTGAATGATATTAACGGCGCAATTCAAGCAGTCAATGATGCAATCCAAAATCTTAATGGTGATCAACGTCTACAAGAAGCTAAGGACAAAGCAATTCAAAATGTTAACAAAGTCTTAGCAGATAAATTGAAAGAAATAGAAGCTTCAAATGCGACGGATCAAGACAAGCTTATTGCGAAAAATAAAGCAGAAGAATTGGCAAACAGTATCATTAACAACATTAATAAAGCAACAAGTAATCAGGATGTATCTCAAGTTCAAACAGCTGGCAACCATGCGATTGAACAAGTGCATGCCAATGAAATACCGAAAGCTAAAATTGATGCAAATAAAGATGCTGATAAGCAAGTACAAGCATTAATTGACGAAATTGATCGAAATCCAAATCTAACAGATAAGGAAAAACAAGCACTTAAAGATCGAATAAATCAAATATTGCAACAAGGTCATAACGGCATCAACAATGCGATGACTAAAGAAGAAATTGAACAAGCCAAAGCACAACTTGCACAAGCGTTACAAGAAATTAAAGATTTAGTGAAAGCTAAAGAAAATGCGAAACAAGATGTGGATAAGCAAGTTCAAGCATTAATTGACGAAATTGATCGAAATCCAAATCTAACAGATAAGGAAAAACAAGCGCTTAAAGATCGAATAAATCAAATATTGCAACAAGGTCATAACGGCATCAACAATGCGATGACTAAAGAAGAAATTGAACAAGCCAAAGCACAACTTGCACAAGCGTTACAAGAAATTAAAGATTTAGTGAAAGCTAAAGAAAATGCGAAACAAGATGTTGATAAGCAAGTACAAGCATTAATTGACGAAATTGATCGAAATCCAAATCTAACAGATAAGGAAAAACAAGCGCTTAAAGATCGAATTAATCAAATATTGCAACAAGGTCATAATGGCATTAACAATGCGATGACTAAAGAAGAAATTGAACAAGCCAAAGCACAACTTGCACAAGCATTACAAGAAATTAAAGATTTAGTGAAAGCTAAAGAAAATGCGAAAAATGCAATTAAAGCATTAGCAAATGCGAAGCGTGATCAAATCAATTCAAACCCTGATTTAACACCTGAGCAAAAAGCAAAAGCGCTCAAAGAAATTGACGAAGCTGAAAAACGAGCACTAGAAAATATTGAAAATGCTCAAACTAAAGATCAATTAAATCAAGGATTAAATTTAGGATTAGATGATATTAGAAATACTCATGTATGGGAAGTTGATACACAACCTGCTGTAAATGAAATTTTTGACGCAACTCCTGAACAAATCCTTGTAAATGGTGAACTCATTGTACATCGTGATGACATCATTACAGAACAAGATATTCTAGCACATATAAACTTAGTTGATCAGCTTACAGCAGAAGTTATTGATACACCGTCAACCGCAACAATTTCTGATAGCTTAACAGCAAAAGTCGAAGTAACATTACTTGATGGATCAAAAGTAATTGTTAATGTTCCTGTGAAAGTAGTAGAAAAAGAATTGGCAGTAGTCAAACAACAGGCAATTGAATCAATTGAAAATGCGGCACAACAAAAGATTAATGATATCAATAATCACGCAACATTAACACCAGAACAAAAAGAAGCTGCGATTGCGGAAGTTAATAAGCTTAAACAACAAGCTATTGAGCAAATTAACAATGCAACAGATGTTCATTCGGTGGAAGAAGTTCAACAACAAGAACAAACGCATATTGAACAATTTAATCCAGAGCAATTTACAATTGACCAAGCCAAATCAAATGCCATTAAATCAATTACTGATGCTATTCAACATATGATTGATGAAATTAATGCTAGTAAGGATTTAACTGATAAAGAGAAACAAGAAGCTATATCTAAGTTAAATCAATTAAAAGAACAGGCAATTCAAGCGATTCAACGTGCGCAAAGTATCGATGAAATCACACAACAATTAGAGCAATTCAAAGCGCAAATAAAAGCAGCAAATCCATTTGCTAAAGAATTGGAAAAACGTAAAAAAGTAGCGATTTCAAAAATTAAAGATATTTCGACAGATGCAATTGAACGCATTAAAAATAGTTCAACTGGAACTGCTGAAGAAAGACAAGCAGCAATGAATCGAATTAACGAAATTGTACTTGAAACAATCAGAGATATTAATAATGCGCAAACGCCACAACAAGTTGAGGCTGCATTGAATAATGGTATCGCACGAATTTTGGCAGTACAAATTGTTACATCTAATAATAGCAAGCATTCATCAGATTCGGACGGTGAATCTAATAGTCATATAAGCATTGGATATGGAACTGTAAACCATCCATTCAATAGTTCGGCTATTGGACATAAAAAGAAATTGGATCAAGATGATGAAATCGATCCACTTCATATGCGTCATTTCGGTGACCGAATTGGTAATGTTATCAAAAACGCACTTGGCGTTGTTGGTATTTCCGGATTACTTGCTAGCTTCTGGTTCTTCATTGCGAAACGTCGTCGTAAAGAGGATGAAGAGGAAGAATTGGAAATTAGAGATAATAGCAAAGACAAGAAGAAAGGTTCAATAGAAGGTACTAAACATTTACCACTTTTATTAGCGAAACGTCGCAGAAAAGAAGATGAAGAAGATGCTATTGTTGAAGAAAAAGATTCGCTAAACAATAACGAGTCACTCGATAAAGTTAAACATACGCCGTTCTTCTTACCTAAACGTCGTCGCAAAGAAGATGAAGAAGATGTGGAAGTTACAAATGAAAACACAGATGAAAAAGTGTTGCAAGATAACGAACATTCACCACTCTTAATCGCAAAACGACGCAAAGATAAAGAGGTAGATGTTGAAACAACACCTAGTATTGAATCTAATGAAGATGACGCACCTTTATTATTGGCTAAAAAGAAAAATCAAAAAGATAACCAATCCAAAGGGAAAAAGTCGGCATCAAAAAAACCTTCTAAAAAGCTAGTAGCTAAAAAGAAGAAAAAGAAATCTAAAAAAAATAAAAAATAATTTGTTTCTTCGATAAAAAGAGGAGCACCGATTGAAATTATGTCAGTCGGTGCTCCTTTTATTTGTTCTTTTTAATTAATTTGTACAATGCTTGCTGTGCGTTTTGATTCGCTTCTTTGTTTTGTTCTCTCGGAATCCATTTAACAAATAATAAATCAAAATCTTGTTCAAATATTTCCAATTGATCAAAATAAGGTTTAAATTTTGCATTTTTTACATAACCAGCGTTAACACTATCCGCAATTAACTTAGAGTCAGTGTACAACAACGCATTGCTAACGTTTAATTCACGGGCGTGTTTCAATGCATAGATACAAGCAGCCCATTCTGCAGTGTGATTATCCATTTCGCCTAACTCATGTGTATATGTATAATGCTGATCATCTTCTTTGATTACAACGGCACACGTACTTATGCCTGGATTTCCTTTCGTCGCAGCATCAAAATTTATTTTCGCCATAATAAACCTACTTTCTATTCAATACTTAGTTAAAGTTACTATTACTGTAATACAAAATATATTAAACAATCTATTAAAAAACACGCATCACTTAAATAAGTAACACGTGTTTAAAATACTTGCTGATTCAAAGATGATTTTCTAATACGTAGTACTGTAATATACTTCCTAAAAAAATCATCTTCAGGCTGGGACATAAATCAATGTTCTATGCTCTACGAAGTTATATTGGCAGTAGTTGACTGAACGAAAATGCGCTT
>OFLL01000041.1_pt1 | contig 96859 bp, 84 predicted proteins | sample 1540861 | NCBI WGS metagenome assembly OFLL01 (sample SAMEA4413039, study PRJEB24355) | metagenome | biome: human; feature: gut; material: faeces | place: United Kingdom | collected 2010 | reverse complement strand
TGCGTAGGCGGATGTAGGTTTCGATATCCCCCATGAGCACAGAGACTAAAACAGCACCGTGGGCCCCGCAACCGGAGCGAAGAAATGCCCAGCTCAGGGGTGGAGTGAAGAGTCAATCATGGGTGTGGGACTATGTGCGCTACAGGTGTTGGGGCGCACGGACTCGCGTTATGGGAAGGGAGAAGTTGACCTCCTGGAAGAGAATGCCACTGGCGTGCGGGGAAACGCTGGCCTCGGGCGCACGTGGTGGGTGCGGAAACGGAACAGGAAAGGCCCCGCGAGGAGGGGGCTTGGAACCTTAGGCGCTGGTAGGGCCCGGCGGCATGGTGCGCTTGTGGGCGCCGCGGCGCCACAAGGTCTCGATGCGCGATTGGGCGGCGGCAGGCACGTCCTTGCCCTCGAGGTAGTCATCGATGTGGGAGTAGGTGACGCCGAGCGCTTCTTCGTCAGAGAGTAGGGGGCGGTCATCCTCTAGATCTGCGGTGGGAACCTTCTTCCACGTAGATTCTGGTGCGCCGAGATGCTTCAGAAGCTGAGCACCCTGGCGCTTGTTAAGCCCGGCGAGGGGCAGGACGTCGGCAGCGCCGTCGCCCCACTTGGTAAAGAAGGCGGTGACGTTTTCGGCGGCGTGGTCTGTACCGATGACCAGCGCGCCGACTTCGCCGGCCAGCGCGTACTGCGCGGCCATGCGCAGGCGGGCCTTGAGGTTGCCTCGATTGAAGTCCCCCAGGGAGTCCTGGTGTAGGGCGTTGGCCACGGCGCCGTCGAGAGCCGCGGTGGCCTCGGCGATGTTGACGGTGAGGCAGTGGTCGGGCTCGATAAAGTCGAGGGCGATCTGTGCGTCATCCTCGTCGGCCTGTACGCCGTGGGGAAGGCGCACGGCCCAGAAGTCCGCGCCATCGACGCGGGCCACCGCCAGCTGTGCCAAGCGCCCAGCCAGGGTGGAGTCCTGGCCGCCAGAGATGCCCAGGACAAAGCCCTTCGCGCCGGTTGTGCGTAGGTAGTCCACCAAAAAGGCGACGCGGCGCTCAACCTCTTCTGCCGGATCGATACTGGGTTTTACGCCGAGGGCCCCGATGATGTCGTGCTGGAGGTCTATGGATTCATGTGACATGACGCCAATGGTAGCCGCCTGCGACAATAGGAACCCGTGAACAAAGATACGTACGTCATGATGGTCGCAGGCGTCGCCGCCCTGGGTGGCCTGCTCTTTGGATATGACACCGGAGTGATGTCCGGCGCCCTCCTCTTCGTTGGGCCGGAATTTGGCATGTCCGCCCACGAGGAGGGGCTGGTGACCTCGATGCTTTTGGTTGGCGCGGCAGCCGGCGCGCTGGTCGCTGGGCGTGTGGCGAGCATGATCGGGCGGCGTCGCACTCTCATCGCCGGTGGGCTCATCTTTGTGGCTGGTTCCGTGTGGTGCGCGCTTTCAAGCTCGGCCGCTGAACTCGCTGCCGCCCGCGCATTCCTCGGCGTGGCAGTGGGTGCGGTGTCGATCGTCTCCCCGATGTATATCTCTGAAATCACCCCGGCGGCTGTGCGGGGCCGGATGGTCTCCCTCAATACGCTCATGATCGTCGTGGGGCAGCTGCTGGCGTATGGCGTGAACTCGCTATTGGCTGAAAGCGGCAGCTGGCATTGGATGCTGGGGCTGGCCGCGGTCCCGGGCGCGGCGCTGGCGCTCGGCATGGTCTTCCTGCCCGATACCCCGGCATGGCTCGCGGCACAAGGGCGACCGCGTGAAGCTGCCGCGGTCAGCGCTCGGGTCGGCGCGCAGGGAGCGGAGTTGGAGCTTAGTCCACGTCCGAGCACGGGTGAATGGCGAGCTTTGCGACGCCACCGTTGGATGCGCTGGGCCATCGCGCTTGCCATGCTCATGGGGGTGACTCAGCAGATTACGGGTGTGAACGCCATTGTGTACTTCGCGCCCACGATGATGAACCAGGTGGGTATCTCCACTACTAACTCGGTATATACGTCGATGGTGATCGGTGCGGTATCCGTCGTAGCGTGCCTCGTGGGCATGCGCGTGATTGACCGGCTGGGACGCCGCCGGCTGCTGTTGGCGGGCCTAGGCGGCAACGTGGTCTCACTCGTGGTCCTCGCGGTGGCCTATCACTTCGCCCATGACTCCATTCCGCTGGCCATGCTGTCGTTGGCGTGCATGGCGGCGTTCATTGCCTTTCAGCAGGCGGCAGTCTCCCCGGCCACGTGGTTGCTCATGTCAGAAATCGTGCCGCCAGAGGTCCGCGGCGTGGGCATGGGAATTGCTGGGCTGGCACTGTGGGTGAGTAACTGGGCGGTGGCGCAGTTCTTCTTGCCGGTGGTCGAGTGGCTCGGCGGCTCGCTGGCCTTTGGAATCTTCGCGGTCTTAGGCCTCGTCGCGGTGGGATATACCCGCGCACTCGTTCCGGAAACGGCGGGGGAGAGCCTCGAGGATGTTGCCGAGCAGCTGCGCTCCCGCTACTCCGAAAGCTGAGTGTTTTGGTAATGACGCGCGTGTGGGGTAACATTTTTCCTCGTGTCATTGCTGGGTGTCTTCCCAGCTATGCTTTGAACTAATCAATCGCATCAAGATTGCGCATAACGAAAGGAGCGCCCGATGAAGGTTCGCAAGTCGCTTCGGTCGCTGAAGAAGAAGCCGGGCGCCCAGGTTATTCGCCGCCACGGTAAGGTCTTCGTGATCAACAAGAAGGATCCGCGCTTCAAGGCTCGCCAGGGCTAAGAAACGAGTTTCCTCGTCTCCGCCCTCCCCGCTTTGTGGGGAGGGCGGATTTTTTATGCCCACGTGCCTGGACAGATGCGATTTAATGAATATAATTATCGGGCGGACTTTAGCAGGGGTCCGAAAGATAGTTGAAAGAAAGAAGAATAATGAAGAAGCGTCTCGCGGCGGCGGTGTGTGCTGCTGCAGTTGGGTTCACTGTTCCGGTAGCTCATGCTGTGGACTTTGAGTTTGAAAGCTTGGTGGATCCCTCGCTGGGAATCAATGATCCCTCGTGCGAGCCGAGCGGCGAGGTGCGTGAGCCGGTGGTGCTTCTCCACGGCACGTCGGACAATTCCTCGACGTGGAACGAACTGATCCCGGTCCTGCAGGAGGAAGGGATGTGCGTGTGGGCCTTTGACTACGGCGCGGACGACGTGACGCTGCAGAATGCGAATCCTCGTGCCAAGGCGATTGCGGACTTGGATGAGTCTGCGCGCGAAATTGCAGGGCAGATTGATTACGTGCGCGAGGTGACCGGAAGCGACAAGGTTAATCTGGTGGGTCACTCGCAGGGTGGGCTGCACATCAAGACCTACACGCAGATGTACGGTTCGGCTGAGCACGTTTCCCACGCTGTGGCCATTGGTGGCAACCTCCATGGCACAACCCTTAACGGGATGGGCGAGGTTCTGGCCAAGATGATTGCGGCGATGCCACACTTTGCTCGGTTCTTGGCGAGCTCTGCAGGCATCCAGCAAGTTGTCGGCTCCGAGTTCATGGAGAACCTCAACGCGCTGCCTGATACGGCGCCGGGGCCGCTCTATACCTCGATCTATTCGCCTGCCGACGTCACGGTGACCCCGAACTCTTCCTCCATGCTTACACCTGTCGACGGTGCCGACGTGGTCAACATCGATCTAGGGGAGCTGTGCGGAGCGGAGCCGCTGCATCCGGACCTGCCGCGGGATCCCATGACGATGAGCCAGGTCCTCTTTGGTCTGACCCGCGAGGCGGGGCAAGGGGCTGATTCTGGAACCTGTGTCGAGCCAATGCTTGATTAGATTTCATTGGCAATAAAGGGGCCGGTATCGAGGGCGTGGCCTAGAGCCGTGCCCTTTTGTGGACTTTGTCACAAACTAAGTGAATCTTCGGTAAACGTGCAGGGAATATCAACGGTGTAGTTACCGCCGTGGGGACGGGCGGAGTGATGGGGTGTCAACATGTGGGGTCGGGCCAAGTTACATCCTGGGAATACCAGGCATGTAACTACTACATGTAGTGCTAGTTGCGGGGTGCGGGCACAAAGTATAGTGTCGTTGATGTTGCTTGAACGGCGGTCCGATATCGCTGTGCAGAGCCTGTAGGCAGAGCCGTTGAACGCTCTGCCAGTATCGAATTCAACAGTCACTCCGCGTGTAGCGCCGAAGGAAGCCAAAGGAACGTCACATGAGCATCACTGTCTACACTAAGCCCGCTTGCGTCCAGTGCAACGCCACCAAGAAGGCTCTCGACCGTGCTGGTCTCGAGTACGAGTTGGTGGATATCTCCCTCGATGATGATGCCCGCGACTACGTCATGGCCCTCGGATACGTCCAAGCGCCGGTCGTGGAAGCGCACGGCGAGCACTGGTCCGGCTTCCGCCCGGATCGCATCAAGGCCCTCACTGCGATGGTGGCGAGCGCCTAGGTTAACGCCATGTTGGTCGTGTATTTCTCTTCCGCTACGGAAAACACCCACCGCTTCGTCGAGAAGCTCGGCCTTCCCAGCGCCCGCATCCCGCTGCGCCTTAATGACGAGCCCCTCACCGTGAATGAACCTTATGTCTTGGTGTGCCCGACATACGGGGGAGGGGCGTCGGTAAGCGGGCAGAACACGCGGCCTGTACCCAAACAAGTCATTCGTTTCCTGAATGATGAACACAACCGCAGCTTCATTCGCGCCGTTGTAGCCGGAGGAAACAGCAACTTCGGCAGTGACTTTGGCAAGGCGGGTGACGTTATCGCCGCCAAGTGTAAGGTTCCTTATGTGTATCGCTTCGAGCTTCTCGGAACCGAGGAAGATGTCACAATTTGCCGTGAAGGCCTCCTGGCCAACGCGGCCGCTTTAGGTTTGGCTGCCTAAAGCCTCATCCGTACTATTTCGTCTCTCCATTTCGCCATAGCAAAGAAAGGCCCGTGAACGTCGTGACCACGCAACTGGGTAAGACCGTCGCCGAACCTGTGAAGCCGGCCGAGCAACTGGATTATCATGCACTTAACGCGCTGCTGAACTTGTATGACGAGAACGGCAAGATTCAGTTCGACAAGGACCGCGAGGCCGCGAACCAATTCTTCCTCCAGCACGTCAACCAGAACACTGTCTACTTCCACGACTTGGAAGAGAAGATGCGCTACCTGGTGGAAAACAAGTACTACGAGCCGGAGCTGATCGAGCAGTACGACTTCGATTTCATCAAGTCCCTGTTCAAGCGCGCCTATGCCTTTAAGTTCCGTTTTAAGACCTTCCTTGGCGCCTACAAGTACTACACGTCGTACACCCTGAAGACCTTCGACGGCCGCCGCTACCTCGAGCGCTTCGAAGACCGTGTGTCCATGACCGCACTCTTCTTGGCGGATGGTGACACGGAGGTGGCTGAACACCTCGTGGATGAAATCATGACCGGTCGCTTCCAGCCGGCTACCCCGACCTTCCTTAACGCCGGCAAGGCTCAGCGTGGCGAGCTGGTGTCCTGCTTCCTGTTGCGCATCGAGGACAACATGGAGTCGATTGGGCGCTCTATTAACTCCGCTCTGCAGCTGTCCAAGCGCGGCGGCGGCGTGGCCCTGTTGCTGTCCAACATCCGTGAATCCGGTGCGCCCATCAAGCATATTGAGAACCAGTCTTCCGGCGTCATCCCCGTGATGAAGCTGTTGGAGGATTCCTTCTCCTATGCCAACCAGCTGGGCGCTCGCCAGGGCGCTGGTGCGGTGTACCTCAACGCGCACCACCCGGACATTATGAGCTTCCTTGACACCAAGCGTGAGAATGCGGACGAGAAGATCCGTATCAAGACCCTTTCGCTTGGCATCGTGATCCCCGACATCACCTTCGAGCTGGCAAAGCGTAACGATGACATGTACCTGTTCAGCCCGTACGATGTCGAGCGCGTCTACGGCAAGGCCTTCGGCGATATTTCCATCACCGAGCACTACGAAGAGATGGTCGAGGATCCGCGTATCCGCAAGAAGAAGATCAACGCTCGCCACTTCTTCCAGACCGTCGCGGAGCTGCAGTTCGAGTCCGGTTACCCCTACATCATGTTCGAGGACACCGTGAACCGCGCCAACCCGGTCAAGACTGGGCGCATCAACATGTCGAACCTGTGCTCCGAGATTCTGCAGGTGAACGCCCCGTCAGAGCTCAACGACGACCTCACCTACAAGACCCTGGGTAGCGATATTTCCTGCAACCTTGGCTCCCTCAATATCGCGGCTACCATGGATTCCCCGGACTTCGCCTTGACAGTGGAAACCGCTATCCGTGGCTTGACGGCTGTGTCGGACAAGACCTCTATCGACTCCGTTCCCTCCGTGCGTAAGGGCAACGATGATTCCCACGCGATTGGCCTGGGGCAGATGAACCTGCACGGTTACCTTGGCCGCGAGCACATTGAGTACGGCTCCGATGAAGGCTTGGACTTCACCAACGCTTACTTCGCCGCCATCATGTACGCCGCGTTGCGTGCGTCCAACAAGCTGGCCCGCGAGCGTGGCGAGTACTTCACCGAGTTCCCCGAGTCTGACTATGCCAGCGGTGAGTTCTTCGACCGTTATGATCCGGCTGACTTTGCTCCGCGCACGGAAAAGGTCAAGGAGCTCTTCGCTAAGTCCTCGATTCACACCCCGTCGGCGGAGGAGTGGGCTGCGCTGAAGGCGGACGTCGCCAAGCACGGCATCTACAACCGCAACCTGCAGGCAGTGCCGCCGACCGGATCGATTTCGTACATCAACAACTCGACGTCCTCGATTCACCCGATCGCCTCCAAGATTGAAATCCGCAAGGAAGGCAAGATTGGCCGCGTCTACTATCCGGCGCCGCACATGGACAACGACAACCTGGAGTACTTCAAGGACTCCTATGAGATCGGCTACGAGAAGATCATCGACACCTACGCCGAGGCCACGAAGTACGTTGACCAAGGTCTGTCGCTGACGCTGTTCTTCAAGGACACCGCCACTACCCGCGATATCAACCGCGCCCAGATCTACGCATGGCGAAAGGGTATTAAGACCCTCTACTACATCCGCCTGCGCCAGATGGCTCTGGAGGGAACCGAGGTTGAGGGCTGCGTTTCCTGCATGCTCTAGTTCTTGTTAGTCCTTGTTCGCACGCGCCTCAATTAGGATGGCGCGTGCGATTTTTTCTGCTTCGGGGGAGTCGCCGCGGTGGATTGCTTCCGCTAGGTCCAGGTGGCGCTGTTCGGTGCCGGCCGTGGGGTTGCGTTTGCGGGAGCCAAAGAGGGAACGCCCGCGCACCATGGACAGCAGATAGGGGCTGAGAGCTGAAAACATCTCATTGCCCGAGGCATGGAGAACCATGGCATGAAAACGCAGGTCGGTAGCGAGGTGCTCACCGACGCGCCGCGTTGGCGTGTCTTGGAGGCGTTGGGCCAGCTCTAAGATCTCTTCCTTGTCTTCTTGGGACGCATGCAGCGCAGCGAGGCCGGCGGCGGCGGGCTCGATGGCAAGGCGCAGTTCGTTGAGTGAGGAGCGCTGCCTGTCGCGGGATTTCTCTGAGCTCAGGCGCCACGAAATGATGGCGGGATCATAGACCGCCCACTCGCTGATGGGGAGCACCGTGATACCTACGCGGCGTGAAGAAGAGACCATGCCTAAGTGCTCTAGTGCGCGCATTGCCTCGCGGGCTACGGTTCGGGAAACTCCGAAACGCGCGCAGAGATCGGTGAGTGTAAAACGCTCACCGGCGGCAAGGGTGCCGCTGACGATGTCGGCGCCCATGGTGTCTAGAACGGTGCTGAGTAGGGGAGCGGAGGGCTCAGTCACGGGGAGCCGGTACCTCCATCGACATTCGGGGGCGTGTGAACAGGGCTTAAGTATAAAACACGCAGGAATTTTGGCCCCTAGTTTTACCGGGTACCATGGCACCAGACTCACAATAACTAGTAAGACGAGGTGACGTGCGTGTCTCACGAGTACGACGATTACATCGCTAGCCACGAGGCTCCGGTGAAGGCGATTAACTGGAACACGATTCCAGATGAGAAGGATCTCGAGGTGTGGGATCGCCTCACCGGTAACTTCTGGCTTCCGGAAAAGGTGCCGGTGTCTAACGATATCCAGAGCTGGAAAACTCTGACTGAGAAGGAGCAGGAGACCACCATGCGTGTCTTCGCTGGTCTCACTCTGCTCGATACCATCCAGGGCACCGTCGGTGCGGTATCGCTGCTTCCCGACGCCACCACTCTCCACGAAGAGGCGGTCTATACCAACATCGCCTTCATGGAGTCCGTTCACGCGAAGTCCTACTCCAATATCTTCATGACGTTGGCGTCGACTCCTATGATCAACGACGCCTTCCGCTGGTCCGAGGAGAATGAAAACCTCCAGCGCAAGGCAAAAATCGTTATGTCCTACTATCAGGGCGATGACCCGCTGAAGAAGAAGGTTGCGTCCACCTTGCTGGAATCCTTCCTCTTCTACTCAGGCTTCTTCCTGCCGATGTACTTCTCGTCGCGCGCAAAGCTGACGAACACGGCCGATATCATCCGCCTCATCATCCGCGATGAGGCCGTCCACGGCTATTACATCGGCTACAAGTTCCAGCAGGGCTACAAGAAGCTCTCGGAGTCGGAGCAGGAAGAGATGAAGGGCTACGCCTTCGACCTGCTCTATGAACTCTACGAGAACGAGATCGATTACACCGAGGATCTCTACGATGAGTTGGGCTGGACCGAGGATGTAAAGCGCTTCCTTCGCTACAACGCCAACAAGGCGCTCAATAACCTAGGCTTCGAGGGGCTTTTCCCGGCTGATGAAACCCGCGTGTCCCCGGCCATCCTGTCCTCCTTGTCTCCGAACGCGGATGAGAACCATGACTTTTTCTCTGGCTCCGGTTCCTCCTACGTGATTGGCAAGGCGGAGGAAACCACCGACGAGGACTGGGACTTCTAAGTAGCATCCACTGCCACGCCGCACCTCCTAGAACGATCAACCGAAAGTTTGATTCTTTCAGGGGGTGCGTTTTCGGGTTTTAGGGGCCGACACACCCGACCATCTGTGTTCTAGATCACCGCCTGGTGGGGCATGGCGTGGCAGGTCTGCCACGTACAAGGGGTTATCCGGATAAAACGGGGCTAACAAGGGCTATGGGGAATATCAGAGCGCTGGAAATTTGGCCCTGAGGTGCCCTAATATAAGGCGAGTAAACCTAGGTGTTTAATCACTGGGCGTGTGGCGCGATAAAACGCGTGATACCGATGTGGTTAGACGCTTGTTCTTCAGGAGGATTTTATGACCGCTGTGGCGCCACGGCTCGACGATTACGTCGCGCCTACACGTCCGGAGCCGACTGGTAACGCAAAGACCGGTTCCAAGGCGTGGATGTTGCTAACCACCACCGACCACAAGCAGCTGGGCATCATGTACATGATCATGGCCTTCAGCTTCTTCTTCCTCGGTGGCTTCATGGCTCTGCTGCTTCGCGCTGAGCTTTTCACCCCAGGATTGCAGTTCCTGTCCAACGAGCAGTTCAACCAGCTCTTCACCATGCACGGCACCGTCATGCTGCTGCTGTTTGCAACACCAGTGGTGTGGGCATTCGGTAACTATGTTCTGCCCCTGCAGATTGGCGCACCGGATGTGGCCTTCCCGCGTCTGAACGCTTTCGGTTTCTGGATTACCCTGACCGGCGGCGTCGTGATGCTCGCGGGCTTCTTGACCCCGGGCGGCGCTGCTGACTTCGGCTGGACCATGTACGTCCCGCTGTCTGACTCGGTTCACACCCCGGGTATCGGCGCCGACATGTGGATCGTCGGCGTGGGCGCTACCGGTGTCGGTACCATTGCTTCCGCCATCAACATGATCACCACGGTCCTCACCCTGCGTGCACCGGGCATGACCATGTTCCGTCTGCCGGTCTTCACCTGGGCAGTGTTTACCGCATCTGTCATCGTTCTGATGATCTTCCCGCTGCTGACCGCTGCGGCGCTGGGTGTTCTTTATGACCGCAAGCTGGGCGGCCACATCTTCGACTCCGCCAACGGCGGCGGCATCCTGTGGCAGCACCTCTTCTGGTTCTTCGGCCACCCGGAGGTCTACGTCCTGGCACTCCCGTTCTTCGGCATCATCTCTGAGGTTGTCCCGGTCTTCGCTCGCAAGCCGGTCTTCGGCTACATCGGTCTGGTCTTCGCCCTGCTGGCAATCGGTGCGCTGTCCATGGCCGTGTGGGCTCACCACATGTTCGTGACCGGTGCTATTCTGCTGCCGTTCTTCTCCTTCATGACCTTCCTCATTGCGGTTCCGACCGGCGTGAAGTTCTTCAACTGGGTCGGCACCATGTGGAAGGGCCACATCACCTGGGATACCCCGATGATCTTCGCCATGGGCTTCCTGGCAACCTTCCTCTTCGGCGGCATGACCGGTATTATGCTGGCCTCCCCGGCACTGGACTTCCACCTTGCTGAGTCCTACTTCTTGATTGCTCACTTCCACTACACCCTCTTCGGCACCGTGGTGTTCTCCGCCTTCGCTGGCCTGTACTTCTGGTTCCCGAAGATGACCGGCCGCATGCTCGATGAGCGCCTGGGCAAGATTCACTTCTGGCTGACCTTCATCGGCTTCCACGGCACCTTCCTGGTTCAGCACTGGGTGGGCAACATGGGTATGCCGCGTCGTTACGCCGACTACCTGGAGTCTGATGGCTTCACGGTCTTCAACCAGATTTCCACCATCTTCTCCTTCGTCCTCGGCGCCTCGGTTATCCCGCTGATTTGGAACGTCTTCAAGTCCTGGCGCTACGGTGAGATCGTCACCGTGGACGATCCGTGGGGCTATGGCAACTCCCTCGAGTGGGCCACCTCCTGCCCGCCGCCGCGCCACAACTTCGTGTCGCTGCCGCGCATTCGTTCCGAGCGCCCGGCCTTCGAGCTGCACTACCCGCACATGGTTAAGCGCATTCGCGAGGAAGCACACGTCGGCCACTAAGCACTCACTAGCTGAGTACTCCTGAAAACGCCGCCTCCCCATCACTGCGATGGGGAGGCGGCGTTTGCCGTAGGTGAAAAGGTCACGAACGTGGTGTGAGATAATAAGCCCCGTGGATAATCAAAGTGAACAAGTCTTCGCCGTTGTTACCGCCTCCGGCCCCGATAAGCCAGGCGTGTCGGCGGCCTTCTTCCGCGTACTGGGCTCTCATGATGTGGAGCTCGTCGACGCCGAGCAAGCTATCTTCTCCGGTCGGATTTCGCTGTCCGCCTACATCCGGGTTCGTTCCTCGCGCCTCGAGGCTTTGGAGCAGGGATTGCGAAATACGCTGAGCATCTACGCGCAGTCCATCAACGTGGATCTGCGAGAAGAAGAGTCAACCTCACGCCCGCGCTCGACGCACGTCGTCGTGGTTCTGGGACGCCAGCTCAACGCCAGCCAGATGTCCGCCATTGCTAAGGAACTGGCTAACCTCAACGTCAACATCGACCGTATCCGCGGGCTCTCCACTTATCCGCTCAATGGCTTGGAGCTGTATATCACGATCGATGGTGCTGCCGATCCTGTGCGCGCCATGCTGGCCCGCCTAGCTACCGAGCAAGGTGTCGACATCGCCATCGAGCGCTCCGGCCTGCAGCGCCGTTCGAAGCGGCTTATCTGCTTTGACTGCGATTCCACCCTTATCACCGGCGAGGTCATCGAAATGCTGGCCGCCCACGCCGGCAAGGAAGCCGAGGTTGCCGCAGTGACGGAGCGCGCGATGCGCGGCGAGCTGGACTTCGAGCAATCCCTACGCGAGCGCGTCGCCACCCTGGAAGGTTTGCCGGAGTCCGTCATCGCAGAAACCGCCGCCGATATTTGCCTGACCCCGGGCGTGCGGACCACCATCCGCACCCTCAAGCGCATGGGATACCGCGTTGCGGTAGTCTCTGGCGGCTTTATCCAAGTCCTCGAGGATTTAGCACGGGAACTCGACCTCGACTACGTGCGCGCCAACACCCTCGAAATCGTGGACGGTAAGCTCACCGGCCGCGTCATCGGTGACGTGGTGGACCGCAAGGCCAAGGAGAAGTTCCTGCGCGAATTCGCCGCGGATTCGGGTCTGAGCATGCTGCAGACCGTTGCCGTCGGCGACGGCGCTAACGATATCGACATGATTTCCGCCGCCGGCTTGGGCATTGCCTTCAACGCCAAGCCAGCGCTTCGCCAGGTTGCGGATACCTCCGTCAACCACCCGTACATGGATGAGATCCTGCAGATCCTCGGTATCCCGATGGAAGAAGTTGCCAGTGAGTAATCTCCGCGAGGCCCATCGCCGTCTTGCGGCTGCGTGCAGCGAGCGCAGTTGGCGCGATGACCCTGAGGACCCGAACAAACCCGAGACCATTCAGGCGATGCAGATCGCGCTTAACCTGCCCAAGCAGGATCCGCCCGCGCGCACGGAGGTGCTCGAGGCGGCAGCTAAAGGCGTCGTCAAGCTCTGTCTCGATGAGAGGGCTGGCCAGGATGGGGCCTTCGCCGAGGCCCTAGGGCAGTGGTACGGGCACCGCATCCGCAAGGTGGCGCGCCGCGCACGCAACAAGGCCTGGCGCGATGTGCAGTCCCTGCCGGGCGTCACCGTGGATGATCGCGCGCGCGTCTTCCTTCCCTCGGCGGTGCAGGACGTGCACCCGCTCGTGGCGAAGCTACAGATCGGCCACACCGATCTGCCCCAGGATGAGCCCGGGCCCGCGCTTGGCGACGCCCCCGTGATCTACGTCGACGCCTCCCTCGCCATGAGCGCGGGAAAGGCCGCAGCGCAGGTAGGACACGGTTCGATGCTGTTAGCCGCGGCGATGAGCGCCGAGGAAGTGGAGGACTGGGTAGCACAGGACTTTGCGCTGTCCGTGCGCGAAATCCCCCATGAGGAATTTGCCGTGGCTTGTGCGCGTCCGGGAGCGGTGGTGGTGCATGACGCCGGTTTCACCGAGGTCGCTCCAGACTCAGCCACGGTGTGCGCGCTGCGTCATCCCTAGCGGGCCTCAACCAGGCGCTTGAGCGCCCCGCGCACGACCTGCGGGTCGCTCGTGGGCCACATCTGCGGCATGGAGGCTCGCAGGTAGGAGCCATAGCGCTTGGTTTCCAAGCGGCTATCGAGGACTGCGACGACCCCGCGGTCCGCAGTGGAGCGCAGCAAGCGGCCCGCGCCCTGGGCCATAAGCAGCGCCGCGTGCGTGGCAGATACCTCCATGAAACCATTGCGCCCAGCTGCCTTAGCTGCTTCGGTGCGCGCTTGCACCAGGGGATTATCCGGGCGGGGGAAGGGGATACGGTCGATGAGCACCAGGGAACACGCGGGTCCCGGGACGTCGACACCCTGCCAGAGAGTGAGCGTGCCGAACAGACAGGAGTTCTCGTTCTTCGTGAACTTCTCCACGAGCGCGCCGATGGAGTCCTCGCCTTGAAGGTAAATGTCGAAGGGGAGCGTGGGCTTGAGCTCCTCGGCTGCTTGTTGTGCGGCCCGGCGTGAGGAAAAGAGACCGAGGGTGCGCCCGCCCGCGGCCATGATGAGCTCGCGGATTTCCTTAAGGGTCTGCGGGCTGAGTCCGTCGCGGCCCGGCTGCGGAAGGTGTGCTGCGGTATAAAGGATGCCGCTGCGGGCGGGGTCGAAAGGATAGCCCACGTCGAGACTATCCCATGTGCCTTTGGGCAGGCCCCATTGCGCGGCCATGGCGTCGAAGCGCCCGCCCAAGGCAAGCGTGGCGGAGGTTAGCACCACGGTCTGTTCGCCGAAGAGCTTTTCGTGCAACATGCCGGCGATGGAGAGAGGGGCAACGGCCAGGGTGTCGTTCAGCGTGCGCTCATCGCGTTCCAGCCACACCACGTCGGCGTGTGCTGCGGGGTCACCGGTGGCGAAGACGTCGAGGATGCGGGCGATGGCTTCGACGAGGCTGCCGAGGTGATTGGCCAGGTTTTGGCGCTCGGCAGATTTCTCCGGGTCCTGGGCCTGTTCGCCCTCGGGGGCGCGGGCGATGGTCTCGCGGCAGTCGCTTAACGTGTCCGCGAGACCCATGAGTTGCTGCTTGGCTTCCTCCGGAAGATCGGTCCAGCGGCCCGGCGTGAATTCACCGAGTAGTTGGCTCAGTTCATTGGCTTGTTCGCTCAGCCGCTGGTCTTTGCCATTGGCGCCGAGGGACTTGGCGCGGTTGGCCGCCATTTTGAGGGCGCGCCCGGTGATCTCGGCGGTAGAGACCGAGGTGATGCGGCCGTCCAGCTCGTGTGCCTCATCGATGATGACGACATCGTGCTCCGGCAGGATGTTGATGTCTGCCACCGCATCGATGGCGAGCAGCGCGTGGTTGGTGACGACGATGTCGACGTCCGCCGCGCGGCGCCGCGCGAGCTCCGCAAAGCAGTCCTCGCCGTGCGGGCAGCGGGTAGCACCAAGGCACTCATTGGAGGTGACGGAGACCTGCCGCCAGGCTAGATCGGGCACTCCCGGTTCGAGGTCCTCGCGGTCGCCCGTCTCGGTGTCCTCCGCCCACTCGTAGACGCGCTGGACATGGCGTCCGAGGCTGGAGATGGCGTCCTGGTCAAGCAGGGCGTCTTCGTCGTCAAGTTCAGCGGCGCGGGAGACTTTGTTGAGGCAGACGTAGTTGGAACGCCCCTTCATGATGGCGAAGGTCGGCTTCTTTTCCAGGTGCGGTTCGAGGGCCTCGGCGAGGCGCGGCAGGTCTCGTTCCACCAGCTGGCGTTGCAGTGCCAGCGTGGCCGTGGAAACAATCACGGTGTGCCCGGTCTCTTGCGCGTGGCGAAAAGCAGGGACGAGGTAAGCCAGTGATTTACCCGTACCCGTTCCAGCTTGCACGGCGAGGTGGCGCTCTTTTTCCAGCGCGGTGGTCACGGCTTCCGCCATGCGCACCTGGCCGGCACGCCGCGCACCTCCGAGGGCGGAGACGGCGGCGTCAAGGAGGTCAACCGTTGAGTCCTGCATTTGAGTCAGTCTAGTCGGTTGCCTCCCGCACGCATCCTATGAGCCGAACCCGATGAAGCGGGTCGGCACCGCAGGCTCGTCGCGGGTCAGAGCCAAACCTTCCCACGGCAGAGTGGTGATGGCCTGGGCTAGGTACTCGCGGGCTTCGTGGAGGGTGGGCAGATTGTCCAGGATCTCTCCGTCGCGCATGAGCGGCACCGTCATGTCGCGGGTGCTCAGCGTCCCGGTGTCTGGATCTTCGGCGGAGAAGGGGAGCACGAGCTCCTCGACGGCCACCCCGGAGGAGCGGTAGGTGCGCAGGGAGCGCTTTGCCCCGCCCTGCGACTTCTTCGAGGAGGAACGCTTGGCCACGGGATGGCCATCAACCTCGACGACCTTGTACACCATGCTGGCGGTTGGGGCGCCAGAGCCGGTGACCACCGAGGTGCCCACGCCGTAGACGTCGACGGGATCTCCTCGCAGGCCAGCGATGGCGAACTCGTCCAGGTCGGAAGAGACAACGATCTTCGTGTTGTGGTTGCCCAAGTCATCGAGCTGCTTACGCACGCGGCGGGTGACAGCGGCCAAATCGCCGGAGTCGATGCGAACGCCGCCCAGCTCGGGGCCGGCCACCCGCACGGCGGTTTCCACGCCCTTGGTGATGTCGTAGGTATCCACCAACAGGGTGGTGCCCACGCCGAGGGTTTCGATCTGCCCGCGGAATGCCGCCTCCTCGTTCGGGGTTCCGTCTTCGTTGACGTGCGCGAGCGTCCATGCATGCGCCGCAGTACCGGAGACCGGGATGTCGTAGCGGTAGCCAGCTTCCAGGTTGGAAGTGGCCTGGAAACCGGCTAAGTAGGCGGCGCGGGCGGCGGTGACGGCGGCATACTCGTGCGTGCGGCGCGAGCCCATCTCGATGATGGGGCGGCCATCCGCAGCCACCACCATGCGTGAGGCCGCAGAGGCCACGGCGGAATCGGAATTCATGATGGACAGGATCACGGTTTCCAGGATCAGGCATTCGCCAAAGGTTCCGCGCACGGTCAGCAGTGGCGAGTTGGGGAAGTACAGCTCGCCTTCGCGATAGCCGTCGATGTGCCCGGAGAAACGGTAATTAGCCAGGTACTCCTTGGTCTCTGCATCGAGGAAATCCATCTCCGCCAGCTGCTGAGCGGTGAAGCGGAAGTCCCGGACTGCGCGAAGGACACGCTCGGTGCCGGCGACAACACCGTAGCGCCGCTCGTTGGGGAGGCGGCGGGCAAACACTTCGCAGGCCACCTGGCGGTGCGCGGAGCCATCGCGCAGCGCAGCCTGCAGCATGGTCAGCTCATACTTATCGGTAAGCAGGGCCGTAGAACGATCGCTGGGCCCGAGCCCAGAATCCTGGACGTTGTCTGAGGTAGTAGTCACATCGAAGATGCTACTCAGCGCGTACCGAAAAATCAGCAGTTCTATGCTTCGAGCTGAATGACAACGTAGACTTCGCCGTCGCTGTAAGCCGTGCCCACCGCAGCGGTGGTCATGCGGGGATCGCGCAAGGCGGCCACGTGGGAGGGGGAAGCTCGGAAGGCTTCGACAAATTCATAGGCGCTAGCTTTGTCCAAAGGAAGGTGGTGCTGGACCATTTGCACGTTTTCTTCTGATGGTCCTTCCTCGTGTGTTACCGCGTTGCACTCCGCCTTTTCGCGGGCTGCGGTTTGGCGGTCGATCCAGGGCACCAGCGGGGCTAGACCATCCTCCTTGCGCCACGTGTTGAGCGCCTCTATGAGCTCATCTTGGATGGTGGCGAGCTGGCGTTGGACGGGGACGTCGGGAAGCTCGTAATCGCACGTCGCCGGTGCGGGAGGCTCAGAATCCTGTGAACTGCCGTTATCGGAGGGGCTGGTCAAGCTGAGCACGGCGGTCACGAGCGTGCCACCGAGGACCAATACGGTGATGATGCGCTGCACGAGAGGCACAAGGTCCTCTCTTGAGGGTTGGCGTCCCGCGAGAATGTCAGTAACGGCTGGGGGAAGGGAGAAAGAATTCATCGATGCCACCTGCAAACGACAATCAGGTTAAAGGTCGAAGACAGTATAACTGTTCGCGCGATGAAAAAATTTGGCTAGTGTAGAGGACATGAAAGCGCACAACGAAACGTCCGCAGTCGTGGTGATGAGTTCGCCCATGGCCACCCCGGAGCTGGATGAGGCGATTGACGTCGACGTCGCCACGAGCGAAAACCTGCCGTGGATGTGCATTGTCTGGGATGACCCAGTCAACCTAATGAGCTACGTTTCCTACGTGTTCCAGACTGTTTTGGGTTATGACAAGAAGCGAGCTAACGAGCTGATGATGCAAGTCCATACCGAAGGTAAGGCGGCGGTGTCCTCGGGTGAACGCGACAAGGTTGAAGCTGACGTGAAGAAACTACAGGTCGCCGGCCTGTGGGCCACGATGCAGCAGGCAGGATAAGAGTATGCAGACGTGGAAGAAGAAAAAGTCCTTCATGCGTGGTGCGAAGTACACCACCGTATTCGAGCCCATGGAGCGTGAAGTCCTCGGTGATCTCACCGCGACGGTCTCCGAGGCCATCATCGCCCGCGCGCAGTCAGCGCCGAAGGATGAATTAGCGGACATGCTCGACATGCCCACTGGCCACACCGAAGCACCGGAGGATCCGTCACTGGCCCGTCTCTTTCCAGACTTCCAGAAGCCAGGGGATGAGGAGTTCGATGGTGATAATTCGCTGCTGCGCTCGCTGCACGAGAATGACATCGCGCGCGCCAAGCTGGAGAATCTCCAGGTGATTAACACCGCCCTTGGCCCCACTGGCGGGGTAGAGGTGGCTATCAGTGAGGAAGAGGCACATGCTTTCCTCGCCGGCCTCAATGACCTGCGCCTCTACATCGCTGCTGGCGACGTGCCGCAGGATACCCCCGGGGCAGACCGCGATGCGCTCGTGGAATGGCTGGCCTTCTGCCAGGATTCGTTGCTCAACGTCATCATGGACTAGCAGAAGCGCAGGCCGGGATTGGAGACGTAGTCCTTGCCTCACGCTTGCTAAAGTTGGAGGCATTATGACCACGAGTGGACCCTTTGGCCAGCAGCAATCGCATGAGCCCAACCCTTTCCAACCCCGCCCGGCAGGACCGGGAACGGGGCACCAACCCGTACTCAACAAGGGGGACTCGAAGAACTACACCCGGACCGGACGTTTAAAAACGGCTGCGTCTTTAACGGTGGGCTTCCTGGCCGTCGAGTGGATCATCCACATCATCAACTTCCTGTTCTTTGGAAGCGAGCTGGGGCAGTACGGCATTCACCCGTTGGATTTCAACGGTATCTGGGGGATCTTCACCGCGCCGCTGCTCCACGCAAACTTTGAGCACCTCATCGGTAACTCGCTGCCAGGTGCGGTGTTTTGTTTCCTGATTGGCCTATCCGGGCGTAAGGCGTGGTGGGAGGTCACCATCATCGTGGTACTCATCGCCGGTGTTGGCACGTGGCTGCTGGGCGGGCCGGGAACCTCGCATATTGGCGCCTCGGGCGTGGTGTATGGCTGGTTGGCATACCTTATCGTGCGGGGTATCTTTAACCGCTCGTTGAGCCAGTTCCTCGTTGGCTTAGGCCTTGGTTTTGCCTACTCCGGCCTCATCTGGGGCGTGCTGCCCATCTATGAGGGAGTGAGCTGGCAGGGCCACCTTTTCGGTGCCATTGGCGGCATCGTTGCGGGCATGGTGATCACCTCTGATGACCCGATGAGAAAGGTTAAGCCTGCGCCTCGAGGAGTGATGAACTAATGGCTGATGCAACCTCTCCCATTGGGATTTTTGATTCAGGTGTAGGCGGACTCACCGTTGCGCGCACAATCATTGAGCAGCTTCCCGACGAATCCATCGTCTACATCGGCGATACCGCCCGTGCCCCTTATGGCCCGCGGCCCATTGCCCAAGTCCGTGAGCTGTCCACCGCGATTGCTGATGAACTCGTGGAGCGTGGCTGCAAGATGCTGGTGATTGCGTGCAACACCGCCACCGCAGCCTTCCTCCACGATGCCCGCGAGCGCTACGACATTCCGGTCGTCGAGGTGATTCGTCCGGCCGTGCGCCGTGCCATTGCCACCACCCGCAACGGCAAGATCGGCGTGATCGGCACGGAGGGCACCATTAATTCAGGTGCTTATCAAGATCTTTTTGCGGTCAACCCGAACGTCGAGTGCGAGGCAGTTGCTTGCCCGGACTTTGTGAACTTTGTCGAGCGCGGCATTACCGCTGGGCGCCAGATCCTCGGTGTGGCGGAAGGCTACCTCGCTCCGCTGCAATCGGCAGGGGTCGACACACTCGTCCTCGGCTGCACGCACTACCCGCTGCTCACAGGCGTCATCCAGCTCGCTATCGGTGACAACGTCACCTTGGTGTCTTCCGCTGAGGAGACCACGAAGGACGTTTTGCGCATCCTCACCAACATGGACATGCTTGCCCCGGCGGGGCAAGTGCCAACCCGCAGTTTTGAGTGCACTGGTGACCACGCGGCGTTCGAGCGTTTGGCTACGCGATTCCTGGGACCCAAGATTTAGCACCGGCAAAGATGTACAATCGAGCCAAATCTCGCATCCCCCATTGTTTCGTGGAACTATTGAACGCATGAAGCTGACCATCCTAGGCTGTTCCGGGTCGGTGCCCACTGTGGGTAATCCGGCCTCTGGCTACCTCCTGTCATTCCCCTCGGCTCCGTCCATCATCATGGACCTCGGCCCGGGTACGCTTGCTCGCCTGCAGGAACTCCAGGATCCGTGCGATGCTCACGTGGCATTAACGCATCTCCACGCTGACCACTGCCTAGACTTCCCGTCGCTGATGGTCTGGCGTCGCTTCCACCCCACGGCCCCGGCAGCTTCCCGCAATTTTTGCCTCGGCCCGGCGGCGACTGAAACCCACTTGGGTCGGTTGTCATCGGATGCCCCGGATGGGGTGGATGATATGAGTGATTCCTTTGCGTTTAGTCCGTGGGTGGACCGTGAGCGCCAGCTTGTCGACGATGTCTACATCACGCCTTTCCGTACCGTGCACCCGGTAGAAACGTATGCTCTGCGGGTCGAGCACACGAAGACCGGCGCAACTGTGTGTTACTCGGCGGATTCCGCTTATACGCCCGCACTCGTTGAGGCCGCCCAAGGCGTGGATGCTTTCCTCTGTGAGGCTGCTTGGGGCGAGACTTCGGAGGATAAGGCTCCAGACATGCACATGTCGGGAGCAGAAGCTGGGCGCCTAGCGCGTGAGGCAGGGGTAAAGAAGCTCGTGCTTGTTCACCTACAGCCGTGGGGCGATGTCGCCGCAACATATGCCGCCGCTGCCCGCGAGTTCGACGGAGAGATCGTCGTCGGCGCCGCTGGGATGGAGCTCGACTTTTAACACGCGCGGTAGGGTAGTGGGCATGACTGATTTCACTCGTGCTGATGGTCGCGCGCTCGACCAACTCCGTAGCGTTCGCATTACCCGTAATTTCACCACCAACCCGGCTGGGTCGGTGCTGGTGGAGTTCGGCAACACCCGAGTCATGTGTACGGCTTCCGTGGAATTCGGGGTGCCGCGTTTTAAGAAGGATTCCGGCGAGGGCTGGCTGACTGCTGAGTACGCCATGCTGCCTTCTGCAACCCACGAGCGCATGCCGCGCGAGTCCATGAAGGGCAAGGTCAAGGGCCGCACCCACGAGATTTCACGTCTGGTGGGGCGCAGCCTGCGCGCCGCCGTGGACCTGTCTGAGCTGGGGGAGAACACCATCCAACTGGATTGCGACGTGCTGCAGGCAGACGGCGGTACCCGCACAGCGTCGATTACCGGCGCGTATGTGGCGCTGGCTGATGCGATTGCTTACCTCAAGGAGGAAGGCGTCGTCCCGGGCGAGCCCCTGCTGGATCCCATCGCTGCGGTTTCCGTCGGCATCATTGACGGCCACGTGTGCCTCGACCTGCCCTATGAAGAGGACTCCCGCGCGGAGGTCGATCTCAACGTGGTGATGCAGGAAGGCGGAGACTTCGTTGAGATTCAGGGCACCGGCGAGCACGGTCTGTTCGGCCGCGCGGAGCTCAACGACATGTTGGACGTGGCTCAGGCCGGTTGTGCCCAGCTTATCGACGCTCAAAAGGCGGCCCTCGGATGGTAAAGCTCCTCGTCGCTTCGAATAATGCCAAGAAGCTCAAGGAACTAGAGAAGATCCTCGCCGACGCCGGCATCGCGGGCATCGAGCTGCTCCCCCTGTCCGCGGTGGAGGCTTACCCGGAGCCCGTGGAGGATGGCCGCACCTTTGCTGACAACGCGTTGATTAAGGCGCGCGCCGGGGTGCAGCACACCGGCTTAGCGACGATTGCGGATGATTCCGGCCTCGCGGTGGAAGAACTCAACGGCATGCCGGGCGTGCTTTCGGCCCGCTGGTCGGGCGGACACGGCGACGATGAAGCGAACAACCAGCTGCTGCTGGGGCAGATGTCTCACGTACCCGCAGAGCGTCGCGCGGCTGCCTTCGTGTCGGTCTGCGCGCTGGTGACCCCGGATGGCCAGGAGCACGTGGTGGAGGGCCGCTGGCCAGGCTCCTTGCTCACCGCTCCACAGGGCGAAAATGGCTTCGGCTACGATCCCCTCTTCCAGCCCGAGGGCGAATCCCGCTCCGCCGCGGAGATGTCCCCGGAGGAAAAGAATGCGGTGTCGCACCGCGGCCGCGCACTGGCGCAGCTGCGCGAACCTTTGGCGGCCCTCGCCGGGCAAGCCTAAGCGCGGAACTGGGAATAACAAAAGCCCCGCTCGAAATTTGCCGAGCGGGGTTTGAAATTGTGCGCCCGGTGAGACTTGAACTCACACGTCATAAGACACTAGAACCTAAATCTAGCGCGTCTGCCAATTCCGCCACGGGCGCTGGTTTCGTTGCTGCGGAGTACTGCCTTCTCTGCGCAACGTCCACTAGCCTACAGGGCAGCAGGCCGCGGAAGGAAATCCACTTTTCACGGCGTGGTGGGTAGGCTGTTGTGCGTGAGCACCAACCCAGCACCGAAAAAGCGGATGAAGGTTCGATGGTGGCACATCGTCCTCATCGTGTTCTTTGTCGTGCTCTTTTTGTTCCTTGCCTATTGGCAGTGGACTCGGTTCCGCTCTGGCTCGGGAACCTTCCAAAATCTGGGATACGCCTTCCAGTGGCCGCTCTTCGCGGTGTTCGTGGTCTACGCATACCGCACCGCTATGCGCTACGAGAATGAGCGTATCGATGCAGAGAACGAAGCCCTCGAGCGGGGAGAAGAACCAGCTCAGTATGAAGCAAAGAGCGTGAGGTCAACCAAGGAACAAGCCGTGACCAAGATCGACGAGGATTTCCTGCCACCTCGGCCGCAGGTTGATGTGGAAACCTTCAACGCCATGAACAAACAGCGCCGCCGTCGCGGCACCGAAGAGGAGAATTAATGAGCAACTCAGTGAGCAACGCCGTCCACCCCGACCGCCAGGCCCGCATCCGTGGTCCGCTGAAGTTCTTTTCCATCGCCGCCACGGTTACCGGTATCTTCCTTCTTATTTTGGTTGTGCGCATGATCCTGCAGTACGGCGTAGGCATGGAAATGCCGTCGTGGGCCACGCTCATTGCTCAAGCCCACGGCGTGGCCTATATGGTCTACCTCGTTTCCATCCTGGTTCTTGGGCCGCGCGTCATGTGGCCGGTGAGCAAGTTGTTCACCACGGCGCTTGCCGGTGTTGTCCCGTTCCTGTCCTTCTGGATGGAGCACAAGCGTCGCACTGAAATCGTCGAAAAGTTCCAGCTTTAGGCGCCTTCCACCGGCACCATCGTGAGGTTGGCGCCGGCATCGACCACATCCTGGGCTAGATCCTGGGATAGGTCAGTCGTTGTGATGACCGTGTCTACTTGATCAAATGTGGCCACGCGGTGGGCTGACATGCGCGTGAATTTCTCTGGTGTGGTGACAACGATGACTCGTCGGGCGGCTTGGAAATAGGCCCGCTTAATGGTCGCCTCGGTGAGGTTCGGGGACATAAGGCCTACCGACGGAGTGCACGCGCAGATTCCGACAATCGCGAGGTCGAAGCGCATAGACAGGACTGTTTCAACCGCTTCCGCCCCGTACACCGCAAGATCGTCGCTGTTGACGGTTCCGCCGGGAATGATGACGTCACTGCCCGGCGTCTTGGCTAATGCTGCGCCCGCGTACAGGGACATCGCTAGTGCTGTGATGTCCATGCCGGCGAGATTGCGGGCAACGGCAGTTGGTGTTGTCCCTGAGTCAACGAGCACGCAGGAGCCTGGTTCAACAAGGCGTGCAGCCTCCGCTGCAATCGCCCGTTTGCCGGCGGGATCCTCTTTTCTGCGTACCTCCAGGGGATAGCGGGCGCCCCTTCGAACCGCGGGGCGCGCTCCTCCGTGAAATCGTTCGAGGGCCCCTACTTCTTCCAGCGCCGCGAGGTCGCGGCGGATGGTAATAGCGGAAGCTCCGGTGAGTTCTTGTAATTGGCTGACCGTTTTGCTTCCTGAGTCAACGGCCCAAATGATTCTGCGCTGGCGTTCTTCCTTGTCCATGGGCTTGATTGTATCGGCATGAAATGACCATGGTTGGTGAACGCTTCAATCTTTAATCTGTAGCTTGTCAAGGCAAAAAGCCACGTCAAGCACGATTAAGGAAGATGATTGAAATGCGCAAGACCATAACCCTTGGGCTTATGATGAGCAAACGGCTCGCAGATGACATCGCCGCTTATGCGCCGCAAGGAGTCTCTGTCCGGTGGATCGGTAGCGAAGCGGAAGCGCGTGCGTGCGACGGCGTGATTGTCGACGCCACAGAATTCGCTGGTGTTCTTCCCGGCCAGGTTGTGCTGGTGCTTGGCGACGTCAACGGAGCCGCCGAAGAACGCCTTCGGAAGTCGGGCTCGGTGGTCATGGATCGTCACCTGCGCACGCATATCGACACCCTGTTAATGGCTTTTGCTGCTTTCGCTGAGCAGCAGGCTCTCGTCTCGGTGGTTGCAGGTGGCGTGTACTAAAACAGCGGAGACTAATCTGGAGCGTAGCTATCTCTACTACGCACGAAGGGCTAAGCCTCATGTCTCCTCGCAAACTCAGCACCACGCTCATCGCGTTGGTGGTGCTTCTCTCACTCGCCTGTGCCGGTTTAGGTGTGTATGCCGTGCGCCAACCACAAGAGGTGTACACCGCGCCGGTAGAGTCAACCAATTCGCAGGTAATCAACGCAGTCGAGCGCGAGGAGCAAGTCGTCTTGCTTAGCCTCGGTATCCAAGGACTCACAGAGAAGTCTTCCGCTGGGCAGGTATTTGGCGTGAGGGTTCCGTGGACCGACCGCACCCAGTTTGTGCAGTATTCCTACAAAGCCAAGCTTGGTATTGAGGGTAAGGACGTGAGCGTCACCGAAACCGGCGAGCATTCCTACACGGTCCACATCCCGGACTTCATCTTCATCGGACACACCGACGAGGAGTTTAAGACCGCCGTGGAGAACAACGGAGTTCTCAGCTGGACCACGCAGCCACTCGACGCTGCATCCACGGTGTCGGACGTCCTCAGCGCCGATAAGAAGCGCAAGGACATCAACGACAACCGCGAGCTCTTACAAGACCAAGCCCGCAGCTTTTATGAAGGCATCATTCGCGGAGTGGACTCCGAAGCCCAGGTCACCATGGAGTTCCACAAACCTTCGCCCGCCAAGTGACCTTGAAGGCGGAATGAACCTATTAACGTCGAGTGGCCTTGTACGTGGAATGAACTATGTTCATTCCACCTCCGTGAACTTGCGGTCCCAATAAGCGCGTACCGGGTTGGCGTCCGCGAGGAGGATGTCGAAGCGGTCGTTGGCAATCTCGATGATTTCGCTCAAGACCACGCGCTGTTCCAGCTCATCCGAGTTGGACAGGCGGCGCACGCCCGCATCGATGACGCGGTCGGCCGAGTCGTTGGTGTCCAGGTATGCCACAAAGGGCATGTCGAAGCGCTTGCGGTAGGCCGTTGAAACGTCGATAAGCTGCTGTGTCTGTACGTCATCGAGGTCATCCAGGGCCAGGGAACCGCGGTCGGCGGAGATGGTGGCGGCCGAGTCGGCGTCGACAAGCAGCAGCTCATCCATCGCCGGGTAGTCGTGGATCAGTGCACGGTGCTGCTCACTCGGGGCGGTGAGTACCGCAACTTGGATTGCTTCCCGCAGTTGGCTGACGTCCTGGAAGGGGCGCAGCTCCCAGGCGGCCTCAAGCGGCCAGGTTTCGTTGTTAAAGAGCGGGCGCAGGGCGCTGACGAAGCTGTCGCGCTCCATCTCGTTGAGCTCCTTAAGCGAGACGCCGGCGCCGTCGAGGCGGCTGACATCATCACCCGACTGCGCACCGACGTGGAAGAACAGCAAGTTGAGGAGAATCGCCGTAATCGCGCCGATGGACATTCCGGAGGAGACGAAGATCTGTGCCCATTCCGGGAAAGCAGTAGCGACATCCGGCTTGAAGGTGACCAGCATGGCCAAGCCCAGCGCGGTCGTGACGATGGCGGCGTTGCGGCCGTCGGTGATGTCTTCTTTCGCAATGGTCTGCAGGCCGGCCCACGCAACGTTGGCGAAGAGCGCCAACGAGGCACCGCCGAGCACCGGGGAGGGGATAGCCGCCACCACGGCGGCGGCCTTGGGCAGTAGTCCCAGGATGATCATGAAACCGGCAGCCGATGCCGCCACCCAGCGCGACTTCACACCGGTCAAGCGAACCAAGCCGACGTTCTGTGCGAAGCAGGTGTAGGGGAAGGAGTTCATCACGCCGCCCAGGGTGGTGGAGAGGCCATCGGCGCGGATGGCGCGCACAACGTCATCGCGCTTGATGCGCTTCTTCACAATCTCACCGGTGGCGAAAACATCGCCGGTGGTCTCCACCATGGTGATGATCATGACGATGATGAGGGAGAGAATCGCCATGATGTCGAAGCGCGGCATGCCGAAATAGAAAGGCGTGGTCATGCCGATGGCGTCGGCCTCACGCACACCGTCGAAGGACGTATCACCCAACACAAGTGCCAAAGCGGTGCCGATGATCAAACCAAGCAGCACCGACAGCGTTCCAAGGAAACCGCGGAAGAAGCGCTGAACCACGATGATGATGGCCAGCGTGCCGAAGCCATACAGCAGATCGCGCGCGGCCGGAACCCCGTCGGCGTAATTGACAAAGTCATTTGCTGAGACCGCCAGCAGCGACGTGCCCATGACCAAGAGCACGGTACCGGTGACAATCGGCGGGAAGTATTTGAGCACGCGGCCAAAGACCGGCGCGGCGAAAAACGTAAAAATACCGGCGGCAATAATTGCGCCATAAATCGTCGGAAGCGGCTGGTCACCCGCGCTGAGCCCGATGGCAATGATGGGGCTGACCGCCGTGGTGGTCACGCCCTGGATGATGGGCAGGCGAACGCCGATGTGCTTGCCGACGCCCACCGCTTGGATCAACGTCGCCAGACCACAGGTCAACAGGTCGGCGTTGATGAGGTGGATCGTTGTGGCCTCATCCAACCCCAGCGAGCCCGCGATAAGCAGCGGTACGATGACCGCGCCAGCATAAAATGCGAGGACGTGCTGGAGTCCGAGCGCTGCCAACTTCGGGGCGGGTGGGATGGCGTCGACCGGGTGTGTGGGCTGAGGGGCGGTTGCGATGTCGGACACGCGGGGAGGCTCCTTGCTAAAAAGCGAGACGAGGATACTGCGCATAACAATAGAGCGCGGCAAGGACACGCACCAAGAGCTCGCCCCAAAAAGTGTGGGAAAGGCCACGTCAGGGGGTGCTTTACCCCCACATCCAACCGTACGGCCGTTACCTATGACGGAGCTGACCTGTGCAGTGCTCACACTGGCACCTTTGGTGGCGCGCGGCCCGCATTTGCCGATATGAGCTTGTGCGTCTTTACCCCTACTATGGGCTACAGAGAGGGGTTCGGTGACGGACGGGTTGACCGAATTGCCCGTGAATTGAAGTCACCTAAAGCCCTTCTGCGACTAAGCATTACGCGTCGTGTGAACTACGAAGGGAGTCAATATAGTGACCACCGCAACTGAACAGTCCGTGCAGTTCGAGGCATGGAAGGGCTTCGAGCCCGGCCCGTGGACTGAGAACATTGACGTTCGTGATTTTATCCAGCGCAACTACACCCCTTATGACGGGGACTCCTCCTTCCTTGCTGGACCCACCGAGAAGACCAAGAATGTGTGGAATCACCTGGAGGAGAACTACCTGTCCATCGAGCGCCAGAAGCGCATCTTCGACGTGGATACCCACACCCCGAGCGATATCGATGCTTTCCCGGCCGGCTACATCTGTGAGGACGACAACGTCATCGTGGGCCTGCAGACGGATTCTCCGCTGAAGCGCGCCATGATGCCCAACGGCGGCTGGCGCATGGTCAAGCAGGCTATTTTTGAGGCCGGCAAGGAAGTCGATCCAGACGTAGAGAAGATCTTCACTCGCTACCGCAAGACCCACAATGACGCGGTCTTCGATATCTACACCCCGCGCATCCGCGCAGCGCGTTCCTCTCACATCATCACCGGCCTGCCGGATGCCTATGGCCGCGGCCGCATCATTGGTGACTATCGCCGCGTGGCCCTCTACGGCGTGGATTACCTCATCGCTGAGAAGGAGGCATCCAAGCACGCAGTCGGTGATATCGGATTCTCCGAGCACTGGGCACGCTACCGCGAGGAGCACGCCGAGCAGATCAAGGCGCTGAAGAAGCTCAAGGCCATGGCTGAGTCCTATGGCTTCGATATCTCGAAGCCCGCGAAGACCGCCCACGAGGCAGTCCAGTGGACCTACTTTGGCTACCTGGCCTCCATCAAGTCCCAGGACGGCGCCGCCATGTCCATCGGCCGCCTCTCCGCATTCTTCGACTGCTACTTCGAGCGCGACCTTGCCGCTGGCATCATCACCGAGGAAGACGCCCAAGAAATCATCGACCAGCTGGTGCTCAAGCTGCGCATCGTCCGCTTCCTGCGCACCGAGGACTATGACCAGATCTTCTCCGGTGACCCGTACTGGGCAACCTGGTCCGATGCTGGCTTTGGCGACGATGGCCGCCACATGGTGACCAAGACTTCCTTCCGTCTGCTGCAGACGCTGATCAACCTGGGCCCGTCCCCGGAGCCGAACATCACCATCTTCTGGGATCCGCAGCTGCCGGCGGGCTACAAGGAATTCTGCGCCCACATCTCGATTGAGACCTCCTCGATCCAGTACGAGTCCGATAAGCAGATTCGTGAGCAGTGGGGCGACGACGCCGCAATTGCGTGCTGCGTGTCCCCGATGGCCGTCGGCAAGCAAATGCAGTTCTTCGGCGCCCGCGTCAACGCTGCGAAGGCCCTGCTCTACGCCATCAACGGCGGCCGCGACGAGGTCAGCGGCAAGCAGGTCGTCGACGGTTACGAGCCCATCAAGGGCGATGGACCGCTCGACTTCGACGAGGTCTGGCAGAAGTACGAGGAGATGCTGGATTGGGTTGTGGGCACCTACGTTGAGGCCCTCAACATCATCCACTACTGCCACGACAAGTACGCCTACGAGGCCATCGAGATGGCGCTGCATGATTCCGATATCGTGCGCTCCATGGGCTGCGGTATCGCCGGCCTGTCCATCGTGGCTGACTCGCTTTCCGCCATCAAGTACGCCAAGGTCTACCCGGTGCGCGATGATTCCGGGCTGATCGTGGACTACAAGACGGAAGGTGACTTCCCCTTCTACGGAAACGATGACGACCGCGCCGATGACATCGCCGCCACCATCGTTCACACCGTGATGGAGAAGATTAAGGCCATCCCGATGTACCGCAACGCCATCCCCACCCAGTCGGTGCTGACCATTACCTCCAACGTTGTCTACGGCAAGGCCACCGGTGCCTTCCCGTCCGGCCACGAGGCGGGCACCCCGTTCGCGCCGGGTGCCAACCCGGAGAACGGCGCGGATAGCCACGGCATGGTTGCCTCCATGCTGTCGGTAGGCAAGCTGGACTACAAGGATGCACTCGACGGCATCTCGCTGACCAACACCATCACCCCGTCCGGATTGGGCCGCACCCCGGAGGAGCGCATCACCAACCTGGTGGGCGTCCTCGACGCCGGCTTCATCATGGATTCCGAATAGACCACATCCACACCACTTCCTAAGGAGAACACAACATGGCAACCAAAACTTTCGACGAGCGCCTCGCTTCCATGAAGGCCAGCCGCACCGCCAACAACATGAACTCGGGCCTCTACCACGCCAACATCAACGTCCTGGACAAGTCCACCCTGGAGGACGCCGTTGAGCACCCGGAGAAGTACCCGAACCTCACGGTCCGCGTTTCCGGCTACGCGGTGAACTTCGTGAAGCTCACCCGCGAGCAGCAGCTCGACGTCATCTCCCGTACCTTCCACCAGGGCTCCTAAATGGCAGATGGCATTACCGGCGTCGTGCACCTCAACCCTGAAGAAGGGGAGAAGGTGCGCGGCGCCGCCGCCGGTTTAGGAACGGATAACGACCTCGAGGGCTACACCCGCCCGGAGTTGATGCAGGCCCGCCGCTCTGGCGATGTCGCGCTCGTGCACTCCTGGGAGCTGGTGACGGCCGTGGATGGGCCTGGAACCCGCATGACCATGTTCATGTCGGGTTGCCCGTTGCGCTGCCAGTATTGTCACAATCCCGACACCATGGAAATGAAGGTCGGAACGTTGGAGCGCATCGAGGATGTGGTCAGGCGCATTAAACGCTATAAGTCCATCTTCAACGCCTCCGGAGGCGGCCTGACCATCTCGGGCGGTGAGCCGCTCTTCCAGATCGCCTTCGCGCGGCGTGTGCTCAAGGAAGTCCACGATGCAGGCATCCACACGACGATCGACACCTCGGGTTACCTCGGGGCGCGCCTGCGCGATGAGGACTTGGACAATATCGACCTGGTGCTCTTGGACGTCAAGTCCGGTGACGAGGAGACGTATAAGAAGGTCACCCGCCGCGAGTTGCAGCCGACGATCGATTTTGGGGATCGCCTCAACGCCATAGGCAAGCCGGTCTGGATCCGCTTCGTGGTGGTGCCGGGGCTTACCGACGCCCCGGAGAACGTCGCCAACGTGGCCAAGATCGTCTCCCGCTGGAAGAGCAACGTCGAGCGCGTCGAGGTGCTGCCCTTTCACAACATGGGCGCGGACAAGTGGCACGAGCTGGGCTACCCGTACACCCTGGAGGACACGAAGCCGCCGAAGCCGGAAGACGTGGAGAAGATCCGAGAGGTGTTCCGCAAGGAAGGTTTCGTGGTCTACTAGAAGCATGAAACGCTTCGGCCACACCATCAAGGAACACACCATCACCGTCCCCTGGGACTATGACAATCCAGCCGCGGGGGAGTTCGAGCTCTACGCTCGGGAGATCATCCCGCCGGGCGGTGAGAATTACCCGGCGCTGCTCTATAACCAGGGTGGGCCGGGTTTCCCGGCACCGCGGCCGACGGGTGCCACCGGGCTCATCGGGAAAGGCCTGGAGCGCTACCGCTGGATCCTCATGGACCAGCGCGGCACTGGGCGCAGCCACCGCATCGATGAGCTCAGCCCAGCTGAGGATCGCACGGCGCAGCGCTTGGCGCAGTTGCGGCAGGAGAATATCGTGCGCGATGCCGAGCGCCTGCGCGAGCACCTCGGCGAGGACTCCTGGGATCTCTACGGCCAATCCTTTGGCGGCTTCATCATTACTGCCTATATTTCGATGTTCCCCGATTCCATCGGCCGTGCCTTTCTCACCGGTGGCCTGCCCACCCTGACTAAGGGTGCGGATGATCTCTACCGCACGACCTTTGCCAAGCTCAAGGTGCGTCACGAACGTTTCTATGCCCAGTTCCCGTGGGCTCAAGCACGCATCGAGGAGCTCATCCACCACCTGGACAACTCGGAAGAGCTGCTGCCGACAGGGGAGCGCCTGTCCTCCCGCCGCTTCCGCACTATCGGCATCGAACTGGGCCGCGGTACCGGATTCGATTCTCTGGGTTACCTGCTGGAGGAGCCTTTCCGCACCGTGAACGGCGAGAAGCGCTTGCGTTCGGACTTCCTCAACAACGTCGGTAGCCGCGTGAGCTTCCAGGCTGGGCCTCTCTACGCGGCCATCCATGAGTCCATTTACGGTGGCGTGGGCGGCCAGGCTGTGACCGGCTGGGCGGCGCACCGCGTGCGCGAGGAATTCCCCGAGTTCGCCGAGGATGGCACCTATCTGACCGGTGAGCACATTTTCCCTTGGCAGTTCGACGAGGACCCGGCACTGCGCCCCTTCAAGCAGGCCGCCGAGGAGCTCGCCGCCCACGAGTGGGCAAGCTCGCCGTACGATGCTGCCGCGCTTGCCGACGCCCCCGTTACCGCCTCCGCCGCCATCTACCTGGACGATATCTTCGTGCCTTTCGAAGATTCCCTGGCCACGGGGGAGACCTACCGCGATTTGCGCCCGGTGGTGACCAACCGCTTCCAGCACAACGGTATTAGCGAAGACGGCGCGGGGATTTTGGGCGAGCTCTTCCGGGCGGCTGACGAGCGTTAACGTGCGTCGAGTGCGTTCGGGGAGCAATCTCCCCCAAGATGTGGTGGTGGTCACCGTGTGGCAAACTGGTTAGGAAAATCCAACCGAAGCAGAAAGGATAAGCCTATGGGCGGACTCATCGTCATCGGCGTGATTCTTCTAATTATTATTGCCACCGCCTTCGACGGTTTCTACATCGTCCGGACGAAGGAGGCCGCCATCATTGAGCGGATGGGTAAGTTCGTGAACGTTGCTCACGCGGGCTTGCACTTCAAGGTGCCTTATGTCGACCGCGTGCGCGCCAAGATCAGCCTGCAGATCCGTCAGCTCGACGTTATGGTGGAAACCAAGACCAAGGACAACGTCTTCGTCCAGATCCCCGTTGCCGTGCAGTACGAGGTAGTTCAGGGCAGCGAGCGTCAGGCCTTCTACACCCTGTCTAACCACGAGCAGCAGATCGTGGCTTATGTTCAGGACAATGTCCGTTCTTCGGTTGCCAACATGGACTTGGATGATTCCTTCTCCTCCAAGGACACCATCGCCCGCAACGTGGCGATGTCCCTGCGCGATAACATGGCCGCCTACGGCTGGAACTTTGTCAATACCCTGGTCACCGATATCCGCCCGGATGCCCGCGTGCGCGAGTCCATGAACTCCATTAACGCCGCACAGCGTGAGCGCGAGGCAGCCGTTGCCCAGGCAGAGGCCGAGAAGATCCGCGTGGTCAAGGAGGCCGAAGGTGCTGCCGAGGCCAAGAAGCTGCAGGGTCGCGGTGTGGCTGACCAGCGTAAGGAGATCGTCGAAGGTATTGCCCAGCAGTATGAGCTGCTGCGTGCTGCCGGCGTACAGGAGAACCCCGAGACCCTCATGCTGGTCTCCCAGTACCTCGACGCCATGGTAGACGTGGCCGACCGCGCCCACACCAATGTGCTCTACATGCCGTCTAATCCGGGCGGCATGCAGGATCTCTTCGGTGGTATGCGCGACGCACTGCTGTCCACCAACGCTATTAATGAAGCGCCGAAGCCGTCGGTTTCCCTGTCCGAGAACAAGCACAGCCGCGAGGATTCCGGTGCTGCACGTCGCCGCCGCGAGGAGCAGGAGCGCCGTGAGCGCGACGAGCGCGCCCGCCGCGAAGCTGAGATGATGGAGCAGGCGCAGCGCGCGCAGCAACAAGCACAGCAGCAGGTGCAGAACGCACCGCAGCAGGGCCAGGGCTTTAGCCAGATTCCGAGCTTCCCTTCCCCGCCGCAGGGCAATAGCCAGCCGCAGAGCGCGCGCGACTATTTTGACCAGCTGCGCAACCAGCTCAACAAGGGCAATAACTAAGCACAGCGCTTAAGACTAAGCTCAGCACATAAAAGAGGGCCTCCCCGCTTGGGGAAGGCCCTCTTTCCTGCCTTGGGTGGTGCTAGGCGGCCGTTACTTACTTGGTGTAGCCGATGTTCTCCACCTCGATGACGGCGAAGGAGTTGGCGCCGAAGTTTGCGATATCGGGGTGGGTCGCAACCATGGTCGGGCCGTTGAAGATAGGAATGATGCCGTACTGGGCAAGGGCTTCTTTCTCCAGCTCATTGGATTTTTTGATCTGCTCGTCTGGGTCAGCGATCTGGGATAGCTCGTCGATCTTCTTGTCCAGTTCTGGTGTGCCCGTGCCGGAGCGGTTGAGCTGGGAGCCGGTGCGATAGGTCTGGCCGAAGTAAGCGACACCGAAGGGATCGCCGGAGGAGAAACCCATAGGCAGAATATCGAAGTCGTACTTGGAGGTGATCTCGGAGAAGTCAGAGACTGGGCGTTCCTCCACCTTCAGGTCCACGCCGATATCCTTCATCATCTTCTGGGTGGCGGTGGCCATGGCCTTGCTGATGGAAGAATCTCCCAGCAGCGTGTAGCGCATGGACAGCTTCTTGCCGTCCTTCTCGCGGATGCCGTCGCCGCCTTCCTTCCAGCCGGCCTCATCGAGGAGCGACTTGGCCTTCTCTGGATCGAAAGAAATGACTGCGCCGACGTTGTCCTCGTAGCCCTTCTGGGTTTGGTAGAGGTTGAAGGAACCTGGCAGGTCCTCGGTGTAGCCGTTGAGTCCGTTGAAGCGGATGCCGGAGAGCGTGGCGCGGTCGATGCCGGTCATGATGGCTTCGCGCACCTTGATATCAGAGAGGATCTCGTTCTTGGAGTTGAGCGTGTACAGGTTCTTGCCTGGGGTCATGGCGGTGCGAATTTCAACGTCTGGCATGTCCTTGACGGCCGCCAGGCGTTCCTTGTTGGCCACGCCGGTGGCGTCAATTTCGCCGGCCTTGAACGCGTTGATGGAGGCCTGGTCCTCCATCTGGCGGTAGGTCACTTTGTCTAGGAATGGCTTATCACCCCACCACTTCTCGTTTGGAACGAAGGTAGCGCTGCCGTTCTTGAAGTCGACGCTCTCGACCTTGTACGGGCCCGCACCCCACTCCGGGTGGACCTTGCCCAGGTAGGCCTCGTTGAACTTCTCCGCGGAGTCAACCTGTGGCGGGAGCAGGACGTTGAACAGACCCTGCCACCACGGATAGGCCTGTTTAAAGGTGATGACGGCTTGCTTGTCGTTCTCACCCGGCTTGACGGACTCGATGAGCTCGTAGCCGTCGGTGGCGCTAACGTTGACGTCCTTGTTCTCACCGTTGTTGAACTTCCACGTGTTCTCAAAGGATTTCCAGTCAATCGGGGTGCCGTCGTTGTACTGCGCCTTCTCGTGGATGGTGAAGGTGACGACGGTCTTACCGTCCTTTTCTTCGTCTTTGACGTCGGTGATGTAGTCATTGTTGACGTGGAACTCACCCGCGCCATCGAAGAGGCCAATTTGCGGGTTGTAGTACTTCCACAGGCTCAGGGTGTATGAGGTGGCGTCGGCCTGGAAGGTGTTCTGCTGCTGGGAGATCTCGTCGATAGCCAAGCGCAGCTCGCCACCCTCCTTGAGCTCGGAGCGGTCCTTGGGGTTGTAGGAGCCGTCCAGCTTGACGTCGAGCTTCTCGCCGGAGGCGGAATTGCCTGATCCATCGGAGCCGGAGCCGCCATCGGAGGCGCAGCCGGTCAGGATGAGGGCAGAGGCGGTGACCACTGCGAGGGCGGTCCTGCGGAGCTTCATATTCATGTGTGTGTCCTTTCGAGAGGAAACATGGAGACAAAGGTGAGTATTTAGTTATAAGTCTTGCTAAGCCGGGGTTTCGGCGGGCTGGTAAATCTCGCGTACCCGGTCACGTTCCACGGCTGGATCCGGCACCGGGATGGCGGAGAGCAGCGCGCGGGTATAGGCGTGTTGCGGGTTGTCAAAGACCTCGTCCGTGGGGCCGTATTCCACGAAGTCGCCCTTGTACATCACGGCGACCTTGTCGGAAAGGTGGCGCACCACGGAGAGGTCGTGGGCCACGAAGACCAGGGAGATGCCCAGGCGGTTCTTCAGGTCGTGCAGCAGGTTGATGATGCCGGCCTGGATGGACACATCGAGGGCGGAAACGGGCTCGTCGAGCACCACGATGGAGGGGTTGGTGGCCAGAGCACGGGCCAGGCCGATGCGCTGGCGCTGTCCGCCGGAGAAGTGTCCGGGGAAGCGGTCCACCTGGTGGGACTCAAGACCGACGAGCTGCATCAGCTCGGCCACGCGCTGGCCGACGTCCCCCTCATACCCCAGCGACTCCAGCGGCTCGGCGATGATCTCGCGGATGGTCATGCGCGGGTTGAGCGAACTCATCGGGTCCTGGAAGACGATTTGGATGTCCTTGCGCAGCTTCCGGCGCGCGGACGCGCTCAAACCGGAGGTGTTGGTGCCGTTGACCACGATGGTGGAACCCGCTGGCGGGTTGAGGTCCATGATTTCCAGCAGGGTGGTGGTCTTGCCGGAGCCGGACTCGCCCACGATGGCAAAGCACTCGCCCTGGTGCACATCGAAGCTGACGTTCTTGACCGCGTGTACTGTGCCGACGCGGCGCTTGAGAATCGCTCCCTTGATGAGCGGGAAGTCCTTGACCAGGTTCTTGACCTCCAAGGTAACCGGCCGCTGCTCGTAGGGAGTATCGCCCAAGGTATCGGCGGAAATCTTCGGCAACGGGTACATGCGCTCGCCGCCGATGGTGCCGTCCTCGATCTCATCGGAGCGCAGGCAGGAGGCGAAGTGCCCGGGGACGTCGTCAAGCGCGCGCAGCTCCGGTTCCAAGGTTCGGCACTCATCCTTCACCACTGGGCAGCGGTCCGCGAAGGGGCATTCGGCGGCGACGTCGATAAGCTGCGGCGGGGTACCCACGATGGGGGTCAGTGGTTCGTCGGTGGCCTTGTCCACGCGCGGCGTCGACCCGAGAAGACCCACGGTATAGGGCATCTTGGGGTTGTTGAAGATAGTGTCGACATCACCGAGCTCCACCGGGCGCCCGGCGTACATGACCAGGACGTCGTCGGCGGTGCCGGCGACTACACCCATGTCGTGGGTAATCATGATGACCGCGGCGCCCGTTTCGCGCTGGGCCACCTTGAGGACCTCCAGGATCTGGGCCTGGATGGTGACGTCGAGCGCAGTGGTGGGCTCGTCGGCGATGATGACGCGCGGGTTGTTGGCCATGGCAATAGCGATGACGACGCGCTGGCGCATGCCGCCGGAGAATTCGTGCGGGAAGGACTTCACGCGCTTTTCCGCCTCCGGGATGCCGACGAGCTCGAGCAGGCGAATGGCCTCTTTCTCCGCTTCCTTCGTGGAGACATCGCGGTGGGTTTGGATGGCTTCGATGAGCTGGTCACCGATGGAGAACACCGGGGTCAGGGAGGAGAGAGGATCCTGGAAGATCATGGCGATATCCTTGCCGCGGATCTTCGACATTTCCTTGTCGGACTTGCCAATGAGCTCGGTGCCGGCATAGACCACGGAGCCTTCCACCTTGGCGTAGTCGGGCAACAGGCCCATGACGGCCAAAGAGGTCACGGACTTACCGGAGCCGGACTCGCCCACAATCGCCAGGGTGCGGCCCGGCATGAGGTCGAAGTCGACGCCACGCACCGCGTGGACGGAGCCGGCCTCCGAGGGGAAGGTGACGGTGAGGTTGCGCACGGACAGCACCGGCTCGGTGGATGCAGTGGGGTCGGTGGCGCGGCTGGCCGGGACGGCGTTGGCGGTGTGTGCAGTATTCTGCGGGGTCATGCTCGGCCTCCGGAGTTCGAGTGGGGGTCAATGGCATCGCGCAGGCCGTCGGCGATGAACGCCATGGAGACGGTCAGCAGCGTGAGGATGCCTGCGGGGAAGTAGAAGAGCCAGGGCGAGGCCTCGACGGCGTTGGCGCCGCCGGCCAGGAGGGTGCCCAGGGAGACGTCGGGAAGCTTCACGCCCAAGCCCAGGAAGGACAGCGCGGTCTCCGACATGATGGTGGACACCACGCCCAGGGCCGCCTGGATGATGAGCAGCGAGCCGATGTTGGGAACTACGTGGCGGAAGATGGTGCGCAGACGCGAGACACCCATGTAGTCCGCGGCACGGACATAGTCGTTCTCGCGCACACTGAGCGCCATGGCCCAGATGACGCGCGCCGGATACATCCAGCCGAAGGCGATGAGCACCACGATGAGCAGCTTCCAGTCGCCGCCGGAATCAGAAACCACCAGGGCGATGAGCAGGAACGTCGGGATAGCCAGCAAGAAGTGAATGACTGCCAGGATGACCTTTTCCACCGCACCGCCGTACATGGCCGCGGCCGCGCCGATGAAGGCGGAGATCAGGGTAGAAGCCAGCGAGACGATGAGCGCGATGATCAGCGAGCGGCCCAAGCCGTGGACGGTCTGCGCAAAGAGATCGTTTCCAGAGTCCGTGGTTCCGAACCAGTGCTCCGGGGAAGGCCCGGTGGAGAGGTTGAAGAAGTCCGGCTCGTCGAAGGACCACGGGGTGAGGTAGCTGCCGAAAATGGAGAGCAAGGTAAGCAGTAGGAAGATAACGAGGCCGACGGCAGCCGCCTTGTTGCGGAAGAAGCGGCGAACGTACAGCTTGAGTTTGGAGGTGCCGCGGAAATCACTGCTGGAGAATTGCTTGCGCTGCGCGTCATCGACGTCGACGCCGGAGCCGAGCGCGGATTGTGCGCTGGGTTCGGTCTGCGGTGAAAAGTCCGCAGTGGCGGCATGCGGGCGCACGCCGAGGTTATCAGCTGCCGTATCGATAGCGAGGTCGTTGCGGCGGTGGCGCTCGGTGTGGCGCGCTTCGGAGCGTGGCGACGTGGATTTCTTTTCTGGAGACATTTAGCTCACCCTTACTCGCGGATCGAGGGCGACGACGACGAGGTCAGCCAGGATTGCGGAGAAGGCAATCATGACGGCACCGAAGGCGGCGACGGCGGTGGTGCCGTTGACGTCGTTGCGGCTGATGGTTTCGATGAAGTACTGGCCCATTCCCTTCCACGCGAAGATGGTTTCCGTCATGATGGCGCCGGTAAAGATTCCGGGAACGGAGAAGGCCACGGAGGTTGCCACCGGAATGATGGAGGTGCGCAGGGCGTGCTTGCGGATGGCCTGGGAGCGCGTCAGGCCCTTGGCCCGGGCGGTGCGCACATAGTCGGCGTTCAAATTATCCAGCAGGAGGGTGCGCTGCATCATGTGGTAGCCGGCGTAGCTGATGATGATGAGCGAGATGGACGGCAAGATGAGGTGCTGCGCCATATCCAGCAGCTTGGGGAAGAAGCCTTCGACGCCGAGGCTGGAGGCACCCGTTACGTAGACCACGCGGTGGCCGGTGACGCGGTTGATCCACAGGCCGCCGGCGACGACCAAGATGGAAGCCACGACGACGTGCGTGTTCATCGTGATGATGGAGACGCCCTGCCAGAAGCGGTCGGCCGCTTTGTACTGGCGGGAGGCGGTGTAGACGCCGAGGGCGACGCCGATGACGACGGAGAGAATCGTGGCCACGAGCAGCAGCTGTGCCGAGACGAGCGCGCGGTGCCCGATTTGTGCGCTAACCGGGTCACCGAGAGGGGAGGTACCCCAGTCCCAGTGGAAGATGATGTTGGACAGCCATCCCCACCAGCGCTCAATGAGAGGGGTCTCCGGGTTGAGGCCGAGTGGCGTGAGAATTCGGCCGATTTCTTCCGGCCCGAGCGGTGGGTTGCGGCCGACATAATTTGATCGGGGATCAAGGAAGGTTGCGGCCAGGAGGTACGCGATATTAGTCGCGAGGAAGATGACTACCAGCCAGCTGGCGGTCTTCTTGATGATGTACTTGAACATCACTATTCCTTCGCAGGGTGTGGTCTCAACGGGTTTGGGAAGTATGGATGCCGTGAAACCTCACGGCATCCATGTGACCTAGACCTCAGGCTAGGTGCTGTGTCACATATTAAAAGAAATGTGAGACAGGAGGGAAAGATTTATTGTTTTTGTTTCATGGGGGTGCTACCTGCACGTCCGTAGGTTGCATTTATTACATATTAATAGGCCTATAGAAATTATCGGGCGTGAGGAATGTAGATGCAGTGCGCACCAAGGTTCCCGCCGCCGAAAACCCTGCACAACCGTTTAGGGGCGAGTGAATATTATGCGCATAATTTCCGGGGGTAGCGGGAGGGGTATCAGGGCATCTAAAAGGGGTAAAAATACTCAGCAAGCATTCAGTAGCCGACGGAGCGCATCCTTCTCCGCTGCCGTGACCCAGATTTCATAGGCCGTCTTCACCTCTACGATGCGGCGCGCATACTCACAGCGAAATCCTTTGTTGGGCGGCAGCCACGTAGCGGCATCGCCAGCGCCTTTTTGCTGGTTGAGGGGACCATCGACGGCGAGGAGGTTGCGGGCATCATTAGCAAAGTCGCGGCGTTTTTCTGGTGACCATTGCTGGGCGCCTTTCTGCCAGGCGTCGGCAAGCGGCACAACGTGATCGATCTGTACCGCACGTGATGTCTGCGCCCCGCGCTGGAACTCAATGTCCTGGCCCGAATAGGGATCGTGCAAGGTGCCGGAAAGCGCCACGCAGTCGTGGGTGCCTTCCTTGAGAACGAGGCTCTCCGGATCCAAATCCCTGCGGAGGATGTCATTGCGGGTATCGCAGCCATTGTGGCCGAACTCCACCGTGACGTCATCGGACCACGCCTGGCCAAACTCTTCGCGCTCATAGCCGGTTTTGGGCGCACGTCCCTTGACCTCCAAGGAATCTAAGGCGGCGAGTACTTCGGCGATGTCCGGCGCAATGCTTGGCGCGGGTGTGGCCTCTTCGGTTTGTTCTTCTGCTGGGCCTTCCTGCGTGGGTGCCGCTGTCTCAGTGGCCTTGGGCCGCTCGGGCGTAGGTTCGGTTGGGGCGGGGAGGATAAGGCCGATGGCCACTAGTACTGCTACCGCGGCGTTGAACAGCGCGGCGATGAAGAACGGGGTACGAGTGGCCATGACGTATTGATCCTAGTGGGTAGAATCGGCACACGGTATGAGTATCGATATGTTCTTTGACGAGTACCTCGCTGAACGCGGTCTGACGCGCTCGGCCGAGGTTGTCCCGGACCACGCCTGCCAGGTCTTTTGCGATGCGCCTGAGCCGAAGACCCAGTCTTCCCTCGAAGAGGCGGTTCAACTCGTCGCCCACACCTTGGGGGAGTAGTGCAGGTGTCTGTTTTTCACGTCTCTGCGCCTTTGTCGCCTTTGTCCGCGCGCTTGGGCTCCGAGCCCTTTGCGCTGTCTTTCTCCGGTCAGGGCTATGCCTGGCTGCCGACGTTGCGCGATGCCCTTGCTACCGGTGCGCGGCCACACATAGCGGAGTTCCTCGGCGCGGCCGAGGAACTCCTTGCCCCGCTGGAGGAGGAACTTCTGCCTTCCACACCGCACGGGTTTGCGCCTCTGGCCTGGGCAGACGAGGAACCGGCGTGGGCGCACGCGCTTGCCGACGCCTCGCTTTCCACCCCCGGCATCCTCACCGCGCAGTTGGCTGTCCTCGAATCGCTGCGTGCACACGGAATTGAACTCGAGGATGCCGTCACCAACATTGGCCACTCCCAGGGCGTGCTTGCTGCGGCGGTCGTTGAGGGACGCATGAGCCCAGCCGAGGCTCTGGCGCTGGCACGCCTCATCGGCGCGGCTCTGGAGACAACCGCACGCAGTGCTGGGCTGGTCCGCACCCCGCAGGGCGCGCCCATGGCGGCGGTGACCGGCGCGACGAAGCAGCAACTACTCGACGCCGGCGCCCACATCGGACTCGATAACGGGCGGGGGCGCTTCGTCATCGTCGGAACACCGGCTGAGCTTTCCCGGGTGAAGACCGCGCTCCAGGAGAGCTCGGCCCTTAAAGAAGGGCGGGAAGGGAAGTCCGCCGCAGTTACCGTTTCCGACCTTGACGTGTCAGCTGCTTTCCATCATCCCACCATGCAGTGTGCGGTGGACCAGGTGGAAAGCTGGGCAGCTCGGATCGGACTGGAACCCGAATCCGCCGCGCAGCTCGCGCGGGCAGTATTGACCGATTACGTGGATTGGCCCGAGCGCGTTGACACAGCGCTTCAGGCCGGGGCGCGTTGGATTCTGGAAATCGGGCCCACCCGTGGGGTGGAGCCGCTGACTCGGGATATCGTCGCCGGGCGCGGTGTGGGCACGCTGGCCGTCGCTGCACCGGAAGGGTTGGCCCAGCTCGTGGAGCCGGGCCGCGCGCCCGCCCTGCCCTGCGCGTGGTCCGAGTGGGCACCGCGCGTGGCGGACGGGCGTCTGGTGACTGCCTTTACGCAGACCACCGGATACTCACCGGTCATGCTCCCCGGGATGACCCCCACCACGGTGGACCCGGGTATTGTCGCCGCAGCCGCCAATGCCGGGCACTGGGCGGAGCTGGCCGGCGGGGGTCAGCACACCGATGACATCCTGCAGGAGAACCTGCATACCCTGCGCCGGCTGCTAACGCCAGGGGTGAACGCCCAGTTCAATGCGCTGTACCTCGCGGCCTCCCAGTGGCGCCGCCAGATTGAGGGGCCAAACTCGATTCTGCGAGCGCGCGCCGCAGGAGCACCCATCAACGGCGTGGTGATTTCCGCCGGCATTCCTCCTGTGGAGGAGGCGGTAGAGCTGGTGGAGAAGCTCCACGCCGCGAACATCCCGTGGGTCGCTTTCAAGCCGGGAACTTCGGCGCAGGTGGAGGAGGTTCTCCGCATCGCGGATGCTCTCCCTCGCACCATCGTCATCGTGCAGCTGGAAGGTAGCGCGGCCGGTGGCCACCATTCCCTAGAAGGCCTCGATGATGTTCTGGCTGCCACCTACGCGCGGATCCGTGAGCGCGACAATGTCCTCCTCGCCGTTGGCGGGGGAATTGGTACCCCGGCGCGTGGCGCGGAGTACCTGCTGGGTACGTGGGCGCAGCGCTTCGGCCTGCCCGCAGCACCCGTCGATGCCATCATGGTGGGCACCGCCGCCATGGCGGCGAAGGAGTCCACCGCATGCGAGTCGGTGAAGCAGGCTCTTGTCGCCGCGCACAGCGGGGACGTTGTGTCGGGCCGCTCGGACCTGGGCGCGGACATCCATGAGCTGGACAACTCTTTTGCTCGCGCCGGGCGCCTGCTGGATGAGGTGGCCGGTGACGCCCCGGCCGTGGAGGCGCGCCGCGCGGAGATCACTGAGGCCATCGGGCGCACGTGCAAGCCTTACTTCGGCGACCTCGATGAGATGTCCTATTCCGAGTGGCTGCAGCGCTACCTTGAGCTGTCCTACCTGGATGGCTGGGTCGATGAATCCTGGTTGAGGCGTTTTACGAGCATGGTGGCTCGCGCCGAAGCCCGCCTTCACCCGACCGATCACGGCGAGATTGAGCTGCGCGTTGAGGTTGATCGCGAGAACCCTGCCGAGGCAGTTGCTCAGCTAAGCGAACTCTACGGTGACGCGGCGCTGCACCCGACCGACGCCGCGTGGTTCATTCAGCTCGTGGATGGTCCGGGCAAACCCGCAAACTTTGTGCCGGTCATCGATGCTGACGTACGCCGCCGCTGGCGCCGCGATACCTTGTGGCAGGCGCACGATGAGCATTACGAGGCCGACGAGGTTTGCATCATCCCCGGCACGTCAGCCGTTGTGGGAATCGCGCAGGCCAACGAGCCGGTGGCACAGATACTCGGCCGCTTCGAGCAGGCGGCGCTTGCGCTTCTCGACGGGACTGACGATGACTCTGGCGAGCCCGCCTTTAGCGCTGAAGAGCTCATCCGCCGCGCCCCGAGCCTGAATTGGGCCGGGCGCGAGCAGCCCAACCCCCTGCGCCTTGGCCTTGATGGGGCCGAGCTGGAAACTGCGGGCGAGGAGGCCATGTGGTTGACCGTGCCTTTCCACTCCGGAGCTGAGCTGCGCGTTCGCATCACCCCGCCGCGCATACCGGGTGCCTCACCACTCGTAAAGGTCGAGGATGCCGAGACCGCCATGTGGGAGCTGCTGTGCCAGGCCCTCGGCGGTGACCTACCAAACGCAGGCTCTGGGACTGCGGCGACGGTCAGCGCCCACCTCAGTGCCACCGACATCGCTCACTACGTGGCGGTGACGAGCGGGGAGATGAGCGCTGCTGTTTCGCCCGATGTTCTCGTCGGCCCCGCCTGGCCGGCCACCTTCGCCGTGCTGGCCAGCGCCCATACGGCGACAGGGGAGTCGGTAGTGGAGGGCTTTCTTGACCTGGTCCACCTCGAGCACTCGCTGAGCCTCAAACCAGATACCTGGGAGCTGCTTCGCGCCAGCGCCGCGCCGGGCTCCGAGCCTTTGGACCTGCGCTACACCGCCGAGTTGGAGGAGGTACGCGATACGCCGTCGGGGCGCGTTGTCGACGTTTCTGTCACTGTCACTGTCGCCGTACACGGCGACGAGCATGACTTCGCGCAGTTGCACGAGCGCTTCCTCATCACCGGGCGCCGCGGTGACGCCGCGCTCGAGACCGTGGGCGCCACAGTTCAAGGCTCGCAAGAAAACAGCGCAGAGCTGTCCTTCCGTGAGACACCGCGCTCCTTCCGCCACCGCACCAGCGCTGTGGCACCGGAATCCTTGCTGCCCTTCGCCGTGGTCACGGGGGATAGGAACCCTATCCACCTGTCCGCGAACGCAGCGGCACTGGCGGGGCATCGTGAAGGCCCCATCGTCCACGGCATGTGGACCTCAGCACTCGCACAGGCGGCCGCGACTTTTGACGGTGCCCGCGTCCTCGACTGGTCCGCTACCTGGCTTGCACCCGTGCTGCCGGGCAGCGAGGTGGAGTTTGAGGTGGAACGGGTGGGCGTCGACAAGCGGTGCGGCTACGGTGAGGTCCGCAGCGTGACCGCCACCAGCCAGGGCGTGCCGGTGCTGCAGGCGCGAGCGACGATGAGCAGCCCCACCACCTTCTATGCATTCCCAGGTCAGGGCATCCAGTCGCCGGGGATGGGGATGAGGGACTATGCGGAATCCGCAGCAGCCCGTGCGGTGTGGGAGCGCGCGGACAAGCACACGCGGCAGAGCTTGAGCTTCTCCATCCTGGAGATTGTCCGCCACAACCCCGACACCGTGGTGGTGGATGGTGAGACCTTCACGCACCCGGACGGGGTGCTTTATCTGACGCAGTTCACGCAGGTGGCCATGGCCACCCTGGGCTGCGCGCAGATCGCGGCACTCAAGGAAGCTGGGGTTCTCGATAGTGGTGCCTTCTTCGCTGGCCACTCGGTGGGCGAGTACAACGCACTGGCCGCCTATGCCGAGGTCCTGTCGCTGGAGGCGGTTCTGGACATCGTTTATGTCCGCGGGCTGACCATGCACCGACTGGTCGAGCGCGATTCCGCGGGGCAGTCCCTCTATGGTTTGGCGGCGCTGCGCCCGCACAAGATGGGGATGAGCGCGGGCGAGGCCTTCGCCCATGTCGCCCGTGTGGCCGCGGAGACGGGTGAGTTCATTGAGGTGGTCAACCACAATATTGCCGGGCGCCAATACGCGGTCGCCGGAACGAAGACGGGCCTGGATGCGCTGGCGAGCGACGCCGAGCACCGCGCCCCCGGGCAACGCGCCGTCATCCCCATCCCGGGGATTGACGTGCCCTTCCACTCCTCCCGCTTAGTGGGCGGCGTGGCGGATTTCCGCGCCCACCTCGATGCACTCATCCCTGAAGAGATCAACCTCGACGTGCTGGTGGGGCGCTATATTCCTAACCTCGTGGCGCGGCCCTTCGCGCTCAGCCGCGAGTTCGTGGAGGACATCGCAGAAGTGGTGGACTCGGAGCCTATCGAGGAGATCCTCTCGGATTTCGATGGCGCTATGGCATGCCCGGCGCGCCTGGGCCGCACCCTGCTCATCGAGCTTTTGGCCTGGCAGTTTGCTTCCCCGGTGTGCTGGATAGAGACCCAGGACCTGCTCCTTGGGCAGCTCGACGTGGAGCGTTTCATCGAGGTTGGCGTTGGCACCGCGCCCACGCTGACCAACATGCTGGGCCAAACACTGCGCCTGCCCCAGTATGCGGGCAGCGCAGGCATCGAGGTGCTCAACTACGAGCGTGACCGTGGGCGGGTCTTTGCCGAAGACGCCGAGACGGCACCCGAGTCAGCAGCGAAGGATTCTGCGGACGCCGTCGAAGCACAGGCAGATGAGCCTGAGTCGAGGCAGCCAATTGAGAGCGCACACCGGGAAGACTCCGTGCACGCCCCGCGCGAGGAGGCCCCAGCCGCCGTCGAGGATCTTCCGCTCAGCGTGTACCAGGCCTTGGAAATGCTCATCGCGTTGTGGACGAAGGTCCGCCCTGATCAGATGGCGGCGACCGATTCCATAGAAACCCTCGTGGAAGGCGTGTCCTCCCGTCGCAACCAGTTGCTTGTTGACCTCGGCGTGGAGTTCGGTATCAGCGCCATCGAGAATGCCGCGGACGCACCCATCTCGCAGCTGGCGGAGAGCGTGGCGCGGCGCGCGCCGGGCTATGCAACGTTTGGGGAGGTCCTCGCGGAGCACGTCGCGCAGGCTATCAACCGGCTTACCGGGCCCGCGGGCAAGAAGCCGAGCTACGTGGCCGAGTACGTGAGCAGTACCTGGGGATTGGGCCCGGGCTGGGCCGATCGCGCTATTGCACAGCTGGTCCTGGGCACGCGCGAGGGCTCATCGCTGCGCGGCGGGGAGCTGGCCAGCTTGCCCATGACCGGTGCGGCGTCGGTTGCTGAGCTCGATGCGCTCATCGACGCCTCCGTGAGCGCCGCCGGCGAGCGCGAAGGAGTCTCGCTGCAGAAGCAAGCTTTGGCCACGCCGACCGAGACCGTGGACCCGGAGGCGGTGCGCGCCTATACCGAGCGCCTCGAAGCGGCGCTGGAGGACTCCGCCCGCGCGGCACTCGCCGCCCTGGGCCGCGAGGTGGCGCCAACCGACGAGGTTGAGAGCACTGCGCTTCCGGAGCTGGAGCAGCTCGTTGCAGCGGAGCTCGGCCCGGACTGGCAGCGACAAGTCGCCTCCGCTTTCGATGCGCGCAAGGCAGTGCTTCTCGACGACCACTGGGCCACCGCCCGCGAGGACATCGCCCGCGCGGCCGCCGCCGGGGAAGCCGAGCCCGAGCTGGACGTGCTGGGCACCGGCGAGGAGGTTGCGCTCCTGGCCGAGCACTTCGGCTATGAGGACCTAGCCCGCGATGCCCGCACCCCGGCCGACGGATTGCTCTTCGCCGGCCAGGTGGCCGTGGTGACGGGAGGCTCGCCGGGTTCGATTGCCGCCGAGCTCATCGGCGAGCTGCTCGCGGAAGGAGCGACCGTGATCGCCACGACCTCCCAGCTAAGCCACGAGCGCCTCGAGTTCTATAAGGAGCTCTACCGCAGCCGGGCCGTCGGCGCGGCAGCACTATGGGTCGTTCCAGCGAACCTCAATTCCTTCGCGGACGTGGACGCGCTTGCGGAATGGATTGCGGCGGAGCGCACCGCCACCGTGGGTGGTGAGTCCGTGCGACTGAAGCCGGCTTACGTGCCGGATCTTCTCTTCCCCTTCGCCGCGCCGCGTGTGGCCGGCACTCTTGTGGATGCCGGGGCAGGGGCGGAGTCCCAGATGCGTCTGCTGCTGTGGTCGGTGGAGAAGCTCATCGCGTCGCTGTCCGCCGTGGGCGCGGATACACATGTTGGCCACCGGTTGCACGTGGTGCTTCCGGGCTCGCCGAACCGCGGGCGCTTCGGCGGCGACGGCGCCTACGGCGAGGCCAAGGCGGCCCTCGATGCATTGGTTAACCGCTGGTCTTCCGAGCAATCCAGCTGGGGTGCGCGGACCTCGCTGGTGCATGCCCAGATCGGGTGGGTGCGCGGCACCGGCCTGATGAGTGGCAACGATCCGCTGGTTGCGCAGGTGGAGGCCCGCGGCGTGCGGACCTTCTCGGCGAAGGAGATGGCGGTGCAGCTTATCGACGCCACCGCCTCCCCCCACATCCGCGCCCAGGCAGCGTCCTCACCGCTGAACGCTGACCTCACCGGCGGGCTGGCCGAGGCCGAGCTGGACTTGGCGGAGCTGGCCCGCGCGGCGCAACCCGAGAACAGCGACGCATCGAGCGCAGCCGCTAGTTTGCGCGAAGGGAAGGCGCCGCGAACGGTAAAGGCCCTGCCGAACGTTCTCAGACCTGCCGAGTGCACCAGCCCAGACTTCAACGGCGTGACGCAGTCCCTCGAGGACATGGTGGTCATCGTCGGGGCCGGCGAGCTCGGCCCGCTGGGTTCATCGCGTACTCGCTTTGAGGCGGAGGTCGGCGGTGATCTCTCCGCCGCCGGAGTGCTGGAGCTGGCCTGGAGCCGCGGGCTCATCAGCTGGGATGAGCGCACAGCCGGATGGCTGACGGCCGAAGGAGAGGAGGTAGCCGAGGAAGACGTCTACGCGCGCTTCCACGACGAGGTGCTCGCCGGGATTGGTGTGCGTCGCTTCCACGATGACTTCGGCCCGCACCTGCCCATGGTGGATAACCTCGCGCCCGAGCTGACCACCATCTACTTGGAGAAGCCACTGAGCTTCACTGTGCAGGACGAAGAGACGGCGCGCAGCTTCGTCGACAGCTGCGAGGGCACTACGCTGCGCCGCGTCACTGATGCGACCGGTGAGGATGAATGGCAGGTCACCCGGACCGCGGGCTCGTCGGTGCGCGTACCGCGCCGCGTGGCCATGACCCGCTTTGTGGGCGGCCAGATTCCGGAGGGCTTCGACCCACAGGTCTACGGCATCCCCGCGGACATGGTGGATAACCTCGACCGCCTCGCCCTGTGGAACCTCGTGTGCGCTGTGGAGGCCTTCCTGTCAGCGGGCTTTAGCCCCGCCGAGCTCTTAGCCCACATCCACCCGGCGCGCGTGAGCTCCACCCAGGGAACCGGCATGGCAGGCCAGGAGGCGCTGCGCTCGCTGTACGTCGATAAGCTCTTGGCCCAGCCGCGGCCCAATGACGTCCTCCAGGAAGCGCTGCCCAACGTCATTGCTGCGCACGTGATGCAGTCCTATGTCGGCGGCTATGGCCAGATGGTGCACCCCGTGGCCGCGTGTGCCACGGCGGCGGTGTCGGTGGAGGAGGGCGTCGACAAGCTGCGCCTTAACAAGGCCGACTTCGTCGTGGCCGGCGGCATCGATGCCCTGTCGATTGAGGGGATCACCGGGTTCGGTGACATGGCAGCCACGGCCGATAGCGCGGAGATGGCGGCGAAGGGGATTGAGCATCGCTTCTTCTCCCGCGCTAATGACCGCCGCCGCGGCGGCTTCGTGGAGTCCGAAGGCGGCGGGACTATCCTGCTCGCCCGGGGAACCTTCGCGGCACAGATGGGGTTGCCGGTTCTCGGCGTGGTGGGCTTTGCCGAGTCCTTCGCCGATGGCGCGCACACCTCCATCCCCGCGCCGGGCATGGGCGCACTCTCCGCGGCGCGGGGCGGGCAGGATTCCCGCCTGGCCCGCTCGCTGAAGGCCCTCGGAGTGGGCGCGGACGATATCGCAGTTGTGTCGAAGCACGATACGTCCACCAACGCCAACGACCCCAACGAATCTGACCTGCACGAGCGCATCGCCGCCGCACTCGGCCGCAGCCCCGGTAACCCGCTGTATGTGATATCGCAGAAGAGCCTGACCGGGCACGCCAAGGGCGGTGCCGCCGCCTTCCAGCTGGTGGGGCTGTCTCAGGTGCTGCGCAGCGGAATTCTCCCGCCGAATCGTTCCCTTGACTGCGTCGATCCCGTGCTGCGCCGTCACTCGCACCTGCTGTGGCTGCGCCAGCCGTTGGACCTGCGCCGCACCCCGCCGAAAGCCGGCTTGGTGACCTCGCTGGGCTTCGGTCACGTATCCGCCCTCATCGCGCTCGTGCACCCGGGTGCGTTTTATGCCGCGCTGGTTCGTGAGTGGGGTGAGGCCGAGGCCGAAGCATGGCGCTCAGCCGCCGCCGAGCGCGAGTGGTGTGGCTTGCGGCGCCTGGAAAAAGCCATGCGCGGCGGGCCCGCCCTGTACGAGCGGCCGGTGAACCGCAACCTGGGGACGGGCACAGCCGCCGAGGTAGCTGAACGCGAGGCCGCAGTGCTGCTGAGCGAGTCCGCGCGCTTGCGCGGAGGCACCCTGGATCCGGAGGGAGGAAGCACGGCTCAACGGGGGTAGCAAACCGTGGAGTATCCCCAGCTTGTACCCTCTGGAACGATAAAGAAGCAGGTCAGACGTGTTGGAGAAGTCCCCCAATCTGGGGCACCATGCAAGGGTGAAAAATGCTAAGAAACCACTGCTAGGTCTCATCTCGGTCGCTGCCGCCGCCGTGCTTACAGCATGTTCGGCCACCGGTGGCGCGCCCCGCCCCGACGCTGACGGCGAGCTAGCCGGTGGCGTCGACACCGAGCGCCTTGTCGTCGCCATGATCTCCCACGGCGCGCCGGGGGATACCTACTGGGACCTCGTGCGCAAGGGCGCGGAGGATGCCGCCCGCAAGGACAATATCGAGCTGCGCTATTCCTCCGATCCGGAAGCGCCCAACCAGGCAAACCTGGTGCAGTCCGCCATCGACTCCGGCGTGGATGGCATCGCCGTGACCATGCCCAACTCTGGTGCGATCGGGCCTGTGGCCAAGAAGGCTTCCGATGCCGGCATCCCGACCGTGGGGCTTAACGCCGGCATGGATGATTACCAGAAGTACGGCATGAGCGCCTTCTTCGGCCAAGAGGAAAAAGTCGCCGGCACCAAGGCCGGCGAGCGCCTCAAGGATGAGGGCGCCAAGCACGTCTTGTGCGTTATCCACGAGCAAGGCAACTCCTCGCAGGAGTCGCGCTGCGCCGGCGTGAAGAAGGGGCTGGACAACGGCAAGGTTGAGCTCCTGTACGTCAACGGAAAGGATCTGACCGCCGCGCAGTCCACCATTAACGCGAAGCTGAGCCAGGATCCCTCCATCGACTGGGTCATGGCGCTGCAGGCCTCCGTGGCTATGCGCTCCGCCGACGCGGTTGCCGACGCCTCCTCCAAGGCCAAGGTCTCCACCTTCGACACCAACGCCGAGCTTGTCGGAGCCATCGCGGATAAGCGGATCCAGTGGGCCGTCGACCAGCAGCCCTATATGCAGGGCTACCTCGCCGTCGATTCGCTGTGGTTGGCGCACCGCAACGGATCCACCATGGGCGGCGGCCGCCCGGTTTATACCGGCCCCTCCTTCGTGGATTCCACCAACGTGGACATCATCTCCGAATCCGCTAAGGCAGGTCTGCGATGAGTGAAGCCACGACTGCATCAGACGAGGCGCAATCAAACCCCGCCGATACCCGCCTGACCCGCCGCAGCGGCTTCGCGCGCCTCATCCGTCGTCCGGAACTGGCCAGCTTGCTCGGCGCGGTGGTCATCTTCGTCCTTTTCATGATCGTGGCGCCCGCCTTCCGCTCGGTGGAGGCCTTCTCCACGGTGCTCTACGCCAGCTCCACGCTGGGCATCGTGGCCCTGGCAGTGGGCCTGCTCATGATTGGTAACGAGTTTGACCTGTCCTCCGGCGTGGCGGTGACCTCCGCGGCGCTCGTGGCCACCATGCTTAACTACAACTTCCACCTCAACTCGTGGGTGGGCGTGGGCCTCTCCTTGTTGACCGCGCTGGCCATCGGTGCACTCAATGGATTCCTTGTGGTGCGCACCAAGATCGATTCCTTCCTCATTACTCTGGCGGCTTTCCTCATGCTGCAGGGGCTTAACCTGGCGATTACCAAGCTGGTGACCGGCCAGGTGGCCACCCCGACCATCGCTGACATGGAAGGATTCAGCTCGGCCCGCGTCATTTTTGCCGGCACCATCCACATCGGTGGCTTGAGCATCCGCGCCACCGTCATCTGGTGGATCCTCTTCGTCGCCATTGCCTCGTGGGTGCTGTACAAGACGCGCTGGGGAAACTGGATCTTCGCCGTGGGCGGCGATGATGAAGCCGCCCGCGCCGTCGGCGTTCCCGTGCGCCGCGTCAAGGTGGCGCTGTTCATGCTCGTCGGCTTCGCGGCGTGGTTCGTGGGCATGCACACCCTCTTTGCCTTCGACTCCATCCAGGCCGGCCAGGGCATTGGTAACGAGTTCCTCTACATCATCGCCGCGGTCATTGGCGGCTGTTCCATGACCGGCGGGCGCGGCACTGCGGTGGGCACAGCCATCGGTGCGCTCATCTTCGGCATGACCAACCAGGGCATCGTGTACGCCGGCTGGAACCCCGACTGGTTCAAGTTCTTCCTCGGCGCCATGCTGCTCTTTGCCGTGCTGACGAACACCTCGGTGGCCAACTTTACGAGGAAGCGATAACCATGATTGAGCTGCACGATATTTCCCAAACCTTCGGCAACTTCCACGCCCTGCGCGGCATCAACCTCTCTGTGAAAGAGGGCGCGGTGACCTGCGTGCTGGGTGATAACGGCGCGGGCAAGTCCACGCTGATCAAGATCCTCGCCGGCCTCAACCAGCCCACCGGCGGCACCATCACCGTCGATGGGGAAGAGGTGAACTTCACCAGCCCCCGCGATTCCCTCGACGCTGGTATCGCCACCGTGTACCAGGACTTGGCGCTGGTTCCTTCGCTGTCGGTGTGGCGCAACTTCTTCCTGGGCCAGGAACTCACCGGGGCGCTGGGGAGCTTGCGCGAGGAAGAGATGAAGCGCATTACGCACGAGCAGCTGTCCGAAATGGGCATTGAGCTTGGCGACGTCTCCGTGGAACTCTCCGCGCTCTCCGGTGGCCAGCGCCAGGTGGTGGCGATTGCCCGCGCCATCTACTTCGGCGCGCGCTACATCATCCTGGACGAGCCCACCGCCGCGCTCGGCGTGAAGCAGTCGGGCATGGTGCTGCGCTTTATCGACGCCGCCCGCGAACGCGGCATGGGTGTGGTGTTCATTACGCACAATCCGCAGCACGCCTACCTCGTGGGTGATCACTTCATCGTGCTCACCGTGGGGCAGATGTCGCTGGATGCTCCCAAGGAGGAGGTCACGTTGCCGGAGCTCACCCAGTGGATGGCCGGCGGCGACGAGCTGGAGGAGCTCAAGCAGGAGCTGGCACGCTAAGCTTGCCCGCATGACAAAAAGTGGCGTGAGCGTGGGCACCGACCTGGTGCACATCCCGTCCTTTGCCCAGCAGCTGGAGCTTCCCGGCACGCGCTTTGCGCAGGTTTTCAGCGCCTCCGAATTGCGCGTGGCGCAGGCCCGAGGCCTTAGCGGTGCTGCCCGCGCGCAGCACCTGGCGGGGCGCTGGGCGGCGAAGGAGGCCTTCATCAAGGCGTGGTCGCAAGCGCTCTACGCGCACCCGCCGGTCATCGCAGAGGAAGCCGTGGACTGGGCGGAGATTGAGGTTCGCCCGGATGCGTGGGGGCGAGTAGCACTCGAGTTGCGTGGTGAGATTGCCCGCCTCGCGCGGGAGTCCTTGGGGGATTTTTCAACTGCGCTGTCGATTAGCCACGATGGTGATTACGCCACCGCCATTGTGTACCTTTCGCGCTAAACACGCCTGGTCGCACCTGGCTTCGCTGGGTGTGGCTAGGCGCTCGTGGCGATGGCGAAGAGATAGGCGATGAGCATGCGCTTAATCTCTTCCACCACGCCATCAAAGCTTTCCTCGGAGCGCATGGTGCTGTAGTTGAGCAGGGAAACCACGGTGTGGACGAGGAAGGCGGCGATCTCCACACGGGCATCGGCGTCCATGCCCTGGGCAAGAGGCTCGATGATTTCCGCGATGGGCTTGAGCAGGCTGAGCTCCGTGTCGGCGGCCGTGGCGCGGGTCGCGGGTGTGGACTGCACGGCATGCCACACCGCTCGGCGCGAGGGGTCGTTGCGCCAAACACGAGCCATGCGGTCGATGAATTCTTCGAGGAAGTCCGGCCATTGCAGGGCCGGAACGCGCTGGGAAAAGCGCTCAACCTCAGCCAACATCTCCGCGGTGTCTTGGCGGTCGAGCTCGCAGATCAGCACGTACTTGTTGGCGAAGTACTGGTAGAGCGTGCCAATCGGCACTTCCGCGCGGCGCGAGACTTCGTCGAAAGTAAAGGACTCGAAGCCATAGTCCACGAGCGTCTCCCGCGCGCAGGACAAGATCCGGTCATACTTGGCCCGGCTGCGCGCCTGCGCTGGGCGACGCCTCGGGACCAGAATCTCCGGTGACTTCGAGCTGGATTCCACGGTTTAGTTGAGCCCCTTAAGCACGCGGGCGACGTGGCCGGTGGCCTTGACGTTGTACATGGCTTGGCCGATCGTGCCGTCCTCTTCTACAAGGAAGGTAGAGCGGATAACGCCTTGGACGATCTTGCCGTAGTTCTTCTTCTCGCCGAAAGCGGCATAAGCCGTCATGACTTCCTTGTCGGGGTCAGACAGCAACGGGAAGTTGAGCTCATGGTCCTCGCGGAACTTTGCCAGTGCCTCGGGCTTGTCAGGGGAGATTCCCACCACGGCGATGTTCATGTCATTGAGCTGCTCCAGGCTGTCGCGGAAGTCGCAGGCTTCCTTCGTGCAGCCAGGGGTGTTGGCGCGCGGGTAGAAGTAAACCACGACGCGCTGGCCAGCATAGTCACTCAGACTTACGGTGTTGCCGGCATCATCGCTCAAGGAAAAAGCGGGAGCCTTGTCTCCTACGGACAGTCGTTGTGCTTCAGTCATGCTGTCTACCTTACCGTGCCCTACGGGGAGGCTATCTGGCGAATCTACGCCACCGAGGGTGAAACAAACGTTGGCCAACTCTGCAGGGGAGCTGGCGGTCAATGTAGAATGTCGACGTTAGAACCACAACGGTTAGAAATACACTAACCGCAACAACACCGAACGAAGCCAAATTCAGGAGATTCACGTGGCACGCAACATTGATGATATCCAGCGCGACATCGAGCGCACCCGCCGTCAGCTGGCTAGCACCTTGGATGAGCTGGCTGATCGCAGCAAGCCGCAGAACTTCGTCGAGGACGCTAAGGGCGCGGCAACCCAGAAGCTGCAGGAGCGCAATGTGCAGATGGCGCTCGCCGGCGTTGGTGCAGCCGTCGTAGGCCTTATCGCTTTCTCCGTTTTCCGCTCCAAGCGCCGCAAGTCCGATATCAAGGAACTGCAGCGCCTGCTCGCTGAGCGTCGCTAGAGCCGGTTAGCGCCGTTGGGCGCGACTGCATACCTAGAGGCCCTGCCTTGGGAAATACCCCGGGGTGGGGCATTTTTGTGCTCCGTATGCGTTACTGGAAGCATTGCCTACCCTATGCAGGTTTTGGGTAGCCTTACCTGTCTGTGTAGTATGAACCTCCGAACAGACCATAAGACCAAAGTTTGAAGGAGAAATCGTGCTTCACGTATCGACGCCTGCAGGCCAGGCATCCCGTCCGCGCGCCGGGCGAGTAGTAGGGGCGTGCGCCATGGTGGCGGCGCTGGCCAGCGCGCTGGCGGGCTGTGCCTCCGACAATGCCGATGCCGGCAGCGAGCAGGCCACGGGAGCGCAGGGGACTGCCGCTGTGAGTTTCACAGACCTTGCCGGCCGCCAGGTGGAGCTGGACCACGCGCCGGAACGCGTCATCCTGGGAGAAGGCCGCAGCGTCTTTGCCACCGGCATCCTCAACAAGGAAGACCCGCTGGACAAGGTCGTGGCCATCGGATCGGACCTGAAGCAGAATGTGCCCGACTACTACCGCGAGTTGGAAAAGACCACGCCCAAAGTCAACGAGCTGCCGGAAATCGGCGGCTTCACCAAGGGCGATGTCACTGTGGAGGAGCTCATCAGCCTCGACCCGGACCTCATCGTGCTCTCCAAGGATCAGTACGAGGCCTCCCAGACCGCTGGGCTCACCGACAAGCTGGATCAGGCCGGCCTGACCTATGCCGTCACGGACTTCCGCGCCAAGCCCTTGGAGAACACCATTCCCACCATGGAAATCTTCGCCGATATCTTCGGCCACGAGGACCGCGCGGAGGAGTTCATCGCGGACTGGCAAAAGAACGTGGATCTGGTAACCGAGCGCGCCACGAAAGCGCAGGACAAGCCCTCCACCTTCGTGTGGCGCGCAGCGGGTGTCTCCGATTGCTGCGGCTCGTGGAATGACTCCAACATTTCTGAGCTGGTCAACGTCGCCGGCGGAAAGAACGTGGCAGACGGCATCATCGAGGGAGAGTCCGGCGCACTGACCCCGGAGAAGGTCATCGACGCCGATCCCGACATGATCATCGCCACCGGCGGCGACTGGTCCGCCAAGGTGGATAACGCAAAGGGCCACACCGGCTTCGCTGCCGCCGGCTATGGCATCAGCGAAAAGGATGCCCACGAGAGCGCCGCTTCGCTGGCCGGCGTCCAACCTGGTTTTGAGGACCTCTCTGCCGTCAAGGAGCACAACCTCCACGGCCTGTGGCACCAGTTCTACAACTCGCCCTTCAACTACCTGGCACTCCTTCAGATCGCCGCGTGGCTCCACCCAGAGGACTACGCAGACGTCAACGTTCAGCAAGAATGGGCCGAAGCCCAAGAGAAATACTCGCCCGTACCCGGCGACGGAACCTTCTTCAGCACCAACTAGTCATGAGCATTCTCACCTCAACCGCGCGCTCGGCAAGCCCTGAACGGACCACGCGCGCAGAAACCGCGGTGCTTCCCGTGGAGGCCCTCGCACGCGAGCACTCCCGCGTGACCCGCCGCCGCATCGCCATCGTCGCTGGGCTTATCGGCGTAGCGCTCGCCGCATTCGTTCTTAGTGTGATCGTTGGCGCCATCGACCTCACCCCGGGGCAGGTGCTGCGGGGGATGGTGGATCCGGGAGGCGTCGACAAGCAAACGCGTACAGTCCTGTGGAGCCTGCGCCTGCCTATGGCCGTCATGGCGCTGCTTATCGGGGCCAGCCTGTCGCTGGCTGGCGCGCAGATGCAGACCATCCTGGATAATCCGCTGGCGGAGCCCTTTACCCTCGGCATCTCCGCGGCGGCTGCCTTCGGCGGGGCCAGCGCCATCGTGTTGCGTTGGCAGCTTCTGGCCCAGCCGCAGTTCAACCTCGCGCTCATCGCGTGGCTGTCGGCGGCGCTGGCCACGGCCATCATCGTCGTCGCCGCCGTTATTCGCGGTGCGAAGTCCGAGACGATGGTGCTGCTCGGCATCGGCCTCGTCTTCTTCTTCCAGGCCATGCTGGCGCTCATTCAATACCGCTCTTCCAGCGAGGCTCTCCAGCAGATCGTCTTTTGGTCCATGGGCTCGCTCACCCGCGCCAGCTGGCAGGCCAACGCCGTGCTGGCCGGCGTGCTTGCAGTGGCGTTGCCCATCCTGGGCGCGCTGTCGTGGCGGCTGACGGCGCTGCGGCTTGGTGACGCCCGCGCCACCGCCCTCGGTATCAACACCTCTCGCCTGCGCGTGATCGTGCTCGTCGTGGTCTCGCTCGTCGCGGCCACCACCGTGGCTTTCGCCGGCATCATCGGATTTATCGGCCTAGTGGGCCCGCACATCGCGCGCATGTTGGTGGGTGAGGACCAGCGCTACTTCGTGCCGGCCTCCATGGCCGCGGGCGCGGCGGTGATGTGCGCCGCCCACGCGCTCAGCCTCCTGATTAAGCCCGGGCTGGCCATTCCCATCGGCATCGTCACCTCTCTATTGGGCGTGCCATTCTTCATCGCCATCGTCATGACCCGGAGGAGGGCATTGTGGACGTAGACCTCACCATCTCCGATCTGACCGCCGGTTATGGTTCGCGCACGGTGGTGGACAGGCTGAGCCTTCCCACCCTGCGCGGCGGGCAGGTCGTGGGGCTGCTGGGGCCGAACGCATCCGGCAAGACCACCACCATCAAGACGCTCGCCGGCGTGCACCGCGCGCGGGGCGGCACGGTGGACTTTCGCGTCGACGGCCAGAGCCCGCGCGGACAGCGGCGCCGCCAGCTCATCGGCTATGTGCCGCAGGGCCTGCCGCACACCGCGGCGCTGCGCGCGTTTGAGGCGGTGCTGATTGCGGCGCGACGCGAAGCGTGCGAGGACCCAATCACCCGCACCGCCGAGGTCCTGCACTCCATGGGGCTCGACGACATTGCGCAGCGCTACCTCAACGAGCTCTCCGGCGGCCAACGCCAGCTCGTCGCCGTGGCGCAGATGCTGGTGGGGACCCCTGGGCTCATGCTTCTCGACGAACCCACCTCCGCCCTCGATCTCAACCGCCAGCTCTTCGTCTTGGGTCGCGTGCGGGCAAAAGCTCGGGAGGAAGGCAGCCTCGCGTTGGTGGCGATTCATGACATCAACCTGGCGGCTCGGATGTGCGACCAGCTCGTCGTGCTCCACGGTGGCAAGGCCCGCGCCCATGGCGCGCCGGGGGAGGTGCTCACGGAGGAACTCTTGCGCGAGGTCTACGGCGTAGAGACGGATGTGCTGGACCACCGCGGGCAACCCGTCGTGGCGCTGCGGGAGGTTAGTTAGACTCGGGCCGTGTGAGCCGAAATTCGCCCGAGAACCTCCTGTTATACCTCACCCCGGAGGATGAAAACACCATCCGGGACGTCTATGCTGCCCTGGCTCAGCGTGGCTTTCCGGTGCAGCACCAGCGCCCGCACATTACGGTGACGTTCGCGCCGGCGCTCGAGACCGCAGTCGTCGACGAGGCCCGCAACCTGCTCCCGCCGCTTCTGCCCGCGGCCTTTCGCCGCGTGGGCACGGTGGTCTTTGGGACGAAGAGTAAACAGACCGTGGCGTGGCTTTTAGAAACCACGGATGAGCTGGAATCCGCCGCGCGCCGCCTCAGTGCCTCGAACCCGGAGGGGAGGGGCCCGCGGTGGACCCCGCACCTGACGATGGGGCTGCGGCTGCCGCGAGCGATGGTGCCGGAGTATATGCGGGCGCTCGATGAAATCTCGACCTTTGAGCACAAGGAATTCACGGCGGCGCAGGCCGCGTGGTGGCGCCCCAAGACGCAGCAGCTCGAGGTCTTGGGCTAGGATCGGAAAAGCCCCTCACCACGGGGTGAGGGGCTTAAACTGTGCGCCATCAGGGACTTGAACCCCGAACCCACTGATTAAGAGTCAGTTGCTCTGCCAATTGAGCTAATGGCGCTTGGTGTTTCTGACCGGCTCTGATTTCCTCAGTGCCTGCCGTGCAACGAGATGTAACTTTAACACCCTCTTCGTAAAAAGGTAAAATCGCCAGGTAGATGTGTGTTTTTCACGATTAATGCCATGGCTAAATGCTTCTCTCAAAGAGTCGCGGGTGTGGAAGTCTGACGGGTGGGTAACGAAACGGTTAAGAGCGGTGGCGCCAACTGGTTCGTAGGGTGCGTGGGCGGTTAGGCTATGTGCACTCTTATTATTGTCTGTGTCTTTCTATGAGCTAGGGGTTTGTGTGCATTCTCTATTCCCTTCCGCACGTCCCGCAATGCTTCTCTCGAGTATCGTTGCGACCGCTTCACTCTTAACCGCCTGCACCATTGGTGGTGCCGCGGATTCCGGTCCGGCCACTGCCCAATCGGAGGCTGACGTCAAAGCGAGCGCTTCGGCGGAAGCATCGGCGTCGGCAGCCGCCAAGGCGAAGCAGCTGAAGTTTTCCGTCAAGGATGGTGCGAGCGACGTCGATCCCTCCAAGCCGGTTGAGGTTACGTCCCCGGCCGGGCTTAAGTCGGTGACAATGACCAACGAAGCCGGCATCGAAGTGGACGATGAGCTGTCATCTGATTCGAAGACGTGGAAGAGTGCAGAAGTGCTGGGGTATAACCGCACCTACACCATCGACGCCACGGACAAGGACGGTACCCATAAAACCATCACCTTCACCACCCCGCAGGCAGCAGGCGTGTCCGAAGTGGCCTTGAGCCCGATACCGGATTCTGAGGTGGGGGTTGGCCAGGTTATCGGCGTGCGGTTTGGAAACTATGTCACCGACCGCAAGGCGGCCGAAGAGGCAATCACAGTCAAGACCGAGCCTGCCGTTGAAGGTGCCTTCTACTGGGTTAACAACCAGGAAGTGCGGTGGCGCCCGGAAAACTACTGGGAACCGGGCACGAAAGTGACCGTCGACGTCGACCTGTACGGCCGCAACCTCGGCGGCGGCATCTACGGCGGCGAGGATGCTTCCACTAACTTCACCATTGGTGACCGCGTCATCGCGCTGATCGACAACAACACGAAGATGATGTCGGTGTTCAAAAACGGTGAAGTGCTGCGCCGTTTGCCTGTTTCGATGGGCAGGGATGGCCAGTGGGATACCCCGAACGGAACCTACGTCATCGGTGACGAGTACCCGTCCCTCGTTATGGACTCCACTACCTTCGGCCTGGCTCTCGACGCCGGCGGCTACAGGACTGACGTTCAGTGGGCAACCCAGATGTCCTACTCCGGAATCTATGTCCACGCGGCGCCTTGGGCTGTCGGTGCGATGGGTAGCTACAACCAGTCTCACGGCTGCATCAACGTGACTACTGAGGCTGCTCAGTGGTTCCAAAACACGGTCAAGCGCGGCGATATTGTGAGGGTCTCCAATACCGGCGGTGGCGTGCTGAGCCCGCTCGATGGTCTGGGTGATTGGAACATGGACTGGGCTTCTTGGTCTGCGGGCAACGCTACCGCTAATCAGTAGCTCTCCTGGGGCGGCGGCGCTTATCGACGTTGCCGACCAGGGTGCCCCCGAAAGCTAAATCAGCTAATTCTTTGCCGGTGGTTCAAACGGCTATAACGGGCAGCGTTGCGGCGCATGCGTACGGAGTGCAAAGTGTGTGAAGCGTAACGCTTTAGCTTTTGTAAAGTGGTTTGCATCACGTCTTTGTTTTGGTGAATCTTGTGGAGAACTAGTTTTCACTGCAAAGATGGAGGCAGAAGTGGATCTCTACGAGTACCAAGCTCGAGACCTCTTTGAAGCTCATGGCGTTCCCACCCTCAAAGGCATCGTTGCGACCTCAGCTGTGCAGGCTGAAGAAGCAGCCGCGAAGTTGGGGACACCGGTGGTCGTGGTCAAAGCGCAAATTAAAACTGGCGGACGCGGCAAGGCCGGGGGAGTCAAGCTCGCGCATAGCCCCGCGGAAGCTGCGGAAAAGGCCAACGAGATTTTGGGCCTGAAGATCAAAGGCCACACCGTGCGCAAGGTTATGGTGGCCGAAGGCGCGGACATTGCGGCGGAGTATTACTTCTCGATCCTCCTCGACCGCACCAAGCGGCGCTACCTAGCCATGCTCTCCAAGGAGGGCGGCGTAGAGATTGAAAAGCTCGCCGAAGAGCGCCCGGATGCCCTGATTAAGCGCAGCTTCTCCCCACTCGACGGTATGACGGACACCCTCGCTAGGGACATGGCATATGAGGCCGGGTTTGATGAGGGGGACGTCGCCAAGCTCGTGCCCGTGTTCAAGAAGCTCTACACGGTCTATACCGAGGAAGATGCCACGCTGGTGGAAGTTAATCCTCTGGTCAAGACATCGAGCGGTGAGATCATTGCGCTCGATGGGAAAATTACGCTGGATGATAACGCGCAGTTCCGTCACTCAGAGCACCGCGACCTCCAAGACCATGGCGCGACCGATCCACTGGAGCTCAAGGCGCAAAAGATGGGGCTGAACTACGTGAAGCTCGATGGTTCCGTGGGGATTATCGGCAATGGTGCTGGCCTTGTGATGTCCACGCTCGACGTTGTGGCCTATGCCGGCGAGGACCTTTCTTCGCAACCGAAGCCCGCGAACTTCCTAGACATCGGTGGTGGCGCTAACGCTGAAGTGATGGCCAACGGGCTCGAAGTGATTCTTAGTGATCCGCAGGTGAAAGCGGTCTTTGTCAACGTCTTTGGCGGTATTACCGCCTGTGATGAAGTGGCCAAGGGCATCGTGCAGGCCTACAAGATCTTGGACTCGGAGGGAATTGAGCCCAAGCCTCTCGTGGTGCGCCTCGACGGCAACAACGCGGAACTTGGACGCACGATTCTTAACGACGCATACCTGCCCAAACTGGAGCAGGTAGAAACCATGGATGCTGCCGCCCGCAGGGCTGCGGAGCTGGCGAACTAGGAGTAGACATGTCGATTTTTCTCAACAAAGACTCGCGGATCATCGTGCAGGGCATGACGGGATCCGAAGGCATGAAGCATACGCGCCGCATGCTGGAATCCGGCTCCAACATTGTGGGTGGGGTCAACCCGCGCAAGGCAGGTGAGCGCGTCGATATTGACGGGCGCGAGATTCCCGTCTTCGGCAGCGTGCGTGAGGCCATGCAGGCGACAGAGGCCAACGTCACCGTGATTTTTGTGCCGGCAAAATTCACTAAGGACGCCGCGGAAGAAGCCATCCGTGCCGGTATTGAACTCGTGGTCATCATCACGGAGGGAATTCCGGTGAAGGACACCGCTGAGCTCTATGCGCTGGGACGAGAGTCCAAAACACGCATCATTGGGCCGAACTGTCCGGGGCTCTACACACCGGGTGAATCCAATGCGGGCATTATTCCGGCAGAGACTGCGCCGAACCCAGGAAAGATTGGTTTGGTGTCGAAGTCGGGCACCTTGACGTATCAGATGATGTACGAGCTATCCGATATTGGTTTTAGTACGTGCGTAGGAATTGGCGGTGATCCGATTATCGGGACCACGCACATTTCAGCGATTGAGGCCTTCCAGAATGATCCCGATACCGAGGCGATCATCATGATCGGTGAAATCGGCGGTGATGCAGAGGAACATGCCGCTGCCTATATCAAGGACCACGTCACAAAGCCGGTCATTGCGTATATCGCAGGCTTTACCGCGCCGGAGGGCAAGACGATGGGGCATGCTGGCGCCATCGTGTCTGGTGGTTCTGGTACGGCAGAAGGCAAGAAGGCGGCGCTGGAAGCGGCCGGTGTGAAGGTGGGCAAGACCCCCTCGCAGGCAGCGGAGCTGGTGCGGGCAACCTTGGCTTAAAGATACGGTGCATGAGCCCACATGCGGTGTATGAGTCCTGAGACTCATACACCGGTAGGGGTTAGCGGGGGAGCCCGCGACGTCGAGACACTGTCTTGTCGAAGGGGATCCAAAACCGCAGGGCGGCGTCCTGGTTCTTTGAGATGCCGATGCGCGGCCCGCGGACCCACTCAGGTTCCTTATCGCGTTGTTTAAGGCGAATGGGCGTGCCGTTGTCCTCGAGGCGGAAACCTAAGGCCTTGCCCAAGTTGCCGGGTCCGCGGGCGAGGTTATGAAATTCCGTGTCGCCCCGGCGTTGGTAGGCAAGGTCTACTCCGTCGATGACTTCCCCGCCGCGGAGCAAGCAACCCTGACCGGTTCCTTCGGGCGCGCAGACGATGTTGCCGTTCCGGTGGATGCCGTAGGACATGTAGACGTAGAGGCGGCCGGGTGGGCCGAACATGGCGGCGTTGCGCGGGGTGCGGCCGTTGAAGGTGTGAGAGGCCTCATCGTCTGCGCCGAGGTAAGCCTCGACCTCCGTGATGCGCACCGAAACGCCGTTGTGCGTGAGCACCGTGCCCAGAAGCTGGGGAGCAACGACGTCGGCGGTGTCGGTGAAATCGATCATTGCCGCAGTCTAACGTGAAAACAAACGTTAGGCCTTAGCTCGTTCTTCCTCGGCCTCAATCTCTGCGTTGAAATTACGCTTGGAGGATTGCCACTGGTCCTCAGTCATTCCGATACGCCAGTAGCCAGAGATAGAAACGTCTTCCTTGGGAATCCCTGATTCAACGAAAAGGAAGCGACGAAGCTCTTTGATCATTTCGGCGACTCCGTGGATGAACCATCCGGTTTTCTTCTCCTGGGGGATACCAGCCGCGCGGACCACACGGGATAGCTCAGTACCGTGGGTAGCGCCATTGCGGACTACCCAGGTGATTTCCACGCCATCGCGGGTGGGCAGTTCAAACGTGCGGTCTTCGGCTTCGATCTCGATATATGCAGTCGCAGTCGCGCCGTCGGGAAGCCGCTTCAAGCCAGCGCTGATGGCCGGTGCTGCAGACTCGTCGCCGGCGAACACAAAGTGCTCATAGTCTTCGGTTGGTCCCCACGCGCCACCAGGGCCGAGGAAACCGAGCTTCTCTCCAACCTCGGCTCTGCGTGCCCAGGGGCCAGCCAGGCCGGAATCACCGTGGGACACAAAATCGATGTCAAAATCCCCGGTTTCTGAGTTCACGTTGATCAGGGTGTAGGTGCGGAGAATCGGCTGCTTATCGCGCGGTTGCTCTGCGCGAATCTGCTCGATATTAAAAGGCCAGGAGTAGTCGGCGCCTTCTGGCACGAACAACAACTTGATGTAGTGATCTGTAAACTCCAGCTCCTTGCCTATGAATGCTGGAGAGTTCATGTGTAACCGAACGAGGTCTGGAGATACTTGGCGGCGGCCAGTCACGGTCGCTTCATGTGCCTTGCGGGGTTTGCGCTTCGGCGCTGCCTCTTTGCCCTGGTCAGCCATTGTCATCACAATCCTTGCTATCTCGTTACGAGCTTAGATCTTTTGTAAGGGCAGAAGCCCACATGCCCTAAGTTTAGGTAAGGCTAACATGCTCAAGGTTGGTGGACATAAAAAAATACCCCGCATCCTGTCGGAACAGGGCGCGGGGCATATTCGGGGTGGCTGACGGGGCTCGAACCCGCGACACCCAGGTTCCTGGTACAAAAGCCGGGCACATGCGGGAATGGTGGGGAACATGCAGCGTGTGGACGTTTTTTGTTCCTTGGCATTCCCGCCGATTCCCGCTAATTCCTGAGTCTTACGCGTACCCTAAAGCGGACTTGGGCGCTGCCCGCCGTAACCGGATTTGATGCCCTTGACAGCTTTTAGCACGGCTTCGGTGTTTTCCAGGTCATCATAGTATTCATCTGCGATTTTTTGGGTGTGGCCGAAATATTTAGCTAGGGTCAGCGGGTCAATCACATCTGCATAGACACCATGTAGTGTGGCGCGCCAACTGTGTGAACGCAGGTCTTTCAGAATCTCAATGCCTGTAGCTTCTGCAATTTGGGCATACAAAGGAGGCACACAGTCGTCTGCGTTAGTAGGGTCCCAGCGTTTGAGTGTGTCAGCCGGGCTGGCTGCTACAAATTCTTCAGGCTCGCCCCTGTGTTTCCGCAGGTAGTCGGTTACGTCGTCACGGAAAATCGGGGTTCGGCGCTTCTTCTCGGTGCCCTTCTTACCCTTGACGGCGGGTACATCGATGATGATTCCATCCGGTGTGTCTATCACATTCTTCCATTTGATTAAGGTTGCTTCCGATATGCGCATACCGGTAACTGACTGCAACAGTGTTAATCGCACAATACGAGAGTGCTTGTTCTTGGTGCTTTGACGCAGGTTGTTGTGCTTAGAAGGAACGAGTAAGGCTGTCGTATCTCGGGTTAGGAGATGCTGAATTACGGTGTCCCATTCAGCTTCGGTTAGTGTCCGGCGCTCCGCTGGTCGCTGCGGTGGCAGTGGCAAATCTAGGGTTCTTTTAAAGATGGGATTATCTTTGATGACCCCCTCTGTTACAAGCGCGTCGACAACCCATTTGGATAGCACGGTTCGGGCGTTATCAACACTTCCGGGTTTAGCTTTTGCTACCCGCTGCAGCGTCTGTTCTAGCACTCCGCGAGTGGTTGCGTCCCAGATGGAAAAACCCTTAAGGTGAGGCTTCACCAGTGCTATAGCGGCTAGGTGCCTGCGCCTGGAATTGTCTTTGAGCTTTTCGGTTTTTTCGATGCGCGGGATTACTGCTTGGTCGATGTAGTCAATGATGGGCGCGCTAGGTTTCCAGTTGCCGCCGGGTGTTTCCAACAGCTCTTTAGCTGTCTGGCGGGCACGGGCACGCACGATGCTCTTTTTAGGGCCTTTGGTGCGCTTTCGCAACAGTCGCCCGTTGTGAAGTCGCACGCTCCAATCTAGGGCTATGGTGCCGTCTGGTAGTTCCCTGGGGTGTGCGCGGTCAATGCTATGGGTGCCCGGCTCAAGCTTAGTTTTTGCTGCCGTTTTTGGCTTTTTCTCTGTCATAGCCTATAGCGTACTTTAGTGGCAGGTACGAGCGCAATAGTTGGGGCAAAATTGGGAAGAAAAAGGCCTTGACGGGAATCTGTGGGAAGAGTAAACTGTGACGTACAATTAAAAATCCGCACCGAGGCAGCGCCAGGCGGCAGAATTAATAAGCCGACAGTCAAGGATTCTCAGTATCGCACTGGAAAGAATCGCTCACCGCCTGAGTTACCTGCAGAAGCATGACCGGTCACCTATAGGGCACCACGCGTTACGGATAAGGCCCGCGTTTGGTTGGATGACCGCCGCCCCAGGAGGGGGTTTTTGTCGTGCAGAAAATAGAACATCGGCGCGGTGTCATGCGGGCACCCGAAGCCGCCGCATATCTTCAAATTTCACCCAAAACGCTAGCTAATTGGCGCAGTTTGGGCCAAGGCCCGGCCTATTCGAAATTAGGTCATGCCGTCGTGTATCAACAGGCCGACCTCGATGACTTCTTGAACAGTCAGCGCGTGGGGACGGCGATTTAAGCATGTCTATACACGAATCTATAACGGGTGAAGCCGCGCCGCCGAAGCCCCCAAATCCATCAGTAAGCGGCGTGCTGGCCGCTAATTGGCCGGAGCTAGCCCGCCGGGCCAAAGCAGGCGCGGAGCAGATGCAGCAAGTCGCGGAGAGCGCGCCGGAATCCGGCCCGAACCCCGCCGAAATTACAGCAGAACAACAGCGCCTTTCGAAGGCATTTGTTGACGCGCAGAAGCAGCCGCAGCAGCCGCAGGAACCAACACATTCACGGGCGGGACGTAGCGCATCGCGCTATGTTCCGCAGCCCAAAAAGCAGAACTCACAAGATACAGAACTGGAGTTTTAGACATGGCAACGAAGGCACAAATCGAGAAGGCTTTGAAGCTGATTGAACAGCAGCGAGAAGCCGCAGAAGCGGCCGCAGCAGCGGAGCAGCAGGCGCAGAACGAACTGCAAATGAAGCTGGGTGAGGTGCTGGTAGCAGCAGCGCAGAAGCCGCGCAGTAAGTGGTACGGGTACCGCGATGAACCGCTGACAGAACTGTTAGCGGAATTGGGTCTTATTGATGCCGAGCAGGCAGCAGATAAGGCCGATTCCGATGCGGCAGCGGAGGACAAGAGCGCCGCTAATTCCGCCGATGCAGGCGGGGATGCTGGCGGCGAATCGGGCGACAGCGACGGCGATGAATCCACAGATTCATTGACGGAGCGGGAGCCTATCCAAGACGGGCGCGGCCCGGATTGGCAAACGGGGGTTGAGGGGGCGTAGCCCCCCACCAGGTCACCCACCGCGTCGTAAGACCGCATCGGTGGGTGATCCTGGCCTTTCCACTTTTGCCCCGGATTCGAAGCCGTGGACAGCTAGCCCCAGTGCTTAGGGATTACCGCAGGTAATCGATAAGACGGGGATAGCTGGGCCGTGTCGCAGAAGCAGGGGTGAAAGTGGAAAATCCCCGCCTAGTTGTTGACGCAGCTAGGCGGGGAGATACGTAAGTGTAACGGGATATCTACGAAGGATTGTATCAGACATGAGCGAGGTTAAGAAGCCAACAACAGTGTGGCTGAACGACGAACAACGCGAGTTTGTCGGTGATGTTGCTAACGCCGGAGAAATGACGCAGGGCGACGTTGTCCGCGCCGGTGTGAATGCGCTAATGGATGTTGTGCCCATTGACGTGTTACGGCGGGTAAACAACGCGCCGCCGGAGATTCTGCGCGAAATTCGAGAGCTGCGGGCTGAGGTCGCGGCGCTGCGGTTAGAGGTGAACAGAATCGGCGTGAACGTTAACCAGTTGGCGCGTGCAATGTGGACGGACAACGCTGATTTGGAAGTGAACTACGCGAAGGCCGTGAAGCAAGTAGATGCGCTGCAAGAGCTGTTAGAGAAGGCGGTGAACCGGCATGAGTTACATACATGTCGATAGGTCGAAAACGATTACAGCACCCGTCATTTATGTTGTCTACGGGTCTGTGGAGGCCGCTAAAGAAGGGCAAGTAAGGGCGGCGCAGGTAACAGCTATCAGCGCCGAAGGTCTGCGCCGTGATGAATGGGCCGGTCTTGATTTTATTGATGAAGGCAACGAGCTTTTGCGGCCGCATGGACATAGGTCTAATAAGTGCTTGACGTATGTGCAGAGCTTCTCGGAAGAGCTGGACAAAGATAACCCCGAGGATGTGCAGAAGGCACATGATTTAGGCGTGGAAACGGCGCGTAGGTTGGCGCCCAATTCGCCTTTCTTGGTTGCAACGCATATCGATAGCAAAGGTGGCTACGTTCACAATCACATCATCATTTTGAACCATGATTATTTGACGGAAAAGGCCGCGCCGAAAGAGGCCGGAAATTTCCATAACGTCAAACGCGTAAATGATGAGTTGATGGACAAAGTCGGTATGGAGGTGCTGCAACCGAGCGGGTCGTGGGTGAGGTTGCGGCAGGCCGAGAGGGCCGCAGTTAAGGCCGGTATCAGTACAGATTCGACGGGGTTGGGTCTGGATGAGTTGGACGGCTATACGTGGGCTGATTGTTTGCGTAAGCGCGTAGATGCGCTGTTAAAAGATGAGCGCGTGCGCGGTGCTAGTGGGGCCGATGAAGGCCTGAATACGGCGCGAGAAATCGCGTCAGAATATGACCTTTCTTTACGGATTAACGAACATAACGCGCTGACAATCGGCCTGGTCGATGAGTCGGGCGAGACGCTGACCTATGAGAGCGGCAAGAAGCGAAAGCGGACAAGACGGGCTGTAGATGCCGGGTCGAAATTCGGCAACGGCTATTCGCTAGAAGGCGTGCAACAGCGCATTACAGAACAACAGCAGTTGTATGCGCTAGAGGTACAAAGGCAAGCCCGCCTAGCGGGATTGTTGACCATTACAGGAGAACTGGAAGATGAAGAACAAGAAATTGCAGGAGCAAACACTATCAGCGGTGGAAATCGAACAGCTGGTGTGGGATTCGACGGAGCCGTTAACCGGAGCGGTCGAGACGCTGGGGAAGTCGCAGAAAACAGCGGTCGAGAAGCAGAAGGAACTAGCGCAGACGCTGGCGAATTTGGAGCAGCAGATCGGGAATCTGGACCTATCGGAGACGGCACTACAGCGCTTACAGCAGCAGCAGACAACGCTAAACGAGCAGCTGCGGCAGCTATCGCAGACAACAGTAGGGACGAGCGAGTACCAGCAGGCGCAGAAAGCAGCAGCGGAGACCATCGAAGCCATCATCTCCATGTTGACGAATATGGGGCCAGCGATGGGCCAGATTCAACAGACGCTGTTGGAGCTGAGCCGGATGTATCGCGCGACACTGGAAGTAGCCAAGCATCCCGTGCAGCTATCGAAAAGCGCCGCCGAGAGCGTCAGCGAAAGCTTAGGGCGGCAGTTGAAATCGAGCCTGAAATCGGAGATTAGGCCGGTTGTCAGCGCTGCATTTGAGCAGGTGAAAGATGATGTGCAAACCGCATCAGATAAGGCTGCTGAGCGGCTAGCTGCGGAGCGGCGGCGACATGAGAAGCAGCTGCAGGAGATGCGGGAACTGCATGAGCAGCAGGCGGCATTGGTGGCAAAAATAGAGAAGCAAACAGCTCAGTCGCAGAAATTCGCCCTGTGGGTGATTACCGGATGTATCACCGGAGTTACAGCGGCGGCGGTACTGGGATTCTTCGGCCATGGGTTGTTTACTGTTCTTGGCATTCCGGCCGGTATGGGCTGGTTGTGGGGTCAGGTATTTGGTGCCGGGTCGTGGTATGCGGGCCTGGGCTGGTTCATCGTGGCGCTGTTGGTTCTAGCTGGCCTGTTGTGGGCGCTGTATGCCCTGGTCGTACGCCTGTGGGGGGCCGTGGACGGTGTAGCCATGTATCTAGATAAACGGCGTGAATAAGCCGTTGTAGCGGCGTTGTAGCGGCGTTGTAGCGGCCTTCTAGCCCCTGTTGTACTAAATGTACGACGGGGGCTTTTTCGTGCGTGTAAACGGCCTGTGGGCGCGGTTGGGGTATCGGCTACCGATTCGGACAAGCGGTCCCCGGTGCGCTGGCTACGCTGGCGCGCCCCGGTGAGCCGGGGGTGAGTAATGACTGTATATATAAAAACCGCGCAATCGTGGGTTATTCCCATTGTTTGAGGTGTAAAACGAATGTCGGGGTGAAAATCGAATCGGAGTTTACTTCGTAGGGGGGTAGAAGCGGCTACCGATTCGGTCGGTTAGTTTCGGAAGAGTTGAATCGAGACCGATGCGGATGTTTGCGGGAGACCGCGCGGGGCGCATCAGTTTCGATTCGTAATCCGAAAGGCAAGGATCACCCACCGATGCGGTGTTGCGATAGTTAATTAATGTGACACAAGTGAACTAGTGTGACATGAAAATATCGAACATATTAACGAATATGGGGTGTTGTGTCTATGTGTCTCACGTGTCTATGTGTCTCTATCTTGAAAGAGTTGGGGTGAAAATACGCAAAATTACGAAACATCGCCGTAAAACCATCTATCCGTGCTGGTCGCGGCGTTTTCGTGTGTTTCGTAATTTGGTTTTTCGATTTTCGTAGTTTTACGAATCCGCAGGTCAGGCGTTTCGTAGTTTTTTCGTAGTTTGCTTCGTAATTTACGAAATCACGCAACAGACACCTACGGCACTGTGTCGCGTGTCACACAAGGGCGCGCTCTAGGGTCAGTGCTGTTGCACTATCTCTGTGAGCCACGCCACTAGATGTGTCTATGTGTCTCTATCTAGAAAGAGTTGGGGTGAAAATACGCAAAACTACGAAACTCTACCGAAAAGTAGTAGAAACATGCAGGTCATAGCGTTTTAGCGGGTTTCGTAATTTGGTTTTTCGATTTTCGTAGTTTTACGAATCCGCAGGTCAGGCGTTTCGTAGTTTTTTCGTAGTTTGCTTCGTAATTTACGAAATCACGCAACAGACACCTACGGCACTGTGTCGCGTGTCACACAAGGGCACGCTCTAGGTGTTGTTGCGTGCCTATTAGAACTCGTGTGCCAAAAATCGTGTGGCTGTTTTGCTGCTACTATCTCACTCCCATGCACGTGGTTCGGGACGGGGCGTGGGCAGGGGCCACGGGGGAAGGGTGGCGTGTGGCGGCTGCGGGCTGCTGCCGGGCTGTTGTGGTGGCGCTGCGGCTGGTAGAATGAAGGAAACGCGGCGGGGGCTGCTGGTGTGGCTGCGGCGGTGGTGCTGCGGCCCTTAAGGCGGGGTGACGGTGGGGAAATTCTAAACCTTAAGCGGACTCTAAAGCGGACTTGGCTATTTCAAGCGAAAATCCCCCAACCTGTTTATGCAGGTCAGGGGATTATTTGGGGTGGCTGACGGGGCTCGAACCCGCGACACCCAGGATCACAACCTGGTGCTCTACCAGCTGAACTACAGCCACCATCGTTGCCTGAAAGCAACGAGATACAGGTTAACTCACCTCGTTGAATTTACAAAAACGCCTGGTAGTCATTGGTAGTGGTAGCCTTAAGATCCTCCGCTTCCGCGGTGGAGGGGCCGTCGTCCGTGCGGAAAACGCTGCGGCGGTAGAAGTCGAGCTCTCGAATGGACTCAATAATGTCTTGCAGGGCTCGGTGTGCCATGCCCTTTTGTGGCTGGTTGTAGTATGCCCGCGGGTGCCAGCGGCGTGCTAGTTCCTTAATCGTGGAAACGTCAATCATTCGGTAGTGCAGTGCGGCGTCCAGGCGCGGCATGTACTCGCGAATGAAGGTGCGGTCCGTGGCGATGGAATTGCCTGCAAGGGGAGCAGGGTGGTTGGCGTCGCAGTGCTTCTCGACGAGCTTCAGTACCGCTTCCTCCGCCTCTTCGATAGTGATCGTGGATTCCCGGATTTCCTTGTCGAGACCGGACTTCGCATGCATCTCGGTGACGAAGTCATCCATCTCCGCCAGTTCTTCCTCTGTAGCGTGCACGACGAGGTCGAGGCCCTCGTCAAGGATGTTTAATTCGGCGTCCGTGATGACGGCGGCGACTTCCACGATTACGTGGCGCTGCGGTTCAAGTCCGGTCATCTCCAAGTCGATCCAGACGAGGCGGTCGTTTTTGGCGGGGATATCACTCATGGCTTCCACCATAGTTTCTCTTCGGTCATGGTTTGGGAGGTGCCCTAGTCGGCTGAGATGGGGGTAAATGGGGGTGAGGAGGGGTCTCGTTGTGGAAGGTGCCTTTTTATTCGAGGTGTGCTGGGGTTTTCTGGTTGACATTGAGGGGCAGTGTCGAGGGCTTCTTGAACTTTTTCATGATTTCTCTCACCAAACCCTTGGGGGATGGGACATTATTAGGTCAGCCTTTAAAGTGATGGCACTCACATATATCGAAGGACGGAAACCTACCGATGTCAGCCTTTCTTGACACTCTCAACTCATTAATTTGGTCACCAGCATTAGTCTTCCTGTGCCTCGGCGCGGGAATTTATTTCACCCTGGCCACCAAGTTCTTACAGGTGCGCTGCATTCCGGACATGATTAAGCAGCTGAAGGACGGCGAAAGCTCCGATTCGGGTGTCTCGTCCTTCCAATCGCTGATGATTTCCCTGGCGGGCCGCGTTGGCGTGGGAAACATTTCGGGCGTTGCAACCGCCATCGCTTTCGGCGGCCCAGGTGCCGTGTTCTGGATGTGGGCGGTGGCTTTGCTCGGTTCCGCAACTTCTTTCGTGGAATGTACCTTGGCGCAGGTTTATAAGGAGAAGGACCAAGACACCGACGAATACCGCGGTGGTCCGGCTTATTACATCGAGAAGGCCTATAAGCACACCAAGGCCGGTCCTTTCATGGTGGTCTATGGAATCGTCTTCGCTATTGCGATGATCCTTGCCACCAGCTACTTCCTGCCCGGCATTCAGGCTAACGGCGTGGCTGCGGCCGTACAGAACGCTTGGGGTGTTGAGGTCGGTTGGTCTGCCGTGATTCTGGGCGGAATTCTCGCCATCATCATTATTGGTGGCGTGAAGCGCATCGCTAACTTCGCCTCCCTCGTGGTCCCGTTCATGGCCGGCGCCTATATCCTTTTTGCCATCATCATCCTGATCATGAACTTCAACCAGATCCCCGAGGTCTTCGGCATGATTTTTAAGTCCGCTTTCGGCGCGGAGCAGGCTTTCTCCGGCCTATTGGGCTCGGCCATCATGTGGGGCGTGAAGCGCGGTATCTACTCCAACGAGGCAGGCCAAGGTACCGGCCCACAATCTGCCGCAGCTGCGGAGGTATCCCACCCAGCCAAGCAGGGCTTCGTGCAGGCCTTCGCGGTCTACATTGACACCCTCTTCGTGTGCTCTGCTACCGCATTCATCATCATCTCTACCGACATGTACAAGGTCTTCGAAGGCGAGTCGGAGGATGGCCCAGTGCGCTACGCCGGTGCAATCCCGGATGGGGTCGAGGTCGGTCCGGGCTTTGTCCAGCACGGTCTGGACACCCTGTTGGCAGGTTTCGGCCCGAGCTTCATTGCCATCGCTATTGCCTTCTTCGCCTTTACCACCGTTCTGGCGTACTACTACATGGCGGAGGTCAACCTGACCTATTTCAACCGCTGGATTAGCAACAAGACCGCCCGCCGCGCGTTGGTGTGGCTCCTGCGCATTCTCCTCGTGGTGTCCGTGGTTGTTGGCGCAACGACGACTCCGGGTGCTGCCTGGGCGCTGGGCGATATCGGCGTTGGCGCGACCGCGTGGCTCAACATCATCGCCATCCTCTTCCTCCAGGTCCCGGCCCTCAAGTGCCTCAAGGATTACAGCGCACAGAAGGCAGCTGGCAAGGACCCGCAATTTGACCCAGAAGCGTTGGGCATCAAGAACGCCGAGTTCTGGGTAGAGCGCAAGCTCGCCCGGGAGGAGGCCGCTCAGAAGGCTATCGCGGAGCAATCGCCGCTCCAAGGCAAGTAAAGCAATGCCCGCTCTCCACGGGGGAGAGCGGGCATTTTTATGTCCTAGGCCATCTTGGAATAGAAGCTGCCGATAAGCGGTGCAGCAATTGGGGTGGGCACAATCTTGCCCAACGCGTTCATTGCTTTTGATAGCGGCCCAGGAACCACGCGGCGCTGGTTGCGGGCCATGGCCTCCAGGGTCTCTTCGGAGCAGGACTCATAGGTGGTCCACAAGAAATCCGGGACTACCTTGTCCACGATGGATTGCTCTTCTTCGGGGATGACGGCATCGCGCACCGGGCCGGGGGCAAGCAGCGTGCAGGTTACGCCGGAGCCCTTGAGCTCGTAGTGCAGGGCCTCCGTGAACGCGTTAACACCTGCCTTGGTGAACACGTAGGTGGCGTTGTTCGGGATGGAGACGTTGCCCGCGGCCGATCCCACGTTGCAGATAGCGCCGCTGCGTCGCGGCAGCATCTGCTCAAGGGCGGCGCGCGTCAGGCGGTGAACGGCCTTTGCATTGAGGTCGAACTGCCGGGTTTCATAATCCCAGTCCTGCTCCATGAACTTGCCAAAGCTGGCGATGCCCGCCGAGTTGACGATGATGGAGATTTCCTTGCCCGCCATGAACTCGATGACGCGGTTCACGTCTGCGGCCTCGGAGAGGTCCGCTGCCAGCGCGATGGCGTCCACCTCGTGGCGCGAGCGCAGGTCCGCGGCGATGGATTCAAGGACGTCTTCGCGGCGGGCAACGAGAATGACGTTGTAGCCACGGGCGGCTAGGTCCTTGGCCATCGCAGCGCCAATGCCCTGGCTAGCGCCGGTCAGCAGCGCATACGAGGAGCGGGTAGGGGCGGGCAGCCCGGGGGAGTGAGCCATGAAACGGCGTCCTTTCTCTCAGGGTGGGAAGTTTCCACCCAGCGTAGAGCAATCAGGGTCTAAATCAGGGTAAACACCGATGAACCCTTCGGCCCAACTCTGGATAATGGACAGTGAAAGGAGACATCATGAACAACCAACGTTTGACCCGTTCCACAACTGACACGATGCTCGGAGGCGTGTGCGGCGGCATCGCACAGACCTACAACCTCGACCCGACCTTGGTGCGAATCCTCTTCGTTGTTGCCACGCTGCTGGGCTTCTCAGGAATTCTGCTCTACCTCATCCTCTGGGTCGTCATTCCAGTGGAGTAATCGGTAGTTTAGTTTCTACAAATTACTGCAGCGGGCCCATCGCCATGAAGCGCTTCCACGTTTCCCACTCATCACGCAGACGCGGCAGGGCGCTGGGTGGGGTTGCGGTGCCGTCGACAAGCGTGGCGTCCTGCATGCGTACGCCGTAGTCGAAGAAGAGAGCCCCGTGCCCGGAAGCGCCATAGCGGAGGACCGGCACCAAATTGAGCCCGTCGAATGACAAGGGCGCGTTGGGGCGCACATCAAGCCCCGCGATCGCCGCGAGGGTAGGAGCTAGGTCGAGCGGGGAGACAAGCTCAGTGCACTCCCCGGACTCTGCAACCCCGGGCCACAGGAGAGACATCGCGGCCTTATCCTCCTGCAGGGAACACACCGCTACGACGCCATCGAGATCATCCAACACGTGGGGGTCTGGTTGCTCAAGAAGCCGAAAGACCCGTGACGATGCGGGGCGGGTATCCTCCCGAACCTCGAAGCCAGCTGCCGCAAAAATGTCCGTGATGCGCGTTGTGGCTCCGCGCTGCGGGTACTGCCCGGTGAGCACTCCGCGGCGTGACTCCGCATAGCTTGGTGACGTCCCCCAGGCATTGCTGAAGCGCATTCCGCGCAGCGCGGATTGTGGAGCGTGGTCAAAAGTCGCGAGGGTGATGTCCATAAAAGTGTGTCCAAATTGTGCCCAAAGGCCACTTTCCGAGGCTTAATAAAACCCCAAAAAGTGGCCCTGACCTGCGTGCCCCCAGCAGGATTCGAACCCGCGACACATGGGGTAGAAACCCACTGCTCTAATCCACTGAGCTATGGAGGCGTACCGCGCCATCATAACGCACTGGGGCGTGTAGTCCGATTATCGGGCTACCGCTGGCGTTGGCTCGGCGTAGGCGTTGAGGAGGACGTCGTTAAGCGTGCGCGCCGCGGGGCTCAGCGCACGGTCCGCGCGGTGGATGACGAGCGCCTGCACGGTCGGGAGGGCTTCCGCGATTCGCCGGAAGTGGACTCCCTGCTGGCCCAAAGCCTGCGCGGTGTGCGGCAGGAGGCTGATGCCGTAGTCGCCCGCCACGAGTGGCAACCCCGTTTGCAACGTGGGAACTTCTTGGACTGTAACGGGCTTGCTTAATGCTGCCTTAGCCCACACCTGATCCATTGCTTCCGGCAAACCGCTGAGTTCCGGCCAGCGCGGCGGCAAGAGCCAGGTCTCAGCGCTCAGGTCGGTCAACCGCACGGGGTCGGGCAAGCCTTTAAGCCTCTCGGGGAGCGCGACGTGCACCTCCATTTCTGCGGCGCAGTCAATGGTGAGCTGCGCGCCGTAGTCTTGGTGGAAGCGCTGTGGGTTAGTGGTGAGGAGGATTCCCAACTCCGCTGAGCCATCCAGGACCTCTCTCAACGTGGCGGTTGGTTCTAAGTCCTTTAAGGAAACACTTACCTCCGGTGCGCGCTGGCGCATGCGGCACAGAATCTCTGGCATATAAAGCCAGTTGAACTCGGGGGCGGAGCATAACGTCACAGAGCCCGCGCTGCCGGATGCAATTTCGGCAAGGCGCGTGGTGGCGGTGGTAAGAAGGGAATCTATCGAGGTAGCGACGCCATAGAGGTAATCTCCGGCCTCTGTGGTTCGGACTCCACCGCGCCCGCGGGAGAGCAGCTTCACGTTGAGATCCTTTTCAAGTTTGCGCACGGTCAGGCTTAAAGAAGGTTGCGTGAGCTGCAGTGCTTCCGCAGCTTGCGTGAATGAACCGTGGTCCACAACGGACCGAAAATGGTGAAGCTGGCGAGAGTCCATAAGAGCAGACTACCCGAAAGCTTAGAAAAAACTACTTTTTAGGTAAGAGAACCTCCGTGACGGTAGACTGCCCACCATGCACACTGAGAAAGAAACTCCCAGCTCACAGCGCTTTCGGGGGGCGGCGCGCTCGACGTCGGGAGCGCAGCCTTCCCGCTTGTTGAATCTTTCTTTCGTCGTCTTCGCGGGCCTCGTGGGCGGAATCATTTCTCTGTTCTTTCTTGCGGACTCGCTCGCCGCCCTAGGCATCCCCGACCCAGGGCGTATGACAACGTTCGGCCTGCCCTTCTTCCGCGCTATCGCGTGGATGCTCATGGCGCTTTCTATCGGCTCCTTTATGTCGAGCGCCTTCTTTATCTACCCGGCGGTACCGGATAAGGACAACGAGCGTCTCATCAAGGCCACGCTCACCGTCGATGGGCACATCGCAGCGCGGACCGGCGCATGGGCGGCGGTGGGCGCCGCGGTGGTGTCTTTATTAGAGGTCCCTCTCGTCATGTCGGATCTCACCGGCACCCCGTTGGCCAAGGTTCTCAACCCAGAGCTGATGGGCATGGCAGTGGGGCAGATCGCGGCGTCGCAAGTCTGGCTGCTCACCGCAGCAATCGCAGTGGTCGTTGCCGTATCTGGTTTTGTCGCACGCACATGGGCGGGCCAGGTCGGAACGTTTTTCTTGTCCTTGTTGCTGACGGTGCCTCTCGGGATGGAGGGCCACTCGGCTTCCGGCGGCGATCATGACTACGGTACGAACTCGCTGCTGCTGCACCTGTTCTTCATCATGCTCTGGGTCGGTGGACTCATGGGGCTCATCGCCCATGGCCGCCGCCTTGGCCCAGATATGGGTGTGGCGGTGCGTCGCTATTCCACGGTCGCTTTGTTCTCCATCGTGGGGCTGGCAGCTACAGGCGTAGTTAATGCGCTGATTCGCGTTGAGTTCGGGGATCTGTTCACTACTCGATACGGCCTGTTGGTGCTGAGCAAAGCGGTGCTCACCGTGGTGTTGGCGGCCATCGGCTTCGTGCACCGACGGGTCACCATCCCTCACTTGAAGAGTTCGCCGCGCCTGTTTATCAGGGTGGCTGTGGTTGAGGTTCTCATCATGGCGGCGACCGTTGGCGTGGCCATCTCGATGGGCCGTACGCCGCCCCCGCCGCCGCGGGACCCGAATCTCAATGCCATGCAGATCCTGCTGGGCTATGAGCTTTTCGACGCCCCCACCGCCACCAACGTGTGGACCATGTTCCGCTTTGATCTCATGTTTGGCTCGCTGGGGATCGTGCTGGCCGGCTTCTACCTGTACGCGCTGTGGCGCCTCAAGCGCCGCGGGCTGACGTGGTCGGCAGGACGCACTGCGTGGTTCCTCGTGGGAGCGCTGGGTATGACGCTGATCATGAGCAATGGCATCGGCTTGTATATGCCGGCGCTGTACTCCATGCACATGTTGGTGCACATGATTCTGTCCATGGCAGTCCCGCTGTGCCTTGTGCTCGGCGCTCCGGTGACCTTAGTGATGGAAGCTTTTGAGCCTGGGGAGCCGGGCAAGCCCACGCTTCACGACGCTGCCGTCGCCCTCACCAAGGCCCGTACCTTGCGCATTCTTACGCATCCGGCGGTCAACGTTGTGCAGTTCCTGGCTTTCCTTTACGTGCTCTACCTTTTCCCGAACTTTTATGAGCTCGCCATTTCGGAACACGCTGGGCACGTGATCATGAACTGGGTCTTCCTGATCTCTGGCTACATCTACTACTGGGAGGTTATTGGCCCGGACCCGTTGCCGTGGCGCGCGCCGACGGGCATTCGCCTGCTCATCCTCTTCGTGTCGATGCCCCTGCACCTTTTTGCTGGCGTCTACCTCATGCAGATGCAAGTCATTCTGGGCTTGGACTTCTATGAGTCCTTGAGCTTGCCGTGGCACCCGGACTTTGTCACGGACCAACGAACCGGCGGCGGTATTTCCTGGGGCTTCGGCCAATTCCCGCTGGTGATTGTGTTTGGTTCGCTATTCCTTGACTGGCTGCGGGAGGACCGTGCTACCGCTCGGCGCCATGATGCTAAGGCGGATATTGACGGCGATGCTGATTTGGAAAGCTATAACGCCATGCTCAAGCAGATGAGCGAAGGGGATGATTCCACCTTCCGCCAGCACTAGCGGGAGTGCGCACCCTGGGTGTGTGGAAAGGTGCTTTTACCTTTGTGGATGGATATCTTGTTGACGCGTACAACAAGTTATCCACAGGTTGGCAGTGAGGCCATTGCGGGCGCGCTGATCGGTGGCGATGATGCGAGGTACGGGAGGCGCATCGCTTCCTCGCATTGAAAAGAGCACCAGCCACAAACAGCAAAGGAATCACGCAATGTCTCAATACCCAATCTCACTCACGGGGCGCCTGACTCACGACCCCCACCTGACCAAAATCAGCGAAACCATGTACAAGGCCCGCCTCCGCTTTGCTTCCTCGCGCAGCGTTCCGGAGAAGGATGAGGAGGGCAAGACGGTGTGGCGGGAGTTGGACCTTAACTATATCGACGGTGAGGTGTGGGGCCAGTGCGCCATCAACGTTAAGAAGTCCCTGTTTAAGGGTATGCCGGTCTTTGTTATGGGCTCCATTGTCACGGACCGGTGGGAGGATAAGAACGGGGCAAAGCGCTCTAGGACCTATATCAAGATCGCCCACGTGGGCCTTGACCTCAACCGCTTCTGCATTACCTCCACCAAGATTGGTACCTCCTATGGTGAGGAGGGCAGCGAAGCCCTCTGGCTGGGGGAGAATCCGCCAGTACCGGATGTGGATTACACGGCACCGCCGAGTACTGCGGAGGATGAGGCATTGCCGGCTGCTCTGCAGTCGGGAGATACCCCGCAGGATACTGCGGCGGATCGTCAGCAAGCGCAGAGTGCGACCGAACCTCACCGAGAACCGGCGCCAGAAGAAGCTATGGCCTAAGGACGGGGGACTACCACCGCCCATGTGATGTACTCTTTGTACTGTTATTGACCAATCCTGACAGAAGTAAAGGGTGAAACATGGGCGAATTCATCTACACGATGAAAAACGTGCGTAAGGCCATCGGTGACAAGGTTATTTTGGACAATGTCACTATGGCTTTCTACCCGGGCGCCAAGATTGGCGTCGTGGGCCCCAACGGTGCAGGTAAGTCCTCGATCCTGAAAATTATGGCCGGCCTCGATCAGCCTTCCAACGGCGAGGCTTTCATTGACCCGGGCAAGACGGTCGGCATCCTCCTCCAGGAGCCGCCGCTCAACGAGGAGAAGACGGTCCGCGAGAACGTCGAAGAAGGCCTCGGGGAGATTTTCCAGAAGAAGCAGCGCTTCGAGGAGATCGCGGAAGAGATGGCCACCAACTACTCCGACGAGCTCATGGAAGAAATGGGCAAGCTGCAGGAGGAGCTCGACCACGCGGATGCGTGGGAGGTTGACTCCAAGATCGAGCAGGCCATGGAGGCACTGCGCTGCCCGCCGTCTGATGACCCGGTGACTAACCTGTCCGGTGGTGAGCGCCGCCGCGTCGCGCTGGCCAAGCTGCTGCTGAGTGAGCCGGACCTCCTGCTGCTCGACGAGCCCACTAACCACCTCGACGCCGAGTCCGTCCAGTGGCTGGAGAAGCACCTCGAGTCCTACCCGGGCGCCGTCCTGGCCGTGACCCACGACCGCTACTTCCTCGACCACGTTGCGGGCTGGATCTGTGAGGTTGATCGCGGCAAGCTCTACCCCTACGAGGGCAACTACTCCACTTACCTGGAGAAGAAGGCAGAGCGCCTCGAAGTTGCTGGTGCTAAGGACAAGAAGCTGCAGAAGCGCCTCAAGGAAGAACTCGCGTGGGTTCGTTCCGGTGCGAAGGCGCGCCAGGCCAAGAACAAGGCCCGTCTCCAGCGCTACGAGGAGATGGCTGCAGAAGCCGAGCAGTACAAGAAGCTCGACTTCGAGGAGATTCAGATTCCGACCCCGCCGCGCCTGGGCAACAAGGTTGTGGAGGTCAAGGACCTGACCAAGGGCTTCGATGGTCGCGTCCTTATTAAGGACCTGTCCTTCACCCTGCCGCGCAACGGCATCGTCGGTGTTATCGGCCCGAACGGTGTGGGTAAGTCCACCCTGTTCAAGACCATCGTGGGCCTGGAGGAGCCGGATTCCGGTTCTGTCACCGTCGGCGAGACCGTCAAGCTTTCCTACGTTGACCAGGGACGCGAAAACATTGATCCAGAGGCCACCGTGTGGGAGGTCGTCTCCGATGGACTGGACTACATCCACGTTGGCCAGAACGAGATGCCGTCCCGCGCCTACCTCTCCGCATTCGGTTTTAAGGGCCCGGACCAGCAGAAGCCGTCTAAGGTTCTTTCCGGTGGTGAGCGCAACCGCCTGAACCTGGCCCTGACCCTCAAAGAGGGCGGCAACTTGATCCTCCTCGATGAGCCGACCAACGACTTGGACGTGGAAACCCTGGGCTCCCTGGAAAACGCGCTGGAAAAGTTCCCCGGCTGTGCCGTGGTTATTTCCCACGATCGCTGGTTCCTCGACCGCACCTGTACCCACATCCTGGCCTGGGAAGGCAACGTCGCGGAAGGCCAGTGGTTCTGGTTCGAGGGTAACTTCGGCGATTACGAGAAGAACAAGGTCGAGCGCCTCGGTGAGGACGCCGCCCGTCCGTCTCGCGTTACCCACCGCAAGCTCAGCCGCTAGGGCCGCTCAGCCCTAACACTCAAAGGAAATCTTCGGAAGGATTCTGGAATGCCCGCTCAGAATGTTGTGTCGGAGGAGACTAAGGACAACGTCCACGAGCTCACCGTGGGAGTGCGTTGGTCGGACTTCGACATGTACGGCCACATGATGAACGCCAACTTTATCGAGCTGGCACAGGAGGCGCGCTTGGCCTTTGCCATGCACCACTTCTATTCACGTGGCCTAAACATGGTGGCTTTTGTTCGCCACATCGACGCGGACTATGTTCGCCCCATCAAGTGGGATGGACGGCACGGCACGGTGACAGTGGAGACCACGGTGGTGCGCCTTGGAACTACGTCGTTTACCACTCGCCAGAAAATCAAGGACGCGCAGGGCCAGGTGGCCTGCGTCATCGACTGTGTGCAGGTCACCATTGATCCAGATACCCAGATGCCGCGAGAGGTTTCTGAGCAGGAGCGCACCATCATCCTGGAAAATGCTGTCGTCGAGTTGGACGAGCAGTAGGCGGCCAGCGCAATTATGGAGAGTGAATCCCTGACATTGCACAACGGCGGGGTGGGGCTGCAGGCCCTCCTCGCTCGTGCGACGGGGCTGGATGCCTCAGCGACGGTGCGCTTGCGTCAATACGACGCCACCCACGTTGAGGTTTTTGTCACGACCCCCTTCGATGTCGTCGTAGCGCGGCGCTGCGAGGGCGTCGTTGGCCGCGATGGGGCAGTGGTGTCGGCGCAGGCGCTTCTCGACGCCCTCCGCACCACCCCCGAACACCTTCTTGAAGAGGACGGGGCGGGGGTGCTTGACCTAGGCCCCGCGCGCGACCCCTCATGGCCGGGGGCCTTGCCGCCGGTAACGGGGTTTCGAGAGATTGATTCATTGCCTGTCGACGTCGTCCGTGACTTAGCGGATAAAGGCCGGCAGCTAGCTCGGCAATTCTCTGGTCCGATGGGACCTCCGAAAAGCCTGTTGAATCAAACCGTGCTCACCGTGGAGAGCGCGGAGACCCAAGTAGAGATTCCTATGCGGATGATCTTCGCCTGCACGAGTTTGGGCCTCATCCCGGGCTTTGCTGCGTCACTCAATATCCCCCGCCACCTGCGCGTGGCGGGCAAGGGGCGGTGGGTGCGCCTCGACGCGCCCTATGGCAGTGTTTATCACTCCACGCGGCTGTCTTTGTTCTAAAACGTCTCCAGCCTCGCCGCCGCAGAGTCCGCGGCGGGGCGCGGCACCGCGGAAGGAAAACTGTGTGGTTTCTACGCCCGCAACGCAGCGTGATTTGCGTTACCATTAAGGGGTCGAATTCAGTTTCTTTAATAAAAGGAGATGACTCGCACGATGCGTATTGCGGCACCCAAAGAAATCATGAACAACGAGAACCGCGTCGCTCTTACCCCGAGCGCTGCGCACGCACTCATCAAAGATGGCCATGAGGTTCTAGTGGAAACTGGGGCCGGAGAAGGCGCTTCTTTTCCGGACTCCGAGTACCAAGCCGTGGGCGCGACGATCGTCGCCACCGCCAAGGAGGCCTGGGCGGCGGACATGGTGGTCAAAGTCAAAGAACCGCTCGAGGCCGAGTATGGCTACCTGCGCGAGGATCTGCTGCTCTTCACTTATCTCCACCTGGCGGCGGACCGTCCGCTGACGGACGCCCTGGTTGAGGCCGGAACCACCGCCGTGGCCTATGAGACGGTTACCGATGCCCGCGGCACTCTGCCGCTTTTGACACCGATGTCCCAGGTGGCCGGGCGCCTCGCCGTCATTGAGGGAACTCACCATCTGTTGTCCACGCAGGGTGGGCGTGGCTTGTTGGTCTCCGGCGTGCCGGGCACCCAACCGGCGCGAGTGGTGGTCATCGGCGGTGGCCAGGTTGGCGCGTCCGCGGTGGCTATGGCGCACGGCCTGCGCGCGGAAGTCACGGTGCTCGACCTCGACCCACACGTCCTGCAGCGCTTCGATGAGCAGTACCAGGGCGGCGTGCGCACCCTGGTGTCGGACCCTGCCACGCTGGAAGCGGAGCTTCTCGCCGCCGACCTCGTCATCGGCGCCGTCCTCGTACCCGGTGCTGCCGCCCCGAAGTTGGTTCGGGAGGATGTGGTTAAGCGCATGAAGAAGGGCGCCGTGCTTGTCGACGTTGCCATTGACCAAGGCGGCTGCTTCGAGAACTCCCACAAGACCTCGCACGATGAGCCCACCTTCAAGGTGCACGACACCCTCTTCTACTGTGTTGCCAACATGCCGGGCGCGGTGGCGAACACCTCCGCACGCGCACTCGGCTCGGCCACCTTGCCGTACATGCGCGCCCTGGCTGCCGGAGGCTTCGACGGTGCAGTCGAGCGCTTCCCGGGCTTGGCCAATGGTCTGATGACCCGCGGGGGAGAGCTGGTGTCCCAGCCCGTGAAGGAGGCCTTCGGGCTTTAGGGTGCGCGGTTGATGAGCATCGCCGCTACTCGCTCCATGTGGTCCCAAATCATCGCGCGATAGGCCGGCGGGATGGTGTCTTCGTCGATCTGCGCCAACGAGTTGCCCATGAGCTCGAGCCAGCGATCATGGGCAGCTATGTCGATGGAGTAGGGCGCGTGGCGCATGCGCAGGCGCGGGTGACCGCGATTCTCTGAGAAGAGCTGGGGTCCGCCCCAGTACTGCACGAGGAACCAGGTCAGACGTTTTTCCGCGCCCTCCCAATCCTGCTGCGGGTACATCGGCCCGATGAGATCATCGTCGCGCACCTGTGCATAGAAACCACCGACGAGTTTCTCAAAAGTCTCCATTCCACCGACGGCTTCGTACACGCTCGTTGGTTGCACGCCTAATCTTCCTTTCGCGTCAGGCTGGGTTCTTCCAAATCAAAGATAGCCATCCCTCGCGGGTAGGGCGTGGTAATTCCTTCCGTATGCATGGCGGTGAGGATTTTCGCCTGCATCGCGCGCTGCACATCCCATTGTTTGCCCGGTAGCGTCTTGACGGAAACGCGGTAGGACATGTGGTCAACTTCCAAACCGGACATGCCATTGACCGTAGGTTTGGCCAGGATGAAGCCCTTGATTTCGGGGTCGCGGGCGGCGTTCTCTGCTGCGGAGGTGATGACATCGACTGCGCGGGTGGGGTCGTTGCTCAGTGCGATGGGGACTTGCACGCGGGCGACGGAGTAGCGGTCGGAATGGTTGGCCACCTGCAAGATTTCGCCGTTACGGACGTACCATAGCGCGCCATCGATATCGCGGACCGTGGTAATACGTAGGGAAATGGACTCCACGTCGCCGAAGACCCCGTTTCCGAGGTCGATGGTGTCACCGATGCCGTACTGGTCTTCCATGAGCATGAAGATGCCGGACAGGAAGTCCTTGACCAGCGCTTGGGCGCCGAAACCAAGGGCGACACCAACCACGCCGGCTGAGGCTACGAGCGGGGCGACGTTGACTCCGAGCTTGTCCAAGATAGCGAGCGCTGCCCAGACCCAGACGAATATGGCAACCGCGGAGCGTCCAACGCCGGCGAGGGTCTGGATGCGGGAGGTGCGCCGAGCCTCCTGTGTTTGCTCGAGGACTTTGTCGGTTGTTCGGTGCGCTTTGCGCGGGGAGAGCGGCGAGCTGAGCTTGCCCTTCTTGATGCTGTTATCAGCCAGCTTGGTGATGAGTCGGCGCAGCAGCCAGCTGCCGATGATGGCGACGATGAGGATGAGCGCGATGCCGATGGGTTTGTCGATGAGCCAGGACTGCATGTTTTCTGTTTGCCACCAGCGGGTGACTGCGTCGACAGCCCCGTCGGTTGGCTCGGAGGAAGCGCTTAGGTATGCGGTTGGTCTGGTCACGTGTGTCCTTTCTGCTATCGCTCACAACTGACGCTTACCGATGGTAGGGAAGAGAGCTGAATATAAAAAGCTTGTCTTTCCCGCGACTGAACAGCTTGGTCTAGAATTGTGCCTCATGACTGACAACCGCACCCTTGGCTTTTCCTCTCGTTCAATCCATGCCGGTTACCAGCCGGATCCCTACATGGGATCCATCAACGTACCGATCTACGCCTCCACGACCTACCAACAGGACGGCCTCGCGCAGTTGCGCGGCGGCTATGAGTACGGGCGAGTGGCTAACCCCACCGTTCATTCTCTGGAGAAGACCCTCGCGGCGCTGGAGAATGCCGAGTATGCGCGCTGTTTCGCCACGGGCATGGCGGCCGTCGATACCCTCATTCGGATTCTTGTTCGTCCAGGTGACCACGTCATCCTCGGCAACGATGCCTATGGCGGCATGTATCGCCTCCTGCACCATGATTACGGCGAGTGGGGTATCGAGCTGTCCATCGTCAACACCGCCGATGCCGCGGCGGTTAAAGGGGCGCTCAAGGAAAACACCAAGCTGATCTGGTTGGAAACCCCGACCAATCCGGCGACGACGATCACGGATATCGCCGCAGTCTCTGAGGTTGTTAAGGCGGCTGGCGACGCCCAAGTCGTCGTCGACAACACCTTTGCCACGCCCTACCTGCAGAACCCTTTGGAGTTGGGTGCGGACCACGTCCTGCACTCCACCACGAAGTACCTGGGCGGCCACTCGGATGTGCTGGGTGGAGCGGTCGTGACCAACTCCGCGGAGATGGATGAGCGCCTGCTCTATTTCCAGGGCAACGTCGGCGCGGTGTCCTCACCTTTCGACGCCTACCTCACCGCCCGCGGCATCAAAACCCTTGAAGTGCGGATGGACCGCCACTGTTCCAATGCGCAGGCCGTGGCCGAGTTTCTGGAATCCCGCCCGGAGGTCAAGCAGGTTCTCTACCCGGGCCTGCCCTCGCATCCGGGCCACGAGCTGGCTAAGAAGCAGATGCGTGGCTTCGGCGGGATGATGTCCGTGCGCTTCCACAGCGAGGAGCACGCCCGCCAGATTTGTCTCAACACCAAGCTCATCTCGCTGGCCGAATCCCTCGGCGGCGTGGAGTCCCTCATCGAGCACCCGCAGAACATGACGCACATTTCCGCCGAGGGCTCCGAGCTGGTTCCGCCGGCGGACCTGGTGCGCATCTCGGTGGGCATCGAGTCCATCGATGACCTGCTCGCGGACCTGGAGCAGGCCCTCGACGCCTTACACTAGTAATCGGAGAATCTACCTGTAGGAGAGGCATGACACGAACCACACAACAATTGGGGTCCTTCAGCGATGAGGTGGACGCAGCACGAGAGTTCTGGGCCTCATACTTCGACGAGATTCCAGTTCCATTTGCGAACGGTTCCGATGAACCTACCGAGGAGTTCATTCAATTCCTCCAAGGAACCCACCCCAGGTACCCGCAGGCCACCGTTGCGTCGCAAGGTGAAAACGTGGAAGCATTCCTGAAATCTTGCATGCACGAGCAGGACTTTGCCACTTTTACTAAGTGGAATGCAGATGCCCTCAATGGCGACAGCCTTAACCTCGAAAGCCCAACGTTTAAGGAGTATCTCTGCGGCGCAGTTTTCGCTCCTTCTGATGCCTTTAAGAAGCGCATTAGTGCTGAATTTAAGGATGAGCGCATCGAGGAGAGTGCCGAGGCAATCAAGGAGGCATTTAGCGCGGAGGCTGCGGAGAGTGCCGCGAGCCTTACGCGAACCGTTCCGGAATCCTTGTCGGTCAAGCTAGATAGCGGCATCGAGCACATTCGCATCCTGTGGCTGCTGAAGAATCCGGCATATGGCGGAAATGACGTCATCAGACTGTCTCGAGACGGTATGGAAGGCGTAGCAAATACAAAAGATGGGGGAGAGGCCTTTACTCCCTTCATCAGGGATCAAGGCAACGTCGCGGCGCTGTTCTCGAATGACGTCGACAACGCTCGCTTGCCCTGGGACATTGCAGATGACAAAGGCTGGTATTTCGATCGCGCACGCTTTTACCTCTTCGATGACTGTGAAGAAAAAGAGCCTGTTTCGTGGAATGAGGTCATTCCGCAGCGCCCGGAGTCGGGTGAGCGAGCAGGTGACATCGTGCGCATGGAGATGTTCCCCTACAGGACCAAAGCGTCTGGTGACATCCCCAAGGTCATCGAAAGCAACAACAAGAAGGGACTTGTTCTACCGTCTCAGGAGCGCGTGTTCAGATGCCTCATCGCCTTCCTCAAAGAGGCTAAGCACGGCTACATTATTTGCGCCCGTGACCCGCAGCTATGGCGAGATGTTATCGGTGCTTTTATCGACGCGACCCCTTCTCTCGAAGTTGAAAAGGACGCAATCCTTGCGGCGTTTACGGGTCACGTATGGGAGTTCAAGGGACAGAACGCGCACCTCAATGTGAAGAATCTCGTTCCACCACTAGATAGCCGCGTCGCGGCGCTGCAACAGGTCTTCGCACGCAAATAGCACGTGACCCCGAGGAATGAGTCGGGGCCACGCGGCGGCTAGAGCGTGCCGAGCAGGGAGCCGGCCGTGCGGTCGGTCTCCTGCAGCATGAGTGGGTCCGTGCCGGGCATGGGGGAGATGGTGGTGTCCGGCCACTGCGAATAGGTGGGGATGCCCACGATGTGCAGGCGCGGGTCTTCGGTGCCACCGGGGTTGACCACGCGGCGGTTCCATGTCGTCTCCGGCGAGCCGGTGGACTGACCATGGTCGACGAACGCTCGCACCCGCCCATTGAGGGACACCGCGAGAGGATCACCGGCGCGGCGGACATCGGGGGAGTGCATCCAGGCGTCGATAAGCCAGGCGGAGGAAGCCTCGTTGTGCACGGTGCGCAGCGTGAACTTCTCTCCGATCTCCAGCTGGGGGCGCTGCCCCAGGAAGGTGACGAGGCCGGCGTCGACAAGCGCGAGCAGCTGGCGGGTGCGGAAGAGCGGCGGACCCGACCCCACCATCTGCCCGAAGGCCATGAACTCCTTGAAGGTGCTGGTGCGCGACTCCCACGTCATCCGGCCTTCCGAGCCGGCAATCGACGAGGGCTTGCGCGCGGCCGAGATAGCCCACAGCGCGGACTTCAGCGGGGAATCGGCGGCGGCGACGGCCTCGATGATGTCGCGTGCTAGGCCTTCGGCAATGTACTCGGTGACCTCACCACCGGTGAAATCATCGAGCGGGTTCGCCCAGTGCGCAAGATCTAACGGCTGGGCGGAGGAACCCTCGAGGGCTACGGTGAGCTGGTCCGCCATGCCTGTCAGGTCGTCGGCATCCACCGCGGTGGCGTCGATGGTGGCGATGATATCCGCGAGGGGGCGCTGCGGGGCATCGGGTGCGACCCGCGCCTGGTTCTCGTAGTACTCGGCGTAGGCATCGCGCAGAATGTGCGGCAGTAGTTGCGTGCCGAAGTTCAGCTCAGCCTCCGGATCCAGGGCGGCCACCGCGGCGCGGAAGCGGGTCAGGGCGGCCTTCGGCGGCAGCGCGTGGTATTCCGACTTCGGGATATAAGGGTAGCCGCGGCCGGAGGAGACGATGAAGTGCGGCTCCTCACCGCTGGGCTCGTAGCGCAGCCCGGAGCGCGTGGAGGGATCCTCCACAAACTCACCACCGCGGTCGATGGTGAGCAGCGCCATGATGTCGAAAAAGCCCATACCCAGGCCGCGGACCAGGACCTTCTCGCCCGCGGGGACCGCAGACACCGGCTGTTCGACGGGGTTGTCTGGCCGCACCCAATGCAGGTCCGAGTGTGCAGCCTCCGCCAGGGGGCGTTCGGACTCGCTCAGCGCGGGCACCTGCCAGCCGTAGGCCAGGACGGTGGCGTCGGCGGTGACGGTGGAGGCGTCGGAAAGTGCTATGACATCGTGGTCCTCAGCGGCTTCGATGGACAGCGCGCGGGCGCGGTGCTGGACGACGTCCACGCTCTCCGGCAGCTGCGCCAGCGCAACCTCAAAGACCCACTCCAGGTAGGCGCCGTAAAGCGCGCGGGAGGGGTTGGACTCCGGGCGGGTGTGCGCGAGCTCTTCGGCAAAGGAAGCAGCGAGCTCCTCGCGCGGCGGGTGGGAATCATAAAGCTCCAGCTTGGCAGGCGCGATGTCGGGGCGCTCGCCGCGCAGGAGCTGGATCCACTCGTAGAGGATGGGGCCCTCGAGGACCGGCGCGGTGGTGGTGGAACTGGGCTCGGTGAACAGAGTGACCGCGCCGGCCAGCGTGTTCATGCACAACGTGCGGGTCTGCTCCGTATCCCAAATGCGGCCAGCGCCCAGCGGGGCATCATCGATGATGTGGAGGTGCAGGGGTGACTCAAGGGGGGTCGCGCGCAGGTGGGCCGCGAGGCGCTCGACCAGCGAGATGCCGCGCGGGCCGGCCCCGACGATGGCGATGGAGGGCATAAAAATCAACCTCAAACTTTTAGACTGTGCTGTCTAGTGGAATAATACCGGTCAGTATGCGTTGTGTTAAATCCGTAGACACAATTCAAACCGACTATCTACTCTCTGAAAGCAATACCGTGAAAACCCTACGCGCACTCGCCGCCACCCTGGCAGCAGCCTTCGCCTTAGCAGGCTGCTCCGCCGCGGAGCGGCCGGACGGGGAGGACAACGTCCTCACCTACCTAGAGCCGCAGTTCTTCCGCACGCTCTACCCGCCGGCCGCCGGCTTTTATCCCAACGGTGGCGTGGTCAACCAGCTGACCGATCGTCTCCTGTACCAAGACCCCGAGACCCTCGAACTTTCGCCGTGGATTGCCACGGAGATGCCCAAAGTCAACGCCGATGCTACGGAGTACACGTTTAATATCCGTACCGACGTCACCTACTCCGACGGTTCCCCGCTAACTGCCGAAAACGTCGTGGCCAACTTCGATCTCTTCGGCCGCGGCGATAAGTCCCGCACGCTGACCAGCTCAGAGCAGATCGCCAACTATGACCACGGCGAGGTCGTGGACGAGGACACCGTGAAGTTCTACTTCACCCAGCCTTCCCCGGGCTTCCTCCAGGCCACCTCTGCCTACAACGCCGGCCTGCTCTCCGATTCAACGCTGGCCTTGGACAACGAGGGCTTCGGTCCCGGCAACGCGGTCAACGTCATTGGCTCGGGCCCCTTCGTGGTGGAATCGGAAGAAATCGGCACCGACCTCAAGCTCAAGACCCGCGAGGACTACGACTGGGCCCCGCCGGCCGTGAAGCACCAAGGGCGCGCGGAGATCGACGGCGTCCACTACATCCTCGCCGCCGAAGAATCCGTGCGCACTGGCGCCATCCTCTCCGGCCAGGCCGATATCGCCCGCCAGATCTCCGCACCGCAGGAGTCACTGCTCAAGGACCGGGGTGTTGGCATCATCTCGCGCGGCACGAACTCCATGAACAACCAGTTCGCCTTCCGCTTCGACCACCCGTTGCTGCAGGACAAGCGCGTGCGCGAGGCCATCATCCACGGCGTGGACCGCGAGGAGATTCTCCGCGTTCTCTTCTCCGAGTCTTATCCACTGGCCACCTCGACGGTGGCCAAGACCGGCCTGGCCTACAAGGACCAGTCCGCCGCCTATGCCTTCGACCCCGAAGAGTCCAAGCGACTCCTCGACGAGGCCGGCTGGGAACCCGGGCCGGACGGCATCCGCGTCAAGGACGGCCAGCGCCTCGTCCTGCGCACCAATACCGCGTTGCCGCAGCCGCGTTCCAAGGAAGTCATGACCATGGTGCAGGACCAGCTGGGTGAGCTGGGCATCGGCATCCAAGTCAACGCCGGCGACCAGGCCACGCAGAACGCCGATGCCAAGGACGTTGACAAGGTGCAGATCTACCACTCGATGGTGGGCCGCGCCGACTATGACGTCATCACCTCGCTCTACGGCATCAACAACCGCGACGCCTTCCTCAACCAAGACGCGGAGGGCACCCCAATCGACGCGCACCTGCAGGAGCTTCTCGACGCCGTCCTCGACACCCCCGACAAGGAAGGCCGCATCAAGGCCACGGAAGAAGTCCAGGACTACATCACCGAGCAGGCCTATGCGCTGCCGCTCTTTGAGGAACCTGTGGTCTACGCCGTCCGTCCAGGCATTTCGGGCTTTAGCCCGGAATCGGTGGCGCGCCCGTGGTTCTACGAGGTGTCCATCGACGCCGCGGCATCGGATGAGGAGGAGAAATAAATGACAACCCGCCAACTCTTCAGCCGCATTGGGCAGGCCCTCCTCGTGCTGCTCATTACCTACACCGTGGCCTTTGTGCTCCTGTCGGCGCTGCCATCGGATGCCGTCCAGTCGCGCTTCGGCGACCCTGCCCTGGGCCTGTCCCAGGCGGAGATTGAGGCTATTCGGGAGGAGATGGGCGTCGACAAGCCGCTCGTGGTGCAGTACTTCACCTCCCTGGGTGGCTTCCTCACCGGGCACTTCGGCAACTCCACGCAGTCGGGCGCTCCGGTAGCCACGCTGCTTGCCGACGCCCTTCCCCACACCCTCATCCTTGCCGCCAGTGCCATCGTTCTCGCACTCATCGTGGCCGTGCTCGTGGCCTTTGTGGCCACGCTGCCGGGGCTTGGCGCCATCGGTTCTTTCTTCCGGGGACTGCCTTCCTTCATGGTCTCGCTGCCCGGCTTCTGGATTGCCATCCTGCTCATCCAGTTCTTTTCCTTCCAGCTGGGCTGGGTGCGCGTCATTGAACCCGGCAGCGTGGAGGGCCTCATCCTGCCTACCGTGACGCTCTCGGTTCCTATGGCCGCGCCGCTCATCCAAGTGCTGATCCGCTCCATCGATGAGACGCAATCGCGGCCCTTCGTCCAGGCGGTGCGCGCACGCGGTGCCTCGGAGGCGTGGATCTTCTGGCGAACTGTCCTGCGCAATTCGCTGCTGCCCACCTTGACCATGGCGGGCCTGCTCTTCGGTGAGCTCGTCGGCGGTGCCGTGGTGACCGAGACCGTCTTTGGCCGCACCGGCTTGGGCTACATGGTGGCGCAGGCCGTGGCGAACCGCGATACCCCGGTGCTGCTGGCCGTGGTTCTCATCGCTGCGACCTCCTACATCATCATCAACCTCGTGGTGGACCTGCTCTACCCGGTGCTGGATCCGCGCCTGCGTGCCAGCGCCCCGGAGCGAGCTGCCCGCCGCAGCACAGATTCCGCCACCACCTCGGCCGCTACTTCGGAAAGGACGGTGCGCTCATGAGCATGACGCACACCAATCCGCTGCGTTCTTCACGAGCGCCGCGCCGCCACACCGCGAATCCCTGGCTCGCGCCGGGTTCCATCATCGCCATCGTGGTCCTCGTGATCGCTTTCCTGGCCGCGCTTTTCCCAAGTCTGTTCACCTCGGCCGACCCCTATGCTGGCACCGACGTAGCTCTGTTGGCGCCGGGGGAGTCCGGCCACCTCATGGGCACGGATGCGGTGGGGCGCGACCTCTATGCGCGCATCGTTTACGGTGCCCGCCAGTCGCTCCTCGGCGCGCTGATCGCCGTGGCCGTCGGCCTGGTCGTCGGCACGCTCATCGGTTTGCTCGCCGGCTCCCTGCGCGGAGCGGTGGACACCGTCCTCATGCGCGTGGTCGACGTGCTGCTGTCTATCCCCGGCATCCTGTTGTCGCTGTCCATCATCATCGTGCTGGGCTTTGGCTCCGTGCAGGCGGCGGTGGCCGTCGGTGCGACGTCCGTGGCGACCTTCGCGCGCCTGGCCCGCTCCCAGGTGATCACCGTGGCCAGCTCGGACTACATCGAGGCCGCATACGGCGCCGGTGCCACCCACGCCACGGTGCTCTTGCGCCACATCCTTCCCAACTCACTCACGCCCGTCATCGCCCTGGCCACCCTGCAGTTCGGCACCGCGATCCTGCAGTTGTCCATCCTCGGCTTCCTGGGCTACGGCGCCCCGCCGCCCACCCCGGAGTGGGGCCTCATTATTGCCGAAGGCCGCGACTTCATGGCCACCGCCTGGTGGCTCATCATCCTGCCCGGCATCGCGCTGGTCGCCGTGGTGATGTCCGCCAACCGCCTGTCCCAAAACTTCCCCGTGGAGGCCTAACATGTCTGTTACAAAAAATGCAGCGCAGCCCCTGCTGCGCGTGCGGGACCTCAACGTGTCCTATTCCACCGCAGGTGGTGACGTTTCCGCCGTGCAAGGCGTCAACCTCGAGGTTCACCCGGGGCAGATGACCGCCATCGTGGGTGAGTCCGGCTCCGGCAAGACCACCTCGGCTATGGCAGCCATCGGTTTGCTGCCCTCCAACGCCACGATCGATGCCGGCACCATCACCTTCGATGGTCGCGATATCACCTCGCTGCGCCGGCGCCAGTGGCGTGAGTTGCGAGGGCGACGCATCGGGCTGATCCCGCAGGACCCGAACAACTCCCTCAACCCAGTCCAGACCATCGGCGCCTCGGTGGAGGAGGGCATGCGCATCCACAAGGTGGGCACCGCCGCCGAGCGCAAGGCAAAGGCTTTGGAGTTGCTGGAGCGCGTCGGTATCGATGACCCTGCGCGCCGCTATCACCAGTACCCGCACGAGCTGTCCGGCGGCATGAAGCAGCGCGTGCTCATTGCCGCCGCCGTGGCGCTAGAGCCCGACCTCATCATCGCCGACGAGCCGACCTCCGCCCTCGACGTCACCGTGCAGAAGATCATCCTCGATCTCCTCGATGACATGCGCGCGGAGCTTGGCATGGGCATCCTCTTCATTACCCACGACCTCGCCGTGGCCGGTGATCGCGCCGACCGCGTCGTGGTTATGGAGTCCGGCCAGCTGCGCGAGGAGGGCCTGGCCGCCACGGTACTGACGAACCCGCGCCACGACTACACCAAACGCCTGCTTGCCGACGCCCCCTCCCTCACTGTCGCCGACGCCGGCCGAGCAGCTACTTCTCGCGACGCCGCCTCCAAGACCGACGCAACCACTGATGGTGCCGCGGGCGAACCCTTGGCGCGGGTGGAGGGCCTGACCCAGCGCTTCGGTGATTTCACCGCCGTCGATGACATCTCCTTCACCGTGGCCAAGGGCTCGACCCACGCCATCGTGGGCGAATCCGGCTCCGGCAAGACCACGACGGGGCGCAGCATCGCCATGTTCAATACCCCGACTGCGGGCAGCATCACCGTCGGCAGGCGCGACATCGTAGGCCTTCGCGGCAAGGCCTTGCGCGAAGAGCGAAACAACATCCAGCTGGTCTACCAGAACCCCTATGGCTCGCTGGACCCCAAGCAGACGATTGGCCAGACGGTGGCGGAGCCGCTACGGAATTTGAAGGGGGCGTCGGCAAGCAGCGCGAAAGCCAAGGCCAAAGAGTTCCTCGAGCTGGTCGCCCTTAACCCGGATTATTATGACCGGCGCCCGCGCGAGCTTTCCGGCGGTCAGCGCCAGCGCGTGGCCATCGCCCGCGCGATGATTGTGGAGCCGGAGCTGGTCATCCTCGATGAGGCCGTTTCCGCCCTCGACGTCACCGTGCAGGCCCAAATCCTGCGGCTGCTGGCCCGGCTACAGGAGGAGCTTGGCCTGACCTACATTTTCATCTCGCACGACCTAGCTGTGGTCAACCAAATCTCCGATACCGTGTCCGTGCTCTCGAAGGGCCAGCAGGTGGAATGCGGGCCCACGGCCGAGGTCTTTAGCAACCCGCAATCGCCGTTTACCCGCAAGCTTATCGAGGCCATCCCCGGCTCGCGCTACCGCGCCGGCGACCTCAACCTCGGCCTGTAGCCTGGGGCCGATCAAGAAAGGATTAGTTCATGGCAGACATCATTAACCTACTGTCGGATGCAAGCGAGGACGTCGCCCAGCTGCGCGAGCGCCGCCCCGAAGCCAAGGAGAATGCGCAGGCCTCCTTCGCCGCGCTCCTCGAACCTTCAACGCCCGGCACGTTCAGCTATGCGGAACGCTACGCCATCGCTACCTTTGTGGCGGGCGTGTATCAGGCGACGCCTGCCGTCGCCTTTTATTCTGACCTGCTGGCGGAGGAATCAGAGGAGCTTGCCGTCGAAATATCCCGCGCGGTGGAGAGCGGCATCACCACCGGCCCGTATATTGATGGCGGCTTCACGCTTTTCGAGGTCTCCCAGCGCCTCGCCGCCGCCCTCGACTTCGCCCACCTTCTGGTCTTCCACCCCAAGGATGCTTCTCCAGCTGCGATTGGTCACCTGCAGGCGGCCGGCTGGTCCGACGATGACATCGTGACGCTGGCGCAGCTGGTCAGCTTCCTGTCTTTCCAGCTGCGCGTGGCGCACGGCCTCTCCGTGCTTGCCGGTACTGCACAGCCCGCGCCCGTGACTGAGGCGCCGCGTCCCACCCAGACCCCGGAGTGGGTGCCGGGGGAGGGGACGCTGGTGCCGGACGTCGCCAAGCCGCAGGGCTTTGTAGCGCACTCGCTGGGCTGGAAGCCGTGGGTGCCGCCGCAGCCGAAGGAGGAGTTCACAGACGCGCAGCGCGATGCGCTCATTAAGCCCGAGCGCATCGATATGGAGTACTTCCGTCTGCTCGCCCGCGATCCGGCCGCGCTCAAGGCGCGCACGCTCACGGACCTGGACATCTTCTACAACACCGACGGCGGACTCGGCCGCGCCGAGCGTGAGCTGGCCGCCACGGTGGTATCGCGTCTCAACGGTTGCGAGTACTGCGCGTCGGTGCACCAGCAGCGCGCCAAGGAAGAGGGCGGTGACGCCGCGGCGATTGACCGTCTGCTCGAGGAGGGCGTAGATGCTGACCTGGGCTCGGCGCAGTGGTCCGCCATTCGCGATGCCGCCCTGGCCCTGACCGAGTCACCCTTTGCCTTCGACGCCTCCCACGTTGAACGCCTCGAGGCCGTGGGATTCGATACCCTAGCCATCATCGATGTCATCAACTCCACCGCGTTCTTCAACTGGGCCAACCGCCTGATGCTGACGCTGGGGGAGCCGGATGTGCCGAAGCGCTTCCGCTAACGAGAAGGAGGAACAACCATGGTGAAAACTGCCGTTGTAACTGGTGCGACGGGTGGAATGGGCGCGGAGATCATCAAGGACCTTGCCCGGGACCACCGCGTGTATGCCCTGGGGCGGCGCGCCGGGGAGCTGCCGGAGGCGGAGAACATCGTGCCGGTGGCAATCGATTTGCTGTCGCTTCTCGACGGCTCACCGCTTCCCGCCGAACTGTCTTCGCTTGAGCGCGTGGACGTGCTTGTGCATGCGGCGGCCCGGGCGGATAAGCGCTCGGTGGAAAGCGCTCGGCCGGAGGATTGGCGCGCGCAGATGGACCTCAACGTTCACGTGCCAGCCGAGCTGACCCGCCTGCTTCTGCCCGCGCTGCGCGCGGCGGAGGGGCTTGCGGTGTTCATTAACTCCGGTGCGGGCATACACTCCTATGGTGACAACGTCATTTACGCCGCCACGAAGCATGCGTTGTACGCGCTTGCCGACGGCCTCCGCCTCGGCGAACTCGGCATCCGCGTGTCCACCGTCGCGCCAGGCCCGACGGATACCCCGATGCTGCAGGGCCTGCAGGATTACAACCCGGAGCATGTCATCGCTCCTGTGGAGGTGGCGAAGGCCATCCGCGCCACCGTTGATGCTGGCCCGACGACGCAGCTTACGGAGATTCGCGTACGCCCGCGCATTGAGTTGAATCAGCGCAAGTAGGAGCCGCATTTTCTCTCAAGATGCGAAAAACGCAGCGCACGGTACAGTGTTGAGGCGTGTCCACCTCTCAACGTCGCCGCCCCGCCTATTTGGTGATCGCGGATTCGCTGCGGAGCAAGATTGAATCCGGCGAACTGAAGCCGGGTGACCGCTTTCCCACGGAGCGGGAGTTAGTCCAGGAATACAAGGTGGCGCGCATGACGGTGCGTCACGCGCTGGACATCGTCCAGATCGAAGGTCTCATTGACCGCAAGCGCGGGCGCACCGGTGGCACCTTCGTGCGTGCCACCCCGCCGACGCTGAGCCTGACGAGCGGACGCAGCGCGCTTGACCAGCTGCGTGAGCATGGCCTCGATGTTGAGGTGCGGGTGTTGTCGCTGACGCTGATTGAGGTGCCTGGGCATCTCGCTTCCACCTTCGGGATTGAGGAAGGTGATTCCGTGTGGGAATGCCGCGCGGTGCAGTTGACCGAGGGCTCGCCCATCATGGCCTCCACCCTTTTTATCCCGCAGGCCTTGGCCTCGGACCTCACGGAAGAGGACGTTCAAAAGCCGCTGACCGAGCTGTTGACGGAGCTTGACCTGGTGCCCGTGTTTAAGCGGGACTCCCTTGTGGCCGCCACCGCGCGCACGGAGGAACAGAAAGCCCTTGGAGTGGGTCGGAACCAACCCGTCTTGCGCATTACACGAACCGTTAAGGCGGAGGGCGGCGTCGTGGCTGCTCAGTTGGAAGAGACCCTGCGCCCTGATGCCGTCACGGTGGAGGTCGTCATCGGCGAGGACCCCACGCCGACCCTCGACTAGAAATCCCAGCCAGGACAGCGCCATGAGTTCGGCCTCGCTGGGAATGTGAGTTCGCGCTCCAGGAAGCCCGCCAACCATCATTGGGTTGGCGGGTTTCGTTCTTTAAGGGCTTAACCCTCAGCGGGAAGCGCGTGAATCGTGCTCAAGGATCGCCGATATGCCCGCGTGCCTTGATGTGGTCCGCGGGAGGCAGTGTTGTCACTGGTGGTTAGCTGTTTCCTTCCTGCCGTTGCTGTGTTTGGTGGATGTTAGCTGCTGTCGGGTGGTTCCTCTGGTGGTTGTCCTGCTTGTTCGGCGGCGAGTCTGGCTACTGCTTCTTGGTATTCCGGCATTGCGGTGATTGGTGTGCCCCAGGGTGGGATGAAGCTGACCCCGGTGTTAAGCCGGTACATGTAGCCACGCCCGGTAGGCCTTTGTGGGTCATCATCATTGATCCCGTTGTGGTAGGCGCACAGGAA